>Ga0335075_10019047_pt1 | contig 10165 bp, 7 predicted proteins | sample Lox_Sample_24_FD_206723 | JGI IMG/M metagenome (GOLD analysis project Ga0335075, IMG submission 206723) | Soil microbial communities from Loxahatchee National Wildlife Refuge, Florida, United States - Lox_Sample_2.4 | ecosystem: Environmental > Terrestrial > Soil > Wetlands | place: USA: Florida... | reverse complement strand
CGCCTGGGATTGGATCTGCCGAGCCTTCCGAAGCTGGTGCAAAATGTAGTGGAGAAAAACAGGGGTTGATCTTCAAAAAACCCAGCAAATCTGCGTTTTTCCCTCTTGAACTGACGAACTTGGGTTAGGCTTTGCGACGGGGGAAGAGCATCGAGAGCCCGCCCAAACCAGCCAACGCGATGGTCGTGGGTTCCGGAGCTGGATCGGCGGAATCCGGAACAGGGGCCATACCGAAGGGGGTCATTCCGTATTCATTGAAACCCGCAATTGGCGTATAAATAGTTGCCCCCGTTTGATAACAGAACGAATCGGACCACCCTAAAGCGACGCCATCGGTCAGGGCCGTTCCAAGGCTGGTCACAGTTCCGCCCATATTGTCCCAACCGACGACAACGAATTCATACGCGTCGTCATGCATGAACCCGCTTGTTGCGCCGCTTTGTTGCGCCGCTGCACGCGGCGCTACACGGCGCAGCGCGCCGTGTTCCACCACCCGTGTTCCACCACCCGTGTTCCACCACCCGTGTTTCACCCCCGTTCGTGGAGTTCGTTAACCGTTTCGTAAAGCATCTGAAACAAGAAAAACAAAAACCCCGCTCCGGTTACGGAGCGGGGGAAATGACAACCTATGAAACAGCAAACCCGCTGTTACGAATTAGGCTTTGCGACGGCGGAGGAAGAGCATCGAGAGCCCGCCCAAACCAGCCAATGCGATGGTCGCGGGTTCAGGAGTCACAACAGCAACACCGAATTGGTTAGCAGAAGACTGGAGTTCCGTAGCGTTGGGATCGCCAGTGCTTGTGCCAACTTCATTGTCGAACGGATTTGACCAACCATAGTCACTGGCCGTTGACCATGAAGTAGCCGAGGAATTGTAAGCAAGAACGATTTCTTCGATCGAGCTGCCGGTGGCAAGGGTCACGCCATTGATTTCGAACGGATTGCCAGAATTATAACCGACTTGTCCGGTAGCCAAACCTGAAGCCTCAGTTGCAACGGCAAGTGCGTTACCATTGCCCGCATCTTCGGCAATGTTCCAACCGCTGGACAACATATTAGTAATTGTACCCACAGGGTTTATCACAGACGTAGCGTTCGTAGCAACCTGATCCAAGGCGGTGCCAGTTCCACGAAGACCGAACGAGGTGCCTTGGGACGTCAAGTCGTCAGCGGTTCCGACTGGCGCCCAAAGAAGGATGGCGTCAATGTTGCCGGCGCCCGCTGCGTCAAACATAGGAGTGCCGCTGAAATCGTCCCAGACGGTTTTTGACGAAACTTCGAAGGAGATATAATCCTGAGCGAAGCTCGTCACGGCAGATGCCGCGAGGATTGTTGCGAGTATTGCGATTTGTTTTTTCATACTGTTGTTGTTTTTTTGGTTGGTTGTTTAAATGCTTACCAGAGATTATTGAACTTCAAATACGTCTGTCCAAGTTGAGGCCGTTGAAGCTTCATTGTGGATGAAGAACGAACCGCCAGCATTAGGCCAAACTGAGGCGTTTGAATCTTCATATGTATTACCAGAGTAAAAGCCAGGCTCTGACAAGGGAGAATCCGAGCAATTGTAATACTCGTACTGATTGTATCCAGATCCAGTCCACGCGAGGTAGTAGGTCTTGGTAGAGACAACCGGGAAGTTGATGTTTGTGTTATCAAGAGGCAACCCAGCAAGCGGCTGAGGAATCGAATAAATATTCAACCCAACAGGAACCGAATATGTGTTGGTTCCCTGAATCACCTGGCCAACCGTTGGAATCGTTACGGCCGAGCCAGCTGTATTGTGGAAAAACACACCTTGGCCAGGCTGCAGATAGTTTGTATGGCCAACTTCTGTGTTACCCGAATACCAGCCGGGTTCCGACAACGGAGAATCCGCGCAATTGTAATATTCGTATTGGTTGTAACCGGTGCCATTCCATTCCAAAACAAATGATTTTGTGGAAACCACCCCGCTTTGGAAGACGTTATCCAGCGTATTGCTTCCAGTGTCCAACTGATTAGCCACCATTTGAAGCCCGCCAGCCGGGATGGACAGATTGACATAACCGACGACGTTCTGCGAATAGACGGTATTTTGCGCCTGAGAATAGGTGACTGCAGCAGCAAGCGCGGCGGCTGTAGCCAGTAGTGTTTTAGTTCTCATTTTTCTGTTGTGTTTTACGGTTTTTATTCCGTGTGTGCGGTCAATGTCGCAGAAACGCTGCCAGAGGTCAATACTTTTTTGTTTTTTTTTTGAACGTTTCCGACATAAGCAAAACCATTGCATTGCAAGCATTTAACCATGATCCACCTGTAGCAGTCAAAGAAATTGAGTTGTGAAAGTAAAAGTCTTCCAAAAATTGGACAGAACTCGTCATGGATCAGGACAAACACAATGCGGATTGGCGATTGCGGAATGAGCCGGCTGCGAGTGACAGAATGGCGCTAGGCGGATTTTGGATGGCTGGATTGATGGAACCGATGCCTGCTCCCTCACCCACATTGACCGTGCCGTCCTGGGCGCGGAATATCCTTTTTAATTTTTCCGTTTTTCTATTTAATTTAGCTCGTGCGTTTGAAAGTTTTCATTTGCCTGGCGCTGGCATTCATCACGTTCGGACTTTACTGGCCGACGCGGCATTTTGCGTCCCTCCTGTATGACGATCAGTATTTTCTTCAGAATCAAGCTGTTGCAACTGGCCTGGGCTTGAATAGCATTCTTTGGGCAGTGACATCGGTCGTGGCAGAGAATTGGCATCCGATAACGACTTTCTCGTTTCTGCTGACGCACCAAATTTGGGGGCTGAACCCGGGAGCGGAGCATTTGCTGGACGTAACGATTCATGCGGCCAACGCCGTGCTGCTTTTCCTGGTTTTGCTGGAAATGACGGGCGCCACATGGCGCAGCGCCCTTGTGGCGGCGATTTTTGCCTGGCATCCGTTGCGGGTGGAATCTGTGGCCTGGATTGCCGAGCGCAAGGACGTTTTGTTCATGTTTTTTATGCTGCTTTCGGTGTTTTGCTACGTTCGCTACACACGGGCGGGTCCGGGCAAACCGCCGCCGCCGCCTGATAAGCGCACGATTTTTGACACGCCTCCGCGCACTGTCTATTACAATTTGTCGCTGCTTTTCTTTGTTTTGAGCCTTCTGAGCAAAGCGATGTCGGTCACGCTGCCGTGCGTGCTGTTATTATTGGATGTGTGGCCATTGAAACGCTTTGAAGTTCCGGGTTCGCGCGAGGAACGCGAAGGAGTCGAAGCGAAGTTTCGGCTTCAACGTTTCAACGTTTCAACGCTTCAACCCCTTCTCAGGGAAAAAATCCCATTTTTCATTGTATCCGCGCTTTTTTGTGTCATCACCTTCCGGATTCAGAAAGCGCATGATGCCCTCGCTTCACTTCATCAGATTGGCATGGGCGCCCGGCTGGAGAATGTGATTTTGAGTTACACCGGTTACCTGGGGAAATTTTTCTGGCCGTCAAACCTTGCGGTGCTTTATCCGTTTCCCAGTAGTTTTGACGCGGTTCAGGTGGTCCTGTGCGGACTACTTCTCATCGCGATTAGCGCACTGTGCATTCTGCAACTGTCGCGCCGGCCATATTTGGCAGTTGGCTGGTTTTGGTTCCTCGGCACGCTGGTTCCGGTGATTGGCGTGGTGCAACTGAGCCAACAAGGAATGGCCGATCGCTATACGTACCTTCCATTGATTGGGCCGGTCTTCAGCCTGGTTTGGCTGGTTTCGGAGCGGGTTCAAACCAATTCATTCCAAAAATGGGCGGCGGTTTCGGTGGCCGCTTTGACTTTGGCTGTCTGTGCGGTTCTAACAGAACGGCAATTACCGTATTGGCGCGACACGGTCACGCTTTTTACACGAACGATTGCCGTCACGCCGAACAATTCCCAGGCTCATTATCCCCTGGCGAAAGGATTTGAACAGGAAGGGCTTTTGAAGCAAGCGGCTGTCCACTATCGCATCGCGATTGCCCGGGGCCCGGACGATCAAAATTATTGGCCGAATTTTTACTTCGCCGAGTTGCTTGCCAAACAAGGGCACTATCAGGAAGCGAAAGAACGGCTGGAAACCGCCGTGCAAATCAAGCCGGATATGGTTTACTCACTGAACAACCTGGCCTGGCTTTTGTCAACGTGCCCGGATGCGAAGGTTCGCGATGGCGGGCGCGCCGTGCAATTGGCTGAACGTGCGTGCGAGCTCACCCATGACCAATCGCCACAGTACCTGATGACGTTAGCGGCTGCGTACGCCGAGGCAGGCCGCTTCGATGACGCGATTGCGACGGTTCAGAAGGCGGGGGATTTGGCGCAACAGACGGGACAAGCCGGCCTGTTTAACGGCGCTGCACAGTTGCTGCAGCTTTTCATGGACCATAAGACTTTTACGGACACGTCGGCAAGCGCGGCGAGTTCCAGATAGTCCCCAATCAGAGCGAACTGATGTTCGCTGCTACGGAGATTTTAATTTCGAGCTGGTGCGGCCAGGGTCTGGTCGCGAAAGGGCTGATGATTTTGGTAAAACTTCAATTGAGATTGAATATTGGCGGCCAGGCCGGGATTGTCGCGACCCATTTGAAGCGCTTGTTGGGCTGCCGCGACGGCGTCGGCGTACTGGCCGTTTTCGGCGAAGGCGGCGGCCAATGACCGAAGGGCCACGGGATTTCTGCCCTGGGAAAGCTGAGCCGCGCGTTCGGCCAGGGCAACGGCGGCGGGACCGTCGCGCTGAGATGGGTCTGGACTCGTGGCAAGGACCCATGCGAGATTGACCTGGGCGGATGTCAAATCGGGCATATATTGCAGCGCCAATTTCCATTGTTCGACTGCTTTGGCGGTTTGTCCTTCGAGCAGGTAGGCATTTGCGAGGTTGTTGTGGGGCATCGGATAATCGGGCTGGAGCTGGATAGATTTCTCCCAATAGCGGATGGCCAAATCGAAACGCCGTTCCTCAGCGTAAGCATTGCCAAGATTGTAGGTTGCCATCGGCAAGTCCGGTTCTATTTGCAGGGCCTTTTGTATGAATTCAATTGCCATGTCTACCTGGCCCTTTTGCAGGTACAGATTGCCCAAATCAGAGTAGGCAATTGGATATTCCGGTGAAAGTTCGATGGCCTTTTTGAAATAGGCAAAGGCCTCATCCGGCCTGCCGGTTTGAAGCAACGCATTGCCAAGATTATGGCAAATCTCCGGATCCATGCGGAGAGCGAGAGACAATCGATATTGTTGGATTGCCGCGTCCGTCTTACCTTGATCCATGTAAATATCGCCCAAATCGGTATGCGCCAGGAAGGCCCTGGGGTTTTGCTTTGCTGTAGTGGCCCAAAGCGTTTCAACATTTGTGTACATGTAGCACTGCTTCCAGGTGAGTGTGGCAAGAACGGCCAGGAGGCAGGCGCTAACGATGAAGTAAGCATAGCGTTGAAGCGTTGACCCGCCTTCGCTCGGGTTCGAGGACGAGGACGAGGACGAGAACGATAATTGGGGATTGAATGCCAGGGTTAAGGCTGCGGCGAAGAGGGCGATTGGGCCGATGCACGCTTCATACTGGAAATGATCGCTGACGAATGAATAAAGGAAGAAGTAAATATTAAAAAATCCCAGCATGAGAAACAGCATTCCGCCGAAATAAGCAAACGCGACGAAGGCCGGGCGGCCCCAGCTCTTTCGGGCGGCCCAGAGGACGCCGAGGGCGGGAATAAACGCCAGCAGCGACAGCCAGGCCAGCGCGGGCGAAGGGCTGACTTTCCAGCGCGGATACACGAACATGACCGGATGCGGCCATACTAATTTTCCGAGATAAAACCAAAAACTGCGGCCGGCGATGAGGCAACGGTCCACGAACGAAACCTGGAATTCCTTTCCGTGCGCGCCCAGGTGCCGCTCCATGTGATGCGTAATCAGACCGACAGCCATACCGGCGACGAAAAATGGGATGGTTGGCTTAATGTCAGCCCAGGTGACGCGTCGGCGTTTCCACCATACCAGCAGCAGGACTACGGCGGGCAGCGGAATGGTGGTGGTTTTGCTAAAGAGCGCGCAGATGAAGAGCGCGAAGGAGAGCCAGTAGTATAGGGGACGCGAAGATGGGAGATGGGAGATGGGAGATGGTGGATTGCTTGAGGATGAGGACGACGATGATTGCCCTCCTGCCCCGACCCTCACCTCACCCTGACCCGCTCCCCTCCCATCGGATTGGAGCGGAGAGGGAACTGAATTCAATTCGGGCAGCCAGTATTTTAGCGCGGCGAGGATTGAGCAGAGGAAAAAGAAGCAGGAAAGTGTGTTTTTTCGTTCGGAAATCCATGCCACCGACTCGGAGTTGACGGGGTGCAATGCGAAAATGGCCGCTGCCAGCCAGGCGCCGGGCACGCTGAGCCGCCGCAGGATGATCCAGACCAGGATTGAGCTTAACGAATGGAGCAAAATGTTGACCATGTGAAAGCCCGTGGTATTGAGGCCCCACACATGGTATTCCAGCCAGCAAGTGGTATAGGTCAGCGGATAATATTGATGGGTTGGGTAAAACCAGATGTCGCGCAGTCCGCTCAGGGTATAATGGCCGAGATCATGAGGACCGTGCGGGACGCAATAATCGTCCCAAAGAAATCCGCCGTGCCATGCCGGATGGTACGTGATAAAGGTGACAAGCATCAAAAACACGGGAAAGAGCCAGTTCCGATGCCGCGACAGGTTCGAGTTCATCGTAGTATTAAAACTGAAAACAGGATTACGATAAAGGCAAAAGCAAAAATGAAAAATGAACTTCAGTTTTGGTGATCCGCAGATTTCGCAGATGAACGCGGATTTTGAATAAAGAAACACGAATATTTCTCTATTTTTTCCGTGTTTTCCTCTTTTCGTCATTGTTTAAATCTGCGAAAATCGGCGCAATCTGCGGATAGCCCCGACCGCAACTAAATCGCACTTTCGGTGTTTGAAATTCGGGCGGGCAAGCCCTATATTTGTTTATTATTCGAATGAACCGAGTCGGAAGACTATTGATTTGCGTTGCGGGCGCACTGACACTGGCCGTCAGTGTGCGCGCAGATTCTCCTGTTGCGCCCACGCCAAACGTGAATGGGCTGCGCCCGCCCGGCCTCCCGCCTGGCCTGTTGAACAGGACGAACTTTTTGAGCCGGAGCAACCGATTGGAGAGGCTTATGATGATGAAAAAACATCACCATTTGCAGAACATGCCGAACATGGCGGGATTTCCCCAATTTCAACACCCGAATGGACCTCAATTTTCTCACGAGCCTCACGCGACTGTCCCATCGTTAGATACCGCTGACGCCGACCTCAGCGTTTCGGCAAAGAGCGATGCTGTGTCTGATAATCCTTACCAATCCATTGTCACACGCAATGTGTTTGGCCTGAACCCGATTCCGCCGCAGGTTATAAGTACAGCGCCGCCTGGCCCGCCGCCGCCCAAAATCACAGTGACGGGCATTACGACTATTTTTGGCCCCAAAGAGGCGCTGTTCAAAGTGGCGGGCGTGGTCCGCGGCGGTGGCCCTCCGAAGGACGAATACTACACTTTTACCGAAGGCGAAGAAGAGGATGACGTGGAAGTCACGAAGATTGACACAGAGAAAAACATCGTTTCGTTCATGAACCATGGCGTTGAACAGGATATTGCGTTGGTCGATGGAACCGCCTCAAGCGGTTCCGCGCCATCGGCGCCATCGACGCCATCATGGCCAGGGGTCGGACGCCGGCCCGGCAGCCGTTTTCGCGGTTTAGGAGGCGGTTTTCAGCCGCGACCCTACCAGCCGCAGTCGTACGGGAATCCTTATGGAAGCGGCATGAATAACAACACTGCTCAAAACGGAGCCAATCTGTCCGGCATGTTTAATAACGATGACCCTAATTATTCGTCCACCGCTCATGACCTGAATCCCGCTGTCCCGCCTGCAATTTCCCAGCTTTCCGACGAGGACCAGCAGGCCCTGATCGCCGCGCAACATGCGCAGATGCTACAGCAGGGAGATCCCACGGCAGCCATTATGCCACCGACGTCATTTGACCAGCAAGCGGTGGATGAGGCCAGTAAAAGCGCCGGCAGCGGAAGGTAATCCAACATCAAAGGGAAGGTTCGCTGCTTTTCCTTCACGGTTCGATGTTCGATGTTCGATATTTTCTGTGACGGAAAATGCAATTAATGGCCTTGCGGGTTGGGGTTGGCAGGCGATGGCTTGACGGACTGGTTCGCCGGATTCGTGCGGATTATTGGGCTGATGCCCTGGCGTAGCGGAGGATGGATAGCTTTGTTGCGCAATTTTTTGGGGTGATGAGGCCGCGGCCCGATCGGCCGCGGCACATTGAGATCGCATCCCGGAAAGTTTGGCGCTTCAAGCCAATTTGCCAACGCGACGAGTTCGAGCGCGGTCAAGCCCGCGCGTCCCGATCGCGTAAAGGCTAATTCCGCGGGCCCGGTTTGGGTCACTTCGGTCACGCAATCGCCGAGAGTTGGGCCAATCTGCTTGAGCCATTGGCCGGCGGCTGAGCCCGCGTCCAACTGCCTGTGCTGTGTCAGCATCAGCGCCAATTGGGTCAATTGCGGAAGCATCTTAAGCCGTTTCGATGTGATTTCCCAATGGTATGCGACAATATTGTCCTTATTTAGTTCGTCAAGCAACTGAGGCGGGGCCGCGCCATCCGCGGCATTGGGAAATACGTCCGCAAACAAAAAGTCCCCGGCCGGGTCATTCAATGCCGTTACTTCCGGCCCCGCGAATGGAACGTTTTTCAGGAAAACGCGATTGGTAGTTATGCCCAGGGGGAACGGGTCCATGAAATCGTTTTGCCAATTCGTGTCCCTGGCGAGGTTTTGGCCCAATTGCGCGAGCGCAGTGGCGCTATTGGTCACGGGAACGGCAATGAATGCCTCGAGGGGATAAGAACCCAGCGACCAGCTAAAGGCCTGGTCCGGCTCGGGCGAGAGTTGCAGCCATTTTGCCCACGGTTGCCTTTCCAGCCAGGGCGCGAATCCGCGCACGGCCGTAAAGCTCGTCAACGGTTGATGAATCATGTCGGTCGGAATTTGCCACGGCTCGAGGGCCGGCAATGGCTGCGACAGCTCAAATGTTCCGCTCGGCAATAGATTACCGTCCCGTCCCACGACCTGCATCTGCATCGCGGGCAGGTCGAATTTGGCAAAGTCAGGAAAAATTTCCGCCAGGCGCGGCCAATTCACTTTCGCGCTCGCCCAGTTCGTTTCGTTTTCGTCCGGTTGCGTTCCGCCGGCCCAGGCATCGCTCAACGGCAACTCGTCCTGCCCGCAGCCCACGAGCAGCCAATTGCCTGCGCGAACGGCACGAAACAGGTTTGGCGGCATGTCTTTTTTTAATTCCCAGCCGCCGGGGATGTCCTGGGCTTTGATTTTGGTCCACGATTCGAGAAGGGTCCGCAGATTGGCCTGCCAAAAGTGCGCGCGGGTGTCGTTCAAACGAACGGCAAGGACGTATTCGGGCGAGGGCGTGGCATCGCGCATTTCAAAAACCCATTCGGATTTTAAAAAATCATCCAAAAGCGGGCGCAATTGCGCTGATCCGTCATCGACGCCGGCAGGCAGCTTATCTTTAAACCACGAGCCGGGAGCGCGGGACAATTTGTCGAGCGTCTGGCTTTCCATGGCTCGCGCCTGGGCGCTGCAAAATATATTTGTAAATGCAGTGGAATTGGGATCGCTGGAAATAGCGGCTGCGCCGGCGAAATGGATCAGAACAATCGCATTTGTTGGGGAGACGGTTGCAGCCAGGGCTGCGGCCTCGTCCGCGGCTTTGCGGGCCTTTGAAGCCTGAATCCAAACCAAAATAGAGATGGCGGCAATGACAAGCAGCGCCAGAAATAAAAATGCTTTTTTCATGTTGAAAGCGGAATGATATGCCAGAAAAGAGGCGAGGTTTCAAGTTTCGACTTCTTTTTGAAGCGTTGAAGCCCCCAATAATGGTAGAACACGGCGCGCTGCGCCGTGTTGCGCCGCGTGCAGCGGCGCAACAAGCGTGGTTCGACGTCCATCGCACTTCATTCCGCCCGCTATACGAAGAACGCTGTCCACCACGATATGCGGGTTTAACGTCTGGCTACGTTTGGTTGCGCCGCTCTGCGCGGCGCTACACGGCGCAGCGCGCCGTGTTCCACCACAGGACGTGTTCCACCATAGGCCGCATTCCGC
>Ga0335075_10019045_pt1 | contig 10165 bp, 11 predicted proteins | sample Lox_Sample_24_FD_206723 | JGI IMG/M metagenome (GOLD analysis project Ga0335075, IMG submission 206723) | Soil microbial communities from Loxahatchee National Wildlife Refuge, Florida, United States - Lox_Sample_2.4 | ecosystem: Environmental > Terrestrial > Soil > Wetlands | place: USA... | reverse complement strand
GCAAGCCGTTTTTCGCCATCCATCTCGCGGACACGGAGCTGCCGCTGGGCCTGGAATTGCAGATGGGCCATGTGCAGGCCGTCATGCGCTGGCAAATGGACGAAGCCTCCTATGCGGCCAAATTGGCCTGGGCGCTGGACAGCTACGCTGAAGCGCGGAACGAGCCGCCTCCGCAGTCGGCTCCGGCCTCGGCCCTGCCAGCGGACCTGCCCCGCACCCCGACCCGCATCCTCACCGGCCACACCGGGTCGCTCACCGGGATAGCGTTCAGCCCGGACGGGCACCTGCTCGCGACCGTCGGCGGCGACGGGACGGCACGACTCTGGGACCCGGCCACCGGGCAGCACCTGCGCACCCTGACCGGCCACGCCGGGCCACTCACCGGCGCGGCATTCGGCCCCGACGGGCACCTACTTGCCACGGCCGGCGCCGATCGAACGGCACGGCTCTGGGACCCGGCCACCGGCGATCAGCTCCGCACCCTGACCGGCCACACCGGCAGGCTCACCGGGGTGGCGTTCAGCCGGGACGGCCACCTGCTCGCCACCGCCAGCGCCGACCGGACGACGCGGCTCTGGGACCCGGCCACCGGCGAGCAGCTCCGCACCCTGACCGGCCACACCGGGCCACTTACCGATGTCGCGTTCAGCCCCGACGGGCACCTGATCGCCACCGCAAGCACCGACGGTACGGCGCGCCTGTGGGCCTGACGTCGGCCGGCGATCCCCGGTGCCCAGCATGCCGATTGCGCAATCGACACCGATAGAGCGGGTCGATTGCGCAATCGACAGGCAGCCTTAGGTGCGCGCGGCTGGGGTTGGGGTTGGGGTTGAGGGGATCGGGACGCGGCGGCGGCGGAGCGTCCAGGCGCGGTCGCCTAGCAAGGCCAGGGCGGCCGGGACGAGGATGCCGCGGACGATCGTCGCGTCGATGAGGACGGCGGCCGCGGTGCCGATGCCGAGGATCTTCAGGTCGACAAGCGACAGCGTGGAGAAGATGGAGAACAGCGCCACCATGATCAGCGCGGCGCTGGTCACCACCCCCGCGCTGGACGCGATGCCGCCGACAACCGCATCCTTCGGCGAGGCGCCCCGGGTCCACAGTTCGCGGACCCGGCTGAGGATGAACACGTGGTAGTCCATGCTGATCCCGAACAGGAACACGAACATCAGCAGCGGCACCCAGAAGATGATCCCGCCGAACGAGGTGTAGTCGAGCGGCCCCTGCAGCCGCCCGTCCTGGAAGATCAGCACGACCAGGCCGTAGGCCGCGCCCACCGACAGCAGGTTCAGCGCGATGGACACCAGCGGCACGGTGACCGACCGGAACGCGACCAGCAGCAGCACGAAGGCCAGCACCGCGACGAAGCCGAACACCAGGGGCAGGTTGGCGTCCTCCTCGTGGATGATGTCGTACAGTCCCGCGGTGTCGCCGGTGACCGCGTAACTGACCCCGGGGACCTTGCCGAGCGTGTCTGGCAGGATCTGGTTCCGCAGCGTCAGCAGCGCGTTGTCCGACGCGGTGTCAGTCCCGTTGCCCGCCAGCGGCACGGCGACCACGAGCGCGCGCCCGTCGCCGATCGCGGTGGTGGTCACCGGGTCGTGAATGGCGCCGCCCGCCGCCGCCCGGGTGCGCAGCGCGTCCAGCGCGGCGGCCACCTTCGGCCCGGTGACGTCCGTGCCGGTCACGACGACCTGCGCGGGCCCGGGGGCCTGCGGGAACGCCTGCTGGATAGCCGAGAACGTCTGCACCACGGCCGCGTCCTTCGGCGCGTCCACGGCGGGCTCGCCGAGCCGCAGGCCGATCGCCGGGGCGGCCAGCGCGAGCAGCGCCACCGTCGCGACGCCGCCCCAGATCAGGGGCCTGGCGACCACCCGGCGGGCCAGCCCGCCCCACAGCCGGGACGGCCGGGCGGCGGCCCGCCTGCGGCCGAGGAACGGGATCCGCCCGGCGTCCGACTTCGGCCCGAGCCAGGCCAGCAGCGCGGGCAGCACGGTCAGCGAGCCGACGACCGCGATGCCGACCACGGCGATCGTACCGATCGCGATGCCGCTGAACGGGCCGCCGCCGACGAAGAACAGGCCGGCCATGGTGGCCATCACGGTCAGGCCGGAGACCAGGATCGTCCGCCCGGACGTGCGTGCGGCGATCCGGAGCGCCTCGGGGAACGACTTGCCCGCGGCCCGTTCCTCGCGCTCGCGGCGCAGGTAGAACAGCGAGTAGTCGACGCCCACCGCCATCCCGACGATCACCACGACCTCGAACGTGGAGCCGCCGACCGGCACAAAGTGACTGACGGCCGTCACCACGCCGATGGCCGCGGTCAGGGCGGTGATGGCGAGCAGCACCGGGATCCCGGCCGCGATCAGCGAGCCGAACACGGCCAGCAGCAGGATCAGCGTGATCGGCACCGAGGTCACCTCGGCCTTGCTGAAGTTCAGCGAGCTGTCGATCGCCTGCTGGATGGTCGCGTCACCGGACTCGGCGACGCGCAGGTCCGGGTGCCTGGCCTGAACGCCGGCGACCGCGTGCTCGAGCGTCGTCGCCGCCTGGTCGACGTTCGCGACGTTGCCGGGGACCTGGAATGTGACCAGGGCGCTCCGCCCGTCCTTGGACACCAGCGCCTGCCCGCCCGCGGACAGCGGCGTCTTGATCCCGGTCGCGTCCTTCGGCAGGGAGGTCAGCGCCGCGGCCACCTGGGACGCCGCCTGGCGCATGGCCGGATCGGTGGCGAAGGTGGCACCCGGCGCCTTGGCCTGGATCAGCACGGACTCGGAGTAGTCGTTGTCCTGCGCGGGCGCGTACTGGTTCAGCAGCCGCTGGGCCTGCCCGGATTGGCCGGGGGTGTACGCCGGCAGGTTCCTGGAGCCGAGCGCCTGGCCGGCCATGAAGAGGGCGGCGACGAGGAGCAGCCAGCCGAAGACCGCGGTCTTGCGGTGCGCGGCGCTCCAGCCGGCCACCCGTTCGGTCAGGTTAGGTCGCTGGCGACGCCGGCCTGGCGGCGGGTCGTGGACTTCATCGGACGCTGAAATCGGCAATACTGAACTGTACGGCTGGCGCATTGGATTGCCTCTCTGTTGGCGCAGACGGGTGCTGGTGCGGGTTGGCCGTGGCCTAGTCCTCGCCCACGAGCTGGACCCTCGTGGGCGGGGACAGTCAGCCGCGGAGGTTCGGCGAAAGCGGGCCGGGGCGGCTGAGTACCTCCCTCGCTGGTCGGAGCGGGTCTCCCGGCGCGCGGAGCAGTGCGCGGGCGATGGCAGCGTGCAGCCGCGCGGTCGCGACGAGCACGTAGTTGAAGAGCAGGAACAGGACCAGGCAGACCCCGGCGACGGCGAACGCCTTCGGCAGCGTGTCGACGAAAATGCCCCAGGAGCCGGGGCCGTGCGGGCCGTGCGGGAAGTTGCCGAGCGCGACGCCGTGGGCGGAACCGCTCCCGTTGACGCCGATCGTGAAGGTCTGGTGGGGGTACTTGTACCAGACCGGCAGGGTAATGCCCCCGATCAGGACCAGCCAGACGACGGTGACCGCGAAGTCCAGCGCCCACAGCGGGGCCATCAGGCCGAACAGGTAGGCGATGTCCCGCCACAGGGCGGGGTCGCTCCATTCGTGCCGCAGCCGCGCCAGCAGGCCGGATCCGGTGAACTCGCGGTAGCCGGCCCGGACCTGGATGCCCATGCCGCCAAGCCGGGCGCGCTCGAAGTTCGCGCACCACTTGATCACCGCGGCGGCGGCGATCATCACCGGCAGCCCGATCAGCGTCACGCTGAGCAGGCCGCCGCCGACGAGGATCGTCAGCGCGACCCCGAACAGCACCCAGGCGATCACGAGGTACGCGAACATGTATCCCGCGCCTGACCACAGCGTGCCGGAGAACAGCAAGCTGACCGGGTCCCGGCGTAGGCCGCGAGCCCTGGGGGCGCTCATCCGACGTCTCGCATCAGCTGCTCGACGGCGCTGACGTGCTCGCTGAGCTTCGCCATCTCGGCGCGCATCTCCGTCATGTTGGACACCGCCTCCTCGGCCAGCTTGCGGTAGGAGGCCATCGCCACCGCGTCGGCGCGGTGGCGCTGCAGGCGGTAGTAGTTCCAGACGATCACCGCGATCGCCGCGCAGATCGGCACGAAAATCCCGAGGACCACGCCGATCGGCGTGAAGTTCGTCCCGCTGGAAGCCAATGTCGTTACGTGTGTCATTAGTCGGTCTCCTCCGTTTCGAGCGCCTGCCCCCCGCTGGCGTCGCCGTCCGCTGCGAGCGCGCGGACGACCGTGTCGGCCGTGACGCGCACTTCGAAGGGAATCAGCTCGAAGTACTTCATCGCCTTGCCGTCCTCCGATAGCTCTAGCTGCCCGGTCACCAGCCCGGCCTTCTCGAGCCGGTCCAGGTGCATGTACAGCAGTGGCCTGGACATGTCCAGCCTGCGCGCCAGCTCGCTGACGTGCACTCGCCCGCCAGAGAGCTCCGCGATGATCCGCAGCCGGAGCGGATGCGCGATCGCGGTCAGCATGGCGAGCAGCTGTTCACTAGTCAGAATCTCATTCACTCTCTTTCACCTGTAAGAGAGAACTTACATGTGACGCGTGACGCTGTCAACGACGATTCTGCTTGCCCAGGGAAAATACGCGATATATCGTGGTTGACGGACTATCGGTTCCGGTGCGGAGGGCACGCGATGGCTTCGGGAAACGAAATGCGGGTCGGGGACGCAGAGCGGGAAGCTGCCGCGGCCGAACTGCGCGAACACTACGCGAGCGGTCGCTTGACGCTCGAGGAGCTCAACGAACGAGTTGACAAGGCCTTCGCCGCCAAGACCCGCGGGGACCTGAACGCGCTCATGACCGACCTGCCGTCGGCGCGGCCCGGGGGCTCGGGCCCGGCCGGCTGGACGGGCACGGGCGGGCAGGCCGGTCCCACGCGGGGCCGCGGAGCCTTCGGGCCCGGCGGCGGACCCTGGGGGCCCGGCGGGCCATTCGGGCCTAGCGGGCCGCACGGGCCCGGCGGGCCGTTCGGGCCGGGCATCGGCTGGGACAAGGGGTCCTGGTCGGGCGCCGGATACCGGAGCGGCGCGTCGCGGACCGCGGGGGCGATCTTCTCCACGCTGCTCGTGATGGCCGCGCTGTTCACGGTCGGCCTACTCGGCATACTCGGCGTGTTCGGCACCGGGCGCCCGATCGGGATCGTGCTGATTCTCGCGGCGTTCGCGCTGCTGCGGCGGCTGGTCTTCGGGCGGCGCCGGGTCCGCGGCTGCGGGCCGCGGGGCCGCCGCCGCTGATAGCTTCCCGCGGACCCGGCTTCCTCCACCGTCGACCGCGACTTATCGTGGAAGGTACTGACCTTTCCGATCAAGCACGGGAAGTGCGATGGCGATGCGTTACTACGGTGGTGGCTACTACGGCCACCAGGCGTTCCGGTCCGTGGCACCGCACATGCTGCGCATTGGGGACGCTGAGCGCGACGCCGCGGCGGCGGACCTGGGCGAGCATTACGTTGCTGGCAGGCTGACCCTCGACGAGCTGCAGCACCGCCTTGGCGCGGTGTTCGCGGCGAAGACGCACGGGCAGCTCACCGGGATCATGGCCGACCTGCCGCGGCTCCGGCCGGTGTCCTGGCCGCCGGGCGGCTTCCCGCCGGCCGATGAGCGCCGGTACGCCACGCCGTCGGACCGGGCTGGCCGGTTCGCCGCGCTGTCGCTGCTGATCCTGGCCATGCTGATCTGGTTGCTGACCGCCCTGCTGTTCGCCCGGCACGGGTTCTACTACCAGGTGGGCCCGCCCGGGCCGCACTGACGCTCGTTACTGCTGGCCGCGCTGCGGCACGACCAGGTACCGGAAGTCGTTCCCCGGGCTCGCGTCTTCGTCTGGCACCGGCGTGATCACCGCGCGCTTGCTCGCGCTGGTGAACCGCAGCCTGACCCGCGCCGCGTCCTCGGCGCCGGCCGTCGCCGCGATCACCCCGTCGAGCAGGTAGTCCGGGCGGAACGCGATCACCGGCTGGTCGCCGGTGAACTCGGCGGGCACGGTCTCCCTGGCCCGCGCGTGGCCCTGGGTGGCCGCGCCGACCGTCACCCGTCCGGGGCCGAACGCCAGCTGGACCGGGGTGCCGCGCTCCGCGACCAGCGAGACGCGGCGCACCGCCTCGATGAACGCCTCGGCCGGCAGGTCCGCGGTGCAGCTGAACTCGTCAGGGAACTGGGACCTGAACCGGATGAACTCCCCGGCCAGCAGCCGCGTGGTGAGCCGCCGGCTGCCGGTCTCGAAGCCGATCATGGCGTCGGCGCCGTCCGGCGCGTCGCTGGCCCTGAGCATGATCCGCACCGGCTCCCCCGGGGTCATCATGCGTCCCGCGTCGGCCAGCGTCCTGGCCGGAACCAAGACGGACAGCCGGTTCTGCGCGGAGAGCGTCTCCGGCGCCGGAGTCCAGGTGAGGTCCCGCCAGGCGAGCCGGTAGCGGTCGGTGGCGGCCAGCGTCATCGTCGGGACCTGGTCCCCGGCTAGTTCGATGTTCACCGCGGTCAGCATCGGCAGCGTGTCGTCCCGGCTCGCCGCCGGGGTGACCTGGCCGATCGCCGTGGACAGCAGCCCGCCGTCGGCGGTCCCGGCCAGGTGCGGGAGATCGGGGAGGTCGGGGTACTCACCGGAAGGGAGGGTGGCCAGGGTGAACGCGGCTTCGCCGCAGGTCATGCTCATGCCGTCGGGGTCGTCGGCGAACGCCACCGGGAGGCCGGGCAGGCTCCTGGTGATCTCCACCAGCAGCCTGCCCGGCACCAGGACCGTCCCCGGCTCGGCGACCTCGGCCGGCACCCGCATCCGGGCCGACACCTCGTAGTCGAAACACGACAGCGTCAGCTCGTCGCCGTCGGCGCGGACCAGCAGCCCGCCGAGCACCGGGATCACCGGCCGGCCGGGCAGCGCGCGGGCGACCCAGGCCACCGCCTCGGCGAGCGCGTCCCTTTCAACCGTGAACTTCATGCCCACATACTCGCACGCACTACCGACATTCCAGGGCGGGCTGCGGGCCCGGGCGCGCTAAGACAGATAGGTGCCGTAGAAGGCGAGGATCTTCTCCCAGCCGTCGTTAGCGGCCTCGACTCGGTAGGCCGGCCGGTTCACCGAGAAGAACGCGTGCCCGGCGCCCTCGTAGCTGTGGAACTCGTAGGTCTTGCCGGCCTCCTGCAGCGCCTTCTCAAGCTCCGCGACCTGGTCGGGCGACGGGTGCTGGTCGTCCGCGCCGAACAGCCCGAGCAGCGGGCACGACAGCTGAGGCGTCTTGTCCACGATCGGGCCGACCTTCAGCGGCATCCCCTCCGGCGGGGTGCCCACCACGAACGCGCCGTAGCAGTCCACCGCGGCGTCGAGCGGCAGGCTGACCGCGGCGAGGAACGACTGCCGGCCGCCGGAGCAGTAGCCGATCACGCCGACCTTGCCGTTGGAATTGCTCAGTCCCTTGAGGTATTCGGTGCCGCCGGCCACGTCGCCGACCAGGCGGTCGTCGGGCACGCCGCCCTTGGCCCGCGCGGTGGCCGCCGCGTCGTCCGGGCTGGCGCCCGGCGCCTCCCGCCAGTACAGGTTGGGCATCACGACGTTGTAGCCGTGGAAGGCGAACTTGTGGACAATCTGCTTGGAAGCGTCGTCGTAGCCGGGCATGTGATGAATGACGACCACGCCGCCGCGCGGGGTCGAGTCCAGCGGGCGGGCGCTGTATGCCTCGATCATGTGGCCGTCATGCCCGTTGATCATGATGGTCTCGGCGAGCATCGCGTCGTACATGGTGATGATGTCTCCTTCTCTTAGTCGAGCCCGGGCGGGGCGGAGTCCAGCACCGCCTCGATCGCCTTCATCAGGGCGCGCGCCGACTCGGCGCTCAGCTCGACGGCCACCCGCGCCGACGGCCCCTGCGACGGGGCGAGGAAGTCGATGTTCAGCGTGTGACCGTACGGCGCGTGCACCGGGTGGTCGAAGTAGACGCTGCCGTCGGTGACCTTGAACCAGCCGGACGCGCCCTTGGCGCTGCCGCTGATCGCGATCCGCTCGGTCAGGTACGTGCACATGTCGGCAAACTCCTTCCGTCAGGCCGCCAGGTAGCGGCCGAACCAGTCCAGGATCTTTCCCCACGCCTCCACCGCGCTCTCCGGGTGGTAGCGCACGCTGTCCACCTGCATGAACCCGTGGTTGGCGCCTTCGTAGGTGTGGAACTCATGGGTCTTGCCCGCCGCCTCGAGCGCCGCCTTCAACTCAGCGACGTGCTCCGGCGCCGGATGCGCGTCCAGCGAGCCGAATATCCCGAGCAGCGGGCACGACAGGTCCGCCGCCTTGTTCACGATCGGCTGCCAGCCCGCCAGCGGGTGCCCGCCGGGCGGCTCCTCCACCACGAAGCCGCCGTAGCAGTCCACGGCGGCGTCCAGCGGCAGGCTGACCGCGGCGAGGAACGACTGCCGGCCACCCGAGCAGTGCCCGATCACGCCGACCTTGCCGTTGGAGTTCGACAGCCCCTTCAGGTAGGCGGCCCCGGCCGCGACCTCCCCCACCAGCCGCTCGTCGGGAATCGGGATGACGCCCTGCGACCGGGCGGCCGCCACCGCGTCGTCCGGGTCGGCGCCCGGCGCCTCCCGGGAGTACAGGTTCGGCATCACCGCGTTGAAGCCGCCCACGGCGAGTGACCTGGCGAACTCCTTGGTCTGCCGATCGTAGCCCGGCAGGTGGTGGATCACGACCACGCCGCCCACCGGGCCCGGCGTGAGCGGCCTGGCCGAGTACGCCTCGATGGCGTCGCCGCCGTGGCCGGTGATCGTGACGGTTTCAGAAAGCACCGCGTCGTACATCGGACAGCCCCTTCCGTCTAGCAACCAGTTCTTACCGTTGCGGGTCCAGCCGAATCATCCCACCCGACTCGTTAGCAAGACGAACGAACCCAGGAGGTTTGGCATCGGCCTTCGGCACCCGCCGCGAAAGGACGGCTGTCAATGCTCGATGACGCCTCTACCAGCCCCGAGCGGCAGGTCGAGAAAATCAAGTCCTACGCCCAGGTCGGCGACCATGAGCTAACGCCGGTCAGCGAACGCGACTACGACCTGAATGTGAGCGGTTCCGTGAATCCGTTCGAACGGCCTGGCCTGGGTCCCTGGCTGCGAGATGACCGGCTCAGCATGTGGGATGCCATCTGCGTCACACAGCTCGACCGGCTGACCCGCCGCGTCCAAGCGGCCTCGCTAGAAGCAGCGGTATCCAGCGAGCTTCTTCGTCTGGTGGGGGACGCCGAACTGAAGGAGATGAAGCGCGTCCCAGACCGTGACTGCTCCGGTGATATAGCCCGGGTGGCTGATCAGATCGGGCACCTGTTCTCTGAGATCCAGGTCGAAGCGCTCGCGGGCGTCGACGTCAGGGAAAAGCAGGAGACGTTGAAACGAGCCCAGGAGGAACTGGCCCGAATCCACGCGCTCAAGCGTGCGGAGGGTGGCCTGCGACCGGCGAGTACTGGCCAGACGTTTCGCCAGCTCTGGGAGGTCCTTGACGCCGCGGGCCGCAACAAGTTCCTTCGCGGTGCCGGCGTCCGGGCCTCCGTCGAATACTGGGACGGCGCCGTGCCGCACGAATGGACGCCGGAAATCTACAGAGACAACATGTGTAGCCGGATCGACCTCGGGAAGCTGGCCAAACTCAGGGCGCCGGACTTGCGGGCAGTTAGGCCTCAGCCTCTGGGACCGGCAATGAAAGAATGATCACCATGACCTACGTCGCCGCTCCTGACCGATACCAGCCGATGCCCTACCGCCGCTGCGGGCGCAGCGGCATCAAACTCCCCGAGGTTTCCCTCGGTCTCTGGCAGAACTTCGGCGACCCCAGCCCGTTCGAGACGCAGCGGGCGATTCTGCGGCGCGCCTTTGACCTGGGCGTCACGCATTTCGACCTCGCCAACAACTACGGACCTAATTATGGCAGCGCCGAGCTCAACTTCGGCCGGGCCATGCGGGAAGACTTCCGGCCGTACCGGGACCAGCTGATCATCTCCACCAAGGCTGGGTACGACATGTGGCCAGGACCGTATGGCGAATGGGGCTCGCGCAAGTACCTGCTCGCGAGCCTGGACCAGTCGCTGAGCCGGATGGGCCTGGAGTACGTGGACATCTTCTACAGCCACCGCTTCGACCCCGACACGCCGCTCGAAGAGACGA
>Ga0335075_10019044_pt1 | contig 10166 bp, 8 predicted proteins | sample Lox_Sample_24_FD_206723 | JGI IMG/M metagenome (GOLD analysis project Ga0335075, IMG submission 206723) | Soil microbial communities from Loxahatchee National Wildlife Refuge, Florida, United States - Lox_Sample_2.4 | ecosystem: Environmental > Terrestrial > Soil > Wetlands | place: USA: Florida... | reverse complement strand
CCCGCGATCCTTGAAACTGCCGGTCGGCATCAGCCATTCGCATTTCAGCAGCGCGGTTGCCCCGTCGAGGCGCCGCTCGATGAGCGGCGTCATCCCTTCCCCCATGCTGACGGGCGCCGCATCCGCGAGCGGCAGCGCGGCACGGTAGCGCCAGAGGCTCGCGGTGCCGGTTTCGATCTCGGCGCGGCCGATGCCGGGCATCGGTGTCAGCAGCAGCGGCCGGCGGCGAGAACTCGCCCAGCGCGGCGGATCGAGCGGATAGGTCTCGCCGGTCTCGGGGTCCAGATAGAAGATCGTCACCGCCGCGTCCGCCCCCATCCGGCGCTCGGCGCGCTGTCCCGCGCGCACTGCCCGGAATAGCATGCGACTTTCTTTTCGTCGCGGAGCCCGTCATGGATGAATTCGCCCGGCCGATCGTGTCTCTGCTCACCGACCTGGTCGAGATCGACAGCCGGAGTTTCGTGAGCAATATTGCGATTGCGGAACGCATAGAAGCCGCGCTCGGCGGCTTCGACCTGGAACGGCTGGACTATCAGGACAGTGCCGGGGTCGCCAAGCGCGCGCTCGTCGCGCATCGCGGACCTCCGGGCGGGGCTGCTTTCTGTGCGCACATGGATACCGTTCCCGACACGCTCTGGCAGGAAGATCCGTTCAGCGCCCGGCTCGATGCCGGCGGGCGGCTGCACGGGCTCGGCGCCACCGACCTCAAGGGCCCGCTCGCGGCGATCATCGTCACCGCGACGGGGCTGCCGGCGTCTGTGCCGGTGAGCCTCCTCATCAGCACCGATGAGGAAACCACGAAGCAAGGTGCGCGGGAGATTGCCGCCCGCTCGGCGCTGGTGCGCGAGGTGCTGCCGGCGGGAATCGTCGTCGCCGAACCGACAAGGCTTTGCCCGGTCAGGGGCCATCGCAGCCACATCGAGTTTACCGCGACCGCCAGCGGCGAGGCTGCGCACTCGAGCACGGGACGGGGCAGCAACGCCAACTGGCGGCTCTTGCCGTTCCTCAACGACATGCACGAGATGTTCGTTCGCCTGCGCCGGGACCCCACCCTCCAGGACCCTGCCTACGATCCGCCCTTCAGCGACTTCAACCTGATCATCGACAACCACGGCACGGCGATCAACGTCACCGTGCCGAAGGCCACCGCGCGCATCAAGTATCGCTACAGCGCGCACGTCGATCCGGCTTCAATCGTGGCGGCGGTCGAGGCAGCGGCGGCGCGCGCGGGCGTTGCCCTCGAAATCGTGCGCGAGGGCGATCCGCCCGAGCTTCCGGCCGGCCATCCGCTGATCCGATTATGCGCTGATCTGACGGGCAATCCCCCGGCCACCGCGCCCTATGGCACCGACGCTTCCGAATTGCAGGGAATCGCACCCTGTGTCGTGCTCGGACCCGGAGACATCGCGGTGGCGCATCGTCCGGGCGAATCGGTGAGCATCGCCGAGCTTGCTGCTGCCGTTCCCGTGTTCATGCGGCTGGCCGGGCGGCTTGGAGAAGGTGAGGGCGCAGTCGCGAGAAGCTGACCGCTCGCTCAGGAGACCAGCCGGGCCAGCAGCAGGGCGAGCTTCCCTGGCGGCGTCCCGGCCGCCAGCGGCGCCAGATATCGGCCGTTGGGGCCCATCAGATACATGGTCGCGCTGTGCTCCATTGCGTAGCCGCTGGTGCCGGAGCCGGCAGACTCGCGCGCGTAATAAACGTGGTACTCGTGCGCGACCTTGGCGATTTCGGAAGCCGTGCCGGTGAGGCCGACCAGCCGGGGGGAGAATCGCGCGACATAGCGCCCCATGACGCTCGGGGTGTCGCGTGCGGGATCGATGGTGATGAATACCGGTATTACCCGCTCCGCCTTCGGTCCCAGCGAGGAGAGGGCGGCGGCGATCGCCGACAGCGTCACCGGGCAGATGTCCGGGCAGTGCGTATAGCCGAAATAGACGAGCATGTAATGGCCGCGGAAATCGCGTGCGGTGACGATCCGGCCGCGTGCGTTCTCGAGCGTAAACGGCCCGCCGATCTTGTCTTCCGCCCGTGCCGCGAGCCAAACGATGCCGGCTCCGCCGAGCACCGCAACGAGCAGCAGAGAGGCAAGCAGTCGCCGCGCGGGGCCGGTCCGGCGCCGCGTGCGCTTGCGGCCGCCGCGCCTCGGGAGACGCCGCATCAGGACGCGTTCCGCTTCACCTGCCGGTCCAGTTGGCGGCCATCGCCGCGATCCGGGCAGCGCGCGGGTCGGTCGGCGGCGGCGCAGCCTCGTCGTGCAAGCGCAGGTGATTGACCACGAGCACGAGCGCGATCGCGCTCATCATCGCCGGCGGAATCCAGACCACCATGCCGCCGGCGAGCTGGTCGTAGAGCGGGCTGATCGACGGAAAAAACCGGCCGCAGACCGAGTAATAAGGATAGAGGTCGCGGGTCGCGAAGACGATGCGCGCGCCGATCGCGATCTGCGGGAAGATCACGCCGACCGCCATCGCCGCGCGTGTGCCGTAACCGGCGCGTGCCGGGGGCCGCGGCCTGGGATCGAGGACGAGGCACCAGAACAAGAGTCCGTCGAGCACCATCGTCCAGTTCATGATCCAGAACAGCCGATTGCTGATCATGGCGACGAAATGGATTGCCGGCACGAGCCAGAAGGCAAACAGGCCGACGAACAGCACCGAAGCGACGAAGGGCTGCTGGATCGGCGCCAGCAGCCGGCGCACGATCCGCGATTCGATCACGCGCACCAGCGGCGGCGGCATGCCGCGCCTGAGCGGCGCGCCGGCGATGCCGAGCGCCACCAGGAACGGGCCGAGGTGATGCATCGCCACGTGCTGGATGCGGTTGAGGAAGAATTCGTGCTCGGCGAGATAGAGATAGCGTGTCTGCAGCACCGCGTAGATCACCAGCATGCCGAGCAAAAAGCTGACGCGCCGCCAGCGTGGCGGCCGCGCCGCTGCCGGCAGCAGGAAGACGCCCCGGAAATACCACCAGACGCCAAGCCATGTGCCGAGCCAGGCGAACCACGAGAAGTCATAGGGCAGCCAGACCGGCATGGCGGCGGGGTGCGCGGCGGAGGCCCAGGCGACGAGCGCACCGAGCGCTACAATGGCCGCCGGCACGGCGTAGGCAGAAGGGAACGGCGCAAGGCGGCCGAGCGCCGCTCGCGAAGTGATCGCGCGTGCAACGCTCACGTTCGTCTCGGGCTCAGAGCAGCCGGCCGAGCCGGGCCAGCGCTCCGTCATGGCCCACCCCAAGCAGCCGTTCGAGATCGGCGGTGGTACCGGCAATGTCGGGCGTGGTGCTGGCCAGCGAGGGGATCAGAAGACGCGCCCTGCCCCGTGCGTCGAAGACATAGATCGCGGACGAGTGCGTCACCTCGTACGGGTGCGAGGCGGTTGCCGGAGAGACGGAATAGCCGATGTGATAGGACCGCGCGAGCGCGGCAAGCTGGTCGGCGGTTCCGCGCAGGCCGACGATCTCCGGCGAAAAGAGATGCGTATAGCGACGGAGCACCGCAAGCGTGTCGCGATGCGGATCGACGGTCACGAACAGCGGCTGCACCCCGGCTGCCTCCTTGCCCAGCCGATGCAGGATCAGCGCGATGTTGTGCAGCGTCAGCGGGCAGACATCCGGGCAGTTGGTGTAGCCGAAATAGAGGAGCACCAGCTTGCCGCGAAAATCCCGCGCCGTGACCACTCGCCCGGTATCGGCATCGGTCATGGTGAAGCTGAGCGACGGCAGGCGCCAGCCGGTAACGTCCATGGTGCTCGAGCCGGCGGCCCGGGCCGGCAAGGCAGGAACGGAGAGCAAGAGAGGAAGGCCCACCGCGCCGGCAATGAGCCCACGCCTGCCGACAGGTCCCTGCAGCCTCTCCTCCTTTCCGCTCGTTTCTCTCAGCCTGTTCATTCTCCGGCCTCCTCTTCTGCTCACTCGTGGACCGCGCATGGAACGGCCTTCACATCGGCATCTTCATCTTCGTGCCCGCGGGGCCGTTCGCACCTTGAACGGCGAACGGCACGTGCACTTGATCCCCGTCGGAGAACTTCAGAGTGACAGGCACGGTTTCGCCCACCTGCATGGCGGGACGCATGCACATGATGTGATAGCCGCCCGGGGCGAAGCGGAAGCTGCCGTGGCCGGGCACCGTGACCTGCTTCACCGGGACCATCCGATCGACCCCGCCGGCGGTTTCCGTCCGATGCAGCATCAGCATGCCGCAGGCGGGCGAGCTTGCCCCGGTCAGCACTATCGCCTCGGCGGACGAATTCTGCAGGGTCATGTAGCCGGCCGCGGGAATGCTCGAGAGCAAGTAGCGGAACCAGGCACCGGTCACGCTCACCGGTGAAGCCGCGCGCGCGGCGCCGGAGGCGAGCAGCGAAACGCCGAGCAGGGCGATCGCGGCCGGCATGCCCGCGCCGCCGCAGTTCGGCCGCCCCGGGGCGTGACGCCTCGGCACGACGGAGCTTTTCGGATTGCGGAGCGTCATCCCAGTGCCACCACTTTCCCGGCACTCGTCGCGGTGACGATGATGCCGGCCCCGGCTTCGGGCGGGGTCACGACGTCGTTGCTTGCGTAGCGCCAGAGCGGCCGGCCGGTCGCCGCGGCAAAGGCACCGATCGCGTGGTCGCCGATCTTGAGGACCACCTTGCTTCCGACCAGCAGCGGGCCCGAGAAGGGCGTGCCGCCGAGCGACGTCGACCAGGCGGTGCGCCCGGTTTTGGCGTCGAAGGCGACGAGCTCGCCGGCGCGGTTGGCGACAATCAGATCGCCACGGTCGATCACCGGGGCAAAATCGGAATAGTCGGCCATCGTCCGGCTCCAGATCACGTCGCCGGTATGGACGTCGAGCGCATTGACGGTGCGATCCTCGGCGGTGACAAACACCATGTTGCCGAGCGAGGCAAGCGGCGTGTCGATCGCGCCGGTCGTCGAGAAGGTCCAAAGGGCTCGCCCGGTCTTGAGATCGTAGGCGAACACGTTTCCGCCGCGATTGCCGGCAAGCACGATCTCGCCCGCAACCACCGGGGTTGCGGCGAAGGTATATCCGGTTTTCGCGACCCAGCGGACCGCACCGGTCCCGGCATCGAGAGCATAAAGCTTGTGGTCGGCGGAGCCGAACAGCACCAGTCCGTTCGCGACGACGGGCCGGGTGAGCTTTGCGCCGTCGCCGGGGAAATCCCAGATGCGCCGGGAGGGCATGTTGCCCACCGGCCGGAACGCGTAGAGGCTGTGCCCGTCGGTCTCAGCGAAGAGCAGCCCCGATTCCAGGGTAGTAGGATGGCTGCACATGCACTCGGGAGGCTGGTTGCGCGCATATTTCCAGACCAGCGTGCCATTCGCGGCGTCCAGCGCGCGCATATAGTGGGTGTCGCCGATATCCGAGGCGACGAAGACCTGGGTCGCGCTGGCCGTCGGCGGCTCCTGGATCGCGCCGCGGGTCGCGTAGCGCCAAAGGACCGACCCGGTAGCGGCGTTCAGGGCAAAGACGTTGGGCCCCTTGTCTTGTACGCTCGTCAGGTAGACGTGGTCGCCGACGATGCGCGGCGGGTTGTACACCGGCATCCCGGTGTTGGCGGACCAGACGATGGAGGGCGCCGGGCCCGCCGCCCGAGCGGGTGCGGGAAGCGTGGCCGAGAGGGACATGGCCGCCGCCAGCAGGCAGGCTGCGCGGAGATGGCCGAGCGCAGGCGAGGCGTGCTCGCGCTGAAGATTGACCCTGTTGAACATGGCGAAGAGACTCCCTGGGTGAGCGGAAACGAAGGAACCGCGGCGAGAGGTGCCGGTTCCACGGCGGAACTCAGGCCAGGGAGGGGGGACCGCGCGGCGGGGCGGCCCGCGGCGCCGCGGGCGGCGACGGCGCCGGGGCAGGCAGAAGGAGGTGCGAATAAGAGACCCGCGCGCTCGGCAGCGGCAGCAACGGCGCCGATGCAAGCGGCGGAACGGGCAGCAGGAGCTGGGCAAGGCAAAGCGGGCTTGCCGCTCCAAGCGGCACATGATGCTCCGGATGGGCCGGCGCGAAGGGGTGCGAACCGGCGCCGCTCTGGCAGAGGCCGCCGAAGGCGATCCGGGCCAGCACCGGCTGCGGCGGGCAGGCGCCGAATGCGAGCTGCCCTTCCAGCGCAAGCAGCGCTGCCAGGAAGACGACGCCGCGGAAGCGAGAGCGCCTCATCGCGGCGCATCGGGTAGGGTCATGGGCGCGGCATGTCAAGGCATCGGCCCAGGTGCTGCGGCCACGGTCTTGCTGACCGAGAAAGGACCGAAGCGGATCTTTTTCTGCGACAGCCTGGCCGGATCGTTTCAGATGCTTGCGCGAAGGCCTTTGAATGCGGCAGCATAGCTGCCCTGCGTGCGCGATTTGCTCTCGCGTCCGTGACGGATCTTCGCTAGCGTTTCATCACCGAAGTCGCCGGCAAGGCCAGCCGCCCGTCGGGGCAGGCGTGGGAGGGGAACGATGCCCGACCGGATGTTGCAGTTCGTGAGCCTGCCGCAGCAGCCGCCGGACAAGCGTTCGGTCGCCGAGCGCCGGGCCGACTTCAGGGAGATCTACCGCCGTTTCGACGCGCCCGAAGCGGCGCATCAGGCCAGCCGATGCAGCCAGTGCGGCGTGCCGTTCTGTGCGGTGCATTGTCCGCTCGGCAACGACATTCCCGACTGGCTCAAGCTCACGGCCGAGGGCCGCCTCGAGGAAGCCTACGAGCTATCCGCCGCCACCAACAATTTCCCCGAGATCTGCGGCCGGATTTGTCCGCAGGACCGGCTGTGCGAGGGCAATTGCGTCATCGAGAAGGGCTACGAGAGCGTGACGATCGGCGCGGTCGAGCGCTACCTGACGGACAATGCCTTCGAGCAGGGCTGGGTGAGGCCGCGTCGCCCGGCGCGCGAGCGCCAGCTCTCCGTGGGGATCGTCGGCGCCGGACCGGCCGGCCTGGCCGCCGCCGAGGAGCTTCGCGCCCAGGGCTATTCCGTCATTGTCTATGATCGGCATGACCGGGTGGGGGGCCTGCTGATCTACGGCATCCCGAACTTCAAGCTCGAGAAGGAGATCGTTGGGCGCCGCGCGGCCCTGCTGGAGAAGCAGGGGGTGCAGTTCCGCCTGAATACGGCGATCGGCCCGGATTTTCCTCTGGCGGAGCTCCGCCGGCGCCACGCCGCGGTGCTGCTCGCGACCGGAGTTTACCAGCCGCGCGACCTTGCAGCTCCCGGGTCGGGCCTGGGCGGCATCGTGCCCGCTCTCGACTACCTGATCGCCGCCAACCGCGTCGGACTCGGCGATGCCGTCCCCGCGTTCGAGTCGGGGCTGCTCGACGGGCGAGGCAAGCGGGTTGTGGTGATCGGTGGCGGCGACACGGCGATGGATTGCGTGCGCACCGCGGTGCGCCAGGGGGCGCGATCGGTGGCCTGCCTCTATCGGCGTGACCGAGCCAACATGCCGGGTTCGGCGCGCGAAGTCGCGAACGCCGAAGACGAGGGGGTGAAGTTCGTCTGGCTTGCCACGCCCAAGGCGTTTCTCGGACGGAGCGAAGTGAGCGCCGTGCAGGGTGTGCACATGCGCCTCGGCCTTCCCGATGCGTCCGGCCGGCAATCCGTCGAGACCGCCGACGCACCGCCCTTCCGCCTGTCTGCCGAACTGGTGATCAAGGCGCTCGGCTTCGACCCCGAGGACCTGCCGGCGCACCTCGGCGAACCGGAGCTTGCGGTCACGCGCTGGGGCACGCTCAAGGCCCACCACCGGAGCTTCATGACCAGCCTGCCCGGTGTGTTCGCCGCCGGCGACATCGTGCGCGGGGCGAGCCTCGTCGTGTGGGCGATCCGCGACGGGCGCGACGCCGCCGCCGGCATTCATGCCTTTCTCGAGTCCGAGACCGCCGCCCTCGCGGTTGCCGCGGAGTGAGCAAGATGGAAAGCGCCGCCTCCTTCATCGCCGGCTTTACCCGCAATGCGGCGACACTCGCCGGCACCTATGCCGCGTCTCAGGAACACGATGCCTGCGGCGTCGGGCTGATCGCCGCGTTCGACGGCAAGCCGCGCCGTGACGTGGTGATTGCCGGGATCGACGCGCTGAAGGCGGTCTGGCATCGCGGTGCCGTCGATGCGGACGGCAAGACCGGCGACGGAGCGGGGATCCACATCGAGATTCCGCAGGATTTCTTTGCCGAGGTGGTGGAACGCGGCGGCACCGCGCTCCGCCCGGGGCCGGTGGCCGTCGGTCAGGTATTCCTGCCCAAGACCGATCTCGCGGCGCAGGAGCGCTGCCGGCAGATCGTGGAGACGGAGATTCTTCGCGCGGGCTACGCCATCCACGGCTGGCGGCAAGTGCCGATCGACGTCTCCTGCATCGGCGAGAAGGCCAACGCAACGCGGCCCGAGATCGAGCAGATCATCGTCTGGAATGCGCCCGGCGCCAGCGAGGCCGATTTCGAGCGTGATCTTTACGTGATCCGCCGGCGCATCGAGAAGGCGGCGATCGCGGCGCAGATTTCGGAGCTGTATTTTTGCTCTCTTTCCTGCCGCTCGATCATCTACAAGGGGATGTTCCTGGCCGAGCATCTCTGCGAGTTCTACCCGGATCTGCTCGATCCGCGCTTCGTCTCGCGCTTCGCGATCTTCCACCAGCGCTATTCCACCAACACCTTCCCGACCTGGCGGCTGGCTCAGCCGTTTCGCATGCTCGCGCACAACGGCGAGATCAACACGCTCTCCGGCAACAGCAACTGGATGAAGAGCCACGAGACGCGGCTTGCCGATGCCAGGCTCGATCCGTTCATGGAGGACATCAAGCCGGTGGTGCAGGCGGGCGGGTCGGACACCGCCATGCTCGACAACGTGTTCGAACTCCTGACTCGTGCCGGCCGGGACGCACCGATGGCCAAGGCGCTGATGATCCCGCCCGCCTTTGCCTCCGACACCACCATGCCGAAGGACGAGCAGGCCCTGTTTCTCTACTGCAACGCCGTGATGGAGCCGTGGGACGGGCCGGCAGCGATTGCCGCGACCGACGGACGCTGGGTCATTGCCGGCCTGGATCGAAACGGGCTGAGGCCGCTGCGCTACACCATCACCGAGGATTCGCTCTTGATCGTCGGTTCCGAGACCGGCATGGTGAAATGCTCCGAGCAGGCGATCGTCGCCAAGGGCCGCGTCGGGCCCGGCGAGACCATCGGCGTCGATCTCGAGGCGAAGCGTTTCTACCTTGATCACGAGATCAGGCGGCTCCTGGCTGCGCGCCAGCCCTTCAGCGAGTGGTCGCGCCGCGTCAGCGTGATCGACCATATCGTCCGCGCCGACGCGCCGCATCCGGCGCTCTATCAGGGGGAAGAGCTGCGCCGGCGCCAACTCGGCGCCGGCCTCACGCTCGAGGAGCTCGAGCTCATCCTGCACCCGATGGTGGAGGAGAGGAACGAGCCCACCGGCAGCATGGGCGACGACGCGCCGCTGGCCGTGCTCTCCGAGCATTATCGCGGGCTGCATCATTATTTCCGGCAGTCCTTCAGCCAGGTCACCAACCCGCCGATCGACAGCCTGCGCGAAAGCCGGGTGATGACGCTTCGCACCCGGCTCGGGAATCTCGGCAACGTGCTCGACGAGGATGCCAGCCAATGCGACCTGCTGCAGCTCGAAAGCCCGGTGCTCACGACCGCCGAGTTCCTGGCAATGGCGAACTACATGGGCCGCTCGGCCTCTGCCGTCGATTGCACCTTTCCTGTGGCGGAGGGCGAGGCGGGGCTGCGCCGGGCGCTCGAGCGCATTCGGCACGAAGCCGAGGAAGGGGTGCGTGCCGGCTGCACGCACGTGATCCTGAGCGATGAAGCTCAGGGCCCGGCCCGCATTCCGATCCCGATGATTCTCGCCACCGCGGGCGTGCACACGCATCTCGTACGCCAGTCGCTCCGTACTTTCACCAGCCTCAACGTGCGTGCCGCCGAATGCCTCGATGTCCACTACTTCGCGGTGCTGATCGGCGTCGGCGCCACCACGATCAATGCCTATCTCGCGGAAGCCTCGATCGCCGAGCGTCACCGGCGCGGCCTGTTTGGCGAACTCTCCCTCCAGGCCGCGGTGCAGCGCTATCGCCAGGCGGTGGACAAGGGGCTTCTCAAGATCATGTCGAAGCTCGGCATCAGCGTCATCTCGTCCTATCGCGGCGGCTACAACTTCGAGGCGATCGGGCTGTCGCGCGCACTGGTGGC
>Ga0335075_10019042_pt1 | contig 10166 bp, 7 predicted proteins | sample Lox_Sample_24_FD_206723 | JGI IMG/M metagenome (GOLD analysis project Ga0335075, IMG submission 206723) | Soil microbial communities from Loxahatchee National Wildlife Refuge, Florida, United States - Lox_Sample_2.4 | ecosystem: Environmental > Terrestrial > Soil > Wetlands | place: USA: Florida... | reverse complement strand
CGTGTTTCGACGACCGAGTCCATTGTTATGGAACCCATGTCCAACACGACAGACGCCGCACCATGTTGTTTCCAAATAGTGATCTTGAAACGGGTTTTATGGCCCACAAGGGCTTTCATTCACCGCATCAGGGTGCCGCGTCGAGAGGTATTGGCGTCAAACGGCTTTTCGCTGACGCGCCGGAGTGACGCTAGCGGATGTACACTTCCCCGCCGGTCGGGTATCCGCCGCCGTGCGTGGTGATGTGGACATGGTCGTAGTGGCCGTAACCGGATCCCGATGGGCCGCGGGGCGTGTAGTACGTCCCGCGCCAGATGCAGTCCTGCAACGAGAATTTGTCCGCGTTCTTGAGCGCGAATGCGACGATCTCGTTGCCGAGTTCGATGCCGGCGGCGCTGGACGGGTTGGGGATCATGACGTCGATCGCCAGACCACGTGGATGCCACGGAAGAGCGTCCGGCCGGACTCCGCCCATGTTCTTGATCTCCGGGAACACCGCGCTGATTGTGCGGGCCGCCAGGATGGTTTTGACCTGCAGGCCGTGTTCCGGCGCGACATCCGCGATCAGCACTTGTGGGACGTACTTGGGAGTGACGTGCCAACGCGTCGCGCGCGACGCGGGAGCGACCTCGCCGGCACCGGCATTCGCCGACACAGCGGACGGAGCCCACGACGATGCCGTGGGCTCTACGGTCGTGATCTGCACACAACAGCCAGGAGCGGCGTCAGCAACCGCATTGGGGCTCTTGGATGAGCTTGCAGCGTGGGCGCTGCCGCCGAGGGCAAAGATAACGGCGACCGAGGCCATTGCCGTAGCCATCACTACCCGCGACTTTCGCTTGCCGCTGGCTAATCGATGGCAACTCACGGCAAGCAGCTTACGAGCAAATCAAGAAATAGTCACGATCAGGTAACTACGCCGCAGGTAGCAGCGAAATTGGGCCGTCTTTTATATCGGCCAGCTGCTCGTATCCTGCTCCAACCGAAGTGGCGCCGCCGGAGGCAATTGTCGCCGGTTCTTCACCGATATCGCGTCCAGTAAGAGCGCGACATAACGCCGCCAGCCATCACTGCCAGAATCCATCGTCCACAGCACGCTGTAGAGCATCGCGATCATTCGGGGCAGGTCATCGGCCACCAGGTCGGCACGGATTACGCCAGCTTGCTGACCGCGGCGAGCGAGCTCGCCAAGCGCCTCGTCCAACGTGGTCGAGATGTCGGAGGTCAGCGAACCGGCTCGGCGTGCCGCGGTCAACAGGTTGTGCTCGCGGGCACCCAGCGATATCGCCGCATCGACCAGCTGGGCGAGGCCGCGCAGTGGGTCGTCGGCGCCGCGCGCGGCCCCGATCGTCGGGGTGAGGTCCTCGGCGATGCATTGATCCAGCGCAGCCCGGAGCAACTCTGCCTTGGTGGGAAACCTCCGGTAGAGCGTCCGCTCACCGACACCGGCGCGACGGGCAACCGCTTCGACAGGAGCATCCGGCCCCAGCTCGTCGTAGATCTCCCTCGCGGCCCGCAGGATCCGGTCGGCGTTGCGCGCCGCGTCCGCGCGCAACGGCCGGTCAGCCACCGTGGACATCAGCACAGCTTAACGGACAGTTGACTGCCAATCGGCCGGGCTCTAGGCTCATAGCAACTGACAGCCATCTGACATTTAATGGGAAACGCCAGTGACGTCAACAACTTCCGATCTGCCCGTGATTCCGCTCCAGCGCGCCGCGCACTGCCCGCTTGCGCCCCCGGCCGAATTCGCGAGCTGGCGTGACGAGCCCGGCCTCCAGCGGGCGATGTGGAATGGCCAACCGACCTGGATAGTCAGTCGCTACCAAGACATCAGGGCTGCGCTGGTCGATCCCCGACTGTCGGCGGATACCCTCCCGGAGCTCGTCAAGCCGTCGAGCGGTGACAAAGCGCCGGTGATCTTCGCGCGCACCGACGACCCTGAGCATCATCGGTTGCGGCGCATGATGACCAGCCAATTCACTTTCCGGCGTTGCGAAGCGATGCGGCCACAGATCCAGGACCTGGTCGACCACTACCTGGACAAGATGATCGACACCGGTCCGCCGGCCGACATCGTGCGCGACTTCGGCCTGCCGGTGCCGTCACTGGTGATTTCGCTGCTGCTCGGCGTGCCCCCCGAAGACCTCGAGATGTTCCAGTACAACACCGCCCGTGGACTGGACAAGAACAGCAACCACGAAGAGAAGGCGCAAGGCTTCGTCGAGATGTATGTCTACCTACAGGAGTTGGCGGCCCGCAAAGCACGCGAACCGGGCGACGACCTGATCAGCCGCCTGGTCACCGACTACGTCGCGACCGGTCAGCTTGACTACGACACGGTGGCCGTCAATGGCGTGATCATGATGCAGGCCGGCCACGAGACTACGGCGAACATGATTTCGCTGGGCACCGTTGCGCTGCTGGAACATCCCGACATTTTCGAGCGGCTCGGCCAAACCGACGATGCGGCCGTCATCGCCAATGCCGTCGAAGAACTCATGCGTTACCTCACGATCGTGCACGCCCAGGTGGATCGGATTGCAACGGAAGATCTCACCATCGGGGGCCAGTTGATCCGCACCGGGGACCGGCTGCTGATGAACCTGCCCGCCGGCAACTGGGACGACGAATTCGTTGATAGCCCAGAGACTTTCGATGTCGGCCGAAACGTCCGGGGCCACTTGGGATTCGGCTACGGCGTACACCAATGCATCGGGGCGAACCTTGCACGGGTCGAAATGCAGGTCGCATTCTCCACGTTGGCGCGCCGACTGCCCGGGTTGCAATTGGCAGTGTCGCCCGATGAGCTCCAGTTCAAAGACGCCGACATCTACGGCATGAAAGAGCTGCCGGTTACCTGGTGAGCGACGACATGCGGTTCGACGACCAGGTTGCCGTAATCACCGGCGCCGGTGGCGGTCTGGGTAAACAGTACGCGCTGCTGCTCGCATCGCGCGGGGCGAGGGTCGTCGTCAACGACATCGGCGGTTCGGTGACCGGCGCGGGCTCGGATGCAGACGCCGCATCCGCGGTCGTGGCGGAGATCCGCGACAACGGCGGCGAGGCGATCGCCGATATCAACAGTGTGACCAGTCCCGAAGGCGGACAGGCGATCATCGACGCCGCACTCAACGCCTGGGGGCGTGTCGACGTCGTGATCAACAATGCGGGCATCGTGCGGGACGCGCCGTTCGAGGACATCACCGCCGATCGGCTCGAGCCGTTACTGGACGTGCACCTGAGGGGTGCGTTCCACGTAACCAGGCCGGCATGGAAAGTCATGCGCGAGCAGCATTACGGACGAATCCTCAACACCTGCTCGGCCGCCGGACTTCTGGGCGCCGAGCGGATGACCAACTACGGCGCGGCCAAGACCGGGCTGGTCGGGCTGACCCGGGTACTCGCCGCCGAGGGAGCCGCCCACAACATCAAGGTCAACGCCGTCGCCCCGATCGCCTACACCCGGATGCTGGCGCACTCCGTCGACACCGCTCCGCAGCAGGACGACGCGGCGGCCAAGGCCGTGCTGGATGACCTTGTCGGCCAATATCTTCGAAAGCTGGACCCCGCGCTGGTGGCTCCGGTCGTGGCATTCCTGACGCACCAAGACTGCCCGGTTTCCGGTGAGATCTACACCGTCGGGGCCGGCCACGTCGCCCGGTTCTTCATCGGCAGGACCAAAGGCTTCTACAGTCCGGGGCTGTCGATCGAGCAGGTGCGCGATCATCTCGACGAGATCCGCGACGAATCCGGCTACACCGTGCCGGGCGGACCAGCCGAAGAGATGAGCGAGCTGTTCGCGGCGATTCTGGCGAAGCAATCGGATTGACGGAGCGCTTCTGCCGTGCGCGCAATGCGCTTTTCGGTGTGAAAGTTAGCCTGTTCGTGGCACTCTAGGCCAACCGGTCGTGCTCGACTTCCCGGTCACTGACATCGAGAGGTGAGTAATGGCATCGACGGAATTGCCGACATCGACGCAGGAAGTCCGACTCGCAACCACTATGACGGGCGGAGTGAGTCTCGCGATTTGGATGGCCGGTGTGACCCGGGAGATCAACCTGCTTGGCCAGGCGTCACAGTGGCGCAGATCGGAGAAAACAGGCCTCCCAGTCGGCGAACCGTCCGGGGAATTGAAGGCCTCGTTAGAGCTGTACAAGGAACTCATAGATCTGCTCGACATTGTCGTCGACGTCGACATCTTGTCCGGCACAAGTGCGGGCGGCATCAACGCGGCTTTGCTTGCGCTGTCGCGGGTTAAGGGGTGCGACCTTGGCGGCCTCCGTGAACTATGGCTCGAACTCGGCGCGTTGCTTGACCTGATTCGAGACCCGACCGACAAGAACACGCCCTCGCTCTTGTACGGGGACGAACGCATGTTCGCGGTGCTGGCAGACCAAATTCCCAAGCTCGCACCGGGGCCGTTTAAACCCGCGTCTCCGCCTCCCACCACCCTCTACGTCACGACGTCTCTGCTCGCCGGAGAAACCAGCCGGTTCACCGACTCGTTCGGCACTCTTGTCCAAGACGTGGACCGGCGTGGTCTCTTCACGTTCACGGAAAACCAACTCGCGGACAACGACATTGCCCCGGCGCTGTCATTGGCGGCTCGCAGTTCTGCCTCCTTTCCCCTCGCGTTCGAGCCCTCGTTCGTGCCCTTCGAAGCTCCGACGCCTCCATTGGGCGGCGTGCCGGCTCGCCCGCCGATGCAGGCCTACGCCAACATCACTCGTTCACACTGGGTCGCCGACGGCGGCCTGCTCGACAACCAGCCGATCGACGTTCTACTGCAGCGCATCTTCGACAGTCCGGCCAAGCGGGGAGTCCGCCGGGTTCTGCTCTTTGTCGTACCGTCTTCCGGGCCAACACCCGACGCCGCAGCGCCTCCGCAGGACGACGTCAACCAGCCACTAGGGCTTGTCGACGGGCTGCTCAAGGACCTGTCCGCAATGATGACGCAGTCGATCGCGGCGGACCTGCGCGAAATCCGCATCCACCAGGACCGCATACAAGCACGAACCGATGCCAGACTGCGCCTCGCCGAGTTCGCGCGAAGGCTCAAACCTCGACTCCTGACCGAGGAGCTACTGAAGGACTATGTGACCCGCGAGGCCACCAAACAGGCGGGCATCCTCGCAACGGCTCTGCTACGTCAGCTCAGCACTTGGCCCGAGTCAGGTGCGCCAGATGAAAGTGTTCCCGCAAAGTGGCAAGCCGAATTGGCCGTCGGCGGCGACGCCGAGAAGGCATGCCGTCAAGGGATCACAGATTCAATCTTGGGTCACTGGCCTACCGATTCACTTCCCGAGGGCCTGGACGAATTTGCGGCTTACGGGCTACCCGCGTACGAGCTCGGAAAAGCAGTTGCGATCGCGGTTGTCCAAGCCGCGTATGAAGTCGCAATATCTGAGGAGGATCTCGACGCGTCCAAAGACGCGATTGCCGAGTTGGCGGAACTGATCGAGGCGATCCACGCAGCCTATGAACCGATTACTCCGACCGATCTCGTCTCGCTCGTCCGCGACGTGTGCACCATCCCGGAGGTCCGAGCCGGAACACTGACGGCGGCAGCCGCCAAACTCGCGGATGAATTCTTCGAGCAGCCGGGACCGTCGGACGCGGCCTGGGAGAGCCTCGGCATGGCCTTTGTAAATAAGTGGTCGATCTTGAGCACACTTGCCAGCGATGACTCGTCTGCCCCTGACGCAGAGAAAGATTCGCTGCGCGCGCGCCGTGGGGCAGCGACCCGTCAGCTGCGCATCTACCTCAACTACCTCGTCCCCGAAGACGGTTTGGAGTCGTCTGACGCCGATGTGCAGGTGGCGATGAAACTGTTCGATCTGGCTGTGACACAGCGCGCGATGCTTCCGGCTGATGCCGACATCGATCAGTCGCTGGAATTGGTGCAAGTGAGCGCCGATACGCGCAGCCTGCTGGCACCTAACATTCAGACGGCTCAGCAAAAGCTCACCGGCATGCAGTTCCACCACTTCGGCGCCTTCTACAAGCGGTCATGGCGAGCGAACGACTGGATGTGGGGACGACTCGATGGAGCCGGTTGGCTAGTGCACGTATTGCTGGAACCGCAGCGTGTGCGGTGGATCGTTCAAGCGCACGCCAACGAACACGAGCCGGATCCGGTCAAGAACCAACAAGGTGCGCGGTGGTTCCTGCAAAAGCTCAAAGACCTTGGCGGCATTCAATTCCCGAATGGGGACTTTCCCCTGCCCCCCACGGCGGACGGGACGAAACAAGTTCTCAACGAAGACACGCTGCTCGAAGAGCTCGAATTCCTCGACGACACAGACAAAGCGATACCGCCCAGCATTCCGTGGACGTCGCTGTGGGTGGCGCAGGCATGGCAGCAACGAATCCTCGACCAGGAATTGGACGGGCTGGCCGACACCGTGATCAATGCACCAGCCGGCACGACGCTCGATTGGAGCCCAGCGGAATCCGTGCGCTGGGCCGAAGACGTCCGAGCCACCAAGGGAGCAGACAAGTATCGACTCTTGAAGACGAATGCCGTCGCGAAAGAAAACTTTTCGACCGACAAGAGCTCACCTCTGATGGCGCACACCATTACGAAGGCCGCTGCGACCGCATCCTCGGCCGTTCGTGGTGTTCGACAACTTCCCGGCGTCCTCAAGCCGCCGGTGATCACCATGCAGACACTGGCACTCGGTGGATATCGAGTGGTTTCGCTGACCAAAGGCGTCGCCCGTTCGTCAATCAAAATCGGTGCCGCATTGCTTGTTGTGGGCGTTATAGCCGCGACTCAAAACGTGACATTGATCGGCGTCAGCGGTTTGATTGCTGCTTGGATTGGCGGCTATCTGATCGTCTTGGGGACCTGGCAGTCCTCGAGCAAGCCGGGAACCGTGGGGCCGCGGGTCGAGAAGAAACCGTCGCGAATTCGGCAATGGTTGAGCAAGGCGAAAACTCAGTGGCGCAGGTCGAAAATTCGTGCCCGCCTGAGCAACTCGAAAATCTGGCAACGGTTGAGCAGGCCGCTTGTGCCGCTGCTGTCGGTGACACTTGTCGGCGCCATGTTGACACTGGCGGCACCCTGCTCTCGCAACTGGCTATTCGGCAAGGGCCAGCACGATTCCGGTGTGGTCGGCAGCCATGTCCACTGGCTCGGCGAGCAGTGGTGGCATCCGTTAATCGCTGTCGGTGTGATCGCGCTGAGCATCACGCTCGTCGGCATCGCCGTCAGGCCACGCCGCAAGTAACGGCTACAGGTGGCTCGCGGCGTAACCCGCGGCCTCGTTCACCATGCCGTTCACCGGGTACGACGCGTGCGCGAAGCTGGGCGCACCGCCGGCGTCGCCGTTGCAGATGGTGTCGCCGTCGGCGCACAACTCGAGGGTCTTGGGCGCATACAGTGGGCCGATGGTGATCGTCGGCGCGCCGTAGTTCTGCAGCCAGGCATTCGACGGTGTCCCGAACAGCGTCACCGCGGCGACGTGGTTGGCGATGTCAGGCGGCATCGGCTTGGGAATGAAGGGCAGATACTCCGCGGGGATGCCGTCCGGAACCGACGCCGAGGTGACGAAACCCGCGACGGCCGCGCCTTGGGAAAACCCGCCGAGCACGATCCTGGTCTTAGGGCAGTTCGCCGCCGTCGCCTCGATGTGGCTGCTGGCGTCCTTGATCCCGTCGACGACGCTCTGCGCGAACTGCATCTTGTCGGAGAAGTCGCTGCTGGCCTCGTAGTTGACCGGGTACACGTCCAGCGACTTGGGACCGACGGCCGTGCGCAGCGCGTCGACGAATGGTTCGCCGATCCCGCCGACGCCCGGTGGCTCGCTAGTACCGCGGGCGAACACGGCCTCGACGTCGGGGCATGGCTGAGCGGATGCGATGGCCGGAGCGCTCAGCAGCGCACCGGCGGTTATCAGGACAGCGCTGAGGACACGGCCGATTGGGCGTAGGGGCATGGTCTCCATTGTGGCGTTGTACCCCGGAACGCGTCCGGGTATTCGGGGGTGATCAACGTCGCGGCTGTTCAGCCGTCTGAGGATGGCTCGTCCGAACGGTCCAGGACGCTGACGGCGATGCCGTAGGGCAGGAACCGGACCTTGCGGGTCGCGTCGGTGTTGTTCTGGTTCGCCCGCAATGCGTCGAGTTCGGTGGCGTACACCTCTTCGACCCGGGCGCCGCCGTCGGCGCTCAAGGTGTAGATCGCCCACACTCCATCACCGGCTTCACCAGCGGTTTCCGGCCTGGTCCGGGCGCGACGTCCCAAGTCCTCGAAGACCGACGACCACCCAGCCCGCTCACCGGGCAGCGTGAAAAACCGGCTGATTCCCTCGACCGCGCCGAGCAGTCCTTCGCTTGCGTCGCGGATCACGCGATCGATGTCCTCCGGATCAAATCCGAACCGACCGTTGTCGTCCATTGCGGCCTCCTGGCAGCTCACACCAACTACCAACCAGTGTGCGCATTTCGGGTGGCTCGCGCCACACCTAGTAGCCGTACCCCGGACCCGAGTAGGGGTTCTGCGGCATGTACGGGCTTTGCGGCTGGTACGGGCTCTGCTGATAGGGGTTCTGATACGGGTTCTGCTGCTGGTAGGGATTCTGCGGCTGCTGGTTCGCACCGTTCTGCCCCTCGGGCACCTGAACCGGTATGGGCACCGGCACGAACGGCAGGTTGAGGTAGGTCGTCGTCATCGCCACCGACGGCGAGGTACTCGGCGTGGACGGCGGCGGTGGCGGCGGCGCGCTACTCGGGGTGGTGGACGTCGCCGCCGGCGTTGTGGTCGTCGGTTGCGGCGGGGTCGTCGTCGCCTGCGCCGTGGTGGTCCGCGGAGGCGGCGGCCGATACGTCGTGGTCACCGGCGGAGGTGGCGGCGGCGGGGCCTCACTGGTGGGCGGTGGAGGTGGCGCCTCGCTGGTGGGCGCGGGCGGCGGCGGGGGCGCCTCGCTCGTGGGCGGCGGCGGCGCGCTCGGCATCGGGCTCGGCGACAGGAGTTGGGAGCTCAACGGCGGCGGCGGTACCGCGGTCGTGCTGGTCGGCAAGGTCGGCACCCGGTCGGTCGAGCTGGTCAGCGAATAGGCCACCCCGCCGATGGCAACCATCGACACCAGCGCGGCGAGCCCCAAAAACAGCTGCGGCAAACGGTTTCCGTGCTGAGGTTCGTCGGGCGGCTCGAACTTCGGCAGTTGCAGAAGCTGCGACGGCGTGCCGTGGTTGACGTCGACTTCGTAGGGCTCACCCGTGTAGATCACCGGCTCGTTGCCGGAATCGTCGGCCTGCGACCAGGCCAACTCGTGCATCGTTTCCGACGGATCGTCGAAGCGCGTTCCAGCGGTGGGGATGCTGAAGGTGCCCGTGGGGGCGCCGAGCGAATCCGTGGGCGCGGCGAACGTGCCGCTCGACGTGGCCAGGCTGCCGGTGGACGCACCGACCAGCGCAGCCATCGTCGGGACTTCGATGTCCTCTTCTCGCTGCTCCACCGGGTGTCGCGACGAGAGCATCACCGCGCCGACGGCGACGGCGAGCGCGGGCTGGACGGCGGTTACCACCGACGTCTTGCTGTGCGACGAAAGGCATTGAGCGACAACCGGGATCTTGGCACCGCCGCCGGCCATTGCCACCGCTGCCAGGTCTTTGCGACGAACCCTGCTGCGGCGCAACATGTCATCAAAGGCGGACAGCATACCGGCGAGCCGGTGCTCGATCAGGCCGTCTAACTCGGCGCGGGTGACTTCGACAGTCGCACGCTTGCCGGGCAACTCGACAACCAGTTCGGTCGCGGTCTCGGCGGACAACCGTTCCTTGGCCAGGCGGCATTCCTCACGCAGAGTGGCGAATTGGCCGACGACGGCGGTGCTGGACGGATCGGCGCCCATGCCGTGGCCGGCGCTGTCCAACACGTGCACCATCAGAGCCTGGTCAATGCCGTCGCCGGAGAATTCCGCGTAGCGCAGCGTGTCGGCGATCGGGGTGAAACCGGACGCGGCGTCGGCCAAGGTGATGCTGGTACCGGCGCCGCCGAAATCGAACAGTGCGACGACCCCGTGGGAGGGCAGGCGGGCATCGGAGTTCAACGCCGTCAGCGCCGCAACGGAATCCGAAACAATCCGAGGGGCCCCGCCATTGCGGAAGAAGCCGGCATGCGTGCCCAACGCTTCTTGCAGGCCCCGCCGGGCCTCGAC
>Ga0335075_10019041_pt1 | contig 10166 bp, 6 predicted proteins | sample Lox_Sample_24_FD_206723 | JGI IMG/M metagenome (GOLD analysis project Ga0335075, IMG submission 206723) | Soil microbial communities from Loxahatchee National Wildlife Refuge, Florida, United States - Lox_Sample_2.4 | ecosystem: Environmental > Terrestrial > Soil > Wetlands | place: USA: Florida... | reverse complement strand
CGTGGGCATCGGAGACGACGAGCCTGACCCCACGCAGGCCGCGGCGGGCCAGGCTGCGCAGGAACTCCACCCAGAACGGCTCGGCCTCGCTGTGGCCGATCGCCATGCCGAGCACTTCACGCCGGCCGTCGGTGTTGACGCCGACCGCGACAATCACCGCGACCGAGACGATGTGGTGCCCGCGCCGGGCTTTGACATAGGTGGCGTCGAGCCAGAGATAGGGCCACTCCCCCTCGATCGGGCGGTTGAGAAAGGCCTGCACCCGCTCGTCGATCTCCGCGCATAGGCGGGACACCTGGCTCTTGCTGATCCCCTCCAGGCCCAGCGCCTTCGCCAATTCGTCGACCGAGCGGGTCGATACGCCCTGGACATAGGCCTCCTGGATGACCGCGGTCAGCGCTTTCTCGGCCATCCGGCGGGGCTCCAAAAAGCCCGGAAAGTAGCTGCCGTTTCGCAGCTTCGGAATGCGCAGCTCGACCGTCCCGGCCCTGGTTTCCCAGTCCCGGTCCCGGTAGCCGCTGCGGTGATTCGTCCGTTCGGCGCTCCGTTCGCCGTAACCGGCGCCGGTCAGGCCTCCGACCTCCAGTTCCATCAGCCGCTGTGCCGCAAAGCCGATCATCTCGCGCAGCAGGTCGGTGTCGGAGCTCTTCTCCAGCAGCGCCTGAAGGTCCATCATCTGTGCGGTCATCGTCGGGTCCTTCGTTCCGGTGAAAGTTTGGCAACCAAACCCTACCGAAGATCCGCGATGACCACCGCTGTGGATAAGTAGCCCGGCGCCGTCAGACTCTGGACGGTCACGGCGCCAGGCTACTTATCCACAGCTCCTACACCACTCGCCGGGACACGACCGGAGGGGACCACGGTGGCGGCGTAGGTCCTCCGGGGTCCGATCGGCTCCCATCACGTCTGCGTGACAGCCCCTAGTCGGAACCACGGGCGCCTTCACCTGCCCCTGTCCCCACGCCTCGATCGCGCCGGCGGCGGCAGGGCGCCCCCTTTCACCCAAATGCCGAGCCGGGGAACACCAGCCGAACAGACTGTACGGATTTTGCACGCCTCAAGACGCCTTCGGCCGGGTTATGGCGGATCGGCGTGAACGGACGGGTTGCCAGCCGGGAGGAGAAAAGGTACGAAATCCAAGCCTTACGGGCACGGCGGGCGCGTAGCTCAGCGGGAGAGCACCACCTTGACACGGTGGGGGTCAGAGGTTCGATCCCTCTCGCGCCCATACGGATTTTCCAAGGAAATCAATGGTATCCGGTCTACTGTGGCCGAGTGGATGGTGGGCAGATTTGGACAAAATAGGCCGGAACAGGACACGAACAGGCAACAAAAAGTGGGCACCAGTTGGGCAGTCACGCGACCCTCGCCAGCACGGCCGCGAGATGTTCCGCCCGATAGGTCACATACCTCTGCACCATGCGCGGCGATGACCAGCCCATGATCTGCATCAAGCTCCGAACGTCGGCTCCTTCGATCAGGAACCGGGCGGCGAGATCATGCCGCCAGTCATGAAGACGGAACTGCGTCACGCCGGCGCGGCGGCACGCTTCCTTGTGGGCATTCTTGAGCGGGTTGCCGCCGAGGCCGCGCGTGTCGGCGTAGGGCCGACCTCGGGCTGATAGGAAGACGGGACCGCGCGCCGGCTTGCCGGCCGCGTGCCACATGCCGAAGAGCATTGCATCGACGCGGGGATGCATCGGCACTACCCGAGCCCGGCCGCTTTTCGTGCGGTCGATGGTCAAGGTCCGCGTTCGCAGGTTGACGTGGCGCCAGTCGAGTTGCAGGGCCTCTTGCGACCGAAGGCCGGCATAGGCCAGGAGAAGCGCCGGGCTGGTGTCGTTCGCTGTTGGCGCGGTCGGGTTCGCTTTCCAGTGGGCCAAGCGGCGCTCAGAGGAAGGCAAGGCGGCACCTTCCGAGTTGGCCACGGTCCGCACGTTCGCCCGGTTGCTCGGCGGCATCGGCGCGGAGCACGTTTCGCTCTCGTGCTGGTCGCCGAGCGCGGCGGCGAAGGCTGGATGGCAGAGACGCGGCGCCTGGTCTCCTTGACGGGTGCCTGCCTGCCGCTCATCATCGCGTCCGGCCTCAAAACTGTGCGCGAGCGCTGCTCACGCGGCTCAACAAAGGCGGCTCAACAAAGAGTAGGGAGGAGACCATGACATCGCCACCGACCGGATTGCTCCGGCGCCGACCTTTCGTGCTCGGCGCGAGCGCGGCAGCGCTTGCGGCGCCTCACATTGCGCGCGCGCAGGCCGGCAAGCACTTGGCCTATCTCACGCCGGGGCTCGATCTGCCGTTCTGGCGCACGCTTGCCAACGGAATCGACGATACCGCGCGCAAAAACGGCGGCAGCTCCACCGCCTATGACAGCCACAACAACGCCGAGACCCAGATCACGAACGCGCAGGACGCGATCGCGCGCAAGGTGGACGGCATCCTGATCTCGCCGACCGACAGCTCCACCTGCCCCTCGGTGCTGGCGCTCGCGAAGAAGGCCGGCATCCCGGCGGTGATCGCCGATATCGGCACCGATTCGGGAGACTATCTCTCGTTCATCATCTCGAACAACTACGAGGGCGCGTACGGAACCGGCAAGGTGCTGGCCAAGGTGATGACCGCCAAAGGCTGGAACACGGGAACGGTCGGCCTGGTAACGATCTCCCTCGCCCGGCTGAATGGGCAGGCACGCACCAAGGGCTTCATGAAGGCGATGACCGAGGCGGGCATCAAGCAGGGCGCGCTCTCGCAGATGCAGACCTACACCGCGGACGAGACCTTCAAGTTCGTGCAGGACATGCTGACCGCGCACCCCGAGATGCGCGGCCTCTTCGTCGAGACCGACCAGCCGACGCTCGGCGCCCTGCGCGCTCTGCACGCGGCGCGACGGGAGAACGACGTTGCGGTGGCGGCATTCGACGGCATTCCCGAATTCGTTCCGCTCATCCAAAGCGGCAGGGTGGTCGCGGCGGGAATGCAGCAGCCCTACCTGATGGGCGTGCGCTCGGCCGAGGCGCTGTTCACCCACTTCGCCGGCCAGACCCCGGAGAAGCACGTGCTGGTGCCGATCATGGTGGTGGACCAGGACAACATCGGCAGCCTGCTTCCCGATATCAAGAAGAACGTCTTCGGCACTGCCTGACGTCACCGCCGGGCGCGCCGTCTCGACATGTCGCTCCTCGCGCTCGCGGATATCTGGAAGCGCTTCGGAGCGACGGTTGCCCTCGCCGGCGCCGGGTTCACGCTCAAGGCCGGCGAGGTGCACGCTCTGGTCGGCGCGAACGGTGCCGGGAAATCCACGCTTTCCCGGGTGATCTCCGGCCAGCTGCAGCCGGATCAGGGCAGCATCGTGCTGGACGGAAGGGCGGTGCGGTTCGCAGGCGCGCGCGAGGCGATCCGCGCCGGGATCGCGATGGTGACGCAGGAGACCTCGCTCGCGCCGGATCTTTCGGTGCTCGAGAACATCATGCTGCCCCGGCTCGGCATGCCTGGGCGGCTCGACTGGGGGGCGATGCGGCACGAGGCCAGGCGGCTGATCACCCAGCTCGGCGCGGAAGCCGGAATCGCGATCGGGATGCGGGTGCGGGACCTCGCCGTCGGCCAGCGCCAGATCGTCGAGATCCTCAAGGCGCTCGCGCTCGATTCCCGCATCATCATCTTCGACGAGCCATCCGCGCCGCTTTCGCCGCACGAGACGGAGCGGCTCTTCGACATCATCCGCAACCTTGCCGCCACGGGTCATGGCCTGGTCTTCGTCTCGCACCGGCTGGAGGAGATCTTCGCCCTCTCGGATCGGGTGACGGTGCTGCGCGAGGGCCGCGTGGCCGCGGATGGGGTGCCGACGCGCGATCTCACCCAGGGCGAGCTGATCCGGCTGATGGTCGGGCGCGAGCTTTCGGACATCTACGCGCGCGCCGAGAAGAGAGCGAGCACGTCGATGGGCCCGCCGGTGCTGCGCGTCAGCCACCTCAGCGCGCCGCCGCGCGTGCGCGATGTCTCCTTCACCGTGCACGCGGGCGAGATCCTCGGCCTCGCGGGCCTCGTCGGCGCCGGCCGCTCCGAAACTCTGGAGACCATCTTCGGCCTCCGGCCGGCGCGCAGCGGGACAATCGAGCTCGACGGCAAGCCGTTTGCGCACGTATCGCCGCGCCAGGCGATCCGGGCGGGAATCGGCCTCATCCCGGAGGACCGGCGCACCCAGGGCGCGGTGCCGGATTTCTCGGTGCGCGAAAACCTGATGCTCGCCCATCTCGGCGCGCATCGCGGCGCCGGTCTCGCCTATCGCCTCCGCGACGCGGCCGTCCGGCGCCTGCTCGCCCTTCTCGGGCTTCCCGAGCAGCGCCTGCTCGATGCCAACCTGCTCACCTTCAGCGGTGGGATGCAGCAGAAGGTGATTCTCGCGCGCTGGCTCATCCTTTCGCCCCGCCTCCTGCTGCTCGACGAGCCGACAAGGGGCGTGGATATCGCGACGCGCAGCAGCATCTATGCCCTGCTTCGTCGCATCGCCGCCGACGGCGTTGCCTGCGTCGTGGTCAGCTCCGACTTCGAGGAGGTGATCGGTCTCGCCGATCGCATCGTGGTGCTGAGCGACGGCGTGGATGTGACGAACATTCCAGCAGCGCTCGTCGATATCGAGAAGCTCGGCATGTTCGCCGCCCCGCGCAGCTCCGCCGAGCGCACCCACACCGTTCTCGAGGGGCTTGCCGCGCGCCATGGCGGCATGGCGTTCTGGATCGGCATCGAGGGCGGGCGGGTGTTCTGCTTCGACCGTGTGGGCACGGCTTCAGCCGCGGATCCCGGTTTTTCGGGCGGCGGATTCCCCGAGATCGCGGCCACCCGCATTCCCGAAGCGCTTGCGCGTCGCGCGGCGGGATTCGTGACCGAGCCGGGGAGTGGGCTGGCGACGCTCCTCGTTCCGGTGCGCGGGCGGGGCGGGCATGACCTCGGAATGGTGGGCCTCACGCTCGCGGGCCCCGAGGGCGCGCCCGACGGCGCCGCGCTTGCCCGCGCGATCGCCGCCGATCTCGAGACCGAGGCGGCGCGCGAGGCCGCATGAGGGAGAGCGTGGAAGTCCGACCGGGTGCGCCCGCGCGCCGCGCGCTGCCGGCGCATCTGCTCCATCTGCTCGCCACCCAGATCGAGCTCAGGATGCTGCTCCTGATCGTGGTCGTGATGGCAGTGCTTTCGCGGATCTCGCCCTATTTTCTCACCGCGAACAACCTGCTCAACGTGATGGACCAGTCCGTCATCGCGGGGATGGTGGCGCTCGGCCAGACGCTGGTGATCCTGATCGGGGGCATCGACCTCTCGGTGGGTTCTCTCACCGGCGTTTCGGCGATCATGCTCGGGCTCGCGTTTCCCAAGCTTGGCGTGCCGGTCGCGGTGCTCATCTGCCTGGCGAGCGGCGCCGCTCTCGGGCTGGTCAACGGCGTGATCATCACGTACGGGCGGATCGCGCCGTTCGTGGTCACGCTCGGCATGATGTCGATCGGCCGCAGCATGGCCTATGTGCTCAGCGGGGCGAGCTCCATCGGCAACATCCCGGACTCGCTCGCCGCACTCACCGCGGATTCGGTCTTCGGCATCCCGCTCGACTTCCTCTGTCTGATCGTTGCGTATGCGATCGCTTGGTTCTTTCTCACCTTTGCCAAGGGCGGGCGCACGCTCTACGCGATCGGCTCGAACCGGGAGGCGGCGCGTATCGCGGGCCTCTCGATCAATCTCTGGAGCATCGCGGCTTACGTGATCGCGGGGCTGATGAGCGCGGTGGCGGCGGTGTTCCTGACCTCGAAGATTCTCTCGATCGACCCGATCGGCGGTGCCGGGGAGGAGCTCGACTCGATCGCCGCGGTGGTAATCGGCGGCGCCAGCCTCTTCGGCGGGCGCGGCTCGATCATCGGCACGCTCGCCGGCGTGTTCATCATGGTGTTCATCCGCAACGGGCTCAATTTGCTCAACGTCTCACCCTACTGGCAGGGCACTGCCATCGGCTCGATCATCATCGCCGCGGTGCTGGTCGAGCGGCTGCTGTCCAGCGGCCGTGGGCGGGCATAAGTTGCGCGGCTCGGGAGAACGGGGACTTCACCACCGGCGACGCCCCGGAGATCGGCAGCAGAATAAGTACCGTGCGGTGGAAACCCGTCTGCGAGGGCGCAGAAAGCGCAGGAGCCGACGGCGGCGCGGATCAGAGTGGCGGCCGGGCCGATCAGGCCGCCGAGCATATGGGGCGGCGCGCCCTCGCCGCCGTACTTAGGGATCCAGAGAATCTCACGATGGAGCGCGCCGGCGGAGAGCAGCTGGTTGCAGGTGGAGAGGGCGAGCAGCGTCGGCGCCGCCTCGGCCGGCGGCAGAAACCACTCGACAGCGGCCGCCATGGTGCTGACGGCGAAGCGGGGTAGCCGGCTCACGAAGCCCGAAACGGAGAGCCCGAGGCTGATCGCCGCGAGGCGCATGGCCGAAAGCATCAAATGAGCCATCAAGGCGAGGATCTCAGCTCGTTGGCCGCCGGCTTAAGCCTGGCCAGTTACCCGGTCTGTGAGAGGGATCACGCGGGCGGCGGTGCGCTTCATTGGGGCGATCTCAAGAAGTTGGTTCACAGGCGCACCGATCGCCTCTAGCATGCCTTGGTTGCGGATCGGCCGGGATCCAGGGCCTGCGATTGGGGAGGAACATCGTGACGACTCGAAGGGCTTTTCTCGGCTTCGCCGCTTTGGGCGCCGGTGCATTCGGCGCCGGCGCGTTTCTCGGGGGATTTCGTCGGAACGCCCTGGCCGCCGAGGCCGCGCCGCTGATCGATGGCGTCACCGGGGCGTGCCGGCGATTGGCGCCGCTCGGCTGGCGGCAGGTTCTGCTCGAGGCAACGGGCGGCGAACTGGACATCACGGCCGCCGACCTTAGGAGCGAGCTCACCAAGCCGCTCGCGCGGATCGACCGTACCTATCCCGGCTTCGGCGATTTCGACGCCGCCGGCGTCCGTGCAATCAGCCGCGGCAATCCGGACCGCAGCTTGCTGTACCACGCCTTCGCCTCGCCGGGCGTGCTCGCCAATCGCGACGGCGCCGCACTTGGCGGCTTCGCGACGCTCGCCGAGATCGAGGCGGTCGAGAACTTCGTCTATGGCGTCGATCCGCCGACGATCGCCGAGCTGCAAAGTCGCGCCGAAGGGCAGACGCTCGGGATCGTTGTCTACGCGCTCCATTATCGCAACACGCCGCTCTCGGTGCATGGCCAGCATGCCGAGCTTTGCTTCGCCCGCGCGGGGATCGCGAGGCTCGGCTCGATCGAGCCGTTCTACGACGCCGAGCGGCGGAATTTTACCGCCGGCGACGAGGCGCGGCCATTCGATTTCCGCGTCGTCCCGCGCCGCTTCGCAGCCTACATCGCGGTGAAGGCGAACGGCGCAGACGCGAGCTTTGGCCCGCAGGACGCACTGCCCGGCGATCGGGACCTCGCGTTCTGGGTGCCGATCCACAAGCTCTTCAGCGGCCCCGAATGCATCGCGGGCCGCAATCTCGATCTCGAGCTCGCCTGCGGGCTGCGCAACGACGAGCTCGCGCAGTTCCACCGCTTCCTCGAGCTCAACGGATTGCAGAACAACTGGGGCGGCAGCGACCTCGAGAACTTCCCGTTCGTGATCAAGGATGAAATGATAGCATCGCTTTCGCGACGACCGGAGTTCGGCTTCGGGGTGCTCGAGCCGCGCCCCTCGCCGCTTACCGTCACCGCGGAATACAAAGGCCTGCCGCTCACGTTTCCGGTCGACGGGCGCTACACCTCGGAACCCGACGGCCTCCAATTCTCGTCCCTGCAGATCCTCCCGGCAAGCGAGACGGGCCCCGAGCCCCGTTACATCCAGGACGCGGCGCAGAGCACCCAGAGGCCCGCTCCCGAATACCTCAATATCCGCCACCGGCTGCTGGCGAACGGCGAGATCGACAATCTCAACCTGCGCCCCGATATGATGGAGATCATTCGTCAGGGCGGCTACCAGACCCTGCATTACACCGATTTCTCGGGCGATGGATGGATCGCGGCGCGCTGCCCGCAGCTCGAAGACGCGATCACCGAGCGGATGCCCGCTTACTGCATGGTCGGGCTGCCGGATTTCTTCCCCGACGTGACGCAGCGCGGGCTGATGCAGTGGTGGCAAAACAGCGTGCCGGAGCCGGTGCGCGCCGCCCTCTGGGCGATCCCGCCTTATGCCCTCTCGCAGACGCGGATCGCGGCGAACGTCACCCTGCCCGTGGCATTCAGCCTTGAGGACACGACGATCACGGCGATCGTTTCGCAGCCGGTGGATGCGCCCGGCCCCGTGCAGTCGCCCAACGGGCCGGTGTCCGATTCCAAGGTCGGGCTGCCCGACGGCTCTCCGGGACTGTTCGATCCCGGATGGGACACGAGCCAGGGTATCTATTTCACGGATCCGAGGCGGAAGCTGCAGAAGTTCCTTGCCGGCTACGGGCTCGGATCGCCGTTCGTGGAGGACGCCAAGCTTTGCGCCGCGCTCGGCAATTACTGGCCGGCCGCTGCGCCGGACGCGACGCGCGTCTACCAGCCCGCCAAGCGCCTCAACGGGGAGCTCTACCCCTATCCGACGAGCACGCCGCTCACCGACGAGGAGATCGGCAGCGCGCCGCTCACCGACGGGAAATTCATGCCGTGGGACGGCGTGCGCGGCCCGGTGCTGCGCACCATCGGCGGGCGGCCTGTCGTCGCCTATAGCGATGAGCTGCGCGTCGATTACATCGACCTCGCCGGGACGATGACGGCGGCCCAGACCGCGCGCATCGACGCGGCGGAGTATCAAACGCGCACGCTCGCCATGGAGGCCGTGTATTGGAGCCTCGGCATCCACGACCCCGATTTCTTCAAGCAGGAGGACCCGGCGACGGCGGTGGCGAAAATCCTGCGCGCCAAGGCGGCCTGGGCGGTGCTCTCGTTCCGCGTCGTGGGCGCGGACGATCCCGACGTGGCGGCGGCCGAGAAAGCCACCGGCGTGACGCTCGCGGGCCCGCGGCGCTATCGCTTCGAGGTCTTTCGGTGGGGAGAGCAGAGTCCCGATCCGGACGATATGCGCATCGTCCTCGTCGAGGTGCTCGAGCAGGCGATCGCCTTCGTCTCCGGGAACACGGTGTTGCTGCGGCGGGAGAACGGCGCCTGGGCGGCGGACACATCGATGCCGACGTAATCGTCGTCGGCGGCGGGCCGGGGGGCGCCGCCGCCGCGATCACCGCGGCGAGTCGCGGTCTCGGCGTCGTGCTCTGCGAGCGCGAGGAAATTTTTCATGACCGGCCGGGGGAAACGCTGCATCCCGGCCTCGCGCCGCTGCTCGGGCAGCTCGGGTTGGCGGAGCGGCTTGCGCCCTTCGTCTACGCCCGTCACGCGGGGATCTGGGTAGAGTGGGGCGGGCCGCGCACCTTCACGGAGTTCGGCGGCGATGCGCACGGCCCGTGGGAGGGGTTTCACGTCCGGCGCGCCGATTTCGACGAGCTTTTGCTGGCGCGTGCGCGCCAAGCCGGTGTCGATGTGCGCCGCTCCTGCGCGGTCACCGGCGTGCTCGGGAAAAACGACACGGTGTATGGCGTCATGACGGAGCAGGGGCCGCTCGCGGCACGCCTGGTGGTCGATGCGAGCGGTCGGGCGCGCTGGCTCGGCCGCGCACTCGGCATCGCGAGCCCGCCGCGTTCCCCGCGCTTCATCGCCCGCTTCGGCTATGCCGAGGGCTCATGCCCGGTGCGCGACGCGGCGCCGCTGCTTCGCGGCGACGCGGGCGGCTGGACCTGGACGGCGCGGGTCTGGGGAAACGTCTACCAATGGACACGGCTCTCCTTCGACGCGCGTCCCGACAGGGAATGGCTGCCCGACGAGTTCCGCGGCCTCGCGCCGCTCACGCGCTCTCGCGGCGCGGACGTGACCTGGCGCATCGCCGTGCGGACAGCGGGGCCCGGTTGGTTCATGGTCGGCGACGCAGCCGCCGCGCTCGATCCGACATCGGCGCACGGCGTGCTCAAGGCGATCATGTCGGGAATCGCCGCCGGCGATCTTGCGGCCGGCGTACTGGCCGGCCGGCTGCCCGCGGAGGCGAGCGCCACGGCCTATCACGACTGGCTCGATGGATGGTTCGCTCAAGACGCAGCACAGCTCGCCCGGTACTATCGCCTCCTCAAACC
>Ga0335075_10019037_pt1 | contig 10168 bp, 12 predicted proteins | sample Lox_Sample_24_FD_206723 | JGI IMG/M metagenome (GOLD analysis project Ga0335075, IMG submission 206723) | Soil microbial communities from Loxahatchee National Wildlife Refuge, Florida, United States - Lox_Sample_2.4 | ecosystem: Environmental > Terrestrial > Soil > Wetlands | place: USA... | reverse complement strand
AGGGGATGCAAACCGGTCGTGAACTGGAGACGTGGGTGGCTGCTCAGCGCTAGCGGGACGGAAGAGCGGCTAGACGGCGCGGCCTGCAGCGGCTCCTGAAGCCCAGGCCCACTGGAAATTGAAACCGCCCAGGTGTCCGGTGACGTCGACGACCTCGCCGATGAAGAACAGGCCGCGCACGCGGCTCTCCATGGTTTTTGCCGAAAGCTCCGAGGTATCGACGCCGCCCGCCGTCACTTCTGCCTTGGCATAGCCTTCAGTGCCTTCCGGTGTCACCCGCCAGTTATGCAGCGTTTGCTGCCAGTTGTCGAGGATGTGATTGCTCCAGCCCGAGGGCGGTTCCAGATCGAGCCAGCGATCCGCCAGGCGCTGCGGCAACATGCTGCGCAGATGGCCGCGCAGCGTGGCAAGATCGCGGCGAACACCTGCGCCATAGATCAAATCCGCGGCGTCCAGGCCGGGAGCCAGGTCGAGGGAGACTGCTTCTCCTTCCTTCCAGTAAGAAGAAATCTGCAGAATCGCCGGGCCGCTCAGTCCGCGATGGGTGAACAACATTTTCTCCGCGAAACGCTGGCGTCCGATACTCGCAATCACTTCGGTTGAAACGCCGGTCAGATCGCTCCAGCGCGCTTGATCTCCAGCGGAAAAGGCAAAGGGAACAAGCGCTGGCCGCGGATCGACGACTCTAAGGCCGAACTGGCGCGCGATCTCGTAACCGAAGCCGGTCGCGCCCATCTTCGGGATGGAGAGGCCGCCTGTCGCGATGACCAAAACCGGAGCGCGAAATTCGCCTCTGCTGGTGCGCAACGAGAAGGAATCGTTGCTGACAACCTCTTCGATCTGCGTGCTCGAGAAGATTTTCACGCCGGCGTCGGCGCATTCCTCGAGGAGCATCTGCACGATATCGTTGGCAGCCCGATCGCAGAAGAGCTGGCCGAGCTTTTTTTCGTGCCACGCGATGCCGTGCTTTTCCACTAGGGCGAGAAAGTCCGCGGGTGTGTAGCGTGCCAGCGCGGACTTGGCAAAGTGAGGATTGGTAGAGAGAAAGTTCTCGGGCTTGCAGTCCCGGTTGGTGAAATTGCAGCGCCCGCCGCCGGAGATCAGGATCTTCTTGCCGACACGCTCAGAGTGCTCCACCGCCGCCACGCGGCGTCCGCGCTTACCGGCTTCGATGGCGCACATGAGTCCGGCTGCTCCGCCGCCGGCGATGAGTACGTCGAAGTGCTGAATCGGCTTTTCGTTCACTATGCTTGCTGTCTGTCGGACGGGTCAGCGAACCTCGATCAACGCCAGCCCTTTTTGCGGAACGGAAAGTGTCAATTCGCCGTTGCGCAGTGATCGAACCTCCGGCGGACCGATCTCAGAAGCCTTTTTGAGAGCGGCAATCTGCTCCTGCGTAGGGTATTTCGGCTTACCCATCTTGTCCCACGCGTCGAGCGTGTCGCCGTGCTCTGCATCGACGCGGCGGATCGTCACCTTCGCATTCTTCGCGATGTTTTGCAACACGAAGGCGAACGTCTTGTCCGGGCCAGTTGCTGTGGGCTCAACCAGGTTCCATGCGGCAATGACGATTCCACCGTCTTTGCGCCGGGTAACCAGCACGTCGTCCTGCGGCTCGGCGATTCGCTCGTCGCCCAGATCGTGCAGCAGCGCGAAGACATCGAAGGCCGGCTTCGGGATTCCATCCTCCGCAATCAATCCATAGCCCCCGTAGAAGGGAGTCTTGATCACGCCTTGCTCTTCAAAGACGTCGGAGAAGGTCCAGTAGGACATCATGTCCACCTTGCCGTCGCATTGCCGGATGGTGTCGGCCATCCAGGGACCCATGTAGATCGAATCTGTGATCGGAGACTCATTTGCATAGGTCGCGTTGAACTCACTCCAGATCAGCGGGATATTCGGGCGCGCGGAATGCTCGATCTGCTCGTGAACCTTGTCGACGGCCGCGCACACCATCTGGTGGGGAGGGATGGGCCGGTTGTCGCCGAAGACATCCTTCGCCGTGTCATTTCCATAGACATGTGTCGAGACGAAGTCCAGCGGGACATTGTTCTGCGTGGCGTGCGCGATCATGGCGTCTACCCAGGCAGCCTGCGCCGTCGCCGGACCGCCGATGCGCAGCCGGGGACTGGCGGCTTTGATGGCCCGCGCCGTGTTGTCATAGAGCTCGAAGTAGGTCTGCTGCGCCGGTCTTCCTGTCCAGAAATCGATGTTCGGCTCATTCCAGACTTCGAAATACCATTTCGAGACCTCGTCGATGCCATAGCGGTCGATGAGGTGCCTGGCGAAGGCCGTGATCAGGGCATCCCACTTGGTGTAATCCTTTGGCGGAGAGACGATCTGCTTGTACCAGAAGGCATGGTAGTCGAGCCGTGCCGCCAGCTTCTTGGGCATGAAGCTGATCTCGACGTAGGGGCGCACCCCTTCGGCGAGCAGGCCATCGTAAATCTGGTCGACGTAGGACCAGTTATAGACGGCGTTTCCCTGCGCGTCCTCGTCATAGACTCCGTTCTCGTCGTCGAGAATGGCGTGGAAGCGAACGTATTGGAAGTCCGTGACCTTTTTCACCGTGCGCATGTCGTCGCGATAGCTTTGCCGCATCGCAAGATTGGCCCGTCCGGAGCCGAACATCTGCTCCCAGAAGTGCGGCAGCGGCGTGGTCCGCGCCCTGGCGTCGATCGTTATTTTTTCAGGAGCCTGCTGTGAGAGGGAAACAGAGCATAGCGAAGTGAAGGCGAGCGCGAGGGCAAGAGCGGTCCGGCGAAGCATACTGATTCTCTCCAAAGTATGAGTCTACTTCGGCCGGAGCGCGCATGCCTTACCTTGACTTGCGGCTAACCATGAATGACGCGGGCGGGTCCGGCCTCCGGCCCAAGCACTTTGATGCGCTTGGCAAGGCCCAGCAGTCCAAGCAGCCGGATGCCCCAGTAATTTATGTCGATCTCATACCACGCCATGCCGTGGCTGGCTGAGACCGGATGCGCGTGGTGATTGTTGTGCCATCCCTCGCCGCCGGAGAGCAGGGCCACCCACCACAGGTTGCGCGAGTCATCGCGAGTCTCGAAGCGCCGCGTGCCCCAGATGTGCGTCGCCGAGTTAACCAGCCAGGTCACATGCAGGCCCAGCGTCACGCGCAGGAAGATACCCCACAACAGCCACGACCATCCGCCGGCGAAATACAGGCCGATGCCTACCAGCGTCGCCGGGACCCAGTGCCAGTAGCTGAGCCACACGTAGAAACGATCTTTGGTCAGGTCCGGCGCATAGCGATTCAGCAGCGGCGTGTTCTTGTTCTTGAGCGTGCCATACAGAATCCAGCCGATGTGCGACCACCACTTGCCGTCGCGCGGCGAGTGCGGATCACCTGCGCGGTCGGTGAGCTGATGATGCAGCCGGTGCACGGCCACCCAATAGATCGGGCCGCCCTGGAGGGCGAGTGTGGCGCACACCGCCATGGTGTACTCCACCCACTTGGGTGTGGTGTAGCCGCGATGCGTAAGCAGCCGGTGGTAGCTCATCGCGATGCCCACATTCTGCGCCAGAACCCACAGCACCGCGGCCACCGCCAGCGCCGACCAGCTGAAGAAAAAGAGCGCCGCGACCGCTCCGATATGAAATACCGCGATCCAGAAGCCGAACAGTAGATTCATGGTCGGCTTGCGGCTCTGGGTGAGAGCCTGCGAATCGGCCTGCAGGGTTTCCGTCGAGGCAGGCGCAGTGGAAATCAGGGAATCTTGTAGCAGCGTAGACATTTCAGGATTCACATCTCCATCTTCGACCCTAACCAACGGGAGATGAGGTAACTGTAAGAATTAAGTAATAGTTCTCGAAAGTGTCAGCTGGAAGGCACGCTGGGAGTCGAAACCTCGATACTCCGGACCGTTTCGGACCGTGGAGTATCGGCTTTTGGCAGTTCGTCCATCTTGCCGAAGATCATCTTGCCGGACGCCGTCTGGAGCACCGAGGTGACCGTAATCTCGACCGAGCGGCCGATCAGCCGGCGGGCGTGATCAACTACTACCATGGTTCCGTCGTCCAGATAGCCGACTCCCTGGTTGTACTCCTTGCCTTCCTTGAGAATCAGAATGCCCATCTTTTCGCCGGGCAGCACCACCGGCTTGAGCGAGTTAGCCAGGTCGTTGATGTTCAGTACGGCGACATTGTGCAGGTGCGCGATCTTATTCAGATTGAAGTCGTTGGTCACGATCTTGCCGTCAAGGTCCTTAGCCAGCTCGATCAGCTTCAGGTCAACTTCGCGAATCTTCGGGTAGTCGTCCTCGATGATCTGGATGGTTAACAGGGAATTGCCTTGCATCCGCTGGAGGATGTCCAGGCCGCGGCGCCCTCTCTGCCGCTTCGATCCGTCCTGCGAATCGGCAACCATCTGCAGCTCGCGCAGCACAAACTCCGGCACCACCAGCGCGCCTTCGAGGAATCCGGTCTCGGCCATGTCCGCGATCCGCCCGTCGATGATGGCGCTGGTGTCGAGAATTTTGATGTTTCGCTTGGCGCCGCCCCGCTCGGAGCTGAACAGGTCCCCCAGGGCGGATAGGTTAAGCAGGTCGCCCTTGCTCGTCCCTACTACCAGTCCGATGTAGGACATCAGCAGCAGCACGAAGATCTGCAACAGGCTTTGGGTGTTTCCGGGGGGCAGGCTGTTGCGGAGCACCAGCGAGAATAGAAACGCCCCGATGATGCCTAAGATGCTGCCGGCGACGGCTCCGATCAGCCTGCGCAGGCTCAGCGCGCGCACCCGCAGCTCGAAGACGATGACCAGAGCGCCCGCCGCAGCACCGGATATGGCAGCTATCCATGGGTTAAGACCGAAAGGCCGAAGGAAGTAAGACGCTACCGAAAGAACCAGCAGAAAAGCAATGCGAATCAAAATCAGGTCCATACCAAGCACGAGCCTCCTCGTGCAACTCGGCAGTATACGCAAGGGCAGGAACAACCGGCAAAACGGATCTTTCCGCCCTCTAACCCTCCTGCACCAACTTCAGATCGGCGCCGATGCGCGGGTCCGGTTCGTTCCACAGGATGCTTGCCTTCGGCCCGCTCATGGCAAAGGTGCCCAGGGTGAATAGGACTGCGGCGACATCCTCCCGGCGCAGAACTGCATTCCTCGCGGCATAGGCGCCGGCCAACGAGAAGCAGAAAGTGCAGAGCAGGGTGAGGGTTCTCTTTGAGGCCCGGTCCAGCTCCGCCACCTCTCGCTCGTCGAGCCGGTCCGGCGTCCTGCTGCCACTTGCCGGGAAAAAATAGTTGCCCACCCTGTATTTGCGCAGCACTTCCTGCTGCCGCTCTTCCGGCAGGGCATCGAAAGTGTCGCCATAGTTGTATTTGGCCCAGTCGTCCAGATTACGAAGCAGCACCCACCCTCCTTCCTCGCCGCGCACCCGCCACACCGGCAATTTGAATCGCTTCACCGCCCCGCCCTCGCGCAGGAAGCTGAAACCCATCACCCACGAGGAGGCCAAGAGCATCAACCAATATCCGCCGTAGTACTCCCGCAAGCCGGGCACGCTCCGTGTTTCCCGGACCAGCCAGCCCATGGCGATCAGATACACGCCGTAGGTCAGCACAACCGCCGACCGCCGCCGTCCCCTGGCGTGCATGTCGATGCCTAGAAGGCGAAGCTTCTTTGGATCCGCGCTCAGCATGTCAGGCCTCCTTCTTCCGCAGCGGGTATACCTGCTCGCTCAATGGCCGAAACGGATCAGGCGAAAAGATGGCTTCCACCGGCAAAGAAAAAAATCGGCTGAGTTTGAAGGCCAGCTCCAGCGACGGCACGTAATCCCCGCGCTCCAGAAAGCCGATGGTCTGCGGGTTGACGCCGATTTCGCGTGCCAGAGTCTGGCGAGTGAGCGAGCGTTCGGCTCGCAGGACGGCGATGCGGTTATAGATCATAGAAGTCTTTTATAGGAATATTTTGTTGCGTATAAGCAATAGACGAAGTTGCTAACGCAAGAGTTGCTCGAAAGCAGCCCTCTTTTGTGCCCCCGTCGTTTTTGTGAGCGCCCGGCGGTGCACCGGTGATGCTATGTCCGCTGAAATGCCAATATGAACATGTTCAAAAATTTCCCTTGCGTTCCACGGAATTTGGAGTACCTTGAAATTGAACACGTTCAAATCAGGTTTGAGGAGGGATGATCATGTACGTTGCTGCTGTCTATTTCAGCTATCTCACCATCAGCGTCGTTCTCACCATGTGGGTTGCGCGGACTCTCTTCCGCAGCGGCCGCGTCTTCCTGCTCGACGCCTTTCAGGGCAATGAGCCGCTGGCCGATTCGGTCAACCATCTTCTGGTGGTGGGGTTCTATCTCATCAATATCGGTTACATTGCCCTGGCCCTCAAGACCACCAGCGCCCTGTCCAGCCCGCGTGAAGTCATTGAGCTCGAGAGCGGCAAGATCGGGGTAGTGTTGCTCATCCTTGGAGCCATGCACTTCTTCAATATCGCGGTTCTGGCCAAGATGCGCCGGCGCGCAGGTCACGCCTCGATGACATCTGCGGCCTGACAAAGATGAGCGCCGAGTTAAAGAAACAAGCGGGTACCAGGAAGTCGGAAGAGACGCGGGCGCGCATCCTCGAGGCCGCGCTGCGGGTCTTTCACGAGCGCGGCTTCGAGCGTGCGACGATGCGGGAGATTGCTGCCGGAGCGGGCGTCGCGCTGGGTGCGGCCTACTACTACTTTGAGTCAAAGGAGGCGATCGTGATGGCGTTTTATGAGCGGTCGACCCATGAGATGGCAACGGTGATCGAGGCAATGCTCGAGAGCAGCCGCACGCTCGAGGCGAGGCTTCGCGGAATTATCGAGGCAAAGTTCGAGGAGTTTGTTCCGAACCGGAAACTGCTGGGGGCGCTGACGGCGCACACAGATCCGGAGCATCCGCTGTCGCCTTTCAGTAAAGAGACGGCGGCGATTCGCGAGCAGGACATCGGGTACTTTGAGCGGGCCGTCAGGTACTCGCATGTAAAGCTGCCACCGAATGTCGCACCGTATCTGCCACGGCTGCTGTGGATGTACCAGATGGGGCTGATCCTCTTCTGGGTGTATGACCATTCTCCGGAGCAGAAGCGGACGCGGCTGCTCTTTGACAAGACGCTGAAGATGCTGCTGGTGACACTGAAGATTGCAGGGATTCCGCTGCTAAGGCCGCTGCACAAGCTTGCGGGGGAGCTGCTGGAAGTGGTGTACGGGGAGGCGTGATGAATATCGGATGGGAGCGGAAGATCGGGTATTCGCTTGTGGGGCTGATGGCGGGGAATGCGGCAGCGGCAGCGGCGCTCCTGCTGATCTTTTTGTTGCCGCGGCTGGGCCTTCTGCCGGGGCTCGCAAGGGTGTGGAATCCGACAACGCCCATGCTCTTTTTCTTTATTGCAATGGTTTCGATGCTGGGATGGGCACTGATCGGCCTGCCGTTTGTCCTGCTTCTACGTGCTGAGTCGGCAGCTGATTTTTACTGGCCGGTAGCAGCATTCATTGGAGGCATTCTCGGTGTGCTGGGAATGCTGCTGTTCTGCGTAGTGATGGACCGCGGCCTTGGCACCGTCTCCAACGCGGCGGCGATGCGGCAGATAGCCCCCATCTTTGGCGTTGCTGCGCTCATTGGCGCAGTCGCTTTCGTTGTTTACTGTTCGCGGATCAAGGCAGCGCTCAAAGACGAGACAAAAGAAAGCGACGCGCTGAAGGGCACGCCGCGGTCGCTTCCGTGGTTTGATTTTTAATACTTGGGTATTTTGGGATCGACGTCGTTCGACCAGGCGGTGATGCCGCCGGCCAGGTTCGTCACGTTCTTGAAGCCGTTCTGGGCAAGGAACTCCGAGGCCTTCTGGCTGCGCCCTCCCGACTTGCAGTGGACGACTATCTCGCGATTCTTATCGAGCTCGCCCACGCGCGCAGGCAGATCGCCGAGCGGAATCAGCTTGGCGCCGAGATTGGCGATCTGGTATTCGTGCGGCTCGCGCACGTCGAGGACGAAGATGTCCGCTCCGGAGTCTAATTTCTGCTTCAGCTCTTTTGCCGATATCTGAGGAATGCCGTTCTGAGTTGCCGTCACTTGGTCCGCCTTGGGTTCGGGAGCAATTCCGCAGAATTGCTGGTAGTCGATGAGCCCGGTCACGGTCGGATTCTTGCCGCACACCGGGCAGTCGGGGTTCTTCCGCAGCTTCAGCTCGCGAAACTTCATATTAAGCGAATCGACGAGCAGAAGGCGGCCGATGAGCGGATCGCCGGTGCCGAGAATGAGCTTGATGACTTCAGTAGCCTGGATCACGCCGACCAGTCCGGGCAGGATGCCAAGGACGCCGCCCTCGGCGCAGGAGGGCACCAGTCCGGGCGGCGGCGGCTCAGGATAGAGGCAGCGATAGCAGGGCCCTTCTTCGGTAGCGAAGACGCTGGCCTGGCCTTCGAAGCGGAAGATTGAGCCGTAGGCGTTGGGCTTGTTCCCGCTCAGCACGCAGGCGTCGTTTACCAGATAGCGGGTCGGAAAGTTGTCCGTGCCGTCGGCAACGATGTCGTAGTCCTTGATGATCTCGAGCGCGTTGGCGCTGGTCAGCATCGTCTCGTGCTTGACGATATTCACGTGCGGGTTCAGCGCCGCGAGTTTCTCCGCCGCCGACTCGATCTTGGGGCGGCCCACATCCTTCGTCGAGTGGATAATCTGTCGCTGCAGATTGCTCTCGTCGACGACATCGAAATCGACCAGGCCAATGGTGCCAATGCCGGCGGCCGCGAGGTAGTAAGTCAGCGGCGCGCCCAGCCCGCCGGTGCCCACGCAGAGCACCTTCGCGGCTTTCAGCTTCTGCTGGCCCTCCATGCCTACTTCGGGCAGAATCAAGTGGCGCGAATAGCGCGCGATCTCGTTATTGCTTAAGCTCGGCAATGCTGCCGGATGTTCCAGTATGGTTGCCATATCGTTTTCTCGTTTCTAACCAGCCCAGATTCTTTTGTGCCAACATGCCATGAAGCCGGCCAAGGGGGAGGCGCGCCAAAGCCGGCAGCAAGATGACCGCGAAGGAGCGCCCGCCTGCGTGGTCAGCGCCCGCCTGCGATTGAAGGGATGATGGACAGCGCATCCTTCTCGCTTACTCGCGTCGATTCTCTCTCCGGAAGGTAGCGAATATCTTCGTCATTCAAATACACGTTGACGAAGGAACGCAGCTTACCCTCCTCAGAATAGAGATGCTTCCTGAGGTCGGGGTGCTTCTCGGTCAGGGCATCGAGCGCCTCGCCAACAGTGGTGGCATTCACGATGACGGTGTCTTTCTTGTCGGAGAACGTACGCAACGGAGTGGGAATATGAATGTTCATGATGATGCAAATCCTTTTCAGGTGAGGGTCCGGTTGTGTTCCGGAACGAAGTCGATCTCAGGCATTGCCTGGACGGAGGGCGCGAAGGCGCACTATCGACATCGCTCGACTGCAAGCTCGATGGAGAGCTCGGCAGAGTCAAACCGCTCGACCGTGATCTGCTCGGTCATAAAAGCTTTGTCTTCTTCGGTGGTTCCGGTCAGCAGGAACGAGTTCGTCTGCTGCGCGACACCCTTCTCCACCGCCGTGATGACATAGGAGCAACCCAGCCAGTGCGCCTCGGCGAAATCCGTCTGCGACCACTGTGCCGGGTGATCGGGGTGGGAGTGGTAGAAGCCCACGATGTCCAGCCCGCGCTCGCGGCCCACGCGTTGAATCTTCACCAGTTCCTGCGGCGCGATGTTGTAGCGGTTGTGGGCCGAGTCGGTGCGCGTATTACCTGCGCGAATCGCGTCTTCGACCTTGTTTGCCTCGCCGGCCGAGCGTCCAAGCAGCACGCCGCAACACTCATGGGGATAAGTCTCCTCGCCATGGCGTCGAATTGCGTCGTATATCTGCCCGTTCAGCTTCAGCACCGCCCTTTGCTCCTTGTCGAATTCACCTTCGCGCTCACTCTTCCCAGAAACGTTCGCTCAGATACTTGTCCGCCGAGTCGCAGAGAATCGTAACAATCACTGCTTCTTTCCCCTTCGCCGATTCTTCCTCGGCGATGCGCACGCAGGCAGCTACCGCCGCGGCTGCGGATACACCCACCAGCAATCCCTCGGTCCGGCCCAGCCGCTTGGCCATAGCGTACGCGGCTTCCGTTTCCATTTCCACGTTGCGGTCGGCCAATGCCGGATCATAAATCGGAGG
>Ga0335075_10019036_pt1 | contig 10168 bp, 6 predicted proteins | sample Lox_Sample_24_FD_206723 | JGI IMG/M metagenome (GOLD analysis project Ga0335075, IMG submission 206723) | Soil microbial communities from Loxahatchee National Wildlife Refuge, Florida, United States - Lox_Sample_2.4 | ecosystem: Environmental > Terrestrial > Soil > Wetlands | place: USA: Florida... | reverse complement strand
CTGCACGCCGCCGCCGAGAAATTCGCCGAGCTGGACGTGACCCGGGTCGGCATTCGCGGCTGGTCGTTCGGCGGGTACCTGTCCGCGCTCGCCGTGCTGCGCCGGCCCGACGTGTTCCACGCGGGGATCGTGGGCGCGCCCGTCACCGACTGGCGGCTCTACGACACGTTCTACACCGAGCGGTACCTGGGTGACCCGAACGAGGACCCGGAGCCCTACGAGAAAAGCTCGATAATCAATGATCCCGAACGAGCCGTTGGTACCACGATCAGGCCACTGCTGATCATTCACGGGCTGGCCGACGACAACGTGTTCGTGGCGCACTCCCTGCGCCTGTCATCGGCGCTGCTCGCGGCCGGGTACCCGCATGCGGTACTGCCGCTGTCGGGGGTTACTCACATGACGCCGCAGGAGGTGGTGGCGGAGAACCGGCTCAAGCTGGAGCTCGCGTTCCTCCGCCAGGCGCTGGGAGTCGCGGAGCCGCCCGCTTAGTCCAGTGGACGCGCCCGGCGGGTAGCCGGGCGGCGTGCGGATTGCGGCGCGGAGCACGGGACCGTTCGGGATAATCGCTTTTATCCCTTTTATCCTTGGCGCCCCGAATGTGAGCCTGCTCACTTGGCGGTGCTTAGCCGCTCGTAAAAGCCGGGAGTGTTGCCAGTCTCACATCCTGCAAGCCAGCCCGGATGCGGCATGCTGAGACTAACTGGAATAAGTTCGTGGGCATCGCATGCGCGCCCGCTCGAATGGTCGGAGCGGCCTGGCAGCGCGTCGGTCATGATTACGCACGAGGCAGCGAGGACGCTGGATGACACAAATTTCTGAAGCGCCAGCTAGAACGCGGGCGCAGATCTCCGAGCGGACGCTCCGCACGGACCCCTGGTGGAACCGCGGACGCGTTGTCGCGACGCTGCTGACCATCTGGGTTGCCTACGCGACCGTCCGGGTCTTCACCGGTCACTGGTATTACGTGGCCGAGTACCACTACCTGACGCCGTTCTACTCCCCGTGCGTGAGCGGCGAATGCGTGCCCGGGTCCTCGTCCCTGGGGCACTGGATCCCGGCGATTCCGCCGATCATTCCGTACGCGTTTGTCTCGCTGCCGTTCGTGCTCGGGTTCCGGCTCTCCTGCTACTACTACCGGGGCGCCTATTACCGCGCCTTCTGGCGGTCGCCCGCCGCGTGCGCGGTGCGCGAGCCGCACGGGCAGTACTCGGGCGAGACCAAGCTGCCGCTGATCGGGCAGAACCTGCACCGCTACTTCTTCTACCTGGCGGTGCTGATCGCGATCCTGCTCACCTATGACGTGACGCAAGCGTTCCGCGGCCCGAACGGCGACTTCGGCTTCGGGCTCGGGTCGATCATCATGCTGATCAACGTGGTGGCGGTCTGGGCGTACACGTTCTCCTGCCACACCTGCCGGCACATCACCGGCGGGCGGCTCAAGCACTTCTCCAAGCACCCGGTGCGCTACTGGACCTGGACGCAGATCTCGAAGCTGAACCGGCACCACATGGCCCTCGCGTGGATCTCCCTCACCACGCTGGCGCTCACCGACCTCTACATCATGCTGGTCGCAAGCGGCGCGTTCAGCGACCCGCGGTTCTTCAACTAGGCCAGAACGGGCGAATTTAGTTATGGCTACCACAGACAAAACGTCGACCGACATCGAGCGTTACTCCTACGACGTCGTAGTGATCGGCGCTGGCGGTTCCGGGCTCCGGGCGGCCATCGAGGCGCGGGCGCGGGGTCTTAAGACCGCTGTCATCTCCAAGTCGCTGTTCGGCAAGGCGCACACCGTCATGGCCGAAGGCGGCGCGGCGGCCGCCATGGGCAACGTCAACCCCAACGACAACTGGCAGGTCCACTTCCGCGACACCATGCGCGGCGGCAAGTTCCTGAACAACCCGCGGATGGCCGAACTGCACGCCAAGGAGGCACCGGACCGGGTCTGGGAGCTCGAGGCGTGGGGCGCGCTGTTCGACCGGACCCCCGACGGCAAGATCTCGCAGCGGAACTTCGGCGGGCACGAGTACCCGCGGCTCGCGCACGTGGGCGACCGGACCGGCCTGGAGATGATCCGCACCCTCCAGCAGCGCGTCGTGCAGTTGCAGCAGGCGGACTCCTACGAGTTCGACGACCCGGAGGCCAAGCTCCGCGTCTTCGCGGAGACGACCATCACGCGGCTGCTGAAGGACTCGTCGGGCCGGATCGCCGGTGCCTTCGGGTACATCCGGGACACCGGCAGGTTCGTGCTGTTCGAGGCGCCGACGGTCATCCTGGCCACCGGCGGGATCGGCCGGACGTTCAAGGTGACCTCGAACTCCTGGGAGTACAGCGGGGACGGGCACGCGCTCGCGCTGCTGGCCGGCGCTTCGCTGATGAACATGGAGTTCGTCCAGTTCCACCCGACCGGCATGGTCTGGCCGCCGTCGGTGCGCGGCATCCTGGTCACCGAGTCGGTCCGCGGTGACGGCGGCGTGCTCCGCAACTCCGAGGGCAAGCGGTTCATGTTCAACTACGTCCCCGACGTGTTCCGCGCGCAGTACGCGGAAACCGAGGAGGAGGCGGACCGCTGGTACACCGACCCGGACCACAACCGGCGCCCGCCGGAGCTGCTGCCGCGGGACGAGGTCGCGCGGTCGATCAACTCCGAGATCAAGGCGGGGCGCGGGTCACCCCACGGCGGTGTGTTCCTCGACATCGCTTCCCGGCGGCCGGCCGAGTACATCCTCAAGCGGCTGCCTTCCATGTACCACCAGTTCAAGGAGCTGGCGGACGTGGACATCACCAAAGAGCCGATGGAGATCGGGCCGACCTGTCACTACGTGATGGGCGGTGTCGAAGTGGACCCGGACACCGCCGCGTGCTCGGTGCCGGGGCTGTTCGCGGCGGGCGAGGTGTCCGGCGGCATGCACGGCTCCAACCGGCTCGGCGGCAACTCGCTGTCCGACCTGCTGGTCTTCGGCAAGCGGGCGGGCGACGGCGCGGCGGATTACCTGTTGTCGCTCGGTGCGGCTCGGCCTTCTGTCTCTGCGGCGGATCTCGACGCGGCCGTTGCCGAAGCGCTCGCGCCGCTCGAGCGGGCCGAGGGCGAGTCACCGTACGCGGTGCACGCCGAGCTCCAGCAGATGATGAACGACCTGGTCGGTCTCATCCGGCGCGAGGACGAGGTCAAGACGGCGCTGGCCGATCTGGAGAAGTTCAAGGAGCGGGCTGCGTCGGTGGCGGTGCCCGGCGAGCGGGCCTACAACCCCGGCTGGCACTACTCCATCGACCTGCGGAACATGCTGCTGGTCGCGGAGTGCGTGGCGATGGCCGCGCTCGAGCGGCAGGAGTCGCGGGGCGGGCACACCCGGGAGGACTACCCGGTCATGTCCCCCGAGTGGCGGAAGGTCAACCTGATCCTGACGCTGGACGCTTCCGGGGACAAGATCGACATGGTGCACCAGCCGCTGCCGGTGATGCGCGAGGACCTGCTCGACCTGTTCGACGTCACGGAGCTCAAGAAGTACATGACCAAGGAAGAGCTGACCGGGCACCGTGAGGCGGCTTTGCTTGAGGAGGGGCACTGATGGGATACCTGGCGAAGCTCCGGGTCTGGCGCGGTGACGCGGGCTCGGGGGCCTTGCAGGATTACAAGGTCGAGGTCAACGAGGGCGAGGTCGTCCTCGACGTGCTGCACCGGCTGCAGGCCACCCAGGCGTCCGACCTGGCCATCCGGTGGAACTGCAAGGCTGGCAAGTGCGGCTCGTGTTCCATGGAGATCAACGGCATGCCGCGGCTCGGCTGCATGACGCGGATGTCGACGTTCTCCGAGGAGGAGACGCTGACGATCACGCCGATGCGGACCTTCCCGGTCATCCGCGACCTGGTCACCGACGTGTCGTTCAACTACACGAAGGCCCGGGCGGTCCCGTCGTTCACGCCGGACCCATCCATCAAGCCGGGCGAGTTCCGGATGCAGCAGGAGGACGTGGACCGGTCGCAGGAGTTCCGCAAGTGCATTGAGTGCTACCTGTGCCAGAACACCTGCCACGCGATCCGCGACCACGCGGATAACGAGAAGGCATTCTCCGGGCCCCGGTTCCTGATGCGCGTCGCGGAACTCGAGATGCACCCGGCCGACGAGGCCGACCGGCGCAACATCGCGCAGGACGACTTCGGCCTTGGGCTGTGCAACATCACCAAGTGCTGCACCGAGGTTTGCCCCGAGCACATCAAGATCACCGACAACGCGATCATCCCGATGAAGGAGCGCGTCGCCGGGCGGAAGTACGACCCGCTGGTCTGGCTCGGCGAGAAGATCTCCCGGCGTTCGCCGGGGGCTGGAACGCCGGCGGTGCCGGGCAAGCGGTAACCGTTCTTAGCCGGGTCTGGGCTCTTTAGCGCCTGGAAGTGCCCGTAACCGGGGATGTCCCCGGTTACGGGCACTTTCTTTTTTCTTTGCGATGGCGGCAGTGGATTTGATCAGCCGGACCGGTTTGTCAGGGTATGTCCATGCCGCGGCTGCTAGGCATAGGGCCTGCGCACCAGTAACACGCGGGTTCACTTGCCCTGGCGGGGGCCGTTGTCGCAGCCGTCGGATTGCGGCGACGCCGCTGCAGCAGGATGGTGGATAGGTAGGCACACCCCACTGTGCCTACCTATCCACCATCTTTGAAAGTGCGTCTGGCACGTGACTGGTGAGCACAGTGGTGTACGGCCGGCGTGCCCCATCCGGGGCGCCTGGAAATGGAACCCACGAGTCGTGCCGGCACGCCGGGGCCCAGCCGGCGAGAGACGGGGCACGAGATCGTTAGCTTGTGGCGGAGTGGCGCGGGTTTACCCCATTTGCTGCGCTGCCTCCAAAACCTGGGTGAGCCACTGCTTAACCTGGGCCTCCGGCATCGCGCCGAGGAACACGTCCACTGTCTGCCCGTCGACGATCGCCACCACCGTCGGGAGGGACTGCACCTGGAAGGCCTGGCCGAGCCTAGGGTTCGCGTCGACGTCAACCCTGGCGAGCACCCACGCGCCGGCTGCCTCGTTGGCCAGCTTCTCGAGTACGGGGCTGAGCAGCTTGCACGGCCCGCACCAGTCGGCCCACAGGTCCACGATCACCGGCGTGGTCCTCGAGCGCAGGGCGACCTCGATGTTGAAGGTCTCCTCGGTGACCTCAGTAACCGCGTTGACTTTAACCGCGGCCCTGGTTTCATGAGATCGGGAACTCGCTTCGGCTAGCACTTGCTGAATTACGTTGAGAAGTCGGTTCGCGTCGTACTCGTAGCGACTGTAACTCAGCTCCAAAGCATTGAGCCGCGCAAGCTTCTGAATCCCTAGCGGCAGTTGATCCTGACGAAGCGGTTTGGCGCCATCGACCAGCACCGGAATCACTCGCTTGTCGCGTTCGAGTGCCGCTTGGATTTCGAAGCGGACAAGGTCATCCGGGTTGTCCAGCCGCCGGTTCCCCTCGTCATCATTGATAGTTGTCCACTGGCGCCCGATCAGTGCGACGAGCACCGAGCATGAGGTGACCGCCTCTCTGATGACGTCGTCAAACTCCAGGCCAGCCTCAATGGAATCCAAATCCATGAACACTCGCGCATCCGGGAGTCGCTCGCGCAAGAGGTACTGAATCAAACGTGCATAAGGTGCAGCATCCTCACGCCGGTGGCTGAGGAAAATTCCAGGTGATGAAGAGTCGGGCACGTCCTCTACCTGCCTGGCCGGTAACAAGCTAGGAGGCTCCAAGGGTACCAGCGGCACGACTACGACTATAGGAACGATGACGCTGAACGAGCGGCGACCCGCAGGTGAAGGCGCTTGCATGCAAAGCGCACCAGAGGTACGACCGCGTCGTCACGGCCGCCTCCACTTTGGCAGAGGTACTCCGTGGTAATGCGGCGGACGCACAGATGCACCGCACCCTCAAGCAAATTTCCATCGAGACAATCGACGAGGAAGTCGGGCGTAAAGCAGGCGAGTTGCTTGGCGCCACCGGTTTGTCAGGCCATCGCTGCGCGGTGGACGCACTGCTCGCAGTTGTAGCACTCGCGCAGCCACGTCCTGTTCTCCTCGTTACCACCGATCCCGAAGACATGGCGCGTCTCATCGGGGAACCGGAGCGCAAGAAGGCCGAGCGCGTAGCGATCCTTAAGGTGTGACCGGGTTACTCGATGTGCCAGGTTCCGGTGGGGGCGTTGGCGCAGGCGGCTATGACCAGCCGGGTGCTGGTGGACGGGGTTGTTACGCAGCGGCCGGAGGCGGTGCTCGCGATCTCGGTGGCGATGGGCCCTTCGGAGACCAACTTCCACTTGGTGGCGGCCGCGCCGGAGCAGGAACCCAGGGACAAGACGGAGTTGGCCGCGGTGCCGGACTCGGTCAGGCACTTGCCGCTCAGGCGAAGGGTGCCGTCAGATTGCGGCTGCCAGTGCTGGGCGGCGGTGTTCGCGCAGCCGGCCAGGACCACCGCCGTGCCCGAGACCGCCAGGCACTTGCCGGAGCCGGAGATGACGGGGGCCACCGGGCGGAGCCAGTGCTCGTTGGGTGCGGTGGTGGAGTTCGCGCACGGCTCGATGACCGGCTGGGTGCCGTTGGCGGCCTTGGCGGCCGGGACGTCCAGGCACTTACCCGACGACGGGTTGATGAGCTGGCCGTCGGTCGACGCCTGCCAGATCTGCCCACCGTTCGCCGCGTTGCAAGGCTCCAGGTCGAGCTTGGCGCCGCTTGCCTTGCTGGCTCCCACGGTCTCCAGGCACTTGCCGCCGGTGCGGAGCGTGTTGTCCTGCGGAGCGGTCCACTTCTGGTTCGACTTGCCGGTGCAGGTGGACACGTCCACGTGGGTGCCGTTGGCCGTCTTGCCAGACGGGTCGTCGAGGCACTTTCCGGTGCCGCCGACCTGCCTGATCTGCCCGGCGGCGCCGGAATCGGGCGCCGCGCCGACGGTCCAGGTGAACGAGGCGGAGCCGGTGCCGCCAAGCGGGTCGGACGCGGTGACGGTGACCTTGAACGTGCCGGGCCTGTCGACCCAGCCGGTGATCTTCCCGGTAGGCGACATCGAGAGCCCGGTGGGCAGGCCGGTGGCCTTGAGCGTGGCGGCGTAACCGGCGGTCTGGTCGGGACCGGACGCGCCCACCCCGAGCACGACGGGCGAGCCCGCCGTGGCCGAGCGGTTGGCGACGGCCAGGGTGATCGACCCGTGCAGGTTCAACGTGACAGGGATCGAGGCGGGAGTCAGCACGGTGCCTGCCGTAGCGCTCGCCGTGGTGACGATAAACGTGTACCTGTTTGCTGGGACGGCCGATGTCCAGCTCAGCAGCCCGGCGGGGCTCACCGAAACGCCAGCCGGCAGGTTCACGCCGGTGTAGGTGGTGGTCCCCGTCTGCCCGGCCAGCGAGTTCAGCGTCTCCAGCTGGAAAGAGCCGCCGGCGCCCGCCTTGTCGGTCAGCGTTCCCTCGAACTGGTCGAGATCGGCATTTCCCGAAATGCCGGTAATAGGAGTGCTGTCCGAGCTCTGCCAGAAGGTGTAACCGGACCAGCCAGCCGGGATCGCCGGGCTGCTCACGCCGTAGTCCGCGATCCACAGCGGGTCGGCACTGAACGGGTTGCTGCTGCCGACGCAGGCCTGCCACCAGTCCGGGTTCGAGTAGATGATCGGTGTCACGTCGGTCTGGGCTTTAGCCGCGGCGATGAACTGGGAGATCCAGGTCTTCATCGCCGGCTGGGAGAGGGTGTAGCAGGCGCTTGAGGTCACCAACGGCTGGGCCTCGAGGTCAAGTGCGATCGGCAGGTACTGTCCGCCAGATTCGTAGGGATTGCTGGTGGCTTGCTTGATCACGGACCACGCGTTGTTGAACTGGTCGGTCCCGGTCTCCACCTTGGCCGGCAGCGGATCGGCGACGACATAGGGCATGACGTAAAGCCCTTGGGCCAGCGCGCCGGTTACCTGTGACACGTAGCTCTTGTTGGCCACCGTCGCGCCGTCGTAGGCCATGACGCCGGTGAAGGCCATCCCGGCGGACTTCACGTCCGCCCAGCTGGAGACCGTGGTCAGGTTGGAGACATCGGTGCCAGCGAGCGCACTCGTGGCCGCGCTGGCCGCCGTATGGGACGCCGTCTCGATGCTCACCGTGACGGCCAGACCCGCCGCGACAATCAGCGCTGCGCTGACGAAGCCGATCCGCTGCCTCAGTTTCCGGTGCCGTCCGCGAGTCACGCGCAGGAGCGTATCAGCGCTTATGGGATTAGTGAGGAAGAAATTAATGATTACATCTGATTGAGCGATCAGTTCAGTTTTCGCGGCCGACGTTCCAGAGCGGGTCGGCCTTGAGCCGGCCGGCGGCCCCGACGCAGTGCTGGCACCACGAGGACCAGGTGTAAATGATTGGCGGCTGCCCGGTCAGGGCCCGTGCGTGCGCGGTGAAACCGGCGACCCAGGCGAGGCTGGGGGGATCGTGACTATGCCTGCTCGCGGGAGACGCGGCCACGCACCCGGCCGCGCTCCTTGGCGTCGAGAGTCGTCTTGCGGAGCCGGACGGCCGTCGGGGTCACCTCGACGCACTCGTCGTCGGCACAGAACTCAAGCGCCTGCTCGAGGCTGAGGATCCGGGGCGGGACCAGCCGCTCGAGCTCCTCACCGGTGGACTGGCGGACGTTGGTGACCTTCTTCTCCTTGGTGATGTTCACGTCCATGTCGTCGGCCCGCGAGTTCTCGCCGACGATCATGCCCTCGTACACCTCGGTGCCCGGCGGGACGAACAGCGAGCCGCGCTCCTGGAGGTTGAACATCGCGTAGCTGGACGCGGCACCGGACCGGTCGGCGACCAGCGAGCCGGTCGCCCGGCCGCGGATCACGCCCGCCCAGGGCTCGTATCCCTCGAAGACGTGGTGCGCGATCCCGGTGCCCCGGGTCTCGGTGAGGAACTGGGTGCGGAAGCCGATCAGACCACGGGACGGGACCAGGAACGCGAGGCGGACCCAGCCGGTGCCGTGGTTGGTCATCGACTCCATCTGGCCACGCCGCACCGACACCAGCTGGGTGACCGCGCCGAGGTACTCCTCGGGCACGTCGACGGAGAGCCGCTCTACCGGCTCGTGCAGCTTGCCCTCGATCTCCCTGGTGACGGCGGCCGGGCGGCCGACCGTGAGCTCGTAACCCTCCCGCCGCATGGTCTCCACCAGGATCGCCAGCGCGAGCTCGCCACGGCCGCGGACCTCCCACGCGTCCGGCCGCTCGGTAGCCAGCACCTCGAGGCTCACGTTGCCGACAAGCTCACGGTCCAGGCGGTCCTTGACCAGCCGCGCCGTGACCTTGGTGCCCTTGTCCCGGCCGGCCAGCGGGGAGGTGTTGGTGCCCAGCGTCATCGAGATGGCCGGCTCGTCCACCTTGATCAGCGGGAGCGGGCGCGGGTCGTTCGGGTCGGCCAGCGTGTCACCGATCATGATGCCCGGGATGCCGGCGATCGCGGCGATGTCGCCAGGGCCCGCCTCGTCGGCCTGCACCCGCTCAAGCGCCTCGGTGAGGTAGAGCTCGCTGACCTTCACGCGTTCGATGGAGCCGTCGTGCTTGCACCAGGCGACCTGCTGGCCGCGCTTGATGGTGCCGTTGTGAATCCGGCACAGCGCGATCCTGCCCAGGTATGAGGATGCGTCGAGGTTGGTGACGTGGGCTTGGAGCGGGGCCGTGGGGTCGTAAATCGGCGCGGGGACGGCCGAGCGGATGACGTCGAACAGCGGCTCAAGGTTCTCGCTGTCCGGCATCGCGCCGTCCTGCGGGCGGTTGAGGCTCGCCCGGCCGGCCCGCGCGGCCGCGTACACGATCGGGAACTCGATCTGCTCTTCGCTAGCGTCCAGGTCGATGAACAGCTCGTAGCAGGCGTCGACGACCTCGGCGATCCGGGCGTCGGGGCGGTCCACCTTGTTGATGACCAGGATGACGGGGAGCTTTGCCTCAAGCGCCTTGCGGAGCACGAACCTGGTCTGCGGCAGCGGGCCCTCAGACGCGTCGACGAGCAGCACCACGCCGTCCACCATCGACAGGCCGCGCTCGACCTCGCCGCCGAAGTCCGCGTGGCCGGGCGTGTCGATGATGTTGATCGTCAGCCCGCCGTGCTTGACGGCAGTGTTCTTCGCGAGGATCGTGATGCCCTTCTCGCGCTCCAGGTCGTTGGAGTCCATCACCCGTTCGGCG
>Ga0335075_10019035_pt1 | contig 10168 bp, 18 predicted proteins | sample Lox_Sample_24_FD_206723 | JGI IMG/M metagenome (GOLD analysis project Ga0335075, IMG submission 206723) | Soil microbial communities from Loxahatchee National Wildlife Refuge, Florida, United States - Lox_Sample_2.4 | ecosystem: Environmental > Terrestrial > Soil > Wetlands | place: USA... | reverse complement strand
GAATAATCTCTTCCGCCGTGTGTCGTTTCATGCTTCGTCTCCTGCCCGCGAAGGGCCTCAGAGACTCTCATAGCACGTGGACCACTTTTTGGGGGGCATTCCAGCCAGATGGTTTGTCCCCAACTTTCGAGGAAATGCTTGCGGAGGCCGCAAACCATCCCCCGGTGAATAACAAAGAGGAGGAAATGGAGCGATGAACCAGCGTCTTTGTCATGACGTCGCCTTGATGATGGCCGAGCATTGCGTCGAGATGCTTCGAACCCTTTTGGGCGAGGAAGAGTTAATCAGCGCCCGCGAGGAATTCTACCATGTATGCAAAGCCGGTCTTGAGATTTACCAAATCAAGGCCGACCGCTTGCAACATCGGTTGAATCCTACGCAGAACTGACAAAAAAGGGGCCGTTTGAAGACAGCCCAATGTTTATCTTGTTGTCGCCCTAGCCTTGTCCCTTTTTGGAGGCTCCGTCGATGAATTGGTTGCAGTTAATGATGGACTGTGGGTGGCTGTTTCTTCTTTCCGGTATGGTCCAGCAGCAACAAGACGACATGTTTAAGGATTGGAGGCGCAATACCAACTTCGCCTATTCGCTCTGCATGGCCTATCAGCGGGCGCTGTTGGTCCCTTTCAGGAACAAATGGGGGACTCAAGCCCTCGGCTTCCCCTGTCTGTTTGGCTTCGGGCTGATGTTCCTCTGGTACGTGGCGACCGCCGATTTCGGGCTGGTAGCCTGGATGGGGCTGTGGCTGGTAAGCCTCGTTATCCGCCGTGCTGAAGCCGTGAAAATCGCCGGCCAGGTTCACAGCCATGCTGACGGCTCGCCAATCAATCTTGGCACCAATGAATACCTGGCAAGAAGAGTCTACGAGCCGATCGGCATCGCCATCATAGGGGGCTTTCTGTACTGGCTTTATACCGAAAACGGCATGTCGCCCAAGGGCCTGCCTTACTTTTTCCTCGGCGGCCTCGTGGCATTGCCTTTCGTTGAAACTGTCAAGCGAATGGTGTGGGAGCGCAAGATTCAGGGGATGAACGATGCGAAGCTGGAAAGTGAAGCGTTGATGGAAGATTACAAAAACTGGAAGGGGTGATTAAGTGGAAGACGAACTGTTGGATCGGGATTTCGATGCGATATTTGGGCATGCGAGGGATGACCTGGCGGGGATCGGCCCTCCTGGGCAATTCGCCCCGGCTGAAACCCTTGGCCCTGAGCCTAGTTTCTGGGATCGAGCTGCCAATTTCTTCATCGATAAGCTCGTTCCTGAAGTCTGGGATGCCGTCGAGCATGAAGTGAGCTTAGGTGCCTCCGAGCTTGCGAAGGCCCTCCTGGGACATTCAGATGGCTTCGTGCTGTACGGGCCGTCCCTGGACCCGATTCAGACTTACGACATCCCGGAACCGCCGCAACAATCCTTTGATGACCAGATGGCCCAGGCTTCCCAGGTATGGGGGCCGGAGCAAGACAGAGACTTGGAAAGGTGAAGAACTGTGGAAAGCCAGGAATACGCCGAGCGCCCCAAGGACGATGAACTGTGGATGGAAATGATCGAGCGGCAACAAAAGGAAGGCAACAATCAGGAGGGTTATCGGCGTGAGCTTCTACGCTCTCTGCCGGATGAACAAAAACAGGAGAAGGAACAGGAGCGGGGGGATGCCTTCGATTCCCTCTTGGCAGAAGCCTCCCAGCGTGGGAGGCAACCTGAGAATGAATTGGAAAGGTGAAAGGAGAAAATCATGTCATCGGCAGCTGGTATCGTAATTCTGGTTTGGGGAGTTTGTCTTTGTTTGAGTGTAGTCGGCATGCCACTTGGCATCCTATTGTTATTTATAGGAGGTGCAATGTTGTTTGCGGGTGACAAGTAGATAAACAACAAGGGACGAACCAACGGAAAGTCGCCCATTCCCTTTTCTATTTAGGAGTTTACTATGGTTTCGATCATCAACAGCATGGTTTGGTGCGGCACGATATTACTCGTGGCGTTCCTCATTTTGCTTTCCATGCCAAAGAGCATGTTGCGTTCCGTGCTGCTGGAAATTCTTGGCTGGCTGGGCGCTGCTCTGGCTGCCCTCTACGTAATTAGCCCCATCGACATTATCCCGGATTTTATTCCCGTAGCGGGATGGGTCGATGATCTGGGCGCGATAGTGGCAGGCATTGCTTCTGCTATAGCAGCACTTCGGGCCAAGACTGACCGGAAGGAATTACAGGATATTAAAGCGTGAATCATGTCATGGGGGCGACGCTCACGCCCCCTTTTCTGAAAGGGTGTCTGCAATGCCTTTGAGTGACTGGCTGGGCGGTTCCCGTCAAGACGGATTCGCCTATCAACTCCAGCTTGCGGCTTCTCGCCTCGGCCTGGCAGGAGAAATTGTCGATGGCGTCGGCTACTTCCAAATCTGGGGACGCAGCGCGATGCACCCGTTGATTATTTCCCTGGATCATGGTGTGCTGGTGCGCATTCTCAGCAACGTTCGCTTCCCTCCCGGCCGCGTTCCACAGAGGGCGGTTGCCATGCTTATGGAATGGCACGATGCTAACCGGGACTATGCCTGGGACGTACACAACAATCCGAAATGGTGCTGTTTTTACATCAAAACCATCATCAACCTGTCGTCTTTTGGCACGGCATTTCTCCAAAGGGTATTGGAAGAGGCGTTGGCTGAGATCGGAGCGCTCGAAAACGTGCTTATCAACGGGGACCATCCGAGCAACACCTTACCTGTGAGCGCGGTGCCAATCCAGTTTCGCCCAGCTTTGCCACACGTTGCGCCAGCATTGTTGTCGCCCAATGAAGTGCCTGATTATGTCACGCAGTTGGCTAGGCACCTTCTGGAAGGGCCGCGTTGATGCCTATGCAAAACGGCGGCAGATCACAAGCGTAAAGAAACGTGATATGTTGTCGCCCCTTTCTCATGAACAGGAGATGGCGATGGATTGGGATGCTGTTATTGGTTTCGGCATTGTGTTTGCGGTGAGCGCAGTTACCGGCGCGGTATTTGGCTTAATCGCCGCTTATATCGGTGTGCCTTGGTGGGCGAGCGGCGTTTGTGCATATTTAGCCCTTTACGCCATGTATCGCGGATTGCAGAAACTTTGATTCGATTCTTCTCGGCTACGGATGGCCTTTTCTCTCTGGAGGTTTCATGTTTTGCGCCTTTTTCTCCCTGCTGATGATCTGCGGCGGGATCGGTGTTCTTGTATGGCTGGCTTGCCAACGGATCGGCTCCCACTTGCAGAAGAACCCCGAAGCCGCCAAGTACCTGGCCGAGCATGTCATCGTGCCGGTCATTACTGGCAGTCCCGAAGAATCGCCCAAGCAGTTCCCCGAAATGTCTGAGTAGTTTTCCTTGTATTCGCCCTTTTTTTAGGAGTCTGTGATGAAGAAGTTGCTTCTCGCTTCCGTTCTCGCCGCTGCTCTTGGTTGCGGCCGAAACACACCGCCGCAAGGAAATATGCCTTCCCCGGCGGTCCCGGCCCAAATGATCCCCGTACAGCGACAGGTCACTGCTTATGATGCGCAGGGTCGGCCACACGTGATGACTATAACCGAGATGGTGCCGGTTAACGGTACCGCGAGCATTCCTGCTGCCGAGCCAATCCGGGCTATCCCGAAGCCAACAGTTGTGCCTGCTGCTCCTGCCGCACCTACGATGCCACAGCCCAAGTATCCGTCTGCGGGGTCTGTTGCTGAGAAGCAAGCGTAAGAACTGCGCGTCGTGCCGGTCACTGCCTCCTTGGTGGTGGCCGGCGGCGCCATTGCCCCGACATCCTTGCCGACGACCGCAGCTGAACAGATTGTAAAAAGCGCGAATAGCTGGGCAAGAGCGGCTTGTGCAGAATCGCCTTTAGTCAGCTGAAAACAGGAACTTAGAGATGGAAAGTATTTCTTCTCCTTATCTCACCGCTGTCGAGGCCGCGATTTATCTGCGGCGAGTGGACGGTCAAGGGCGCCCTAGCGTCCATGCCATTTATAGCCTTGTCAAGCGCGGCCGGCTCAAGCCTATGCCGGGATTCGGGCGGCTCCTTTTCACGAAAGAAGAGTTGGACGCTTGTTTGCAGAGGAAGCGGCGACGTTAGTCAGTGAGCGCGTTGCCGTTTTTACAAAACCCCTATTTGCCGGGGTTTTTTCATGCACCGACATTTTCCTCGACCGTCAAGCTGCGTATAATGAACTAAGAGATTTTCTACACCTAACCCCTGGTGAACGATGCCTCGCCTTTATCCGTATTCTCACATCGTCAATGGGCAGCTGGTCGGCTACAACGTCAAGCTGTTCGGGAATGAAGCTACGTATTGCGTGTTCTTTCGGACGCCAGATGGAAGGCGGGTGCGGCGAGACACGAACAAGCCTCGCATGGCTTCCGCTGTTGAGGCCGCCCGGATCATCATTGAAAGAGAGTATGCCCCTGCTGTGAACAAGCCCGACAAAGTGAGCTGGGACGAAGCTGTCGAGCGGCTGAAGGGGCGTTTGGCGACATCAGGAAACCGTCCTAGCACCTTGGGCTATTACTTAAAGCTGATACGGTTGGTGCGAAAGCTCTATCCGAACACCGATCCTTGCGACATCTCCTCCACCGGAGCGGCTCGCTGGCGGGACTGGATGATGTCCACACCGGGACGGCGGAAAAAATTGCCATCCGCTCATTATGTCTCCGGTCTGATGGGCGGTTTGTCGGCGTTGTGGCAAAAGTGGTTCATGGATGACCTGAACATCGTCACCGGTAACCCCTGGCAAGACGTTGAACCGCCAAGAACGGACAAGCTGCCGGTGAAGTACGCTACCGATGAGATGATTGAGCATTTCTACGGCTGGATTACGGAGCGTTTCGGTTCTTGGGAATTTCCGAAGCTTTTTTTGTCTACGAAAGCCTACACGGGCTGCCGTCTCATGGATCTCTGCTCTTTGAAGGCAGGCCGCCTCCGCGATGGCGAGCTGATTTTCTCGGCGGATGTCACCAAGGGCCGCAAAGAGCGGGCGGTGCCTCTGCCGGAGAACTTGTACGCTTCGCTCGATGCGTTCCGGGGAAAAACCTGGCTGTGGGAGAATTACCTTCCCGGCTTGAAGGCTATCATCGAAAAGAAGGAGTACGTGCAAACGGTGAGTCGAAAGGGGCGCACGTTCAGCCGCAAGCAGAAATGCCCGACGCACCAGATGAACATGGAATTCGCTCCACAGCGCCTCTACTACTGGATCGAAACGCTGTTCGCGGATTATCGAAAAGCCTACCCGGATCGACCGACGCTGACTTCCCACATGTTCCGCAAGCGAGCGTTCACCCTGGCCTGGCAGGCAGGAATCGACATGCGGCAGGCCAGTATCGCCTACGGCTGCAACGTGGATACCCTGATGAGGCATTACGTGCAGCTGGATGAGCAAGCCGTCACGCGGGACGTTTTCGCCCGCATGCAGGAAGCGTCCCGAAAAGACGCTCCCGGCGGTAAAGCCGAGCGACAGGGCGACGGGAATGACAACCCGCAAAGTTAGGTTTATCTATTGTTTATTTGCCCCTATTTGCCACCATCATGGTACAAAATAAAAGCCGCAAGTCCTTACTACTTGCGGCCTTCCAAACCTACCCGGCCAGGATTCGAACCTGGACAAAGAGAGCCAAAATCTCTTGTGCTACCGTTACACTACCGGGTATCATTTATGCCAATCAACGACTTACACGGTCTCCAATCCTGTTTACCCAGATTGGGCACAGCTAGCGATTGGATGACATCCCAACCGTACACAGTATTGTAGCGACGGTGGGCGGAGGTCGCAACGGTGCTTAATCGAATCGTATACCCCTCTCTATAGTATTCAATGGCCTTGCTTCACCACCCCATTTCATTCTCTCCTGCTTTATTTCTCTTCTTTGTTCTGCCACTCCAACAATTTGACGTTGTCAACGTGGTAGGTCGCCGGCGGCCAGAAGGGATAGATCATCACACGCACGAACTTGACGCCATTGGGTCGGCCGGCCGAAAGCGTTGGGCGAAAAGGCCGCTTGCGGCGCGCGTAGGTCTTCCACTCGTTAGCGCCGCCGGCCGACAGCTGGCCCTTCCAGACATATTGATGGATGAACGGATCGTGACCGCGCTTCTTCGGCACCGGTTTTTTCAGGGCCGCTTCCTTAAGAACATCTTGAAAGGCGCCATTCTCGGAGCCAAAAGCCGTGCTGCCCTTTTTGGGGTAGCCGACCAGCCAGACGAGGATCGACGGTCCCTTGACATCGAGGGTCAGCCAGTAGGCCTTGCCTTCCTCAACGGGGATGTAGTCGCTCCAAAACCACACGCCGTCGAGACCGGCCAGCGTGTCGTACTTCGGCTCCTTGGTGGGCAGCTTTTTCGGCGCGTCCTTCGGCGACGCTCCCTTGGCAACCTTTACCCACCACTTGTAAGCCTGCGATTGCAGAATGTCGGTGTGGAATTTGAGCACCTTGCCGTGCTTGCGGTCGGCGTCCTTGACCCAGAAGGTGCTCAGGCCGTCGATGGTCTGCCAGCCGGTCGGCGGCGTCTCGCCGGCCTCGAAATCGCCGTTAACGACGAGGTTGCGCTTTTCGGTTTTCTTCGCGGCTTTCGGCTTTTCCGGCTCCGTCGCGAGGGCCAGACCCATTGCCGTAGCGACCGAAAGGACAAGCAACCAGGAGCCTCCTCGGATCATGATTTCATCCTCCCGTTAGGGCAGTGGTTATTTCTTGAGTTTCGCCCTGGCCCGGCGGGTGAAGTCGTCCTCCAGTCCGGTCGCCACGAGCTTTTCCAGCTCCTTGCGGGCCTCGGCCTTGCGGTCGAGCTGATCGAGCGTTAGCGCGAGCAGCCAGCGTTCCTCCGTTTCAAAATCGGCGCCGGTCGTCAGACGCACGGCCATGTCGAGGTAGCGCTGGGCGTCGCGCGGCTGGCCGCGCAGGGCGAGGATCTTGCCGCGCCAGTAACACGTGTGGCCCTTCACCTTCTCGGTGGGGAATGTCTCGTCCCAGCGATCGACGAGATCAAGGGCCGCACCGAAATTGCCTCCGCCAATGTACTCGCGCAGCGAATTGGGATACGCTCCGATGCGGGCCGCACGCACCTGGCTGGGGATGGTGTTCTTGCCCAGGCGCTCGGCTTTGACGTACAGCTCGCGCGCTCCCGCATGTTTTCCCTGCCACAGCAGGACGTCGCCGGCCGCGATGACGGCCCGCCGATACGCGGCCCGCGTCTCCTCATCGATACGCGCCGCGTTCTTGACCGTTTCTTCGACCTGGGCGACAAGCGGCCCGGCCTTGTCCGGCATCTTACGCTCGATACCGATCAGTCGAAGCAAACGCGCGAGCACGTCGAGCTTCTCGGCCGCCGGCGTCTCCTTGGTTAACGATGCCTGATAATTAGCGATCGCTTCCGCGATGGATCCCTGGCCCAGACGCAAGGCACAGTCGGCCATGAGGCGGCGCATGCGGGCGGTGCGCTTCGGCTCCGCCGATGCGAAGCGCTTGACGAAGTCCTTGCCAGCCGCCAGCGCTTCCGCAGGCTCCTCGCTCTCGGCGAGCAGATACGCCAGCTCCTGCAAGCCGGCGGCGTCGAGCTTCGCCCGGTCATAGCCGTGGACGAGCTTGGCATAATCCTTCGGCCGGCCCTCCTTGAATTGCTCCGTGACATGCTCGATCTCAAAAATCCGCAAGGGCAGCGCGTCGTGCTGCTCACCCCCGGTCCCTTCGCGGTCAGCGTGACGGTCGGCTTCCCCAGCGTCAGGTAAACTTGCTCGACCTCGGCGCCCGTGGCCTTCTGTCCGTCGCCGAAGTCCCATTCAAACGTCGTGCTCGGCGGCAGCGCCGCATTCTTCGCCGCCTGAAGCTTGCAGCGCGTCCACTGTCCTTCCGCGCTCCGCCGGCCACACCGAATCGGTGATGACCGGCTTGAACACCGCTAGCGGTCCCCTGGTATCCTCGTAGCGCGTGACGACGGCCTCGTGCGGCGCCGTGTAAATGCTTTCGGGGATGGGCGAGAACGGCCCAGCGTCGGCGGAGGGCCGCCAGCCGAGGTAGGCCATTTGTTCGAGCGTGACTTCCTCGTGATAGTATTCGAGGTAGTGCAGCCCGGCCGTCAGCTCCGCCGTCGCGTTGACCTCGCCTCGCGCGCCCCGGTCGGCGGTCTGCCGGCCTGGCCAGGGAATCAATTCCTTGCCGTCGAGGAACGAAAACGACGCCTCGTTCGACACGGTGCAGAATTGATATTTCCCCGCCTTCAGGATGTTGATCCAGCCGCGATAGATGCGGATGTAATAATCGGACGGTCCAAATGGGTTGTACCCATCCGCGACGCGGCGCTGAAACCGCGCCCCGTACTTCGCCTTGCTCCCGTCGATGAGCTTGGCCATCTCCGCGACGCTGCGCGGATTGTCGCCCTCGGGCCGCTGAATCGTCTGAAACACGAGCCCATACTTCGGCACCCAACCCGCTTTCGGCGGCCCCGAGCCTGGCGCCGGCTTGGCGATGACTTGCTCTGCTGCTCGCTCCGCTTTCGGATTGCCGAAGTAGACGAAGTAACGCTGCTTCGGATTGGCCGCCCGGAACGATAGGAGAGAATATCGCTCCGCATCATGGAACATGATCTGAAAGGGCACCGACTTGCCGGCGGCGTCGAGGACGCGATAATCACTGCCGTCGGCCTTGCTCTTGCCTTGGCAGAGAATGCGGACCCCGGCTGTATCGACGCCCGTTTCGGTCGAGGGTTTGGGTATCTCAACGATGGCTCGCGCTTGCCAACCCGGCAGGTGCAAGACATCGGCTGCCGTCGTTGACGAGACGACAAACGGGCCGCTAAGCAGCGCGAAAGCAGCGAGTCGAATCATATTCTTATTTCCTAAGCCGCAGCTTCAGAGTCGGGTAGGGCGAGCGCAGCACAGTTTACCACGCTCCTGCTCGTTCGGCGGCTTCTATCAAGCCGTGATCTCGACAACGTCACCGGGTTTGATCGAGCCAAGCGTCGCAAGCGCCGAAGGCATCAGTGGCAGCAAGTCCGCCAGCCGATTGCTTGCGGCAACCAGCACGACCGCGGCAACACCAGCCGCTTGCCAGCTCTGCTGATGGCGGATGTTCTGATCGACCGTCAGCAAGACCTCGAAGCTTTGTCCAGCCATCAACTGCAAGAGCTCGCCATTCTTCTTGCCTGCCCAGCCCATCTCGGGAACGGTGTGGACATCGTGGCCAGGGAACTCCCGCCGCAGCCGGCGCGGCACGCACTCGTCAAGCAGGATTCGCATGCGACACCAGCATCTGCTTGGCGAGCTCGAGAGCGGCTACGGCCTGCTCGCGCGTGACGGTGGGGAAGTCCTCCAAAAAGTCGTGGAGGCAATCGCCGGCTTCCAGGTAGTCGAGCAGGGTGCGAACCGGGACACGGGTGCCGACAAAGACCGGCGTCCCGCCGAGGATGTCGGGGTCGCAGTGGACCACAGGTGAGGTCGTAGTCATCGCATTCCTCCTTCCCTGGTGATTGTACCACGGTCCCGACTCCTTCTTGAACTGGACGTGGTTGAAAGCGACCTCCGTGAAGTCTTTTGACATTACGATCCCCCTGCCGAAATACTGCCGGAGGAGAGGATCGTGTCCTTTGTCGCGATGTCGATCACATGGACGGTTTTGCTTTGCAGGTCCACGGTGTAGAAAATGCGTACCTCGGTGCTCGTGCGGAACATATACACGGTCTCTCCTCGCACATTCAGCGTGACAGATTGCGATCGAACAAATGAGTCCGCTTCCCAGTTTCGGAGATAACCAAACCAGGTGTGGATCTTTTCCCGATCATCTCGGCTGAGAGTGTTAAGAGCGGTCTTGACCCGCTCTGATAATATGACTTGCATCTGATGCCTCCGTCGTTTGTATGAGAGCTTTGCGTCCGTTTTTTGGATTGAATTCAAACAACGAAATTCACTTGTCGGGGGGGCTGTGAAACCTTGCACCCGAATATCTAGAAAGTCCCCATTTTCTGCTAGGCTCGAGCCGAGGACCGACATCCTTCTCGTAGATGGCATTGCCACGCCTGGCGAACTCTTCTTTACTATAGCTGCGCTTGACAGAATCCATAATCAGTCTCAGTAGTTTCCGGTGAGCCTGAATCATGATACCATGCCCTAACTCATTCATACATCCGATGTTCCGTGGCGATTTCATCAACGATCCCCAAGCGTGCTTCGATCCAGTGTTGCAACC
>Ga0335075_10019034_pt1 | contig 10168 bp, 6 predicted proteins | sample Lox_Sample_24_FD_206723 | JGI IMG/M metagenome (GOLD analysis project Ga0335075, IMG submission 206723) | Soil microbial communities from Loxahatchee National Wildlife Refuge, Florida, United States - Lox_Sample_2.4 | ecosystem: Environmental > Terrestrial > Soil > Wetlands | place: USA: Florida... | reverse complement strand
AGGTCCGCCATGGTGAGCGGTTTGGGATTTTCGACAATCGTCGCCATATTCAGTGTCCTCCGGTACGACCCACAGGGCTGAGCCCCAGTTTCCCTTTACTACACGGCGCGGCTGAAGCCGCCCCTCCGCCGAATAAAAATCTAGACCATGATTTCGTGCGCCGGGACGGACAGCGTTGTGTCTCCCGCCAGTTGCTCGCGCACGGCTTCGGTGATGTGGTGTGGCATGAAGGGCTCGCCATCGTACTTGCGGATGTGCCCGTCGGCCACAAAGCTGGTTTCGCTGCGCAGATAGCGGGCGAACTGTCCGCTGTAATTGTTCTCAACGATGATGGTGCGCTTCGCGTTGCGGAGTTGGCTCACGATGGCATCGCCGTGCAGCGGAACGAGCCAGCGAATCTGGAGTTGATTGGCGCTGATTCCCTGCTCCGCGAGTTGCGCGCGGGCCTCTTCGATCACGCCCTGTGTCGATCCCCAGCCGATCAGGGTGACGTCGGCGTCTTTGGGCCCCTGGAGCACGGGCGGCGGAACGGCGCCGGCGATGCCGGTCTCCTTGCGCATGCGCTTTTCCATCATGGCGCGGCGCTTGGCAGCGTTGGTGTACATGTCGCTGATCAGGACGCCGTCTTCATCGTGCTCGTCGCTGGCGACCACATGCGTGTAGCCCGGAACGCCGGGGATGGCACGCGGGGAAACGCCGCTCTCGGTGATGAGGTAGCGCTTGTAGCCGCCTTCGGCGTGGCCGTTCGGTTCGGTGATCATCTCGCCGCGATCGATGTGGGGTTTGAAGTCGAGCATTTTTGGATCGACGCTCAGGCGGCCTTCGGAGAGAAGCAGGTCGCAGAGCACGATGCCGGGAACCTGGAATTTGTCGCAGACGTTCCAGATTTCGGCCATGAGCGTAAAGCAGTCGCCGATGTCGAGCGGCGCGGCAATCACGCGGGGATAGTCGCCGAAAGCTGCGCCGAGCATCTGCCAGAGATCACCCTGCTCGGTTTTGGTGGGCACGCCGGTGGATGGGCCCGCGCGCATGCAATCGATGGCGACAATGGGAATTTCGGCCATCGCCGAGAGCCCGAGAGCTTCGGTCATCAGTGCGAAGCCGCCGCCGGAAGTCGCGCACATGGCGCGGACGCCGGCCTGAGCCGCGCCGATGACCATGTTGATCACACCGATTTCGTCTTCGACCTGGCGGACCATGATGCCGGCCCTGCGTCCATGTTGGGCAAACCAGTGGAGCACGCCGGTGGAAGGGCTCATGGGGTACGCGCAGTAGAATTTCACGCCTGCCGCGGCGCCGCCCATCGCCAGTGCCGTGTTGCCGCTGAGGACGGCGTATTTCGTATCCGTCATCGGCAGCGGATTGGCGAAGGGCTTGAAGTGCTGGGTGGCGTAGTCATATCCAGCCCGGGCGACGGTGATGTTTTCGTCGGCTACCGCTGCGGCCTTTTTGCCGAACTGCTCGCGAATCACGGACTCGAGGGCGTTGAAGCCAATGCCCATCATGCTCAGCGCCGCGCCCATGGCGAGGGTATTCTGGGCGACCTTGTTCTTCGTGATATCGGCCAGCGTGGAAACGGGCAGTGGACAGAGCTGTACGCCGTCAGCGTGCTCGCCGGGCTTGATGGTGTCAGCGTTGTAGATGCATGCGCCGCCGGCGCCGAGCAGCCGCAGATGGCGATCCATTGTGTCCTGATTGAGCGGGATGAGGAGCTCAAGCGTGTCGCCCATGTTCGTGACCGGTTCGACGCCGGCGCGGATAGTGAGAAACGTGTGTCCGCCGCGAATGATGGATTGATAGGCGTTATAGGCGTTCAGGTGCAATCCGCGGCGGCTGAAGATCTTGGCGAAGATGTCACCCGGAGTGGCAACACCCTGACCGGCAGCTCCACCGATCCCGATGGAAAACGTCTGGCTCATATGCGCTCCCGCAGAACGACAGAACTCCAGTGCGGACTTGCCAAGGCCCACCCCGGGCAGACTCGCACTGGTTGGGGATCCTGCCTTCTCGCCCATCGCGCAGGCGCGGTGGGGTCCCATGCTGGGACGTGCAACAGCATACACCGCAGGAAAGACGACAGGCCACAGGCCTGAGGCCTGAGGGAAGGTTTCGGGTGACGGGTGACGGGTGACGGGTAAATCAGTGCGCGGTGAGCTGTGGACAGTGAGCGGTGCTCTCTACTGCGGCAAGGGCGGCGGCATGCTTTCCATGTCGCGCTCCATTTGGCGGATGGCGCCAGGCTGGCCGGTGAGGGTGTTGATCCACAAAACGCGGCCTTTGCCGTCGATGAGGATCGCGGCCGGCCAGGAATCGATGGCAAAAGGCTTCAGCTCAGAGTCGGGAACGATGTAAACGGGCAGTGCCGCGGGAAGACCTGCGCGGAATCCGCGAATGCTGTTGATGACCTCCTGCGTCGGAGTCTCCTGCCCGATGTTAGCCGTAAAGGTAGTGACCGCAATGACCTTCAAGCCGGGCGTGACGTGATCGAGGGCCAGGCGGTTGACCATGGCGTGGATGGCGGAGTCCGACGCAGGGCCTGCGAGCGAGAAGACCAGAACAAGGGTACGGTCGTCAGTCATGCGAACGCTGGTAGTGCTCGCATTGATATGGCGCACGATGCGATGGGCGGCCGGGTCGGGATCGTAGAGGAGGACGGCGTGCGCAGTCGGCATCGCCGCGGTGGCGGGTAATTCAGCGCCGTGGAAGACGCGGACCGGGCTGGGCTTCTGGAAGAGGTCGTAACGCGCGAGTTCAGCCTGGATCACAGGCCACGCGGCGCTGTTTATGACGGCGGGAATGGCAGTGTCGGTCATCGTCTGGTCGACGATTTTCGTGGCGTCCTCGGGCTTGTACGCGCGGCGGAGAGAGTCGGCGATGCGCAGGGCGTCGCGAACAACGAAGGAGATGTCTACGCTGTCGCCGTTGCTGGGCGGAACGACGTTCGCTGGATTCTGGCCTGCATGGGCGAGAGCATCGAGGATGTGAGGCAGCTGGAGCTCATTGAGGCGCGAGGCGACGGCGAGGTCGTCCGCATCGTCGCTGGCTTCAGCGGCGTCGATGACCATGTCGAACGCGAGGTGAATGCTGGCGTCATAAGGGTAAAGGCTGACGAGGGATTCAACCTGGCTTTCGGCGGAAGGGATCCAGCGTAGGCCAATGAAGGCGCGGGCGAGCAGAAGGCGGCCGACTTCAGGCGCTTTTGCGGTGGGGATGGCGAGATAGTCGATGAGGGAGCTGCGAGCGGGGTCGAAATCCTGCCCAAGAATGCAGAGCTTGCCGTAGGCGAGGAGATCTTCGTCCGCGAGCTTTTGCTCTCTCAGTTGCTCGCACTGGTCTTTGGCGCGGGAAATTCCGATGGAGAGCGCCCACTCATCGGCTTCGGTGAGGTCGTTGGGCGCGCTGCGCGCGTTGTTGAAGGGGGTCATCGCATAGAGATAGGCTTCGCCGGGGCGCATGGCTGGCGCGGCGGGAAGCTTGAGAGTGGACGCAGGCGCCTGGCTCGGCGGATTGGCAGGCGGCAGAGCCTGGCTTAAACCCGGGGTGGATCGGCTCGGAGTCGCAGCCGGGGCCGCTGGCGGAGGGGTCTGGGCGGGGGCTACAGGCGAAGCGGAGTTTGCGGACGGCGTTTGCTGGGCAAACGCGGCGGCGCTGCAGACGGCGAGCAGGAGAAGAGTCCGCATGGAGGCGAGGCTACCATGAGACGGCAGACGAGGGGATCAGGTTAGCGCCAGACCGCGTGGAGCAGGAATTCGCGATTGCCTTCGGCGCCGGTAATGGGCGAGGGAATGACCTCGATCTCGGCGCCGCCAAGTTCGGCAACACAGGCGCGAACGCGATCGATAGCGAGCTGGTGCGCGGCGGGATCGCGGACGATGCCGCCCTTGCCGACGTGCTCGCGGCCGGCTTCGAACTGGGGCTTGATGAGGACTGCTGCGCGCAGGGCGGATGTTGTTGAAAGTGCGGCGATAACCGCCGGCAAGACGAGCGTGGCAGAGATGAAGGAGACGTCCATGGCGAGGAAGCTGATTCCCGCCGGCAGGCTGGCGGGCTCGAGGAGGCGCGCGTTGGTGCGCTCCATGAGGGTAACGCGGGGGTCGTCGCGGAGAGATTGAGCGATCTGGCCATAGCCGGTATCGATCGCGAGAACGCGCGCGGCGCCATGCTGTAGCATGCAATCGGTAAAGCCGCCGGTGGAGGCTCCCACGTCGATGCAGAACTGGCCGGCGAGATCGGTTTTCCAGTGGGCGAGGGCGGCTTCGAGCTTGAGGCCGCCGCGGCTGACGTAGCGCAGATCGTCGCCAAGCAGGCGGATGGCGGCGTCTCCGGCGACGGCGTGGCCGGGCTTATCGACCTTCTGTTCGCTCACGAGCACGCGGCCGGCGAGGATGAGGGCTTGGGCGCGCTCGCGAGTGGGCACGAGCGCGCGATCCACCAGCAGTTTGTCGAGGCGGGTTTTCATGGTCGGGCCTGCATCGTACCCTGGGTAGTTCCAGATTATTCCGTGCAGAGTTTTCTGCCGGAGAAGTTCATCAGCGGCGGCCGCCGCGATACACTGCCCCTTCCGGAGATTCGGAATCTCTATGGCAAACTCTTTACCTACTACGCTCTGCATCGACATTGGCGGCACGGGACTGAAGATGCTGGTCCTCAGCGATGATGGCAAGCCTCTGCAGGAACGCCTCCGCGTGCTGACACCCGAACCATCGACTCCAGCGAAGCTGATTGAGGCGCTGTGCGCAATGCGCGAGCAGGTGCCGAAATTCGATCGCGTGAGCGTCGGGTATCCCGGCGTGATTAAGGATGGCAGCACGATGACCGCGGCGAACCTCGATAAAAGCTGGATCGGCTACCCGCTCCAGCACGAACTCGAAAAGCGCTGGAAGAAGCCGGTGCGCGTAGCCAACGATGCGGCGGTACAGGGCTATGGCGCAATCAAGGGCAAGGGCGTCGAGATGATCCTGACGCTGGGCACGGGCATGGGGTCAGCGATCTACAGCAACGGGCACTGCGTGCCGCTCGAGCTGGGGCATCATCCCTGGCGCAAGAAGACCTACGAGGACTACCTGGGGCGGTGCGGGCTGAAGAAATACGGCGCGGTGAAATGGAACAAGCTGGTGGAGAAGGCGATCGCGCAGACGCTGCACACCTTCAACTGGGATCACCTCTACATCGGCGGCGGCAATACGAAGAAACTGACGCTCAAGCCGCAGCGGAACATCACAATCGTGTCGAATATGGATGGGTTGCTGGGCGGCGTGGCGCTGTGGCGGGACTGAAGCGGCCAGGAGGCGTCAGCTAAAAGCCGGCTGGCGATGAAACGGTCAGCGGCCGGCAGGATAATTCCTGCCGGCTTTTGATTTGGGGCTACCGCACGCCGACATGTTCCGCGTGGAGCTTCTGCAGCGGGTTGACGGAGACTTTGCTGTGCTGGAGGGCCGCGATGCCTTCAACGGCGGCTTTGGCGGCGGCCAGCGTGGTGATGGTGGGGATACGGCCCAGCACGGCGGCTCGGCGGATGGCCTTCTCGTCGAAGTAGGGATCCTGCCCGCGCGGCGTGTTGATGATGAGCTGGATGCGGTCGCCCTTGATGAGATCGACGACGTTGGGACGGCCCTCCTTGACCTTGTAGACGCGCTCGACGGTCATGCCGGCCTTTTCTATGGCGTTGGCCGTGCCTTCGGTGGCGACGAGGCGGAAGCCCAGCTCCATATACTGGCGCGCGAGGTTGACGAGGTTGGTCTTGTCGCGGTCGCTCACGCTGAAGAACACCGTGCCTTTGAGCGGCAGCGACAGACCGGCAGAGAGCTGCGCCTTGGCGAAAGCTTCGCCGAAGTTGTCGGCCACGCCCATGACTTCGCCGGTGGACTTCATTTCCGGCCCGAGAACGGTGTCGACGCCGGGGAATTTGCTCCACGGGAAGACCGGCGATTTGACGTAGAAGTACGTGCCGGTGCCCAGGTCCTTGCCGTCAATCTCGAGGAAGTCGCGGAGGCGGCGGCCGGTCATGAGGCGCGAGGCGATCTTGGCCAGCGGGATGCCGGTGGCTTTCGAGACGTAGGGCACCGTGCGCGAGGCGCGGGGATTCACTTCAATGACGAAGACCTTGTCTGCCTGGCCAGGCCTGCGCTGGATGGCGAACTGCAGATTGACGAGGCCGATGACGTTGAGCGCGAGGGCGAGTTGGCGGGTGTAGCCGCGGATGGTGTCGAGCGTGGCAGGCGCGAGATCGACGGCGGGCAGCACGCAGGACGAGTCGCCGGAATGGATGCCGGCTTCTTCGATGTGCTGCATGATGCCGGCGATGACCACGTCGGTGCCGTCGCAGAGCGCGTCGACGTCGACTTCGACCGCGTCCTCGAGGAAGTGGTCGACAAGGATGGGCCGCTCCTGCGAGTACTCGACAGCTTCTTTCATGTATTGCGAGACGGTGGCGCTGTCGTAGGCGATGACCATGGCGCGTCCGCCGAGAACGTACGACGGGCGGACGAGCACGGGGTACCCGATGCGCTCGGCCGTGGCCAGAGCTTGGTCGATGCTGGTGGCGGTGCCGCCGGGCGGCTGGGGAATTTGCAACTCTTCGAGCAGTTTGCCGAAACGCTTGCGGTCTTCAGCGAGGTCGATGGACTCGGGCGAGGTGCCGAGGATGGGCACACCCGCGGCTTTGAGTCGCAGCGCGAGATTGAGCGGCGTCTGGCCGCCGAACTGAACGATCATGCCGATCTGCGCTCCGCCGGAGGCTTCGTGCTCGTAAACCGAGAGCACGTCTTCGAGGGTAAGCGGCTCGAAGTAGAGGCGGTCGCTGGTGTCGTAGTCGGTCGAGACGGTCTCAGGGTTGCAGTTGACCATGATCGTCTCGTAGCCGTCCTCCTTGAGCGCGAAGGCGGCGTGGCAGCAGCAGTAGTCGAACTCGATGCCCTGGCCAATGCGATTGGGTCCGCTGCCTAGGATGATGACTTTGCGCTTCGGCGTCGGTGCGGCTTCATCTTCTTCGTCGTAGCTGGAGTAAAGATACGGCGTGAAGCTTTCGAATTCGGCAGCGCAGGTGTCGACCAGCTTGTAGACGGGCCTGAGGCCATGCGCTTTGCGCAGCTTGCGAACTTGTTCGACGCCGTCGGCGCCGGGCAGAGACCAGACATCAGCGAGACGTTCGTCGGAAAGGCCGAGGCGCTTGGCTCTTCGCAACAGTTCGGGTCGCGTGTTCTCGGGCGTGGATGCTCCGATGGCAGCGGTGGTGTCGACGATCTCCTTGATGTGGTAAAGGAACCACGGGTCCATCGAGGTCATGCGCGCGACTTCGCGCACCGAAAGCCCCTGCTGGAAGGCGAAGCGCAGGTAGCTGAGGCGCTCGGGCTGCGGCGTTACCAGCTTCTGCGTCAGGCGGCGCGGCTCGAGGACTTCGGCGCTGGCTTTCTTGCCGGTTTCGAGCGAGCGGACGGCCTTCATCAGCGCTTCCTTGAAGGTGCGGCCGATGGCCATGACCTCGCCGACCGATTTCATCTGCGGCCCGAGGTTCTCGTCGGCGCCGGGGAATTTTTCAAACTGCCACTTCGGGATTTTGACGACGACGTAGTCGATGGTCGGCTCGAAACAGGCCGGCGTCATCTTCGTAATATCGTTGGGAATCTCGTCGAGGGTGTAGCCGACGGCGAGGCGGGCGGCGATTTTCGCGATGGGGAAGCCCGTGGCCTTGGATGCGAGAGCCGAGGAGCGCGAGACGCGCGGGTTCATCTCGATAACGGTCATGCGGCCGGTCTGTGGATTCACGGCAAACTGTACATTCGAGCCGCCGGTCTCGACGCCGATTTCGCGCATGACGCGGATGGCGGCGTCGCGCATGGCCTGGTATTCGCGGTCGGTGAGGGTTTGCGCAGGGGCGACGGTGATGGAGTCGCCGGTGTGCACCCCCATGGGATCGAAATTCTCGATGGAGCAGACAACGATGACGTTGTCGGCGAGGTCGCGCATGACCTCCAGCTCGAATTCCTTCCAGCCGAGGACGGACTCTTCAATGAGGCACTCGTGGACGGGCGAGAGATCGAGGCCGCGGGCGAGGATTTCCATCAGCTCTTCGCGGTTGTAGCCGATGCCGCCGCCGGATCCGCCGAGGGTGAACGAGGGGCGGATGATGACGGGGAAGCCGATCTTGGTGGCGAAATCGAGGCCGTCACGCAGGTTGTTGACGAGCGCAGAGCGCGGGACGTCGAGGCCGATGCGGGTCATCGCGTCCTTGAACAGGAGGCGGTCTTCGGCCTTCTTGATGGCGTCCAGCTTGGCGCCGATCAATTCGACGCCGAACTTGTCGAGGATGCCGGCATCGGCGAGTTCCACGGCGAGGTTGAGGGCGGTTTGGCCGCCGACGGTCGGCAGCAGGGCGAAGACGCCGCTGCGGGCTTCTTCCCTGAGCATCTCCGACTCGATGCGGAGGATTTCCTCAAGATAGTCGCGGGTGAGCGGTTCGATATAGGTGCGATCAGCCGTCTCCGGGTCCGTCATGATGGTGGCCGGGTTCGAATTGACGAGCACGACTTCGTAGCCTTCGGCGCGGAGAGCCTTGCAGGCCTGCGTGCCGGAGTAGTCGAACTCGGCGGACTGGCCGATGACGATCGGGCCGGAGCCGATCACGAGGATTTTGGTGATGTCATTGCGGCGTGGCATTTCTGTCTGCTGCTCTCAGTATTCCTGTTTCAGAATTCTTATCTCGTAAAAACGGCGGGAACAATATCCCGCCGATTGGCCAAAATCACCTGGAAGAACTGTTTCATCCCTTCCACTCCTCCATCAATTTACGGAAGTCCCGGAAGAGGTAGTGGGAGTCGTGGGGCCCGGGGCTGGCTTCGGGGTGGTACTGCACGCTGAAGAGCGGCATGGTTCGGTGGCGCAGGCCTTCGAGCGTGTTGTCGTTCAGATCGACGTGGGTGAGGTCGACTTCGCTGGGGTTGATCGAGTCGGGATCGACGGCGAAGTTGTGGTTGTGCGCGGTGATCTCCACCTTGCCGGTGTCGACGCACTTCACGGGATGATTGCCGCCGTGATGGCCGAACTTGAGCTTGTAAGTCTTGCCGCCGAGAGCGAGGCCGATGAGCTGGTGGCCCAGACAGATGCCAAAGATCGGCGTGCGGCCGGCCAGCTTGCGAATGCTCTCCTGCGCGTAGTGGACAGGCTCCGGGTCGCCGGGACCGTTGGAGAGAAAGACGCCGTCGGCCTTCAAGGCCAGCACATCTTCGGCGGTCGTCTGCGCGGGAACGACGGTGACGCGACAGCCTTCCTGGCGGAGCATGCGCAGAATGTTCTTCTTGATGCCGAAGTCGTAGGCGACGACGTGGAGTTCGGGGCGGCGGATCTGCGCCTTTTCGTCCGGCCGCGGCAAGGTTGATCCGAGGGGATCGGGGCTGTCGTCGTCGAATTCGTAGTGATCTTTCGTGGAGACAACCTTCGCGAGGTCGGTGCCGTCCATCTTCGGAATCGACCGGGCTTTCGCAACGAGGGTGTCTGTGTTGGTTTCGATGGTGGAGATGACGCCGCGCATCACGCCGTGGGTGCGGAGATGGCGCACCAGCGCGCGGGTGTCGATTTCGGAGATAACCGGGACCTGGAAGCGCTCGAGGTACTCGTCGGCGACCTGCTGGGAGCGCCAGTTGGAGCTGATAGGCGAAAATTCGCGCGTCACCAGTCCCTCAATGTAGGGCTTGCGCGCCTCATTGTCGGCGTCGTTGGTGCCGTAGTTGCCGATTTGGGGATTGGTGAGGACGACGATCTGGCCGGCGTAAGAGGGATCGGTGAAGATCTCCTGGTATCCGGTCAACGATGTATTAAAAACAACTTCTCCGCGGCATTCGCCCTGGGCGCCGTAGCCTTCGCCCCTGAAGATGCGCCCGTCTTCGAGCGCAAGGATTGCCTGCATGGAGACTCCCGCGTATGGATTCTTCTGATTTTATCAGGGAGTGACGCCGATCACAGGGTCGAGAGCGCGCAATTTCGCAGAAAATCGCGGACAAAGAAAGAGGCCCGGCACGCCGGGCCTCTTTCATGCGGACTGCGGTGCTAGGCTGTATCCACATATAGCTTGAGCCTGAGCCAGGAACATGCGAGAGCGGTGAAGGATCGGAAGGCCTCGATCGTTTTGCAGTAGCGCGTGGCAAAGCGGCGGAATTGTTTGAGTTTGCTGAAG
>Ga0335075_10019033_pt1 | contig 10168 bp, 9 predicted proteins | sample Lox_Sample_24_FD_206723 | JGI IMG/M metagenome (GOLD analysis project Ga0335075, IMG submission 206723) | Soil microbial communities from Loxahatchee National Wildlife Refuge, Florida, United States - Lox_Sample_2.4 | ecosystem: Environmental > Terrestrial > Soil > Wetlands | place: USA: Florida... | reverse complement strand
GCGGTATGTATTGCCGGTCGTCGTAGCTGGTTTTATAACCCGGCAGCGCCACCAGGCCGACGAGAGCGATCCCGCATGCCGCGGCAAGAATGGGCAGCGGCCAGCGCACGATGGCGGTGCCTATCCGCCGCCATCCGCGGGTCCGCATCTTTCGCTTGGGGTCGAACAGTCCGAAGCGACCGCCGACGACGATGACGGCCGGAACCAGTGTGGTTGCGACCGCAACGGCGACCAGCATGCCCACTGCGCAAGGGATGCCGAGGGTTTGGAAATAGGGCATTCGGCAGAAGCTCAGACAAAATGTCGCGCCCGCGATCGTCAAACCGGACGCCAAGACGACGTGGGCAACCCCGCGGTAGGTGGTGTAGAAGGCGGTCTCACGATCCTCGCCGGACTGGCGCGCTTCTTGATAGCGGCCGAAAAAGAAGATGCCGTAATCGGTTCCGGCGGCAATGCCAAGGGACACCAATAGATTGACGGCAAAGGTCGACAGCCCGATGACGTGGTTGTACCCCAGAAACGAGACTATTCCCCTGGCCGCGGTCAATTCGATACCGACCATGATCAGCAGCAGCGTCACCGTGATGACCGAGCGGTAGACCAGAAGCAACGTAGTGAAAATCACCAGCAGGGTCACGACGGTGATTTTCAAGAGCGTACGGTCGCCGCTGTGGTGCATGTCTGTCACCAACGCCGCAGGGCCGGTCACATACGCCGTAACCCCTTTGGGCGCCGGCGTTCGGTTCACGATGTTCCGCACCGCCAGCAAGGATTGGTCTCCCAAGGTCGTACCTTGGTTACCCGCGAGGTTGAGCTGGACGTATACGGCCTTACCGTCTTGGCTTTGTGCGCCCGGCGCCGTAAGCGGATCACCCCAAAAATCCTCCACATGTTGCACATGCGCCGGATCGGCTCGGAACTGACGAATGAGGCTGTTGTAGTACAGGTGGGCATCGTCACCGAGTCGCCGATCGCCCTCTAAAACGATCATCGCGTAACTGTCGGAATCGGATTCCTTGAATTTCTCACCCATGCGCTCCATCGCCTCGACCGACGGCGCATCTTTGGGGCTCAGTGAAACCTGACGTTGTTCCGCCACCTGTTCCAGTGGCGGAACGGCGGTGCTCACCAAAAAAACAATCGCCAACCACGCCAAGATGACTGGCACCGCATACCGACGGATCGTCCGCGGCACGAACGGCGGATCGGTGTGTTCGCTACTCCTCTGCTGGTTGCTCATGCGCCCTTCAGTACGCAATAGGTGAACGCGTTCACCTCATGCGTGATCTTTTCGGCTTTGACCACACCGTCAACCACAATCCGGCATCCGAGGGTGTTGCTATTGCCCTGCGCCACAATGTTTCCCATCACCGCCGGCGACGTCGTGGTCAAGTTCAACGTCCAGGGCAACCGCGCTCCGTCGACCCGCTTCGGATCGGCGTTGACATCGAAATAGCTGATATCCGCCACCGTGCCCGGAGGCCCGAAAACCTCGTAGGTCAGGTGCTTGGGATTGAACGGCTTGCTTTTGTCGGTCGCGCTGTCGGAATACGAAGGGCGTTTTTCTGAGCCGAAAATGCCGTGGATCCGCCAGACCGTGAACCCCCCGAGGCCGACGACCACCACTATCACGAGCGGAATCCAGGACCGCTGCAGCACCCTGAAAATTGAAATCCCCTTCACCTGTTGCGGTCTTTCTGGTCGGCGACCTCTTACCTGTCACGCCACCCATCGGCACATGGAACGCGGCGGGGCGTCTCAGGGCTTCTGCGTGACAGTCACCTCGACCGAGCGGCGGAGGCACCACCGAACCCTGACGAGTAAACCATGCCGAAGGCAGGTGATTGCTGACTCCTTTCCAACAGCTCGTCACTGCACTATGGCGGATGCTTCCGTAACGCATACTACGTGCGTAAACGGACGCTACCGGGTTCAACGCCCACCCGCAATGCGCTGACGTGCGCTATTCTCGCGCGGTGCCGCCGCTCACCTTCCAGCGCGCCCGAACCGAGGACAAGAAGCGCCAACGTGCCGCAGCGTTGGTCGAGGCTGCCCGCTCGCTGGCGCTGGAGTCCGGCGTCGCGTCGGTGACGTTGACCGACGTCGCGAGCCGCGCCGGCGTGCACTATTCCGGGGTGCGCCGCTACTTCACGTCTCACAAAGAGGTGCTGCTTCATCTGGCCGCCGAAGGATGGGTGCGGTGGTCGAACACGGTCTGCGAGAAGTTGCGCGAGCCTGGTCCGATGTCGCCGGCGCGGGTCGCCGAGGCGTTAGCCGACGGTTTGGCTGCCGACCCGCTGTTCTGCGATCTGCTCGCCAACCTGCGCCTTCACCTCGAGCACGAGGTGGAGATCGACAGGGTTCTCGAGGTCAAGGAGATCAGTACCGCGGCGGTGACGTCGCTCGCCGAAGCGATCGAGGGTGCGTTGCCGCGGCTGGGACGTGCGGGCGCATACGACGTCCTGCTCGCCGCTTATTCGCTGGCCGCGCCGCTGTGGCAGGCCGCTAACCCGCCGAAGAAGCTCGCCGAAGCGTATGCGGAGGCGAAGGCCACCGACCTGCCGCCCGATTGGAACATCGACTTCACGTCCGCACTGACGCGATTGATCACAGCGACGTGCGTCGGCCTGATGGCCGAGCCGCGATAGCGACCTACCAGTTCCACACCGACATGTCGTTGGCGGGATAGTTCTGGCAGTTCTCGGTTTCCTTGGCGACGACGCCCTTGTTGTTGAAGAAGAGCTTCATGTGGTTGGGCCAGGCCAAGTTCAGCGGATCGATTTGGGGTGCGTAGAAGTTAGCCGAATAGGCCCTGCGGTCTGCCGACGACAGCGAGTAAAACCAGTGCACCTTGTCCTGAGTTGCCTGCTGAACATTCGGGTGGTTGTCGTAATCGGCCATGTAGCGCTGGTAGTACACCGGCTCGAAATCGCGTGCCGCAGCCATGATTTGCTCGGCGGTGCAGGTCGTCGCGATCATTCTCCGAGGTATCGGGAAGTCCTCCGTGGAGTCGTTGGACGAGCACCCGGCGCACGGTGCGAATCCTGGATCGGCTACAGCAACCCGGGGGAAGGCCGTCGCGGCGGCGCTGAGCGCGAGCACTGCAAGGCCCACGCGGACGACTAGGCCCAGACGACGAAGACGCATGCGGCTACTATAACGCTTTCGTAAAGGCTGTGTTTAGCCTCCCTAGACATCTGCTTCGTCGCTAGCCGGCGGGCTCGATTTCCAGCCCGACGTGGACCTTGTCGATTCCGCCCCGCACGATCGAGTGCGCATAGAACCACGGGGCGTGGTACCAGTACCGCTTCAGCACCGCGTTGTAGACCCGCCGTGTTTCAGACTTAGACAGCACCCGGGCGACGCCCTCGACCTCGTCGCTCTTGGGCTTCCCCAGCGCTCCGCTCTTGGCGATCGTCACCCGGGGAGTGTTTTTGATCCGCTTGGTCTTCCACGAGCCGTCGTCGGTGATCACCAGCAGTTTGCCGCCCTCGGGCACACCCCAGATCGCTGTCGGCTTGGGCCTGCCGTCCTTGGTGAAGGTGGTCAGCAGCAAGTATTTGCTAACGAAGCGACCGGCGGGGAGAAGTCCCCGGACCACGACCGCGGCCCGCGCCTTGGTGTTGACTATGAGCAGGCTTGTATCTAAGAAATTCTTAGAGTAACGTGCTCCTCCCACGCCCTCAGGCCAGTCGCAACTGCCAGAAAGATTGAGGGCCGAAATGAATAGCAATCGAAGCCGATGCATCAGGGGTGCAGCGGTGAACGGATATAGGTTGCTCGCGAAGGTTACCGCCGTCGCCATGTTCGTTGGCCTGGCTGGCGCGATGATCAATCAAGCCGCCCGCGCCTACGCGGACGACTCGCTGGCTGGGAGCGAGACGGCGCTCATCCTCGGCGGATCCGGCGAGCCGACGCCGTCGACCGAGGTCGCGCAGACCGTCGAGGATCTGTATCTGCACCCGCTGGGTTTCGACGGCGGCGCGACCGACTCCACGGTGTGCGACATGATCGGCACCGACCCGTGCGCCGCGCCGCTGCAGGTACTGACGACACCCGAACTGGTCCAGCAGGGTCCCAGTAGTCTCACCGGCGCGGACGACGTCGTCCTTGCCGTCGAGAACGAATTCAACGCCAATCCGGGCGCTTTCAACGCCGAGCACCCGCTGACGATCTTCGGATACTCGCAGAGCGCCACCGTCGAGTCGATCGCCATGACCCGACTCGAAGAAGCCGGCATCCCCAGCGACGATCTGCACTTCGTGTTCATCGGCGACCCCTCGCTGCCGGTCACCGGCGCTTGGTCCAACCTGGAGCCAGACCTGGCCTCGCTAGTCGGCTCGACTGAGGCGAACACTATTCTCACGGATTTAGGCATTGACGGCGTCCTTGGCAACGTGACGCCGAACGATCTGTACCCGGCGACCATCTACAGTCTGGCCACCGATCCGCTCCCCAACTTCCAAGAGGACTTCGCAACCCAGGGCCTGTCTGGCACGCTGCTGGACGTATTCGTCCACCTGGGGTACCTGGGGTTGACACCGACACAAGTCGCTGACGCGACCACGTCGACCGACGGCGACCTCACATATGTCGACATCTCCGACAACATCAATAACTTCGACGCGTTCATTGGTGAAATTGAGCACGGGGGTTTCAGCAGCGGACTATTCGAGAGCTTATTCGAGTCTCTGCAACTGTATTTGACCAACATGTTCTGACCTGAGGCGATCAGGAAAACGAGATCGACCGCTATGCAGCAGTGCGCTTCCGGTGCCGGGCTTTTCGTGGGACCCGAATGGGCACAAAGGCATGTCGTCGTAACACCATCGCGGGGGCGCGGGCTGCGCTGCGCGGAGCGACTCACTAGCACTGTGACGCGGCGGATGTGCTGCCACGCTACGCGGAATGTAGATCAGAGAGTCGGTACCACCGGAGGTAGTAGTACTGACTCTGAATGCCTAGTGAAGCCCGGCCGGGACGAGCGTACTTCGGTCAAGTGCAAGTACTTGGACTTGATGACGTCGGAAAACGTGGGAGCCATGCTGATCTTTATATCCGTCGGGTCTATCGGTCGCTGGTCGTGTCAGTCGATGGCGAGCTCGCGGCGCTCGATCAGGTCGCTCAGACCCTTCACGCCGAGTCGCTCGCGAAACGCCTGCGCCGTGTAGCCGATGGCCGTCGCGTCGGTTCGGGCCCGCACGGTTGCTGACCGCGGCAGATTGAACAGCACGCCGATCTCGCCGAAGTAGTCGCCCTCTCCGGCAACCTTCACCAATTCCTCACCGCCGTCGGCCAATTCGCGCACGATGTCGAACTCGCCGTCGGAGACGACGTAGATCAGCTCGCCCATCGTGCACTGCTCGAAGAGCACCTCGCCGGCCTTCAGGTGAACGGTTTCGGGCGGCCGGTTCGCCGACGCCAGCGTGGGCACCATCTCGACGACATGATCAGCCATCGGCAGTATCCGGCTGTCGTGGGTCGCGACCACCACCACACGCTCGCCCGAGGCGAGCGAGCGAATGAGCCGCAGCACCTCCTCCACCTGGATGAAGTCGAGGTGGGCGGTCGGCTCGTCGGCCAGGATCAGCGGCGGCTCCAGCGCGATCGCCCGAGCGACCGCGACGCGTTGCTGCTGACCGCCGCTGAGGTCACCCGGCCGGTGTTTCATCCGTTCCGCAAGATTGACCTGCGCTAGAAGCTGCTCGGCACGCCGCCGCGATTCGGCTCGTGACCTGCCGGCCGCCCGCAGCGGAACCATCACGTTCTCGAGGGCGGTCAGGCTCGGCACCAAGTTGAAGGCTTGGAAGACGATGCCGACGTGGTCGCGTCGGTACTTGGCCAGCTCACGGCCGTCGAGCCTGGTGACGTCGACGCCACCGAACATGATCGCCCCGCTTTTGGGCCGCAGAATGCCGCCGAGGCAAGACAGCAACGTCGTCTTCCCGCACCCGCTGGGCCCGAGCAGGATCACCAGCGAGCCGGCCGGCACGTCGAGGCTCAAGCCATTGATCGGCCGGACCGCGTACCCACCACTGGAGTACTCAACGACGAGGTCCTTGATGCTGAGATCGGCCACCGCTCAAGGACCTCCGAACGCGATCGCGGGATCGACCGCCATCGCGCGCCGCAGCCCGGCGACGCTGGCCAGCAGACCGATCGCGACGGCGATCGCCGGTAGCGCCAGGTAGGCACTCATCGGCACGACGACCGTCATCGGGAACAGCGGTGCCAATACCTGAGCGAGGATGACGCCCACCGCCGCGGCGAGCAACGCGACGACGACGGCCTGCAGCGCGAGCCCCGCCAGCACCGACCGCGTCGGCACGCCGATCGCCTTGAACACCGCGAAGTCGCGCATGCGCTCGAGCGCCGAAAGGTACACGACTGACCCGACGATCAGCACCGCCACGATCCACAACAAGACGGCCACCATCGTGATCGCGCTGCCCGCGACCTTCATTGGTCGCAGGAGGTCGGTGACACCAGCCGCACGATCAAGGGCTTGGTAACCCTCGGGGAGCTGCTGGGGTGTGCCCACGATCCCGATCGAGGTGACCATCGGCTGACCGTTGTACGCCAGCTGTTGCAGGCCTTCGGTTGTCAGGAAGATGTTGGGCGTCTTCGCAAGTGCCGTGGAATTGGGCACAATGCCGACGATCCGCAATGTGTGCGCACCGACCTGCAGATTGTCACCGATACGGCGGCCTAGCGTGCTCGACACCGCGACCTCGTCCGGTGTCATCGGTGCTTCTCCTTGCGAGACAACAGGCATGCCGGGGCCGTGCTCGGGCGCGCCGAAGGCCGTGGTGTTCCGCGTCGCCGAGCCCTCCCTGATCGCCAGCGCGGCGGTGGCCAGCGGGGCGGCGGCGACGACGCCCGGCTCACCGGCCACTTGGGCCAGGTCAATTTGCGCGAACGGTGTCGAACCCAGAAACGGTCCGGCCGCACCGAATTTGACCACGAACTTGTCCACGCCCAGGGAGTCGACGGCCCGCTGCGCCTCCACCCGAAAGCCGTTGGCAAGACCGGTCAGAACGAGCGTCATCGCGAAGATCAATCCGGTGCTGACGATCGCGATGACGAGGCGCCGCCTTCGCCATTGCATATCACGCAAGGCCGCCGACAGCATGCCCGGGAGATTACCGATGACCAGGCATTTTCGGGCCGAGTTCAACCATGTTTCTAGATCAATGTCATGGCATCGCTTCGGCCCAGGCGATGTGTCCCTCGAAGCCGAGCGATGTCGCCATGTTGCGGTAGCGATTCAGGAAGCCCAGGTATTTCACACCTTCGCCGCGCGCCAGCGCCAACAGGGCGCGCAGCCGCAGCAGCCAGACCTCGCGCAAAGCGGACTCCTCGGTGGGTGCCGCCGCCAACCGCTCGATCGTGGCCTCGGCCTCGGCGAGGTCACTCTCGGTCCCGACTTCGAGCAGCGTTTCCACCAGCACACCCGTCGCTGGAATGCCCGGCCCCCGCAACGGTTCTTCGCCGAACAACCGATCGACCCCGGCGCGGATCAACGGGATCGCGCCGTCGCGATCGCCTCGCCGAGCCTTCTCGCGCGCCGAATAGACGTCGGCGAACATCTGTTGTTGGTCAGCAGGGATGCCGGTCGCGGCCACCGCTGATCCGCAACCGTGGCAGAACCGCACATCGTCCAGGAGTTCATTCCCACACGTGCGGCACGCTGTTGTGGCCGTCATCCGACCCTCCGCCGCTCGCCCCTCGAGTTTCCTGGTTTTCCAGCTTAGGTCGGGAGAGGCTTCACCGATGGGTTGTTGGCAGAGTTAGGGTGAGGTCACTGCGTTAAGGACGAGTAAAGATGAACCCAGATGAATACGTGGACGAGTCCGTCACCACGCTGGAAGACCTCAGAGGCGATCTTGCACTGCGCTACAAGCGAACCGCCACTGGCGGGGCCTCGGTTGACCCTGCGATCGTAGAGTCCGACATGGCGGCCCTCGATCGCGACGGCTACGTCATTTGGGAGAACCTGCTCAGCGCCGAGGACTGCCGAAAGATCCGCGACGTGGTGTGGCCGTGGCTCGGGCACACCGGCCGTAACTCGTTCGAAGGCCGTCGCACCCAACGCATCTACAGCGTGCTGAGCAGGACGCGGGTGTGCGACGGGCTTGCCGATCATCCGCGGGTGCTGGCGGTGCTGGACCGGCTACTGATGCCGAACTACTTGCTTTCGGCGTTGCAGGCCATCAACATTCAGCCCGGAGAGGCCGCGCAGCTGGCTCACCATGACGACGGGTTCTACCCGGTCCCGCGTCCGCGTGAGCCGTTGGCCGCGGCGACGATCTGGGCGATCGACGACTTCACCGCCGACAACGGCGCCACGATGCTCTATCCGGGCAGCCACCGGTGGGGCAAGCGTCGACCGGGACCCGATGATCGTTCGATACCTGTCGTGATGCCCGCGGGCTCGTGCGTCTTCTTCGTGGGCACCCTGTGGCATGGCGGGGGCGCCAACACGACGACCCGTGACCGCCTGGCCGTCACCGCTCAATACTGTGAACCGTGGCTGCGGCCGATGGAGGCCTACACCCTGTCGATCTCGCGGGATATCGCTCGGGAGGTCTCGGATGACCTGCGCCGCATGCTCGGCTACAGCATCCACCCGCCGTTCGTCGGTGCGGTGGACGGCCTGCACCCGCTGCGTCTGTTGGACGAGTAGACGCTTAGGCGTGCCGGGCGGCTTCCTGCACGAGTTGCACCCGGGAGCTGAGGCCAAGCTTGGTGTAGACGTGGGTCAGGTGCGATTGCACAGTCCGCGGTGAGACGAAAAGCCGTGTCGCGATGTCGTTGTTGGCCAGCCCTTCGCTGACCAACCGCACGACATCGCGCTCGGTCGGCGTGAGCGAGGCCCATCCGCTGGCGGGTCGTTTGCGTTCGCCCCGGCCGCGCTGCGCGTAGGCGATCGCCTCCTCCGTGGACAGGGCGGCGCCTTCGGCCCAGGCTATGTCAAAGTCCTTCTGGCCCAACGCATCACGCAATGCCGCCACCGAGGCCTCGTAGCTCTCGTCCAAGACCTTGAAGCGGACCGCGCCCACGCGTTGCCGGATGGCGTGTGCCGCGCCGATGAGCCGCGCCGCCTCACGGTGACTGCCGGCGTCACCCGCCAGGCCGCCGAGACATTCAAGAACGTCCGGGATGACCAGGTGACCCTCAATTTCGGCGGCTATCGCCAGCGCGTCGTGAGCATCGCGGTCGCCTTGTTCTGGCTCCCCTTGCGCAATCGCCACGCGAGCCCGCGTGACCAGCGCCAACATCAGGAAATAGCCTCTCGTTTTCGTCACCGCGTCGTCGGCCCAGCGGCGGGCTGCTACCAGATCCCCGCTCGCCAGTGTGGCCCGCGCAACGTAGGTGCGCGTCAACGCCGCCGCCCCAGGAATGGCACTGTGGTGCTGCCAGGCCACCGTGCTCGCATCGTGTGCCGCCGCAACGTCGCCGGCGGCCAGGGCCGCGTCGCTCAGTGCCCCGTAAGCGTTGCCAACGGCAATGTCGCCGACCTGGGCAGCGGCCTCGATGGCGGCGTCGGCCGCAGCCCGGGCGGCATCCGTCTCACCCTGCCACGCCAGCCCATGACTCTGGCCCGTGAGGCTCTGCGCCTTAAAAAACATGTCGTGAGCGACCTCGGCATCGGCAACTACCGAACCGAGTTGTGTGACGCCGGCGACCAGATCGCCCTGCCAAAGCTGTAGTACGCCGAGGCACCAGCGGCACTGACGCGAGACGTACCGGTCACCTATCGCGTCGGCGAGATCGCGTCCTTCCTCGGCGGCCGCGCCTCCCGCGACTGGGTCACCCTCCGTGACCGCAACGAGCGCCTGCCAGGCGAGGATCTCGCCAAGCCGCCACCGATCGTCCAACTCCCGGGCCAGGCCGATCGCCTCGGCCAGGTACGGCCGGGCTGTCTCGGCGCTGATGGCGGCGATAGGACCGCAGGCGGTCAGCGCCCGGACCAGTAAGGCCGGATCGTCGACCTCGCGGGCGATCGCCAGGGCGTGCTGAGCCTGATCCAGGGTGTCCGCGGCGCCCATATGGGCGGCGAACAGGGCCCTGTCGGCGAACGCCCGCGCGCACACCGCAGCCGCCACCTCCTGGTGCTGCGCGTCGAGGTCGGCCAGCGCGGCGTTGAACCAGGCCAGCCCTTCCC
>Ga0335075_10019032_pt1 | contig 10169 bp, 10 predicted proteins | sample Lox_Sample_24_FD_206723 | JGI IMG/M metagenome (GOLD analysis project Ga0335075, IMG submission 206723) | Soil microbial communities from Loxahatchee National Wildlife Refuge, Florida, United States - Lox_Sample_2.4 | ecosystem: Environmental > Terrestrial > Soil > Wetlands | place: USA... | reverse complement strand
CATCGCGCGGCTGCTCGATCCGCTGCCCGCGGGCAGCTGCCTGGTCATCTCGCACGCCACCGCCGACAGCTTCGCGCAGTTCGACAACGCAATCGAGGTGTACGAGAAGGCGACCTCCGCCATGTACAACCGGACCCAGGCCGAGGTGATGGGGCTGTTCTCCGGGCTTGAGCTGGTCGAACCCGGCGTGGTGTGGCTGACCGAGTGGGGCCGCGCCCCCGGCCGGGAGCCGGCTGAGGATCCCGGCCGGTCCCTCGGGTGGTGCGGCGTCGCGCGGAAGCCGGCGGGGGCCACGAGGCGCTGGCCGAAGCCTGCTCCCGCGGCCGCGCCCGCGCCGGCCACGTCGGCCGGACCTGCCCCGAAGGTGAGCCGGGAAACGCCGGCGGATTTCCATCCGGACGTGCCGAGCACGGCCCGGATGTACGACTACTACCTCGGCGGGAAGGACAACTACCCGGCGGACCGGGCGGCCGCGCAGGAGGCCATCCGGATGCTGCCGGACGGCGTGGTCCGTACCTCCGCGATCCAGAACCGGCGGTTCCTGATCCGCGTGGTGCGGCACCTGACGCTGGATTACGGGATCCGGCAGTTCCTGGACATCGGCACCGGCCTGCCCACGATGAGCAACGTGCACCAGGTCGCCCAGTCGCTGGCGCCGGACAGCCGCGTCGTCTACGTGGACCACGACCCGATCGTGATGGCGCACGCCCGCGACCTGCTGCACGGGTCGCGAGGAACCACGATCCTGGAGCATGACGCGCGCTCCCCCGAGGCCATCCTCGCCGACCCGGGACTCACCTCGCTGCTTGACCTCACCCAGCCCGTCGCGGTGCTGCTGGTCGCCGTCCTGCACTTCATCGCCGACGCCGAGGACCCGCAGGGGATCATCGACACCCTGATGGCGGCGGTCCCGTCCGGCAGCTACCTCGTCGTCTCGCACGCCACCGCCGACAGCTACGCGAAGGCGGACGAGGCGGCCCGCGTCTACGACGACGCGACCTCCAGCCTGCACAGCCGGACGCGGGAGCGGGTGACGGACATGTTCCGCGGCTGCGACCTGGTCGAGCCGGGCGTGGTCTGGACGCCGCAGTGGCGGCCGGACGGCGAGACCGGCCGCGTTGGACCCCCGGGCCGGTCCCTGTTCCGGTGCGGCGTCGCGCGGAAGCCCTAGTTTCCCTAGCGCTGGGTACGGTCCAGCCACTTGGAGACCTGGACCGGCTTCCACTCGCCCAGCCGGTCGAGCAGCCGGGCCGGATCCGAGTCGATAAGCACCATGTCACGGTGGGCGGGGTGCATGAAACCGTGAGTAACGGCGCCGTCGAGGAGGGCGCTCAGCGGGTCGTAGAAGCCGCTCACGTCGAGCACACCGCATGGCTTGGCGTGAATGCCGAGCGCCGACCAGGAGAGCACCTCGAAGAACTCCTCGAACGTCCCCAGGCCGCCGGGCAGCATGACAAACGCGTCCGCCGCGTCGGCCATCGCGCCCTTGCGCTCGTGCATCGTCTCGACCACCCGCAGGCTCGTGAGACTGAGGTGCGCGATCTCCTTGTCCTGCAGCGCCCGGGTGATCACGCCGTGCGCCTCGCCGCCTCCGCCAAGCACCGCGTCGGCGACCGCGCCCATCAGGCCGACGTGGCCGCCGCCGTACACGAGCCGGATGCCGCGCTTGGCGAGCAGGCGGCCAAGTGACGCCGCGGCCTGCTCGAACGCCGGATCGGTGCCGGGGTTCGAGCCGCAGTAGACGGCGATGGCGGAAAGGGACGCGGAGGATGCGGCGGATAGGGGCATGTCCGTATTGTGCCAGCGCGCGAGGCAGTGACGCGAAACGTTTATGCCCGGTTACCTACGCCCGGTTACCGGGGAAGGCGGCGCTTGGCCTCCGCGTAGACGTCGTCGGGGAGCGGGCCCTTTTCCGCGACCGCGATGTTGGCCTCCAGGTGCGCCGGGTTCGCCGTGCCGACGATCGTGGTGGAAAGGGCCGGATGGCTCAGCGTGAAGCGCAGCGTGAACTCGATCGCCGACAGGCCGCTGTCCCGCATGAGGTCGTCCAGGCCGCCGGCCTCCCAGTTGCGCTGGCCCTGCCCGGCGGGCTGGCTGAGCGGGCCGGTGGTCCAGTTCTTCTCCTCCGACGGGGCACCGCGCGCAGCGCCCCCGCGGATGAGCGTGCCCGCGCCCTTGGCGGCGGCCTCGGTGACGAGGTCCTCATGGTCGCGCTGGACCGCCGAGTACGGGATCTGGAACGCGTCGAAGACGTCCATCGCGATGTGGTCGGGCAGGTTCGGGAGGATGCCGGACATCCCGATGTACCGGATCTTTCCTGCTTGCTGCAGGTCCTGGAGCGTTTCGACCGTATGATCCTGCTCCAGCCGGGCCCTGGCCGGCGACATGTGGACCTGAACCAGGTCCAGCCGATCGGTGCCCAGCCGGCGAAGGCTCTGCTCGACGTTGGCCCTGACGTTAGCGGGGCTGTAGTCGTGCGGGTATGGCGGCGGGGCGTCCGCGGGAGGATCGGCCGGGCAGCCGCACTTGGACGCCAGGAAGAACTCCTCCCGGCGGTGGCCGAGATAGCGGCCTATGAGCTCCTCGCTGCGGCCGTAGTCCGGGGAGGTGTCGATGAGGGTGATGCCGCCGTCCAGCACCGCGTTCAGCAGGCGCCCGGCGTCGTCGTCTTCGATGTGCGGTCCCCTGGGCTGGCCGCGCAGCTCCATCGCGCCGTAACCAAGTATCGTCACGCTCGCGTTGGTCCGGCCGAGGGTTCGGGTCTCGATCGCCATGGTTCCCACGCTAGTCCCGCGTCGTGGCTCAGGCGCGCCGTTGCGCGACGCGCAGCGCCGGGACGCGCGGTGAGCGCGGCCCAGGCGAACAGCGCGAGCGGGTAGATGAGGTAGCCGAACCGGGACGCCGGGCACAGCGCGAACAGCGCGGCGAGCCCGAGGGCGATCCGGACAGCCGCGCCTCCCTGGGTCCTCGGCGGCATCGTGACCAGGGACACGGCGAACACGACCCCCGTGAGCGCCAGCAGCGCGATCGCCGTGGCGTGCCCGGCCGGGCCGAACGTGGCGACCAGAAAGTGCCCGGGCAACGGGCTCTGCGCCGGGGAACTGGCGGCGGTGAGACCGAGCGGGTAGGCGATCGTGTTCCGCGCGACGGCGCCCAGACCGCTCAGGCTGCCGACGGCGGCGGGGGCAAGCGTAGCGGAGCTCGCGAGGGCGGCGCCGAGGGCGGCGCCGATGAACGCGACGGCGGCGCGACGGCCGTCGCGAGCGATGACCATGACCGCGATCACCGCGAATGCCGGCCAGGCCGTGTATTTCATCGCGCAGGCGAGGCCGAGGACGACGGCCGCGGGCAGCACGGTGCGGGCCGCGACGCCGCGGGACCTGGCGTGCGGCCAGGGGATGAGCAGGGCGAGACCCAGGCAGATCATCGCGATCACCGGCGGGTCCGTGATGCCCATGGCCAGCGGGAAGGCCAGCACGGGCGATGCCATCGCGAACGCCGCGAGACCCACCGGGGAACGGCCCGGCGCGCGTCGCCTCGCGGCGATCCGCGCGGCGCTTATCCGGAAGGCGGCGAACATCAGGAGGAACGTGGCCACGGCCAGCCAGGGTCTTTCGTCGCCGAGGAGCCCGGGCAGGCCCAGCGCCTTCGGCAGGCCGAAGAGCGCCATCACCGGCAAGTAGGGGTCGTAGGCGAGCCACCCGCCGTGCGCGAGCTGGGCCGGCCCCAGGTAAGGAGTGCCGTGCCGCAGCAGGAGCGCTCCTGACCGCATCACCACGGCGGCATCCGGGGTCAGCGGCGCCTGAGTGGCCAGCCAGACGAGCGGTGCGATGAGAGCGCCGGTCACGGCGACGACCAGCGCCGCGACCTGCCCAGCGCGGGCGGTAACCCGGGCCGCGACCACGGCGGCGAGCGCGTAGCCGCCGGCGGCCCACGTGCCCCACCAGTGGTCAAGCCCGGGTCCGCTGAACACGGCGACACACGCGGCGTAGACGGCGAACCCGGCGTACCATGCGGCGGGCCTGCGCGCGATCGCGCGCAGGCGGGCAGGGTCAGGTGTCCGTCCGGAGCTGTGCGGGCGGGCAGGGCTATCCGTCCGGTGAGCGGGCACCGATGTCACAAGCGGCATGGGCACCAGCATTCCGGGTCGGGCCGCGCCGGGTCGATAGGGCTCCCCTCCGAGTCTGGCGTGGGGCAGTACCCCACGATCTAGGGGGTCAAGCCTACATAGCGACTAGGGGGTCAGGCCTACATAGCGACGACCGGCGGACGTCAGCGCTCGGTGTCCTCCAGGGTGCTGGCGTCGGCCGGGACATCCACCGAGTGCTGCTTGAGCGCGGTCAGCGGCACCACCTCCAGTGCCCGCTCGTGCGTCGAGGCCAGCACGACAGGCGCGGCCACGCCCGCCTCATGCGCGCGGAGCCAGTTCACGGCCGTGACGCACCATCTGTCACCCGGCACCAGTCCCGGGAACCGGAACTGCGGCATCGGCGTGCTCAGGTCGTTGCCGATACTCCGCTGATGCTCGAGGAACTCCGAGGTCACCACCGCGCAGACTGTGTGGCTCCCTATGTCTTCGGGGCCAGTGGTACAGCAGCCGTCCCGGTAAAAACCGGTCAGCGGATCAGTTCCACAAGGCTCAAGTTCGCCGCCGAGCACATTTCGGTCGCCCATCTCAGCAGTATCGGCAGCGAGGCCGGGTGGGTGCAAGACTCAGCACCCGTAAAGTCGCGCTGGCCGCTGTGACGGCGAGCACGAACGTGGCGATCGCCAGGATTCCGTGCGCGACGGGAATGAGGATCGCGAGGTCCAGACGGGCCCGCGTCTCGTGCCGCCCCGCTGCCGGGTCATCGAGCAGTTGGGCGATCATCTCGTCGGTGACCTGAAATTCCGTTTCGTCGACCGGGAACGGGTCCGGGGGCGGCGGTGGCCGGCCCGCGGACCGCGGCTCGTCCGGGTACTCCCCTTCGCGGCGAGCCGGGTACGGCGTCCACAGCGTCACCGTGCTCAGCCCGAGTCCCGCCGCCACCATGATGCAGATGATCGCCGTCCACGCCAGCGCCCGGGCCCCGGACGCCAGGAAGAACCCCCACAGGGCCAGCCCCGTCACGGCCAGCCCGGCGTGGCCGAAGATCAGCTGCGGCGGGAGCCCGCCCGGCCGCGACCGTTCCCGGCGCAGCCCGCCGCGCGCGATCCAGGTGCGCAGCATGTACGCCCCCAGGCTCGCGGTGAGCAGCCAGGTAAGGAAGGTGGCGAGCCGCATGGCGATCTCCAAGTCGCCGAGGTGCCCCTAAGCATAATCCATCACGACCGCGGGCCTATCGAAATGGTCGCGGAAATGGTTGCTACCAACTCCAATCATAACGATTTTTTATTCTAATTCCTACATCCAAGACGGGGCGGCCTTGCCCGAAGAAGCGTACGCTGCCGCCTTATGGACAGGGTCGTGATCGAGCGGTGCATGGATCTCGCGGTGATCGCCGAGATCCATGCGGCGACGGTCAGCGTGGCGTACCAGCCATACTTCCCGGCCAACTCGCCGCCGCCGACGGCGGGCGAACTGGTTCCCCTGCGGGAGAAGCGGCTAGCGGATCCGACCGCAACCGTGCTGCTGGCGACGGTGGCCGGACGGCCCGTCGGTTCGGTTCTCGCCCGCGCGGATGCGACGTTCCCTGGCGGGGAACTGGCCGCGCTGCATGTTCTGCCGTCGTCATGGGGTGAGGGGGTCGGCAGCCGGCTGCACGACGCGGCCCTCGCACTCCTAGTGGAGGCAGGACACCAGGCCGCGTGGCTGTGGGTCATCTCCGCGAACGACCGTGCCCGCCGCATGTATGAGCGCCGCGGATGGACCCTGCGCAGCGACGTCACCCAGCAGTACCTCGGCGTTCCCGAGGTCCGGTACTCTCGCCCGCTCCCATGAGATCGCTGCACAGCCGAGGCACGCGGATCCGCGGTGTCCCCACCAGACCGGGAGGCAGAGTGGTGTCCCATGAAGCGGTATCAGTAGTGATACCATGGTGTCATGGCAATGACCCTCAGGCTTACCGACGATGAGACCGAGGCGCTCCGCCGCCGGGCGGACCTTGAGCATGATTCCATGCAGGAAGTGGCTCGGCGAGCTATCCGGGAGTACGTCGAGAATCACAGTCGGGCCGAACTGCTTGACCATGTGCTCGACAAGGAACTCCCCCGGTATGCCGAAGCGCTGGAACGGCTGGGCCAGTAGGTCACGCCCGTGATCTACCTGACGCTTCCCGAGCTGATGCATGTCGCGGAGCGCGTCCTCGGACCGGAGGTCGGCGTTCGCGACTACGGTCTCCTGGAGGCGGCTCTGGCACGGCCGCAAGCCACCGCCTTCGGCAAGGACGCCTACCCGACGCTCGACACGAAAGTCGCGGCGCTCCTGCACTCGGTCGCACGCAACCATGCCCTCGTTGACGGCAACAAGCGGCTCGCTCTCTCGGCAACCATCGCCTTCTACGGCCTCAACGGCCGCCGCCTCACCCTCACCAACGACGAAGCCTACGACCTCATCATGAAGGTCGCCGCCGGGGAACTCGACCACGTTGATGAAATCGCGGCGGTTCTCCAGGCAGCTACTGCGCCGTGGCCCGGAGGTTAAGCTCCTGGGCGGTCGGCGGCCGACTGGCCCGAGGCCTGCGCGTAGCCGCTGACGATCGTCTCCAGCTCCGCCTTGTCGATCACGTCCGCCAGCTTCCTGAAACCGTCCGGGGCGCGGCGCTCCACCTCGTCGATCACGCGCTCCGGGCCGCCCGCCCGGTTGCGGATCACCACATCGCTGGTAACCGGCAGCCGCTCGGCCTCATACCTCCGCAGCGCCACCGCGGGATCCGAGTGCGACGTCAGGCAGCGACCGAGGCAGGTGGCGTCCATGATCGCCTGCCCGGCGCCATTGGACCCCATCGGGTACATCGGGTGCGCGGCATCACCCAGCAGGGTCACCCGTCCCTGACTCCAGGACGGCAGCGGGTCCCGGTCGCACATCGGGAACTCGAAGCACTGGCCGGTGGCGCGGATGAGCCCCGCGTGGTCCACGAACTTCGTGCGGAACCGCTGAATGTGCCCGGCGATATCGTCGGCGCTGGCGGGCCGGGACCAGTCCTGGCGGTGCGGCGGCGGGTCGCCGTCCTGCCCGGTCTGAATGCAGATCGCCCAGTTGGTCAGCCGGGTACCACGCGAGCGCCCCGGCCCGATCGGGTACACGACGAGCTTGGCCGCATTACCGCCGGCGATGAGCATCGACTGGCCGCCGCCGAACACCGGCCAGTCGGCGGCGCCCCGCCACAACGTGACCCCGTTCCACCGCGGCGGGCCCTCGCCGGGGAAAAAGGCCGACCGCACCGTCGAGTGGATGCCGTCGGCCGCCACGAGAACGTCACCGCGGACGGGATCGAGCACTGTGCCGTCCGAGGCGGTGAAATACGCCCGCACCCCCCGGTCGTCCTGGTCGAATCCGGTCAGCCGGCACCCGGTCCGCACCGCCTCGGGGCCAAGCCGCTCACACACGGCGCGGAAGAGCACGCCCTGGAGCCGCCCGCGGTGGATGCTGATCTGCGGCAGCGCGAAACCCGCCTTGACCCCGCACGGTCGGAGCAGGATCTCGGGTCCCAGCCGGTGGGCGTAGCGCAGTTCCCGGGTATGGATTCCGGCCTCGCTCAGCTGGTCCAGCAACCCGATCTCGGCCAGTTCCCCGACCGAGTTGGGCAGCAGGTTCATCCCGACACCTAGTTCGTGGATGGACTCGCTCTGCTCATAGACCGCGCAGTCGACGCCGGCATGCTGCAACCGCAGCGCCGTGGCCAGCCCGCCGATGCCCGCGCCAATGATTAGGGCCCTCATGGCTTCCCGTCCTCGAAGTGATTTGGGCCACCAGAATGGCCGAATCGAGGGCGTCAGGCAAATTAGCTGGCCACGCTTCCGGCTTAGGGTCGCACGGCCTTGAGGATGTCCTTGTTCATGCGGGCGATGGTCTCAAGCGGGATGCCCTTCGGGCAGACCGTGTGGCAGACACCGGTGTTGGTGCAGCCGCCGAAGCCCTCGGCGTCCATCTGCTCCACCATCGCGGTGACGCGCTGGTAGCGTTCCGGCTGCCCTTGCGGCATGAGGCCGAGGTGGGTCACCTTGGCCGCGGTGAAGAGCATGGCCGAGGCGTTCGGGCAGGCCGCGACGCAGGCGCCGCAGCCGATGCAGGTGGCCGCGTCGAACGCGTTGGTGGCGTCCTCATGCGGAACCGGGAGCGACGCCGCCTCGGGGGCCGACCCGGTGGGAGCGCTAACGTAGCCGCCGGCCTGGATGATCCGGTCGAAGGCCGACCGGTCCACCACCAGGTCCTTGATCACCGGGAACGCGGCGGCCCGCCACGGCTCGACGGTGATCGTGTCCCCGTCGCTGAAGTGCCGCATGTACAGCTGGCAGGTGGTCGTCGCCTTCTCCGGACCGTGCGGCACGCCGTCGATCGCCATCGAGCACATGCCGCAGATGCCCTCGCGGCAGTCGTGGTCGAACGCGACCGGGTCCTCGCCCTGGGCGATCAGCCGCTCGTTGAGGATGTCTATCATCTCGAGGAATGACATGTCTGGCTCGACGCCGTCGAGCGGGTAGTCGACGAGACGGCCACGGTCGGCGGCGTTCTTCTGCCGCCAGACCCGGATGGTGAGCTTCACTGTTGTCAGACCTCTACTTGTAAGACCGCTGCGTCATGTGGACGTACTCGTACTCGAGCGCTTCCTTGTGCAGCACCGGCTTGTTGCCCGTGCCGGTGAACTCCCAGGCGCCGACGTAGGCGAAGTGCTCGTCGTCGCGCAGCGCCTCACCGTCCTCGGTCTGGTGCTCGGCACGGAAGTGACCGCCGCAGGACTCCTCGCGGTGCAGCGCGTCGATGCACATGAGCTCGGCCAGTTCCAGGAAGTCGGCGACGCGGCCGGCCTTCTCCAGCACCTGGTTGAGCTCTTCGTTCGTGCCGGTGACCTTGACATTCGTCCAGAACTCCGCGCGCAGCGCCCGGATCTCGCCGATCGCCTTGCGCAGGCCCTCCGCGGTGCGCTCCATGCCGCAGTACTCCCACACGATGCGGCCGAGTTCGCGGTGGATGGAGTCGGGGGTCCGGTTGCCATTGATCTCGAGGAACTTGGCGACGCGGTCCTTGACGCTCGCTACCGCTTCGTCGACATCCTCCTGCCGGGTGTCGCCGTAGGGAGCTTCCGCGAGATAGGAGCCGATTGTGTTCGGCAACACGAAGTAGCCGTCGGCCAGGCCCTGCATCAGCGCGCTCGCGCCCAGGCGGTTCGCGCCGTGGTCGGAGAAGTTCGCCTCGCCGATGACGAACAGGCCAGGGATCGAGGACTGCAGGTCGTAGTCCACCCACAGGCCGCCCATCGTGTAGTGGACGGCCGGGTAGATGCGCATCGGCACCTGATAGGGGTCCTCGCCGGTGATCCGGTCGTACATCTCGAAGAGGTTGCCGTACTTGGCCTCTACGGCGTCGCGGCCGAGCCGCGTGATCGCGTCGGCGAAGTCCAGGTAGACGCCGCGCCCGCCCGGTCCGACGCCACGGCCCTCGTCGCACACGTTCTTGGCGGCCCGGGACGCGATGTCGCGCGGGACCAGGTTCCCGAACGACGGGTAGATGCGCTCCAGGTAGTAGTCGCGCTCGTCCTCGGGAATCTCGTTCGGCGCGCGGTTGTCGCCCTTGACCATCGGCACCCAGACCCGGCCGTCGTTGCGGAGCGACTCCGACATCAGGGTCAGCTTGGACTGGTGGTCGCCGCTGACCGGGATGCAGGTCGGGTGGATTTGCGTGTAGCAAGGATTGGCGAACAGCGCGCCCTTGCGGTGCGCCCGCCACGTCGCGGTGACGTTGCCGCCCTTGGCGTTGGTCGACAGGTAGAAGACGTTGCCGTAGCCGCCCGAGGCCAGCACGACCGCGTCCGCGAGGTGCGTCTCGATCTCCCCGGTAACCATGTCGCGCACGACGATGCCGCGTGCCCGGTTATTCGAGACGATCAGTTCGAGCATCTCGTGACGAGTGTGCATCGCCACCGTGCCCGTCGCGATCTGCCGCTCCAGCGCCTGGTAGGCGCCGAGCAGGAGCTGCTGGCCCGTTTGCCCTCTCGCGTAGAAGGTCCGCGAGACCTGGACGCCGCCGAAAG
>Ga0335075_10019031_pt1 | contig 10169 bp, 4 predicted proteins | sample Lox_Sample_24_FD_206723 | JGI IMG/M metagenome (GOLD analysis project Ga0335075, IMG submission 206723) | Soil microbial communities from Loxahatchee National Wildlife Refuge, Florida, United States - Lox_Sample_2.4 | ecosystem: Environmental > Terrestrial > Soil > Wetlands | place: USA: Florida... | reverse complement strand
CCCCGGTAGAAGCGAGCGAGCTGATTGGGGGCGAGCACGACCGGAGCTGGGGGTCGGTACCCGCTGCGACTGTCGGCGCGGGCAGCGCCCTGAGAAGCGTGGTCCTCATCCGGCCCGCGACGCGCGGCACCGGACGGCGTTCCGGCGGTACTGCGCACAGTGTCTCTTCCTCCCTCCGGCACTCGGCCTGGGCACACTATTTGACAACGTTGTCTATGTCAACACTCTGCTGGTTAGGGAAACGTTGTCATCGCGGTGGACGTCGGAGTATGCTGGCGTTACACATCACGCTGATGAGGGGTCGCGAAACCAATCACGGAAGGTCGGGGCGGGCAACGATGGTCGACGTTGCCCGGGCCGCCGGCGTCAGCCTCAAGACCGTCTCGCGCGTCATCAACGGCGAGCCCGGGGTCAGGTCGGCCACGACCGAAAGGGTGCTGGAGGCGGCGACGTCGTTGCGCTACGAGCGCAACGACCTGGCGGCCAGCCTCCGGCACGGGGCGCGATCGTTCACGCTCGGTCTGGTCATCGAGGACGTCGCGAACCCGTTCTACTCCGCGATCGCGCAGGCGGTCGAAGAGAGCGCACGCGAACGCTCGAGCCTGCTGATCACGGCCTCGGCTCGTGAGGATCCGCTGCGCGAACGCGAGCTGGTGATGGCCTTGCTGCGCCGGCGCGTTGACGCGCTGCTCGTGGTTCCGGCGGGCACCGACCACCGCTACATCCGCGACGCGGGCTTCTCGACCAAGACCGTGTTTCTGGACCGGCCACCGGCCAAGACCAAGGCGGACACCGTGCTGGCTGAGAACGCGGCCGGGGCTAGGCGCGGCGTCGAGCACCTGCTCGGCAGCGGCCACACGCGCATTGCCTTTGTCGGCGACGACATCCGCCTGTTTACCGCTCGCGAGCGCCTAGCCGGTTACCGTCGCGCTCTGCGCCGGGCCGGAATCGAGATCGACGAGCAGCTCGTGTCGGTCGCGAATGGCACCTCGGCCGCGGCCAAACAGGCGACGCTGGACCTGATGGCGCTTCCGCCGGCGCGGCGCCCGACGGCGGTCTTCGCCGGAAACAACCGCTGCACGGTCGGGGCGCTGCACGCGCTCGACGGTCGGCGCAACCGCGTGGCGCTGGTCGGCTTCGACGACTTTGAGCTCGCCGATCTGCTCCGTGTCACCGTCGTCCGTGCCGACCCCTATCGGATCGGCCAGCTGGGTGCCGAATTGGCCTTCGATCACATCGACGCCGGGGAGGAGGAGCCCCAGCGTGTGATCGTCCCTGCGGAGCTCGTCCCGCGGGGCTCGGGTGAAATAGGCCCCTGAGCTCGCGGCTTGTGTTAACCGCCAACGTTCCCGATTGACAACCTTGTCATCGTCAGCTATAAGCCCCGGCTGACAACGTTATCATTTTCTCGGCGGGGGCCGTCTCTGTCGGTGTGCTCGATTCGTCCATCGGGCACCGCTAAGAGACCGGTCCGGCTCCCGCACGCTTGAGGAGGAGGGGAAGCGGTGAGAGGCAAGCTTTCAAGCCGGTTCGTTCGCGGTCTTGCGATGCTGATCCTGGGCGGAGCGTGCGCCCTCGGGGTGGTGGCCATGCCGGCGCTGGCTGGCACGTCGAACTCGACCCCGACTCCGACCTCGACGGCACCCGGTGCCACCACGCCAACGCCCCGATCCCCGGTGGCGACGGGGGTGAGCACCGCGCCGTCCAAAACCGCGGCCCCAGGCGCCAAGCCATTCGGCGGGTTTCTGCACCCGGACTGCGTGAACACCCTCACCGGGCGTCCCACGCACTGCGCCAGGCCCGTACCCGCCGCGCAGCGACCCGCGGGGACGCGCAACCGCAGCATGGTCACGAGCGCGCCCGCGGTCGGGAACCTGGCGAGCATCGTCGACACGCGGACCTGGACGTCCGGCGGCGGCAACACCTTCCCCGGCGCCGATGTTCCCTTCGGGATGGTGCAGTGGAGCCCGGACACGATGCCCACGTACAACGCGGGCGGCGGATACGACTACTCCGACACCAAGCTTTGGGGCTACAGCCTGACTCACGTGTCCGGGCCCGGTTGCGGCGCGGCGGGCGATGTGCCCATGGTGCCGACGACCGGAGCGCTTCCCCCCGGCGATCCGGATCAGATCACGACCCCATTCAGCCACACCGGCGAGGTGGCGCAGGCCGGTTACTACGCCGCGCAGAGCGACGCTCCGAACACGATCACCTCGCAATTCACCGCCACCCCGCACAGCTCGATGGCGCGCTTCACGTATCCGGCCACGAGCCAGGCCGACTTCGTGATCAAGCTGATGGCCAGCCAGAACGGGGACTACGGCGACAGCGCGCAGGTCGTCGGTAATGACGAGGTCCAGGGATCCGACACCAGCGGCTACTTCTGCGGTGAGGCCAACAACGACGGGCAGACCCAGCTGTACACGGTGCACTTCGACATCGTCTTCGACCATCCGTTCACCGCCTCGAAGGTGATCACCAACTCCGGTCAGACCGACCCCGCCGGCGTGGAGCTGACGTTCGATACGACCAAGGACCAGGTGATCCAGGCCAAGGTCGGAATCTCCTACGTGAGCGCGGCCAACGCCAAGCAGAATTGGCAGACCGAGAATCCGGGCTGGAACTTCGACTCGGTGCGCCGGCATGCCCAGGGCACCTGGGATCACCTGCTGAGCAAGATCCAGGTGTCGGGGGGCAGCTACGCCCAGACGCAGGAGTTCTACAGCCTCCTCTACAAGGACTTCCTGCAGCCGAACATCACCAGCGACGTGAACGGGCAGTTCATGGGCGCCGACATGAAGGTGGACACCCTGGCGCCCGGGCAGAAGAACCAGTACGGCATGTACTCGGGCTGGGACATCTACCACTCGCTCTCTCAGTTGCAGGCGATGCTCGACCCGCACCCTGCCGGCGACATGGTGCAATCACAGCTCAACTACTACAGCGAGGACAAGCTGCTGCAGCAGTGGGGCTACGACAACCTGAACAACTACGTGATGGTCGGAGACCCGGAGGACTCGATCCTCACCGATTACTACACCTTCGGCGCACACAACTTCAACACGAAGGATGCGCTGGCCGACATGCTCGCGCAGGCCACGACGGTCAACGACGTGCGACCCGGCGAGGCGCTCGAGCAGCAGTACGGATACCTGCCCGAGGACGGTACGTACGGCTGTTGCAATGCGCATGGGTTCATGTCGACCCTGCTCGAGTACGACAGCCAGGACCTGGCGCTGGCCCAGTTCGCCAGTGACATGGGCGACCGTTCCGACGCGGCGATGCTCACGCGCCGCGCGAACAACTGGGAGAACCTGTTCGACCCCGACAACGACCTGCTCACCTCGCGACTCGCGGATGGTCAGTTTGAGCCGGGTGTGACCCCGACGTTCACCGGAACGTTCCCGACCGACGGTGAGCCATACGTCGAGGGAGACCCGTACGAGTACCTGTGGGACGTCCCGAACGACTACTCGGCGCTGTTCTCGCTGCTCGGCGGCGAGGCCAAGGTCCGGCCGATGCTCGAGCAGTACTTGTCCCAGCCGAACGGCTACGGGATGTACGGGGAGATCACGAACGAGTTCGACGAGGGCGAGCAGTTCGCGCCCGACTACGCCGGCGATCCGGCGGACACTCAGAAGGTGGTAAACGACATCCGGAACAACGTCTACCTCCCCGGCCCGGACGGCCTGGCGAACAACGACGACCTGGGCGCCGAGAGCTCGCAGTTCATCTGGGAGATGCTCGGCATGTACCCGGAGAACTCGGGGCACGGCACGCTCGTGTTCGCAAGCCCCGGATTCCCGAGGGAGACGATCCACCTTGGCAACGGCAACGCGATCAACATCACGGCTCCGGGTGCGTCCCCGACCGCCTTCTACGTGAGGAATCTGAGGCTGGACGGCGCGCCCTACAACAAGCTGTGGGTCGACTACAGCACGCTTGCCCGCGGCGCATCGCTGAACTGGACGGTGGGCACCACGCCGACCTCGTGGGGGTCCTCGGCGGCGGATGCGCCGCCGTCCTACACGGCGGGCCTGCGGCCGGTGGTCGGCTATCTGTCCGATCAAAGCGTGACGATCGCCCCGGGCTCGAGCTCGACGGTCCAGGTCGGAGCGCAGAACGCGACCGCCAACGGCCAGGACGTGCACGTCGACGTCTCGAGTCCGGCCGGGAGCGGCCTCAGCGCAACGCCTGAGAGCGGCTCGATCTCGGTGCCGCCCAACGGGAGGAGCACGCTGCCGATATCCGTGAGCGCGAGCTCGTCGGCTCCATTGGGCTTCAACTGGGTGACGGCCACGATCACGATGCCGGGCGGCGCAACCGAGACCGTCAAGCTGGAGGTCCTGGTCGCCTATCCGGGCAGCCTGCTGGCCGCGTTCAACAACGCGGGGATCTCCAACGACACCGACGTCGGGCAGGCCAACTTCGACGGTGGCGGGACGAGCTACTCGGCCCAGGCACTTGCGGCCCAGGGCTGGACGCCGGGCGCCACGAAGATGGCAGGCGGCGTCAACTTCACCTGGCCGCAGTCCACTCCGGGGTGGCCGGACAACGCGATCGCCCAGGGGCAGACGATCACCGTGAACGCGCCGTCCGGAACCCAGACCCTGGCGTTCCTGGGGTCGGCGACGAACGGTCCGAGCGAAGGGGTGGTGACTGAGCATTACTCCGACGGCTCAACCGCGCAGTACTGGCTCGGCTTGAGCGACTGGACCCTGAACGCCGGGAGCTCGCAGCCGTCCTACGGCAACCAGACGGCGATCAAGCTGAGCTACCGTAACTGCTCGTACTGCTCCCCAGCGCAGCAGAGCGTGGCGACGTATGTGTTCTACGCGGCCGTCCCGGTGCAGGCCGGCAAGACGCTCACGAGCGTCACGTTGCCGAGCGGAGCGACGATGGGCGAACTGCACGTGTTCTCCATCGGCACCTCAACCTCGGCGATCACCGGTCCGGTGGCGAACTCGGTGACGCCCGCGGTCGCGGCCGCCGGCGCGCAGGTGACGATCAACGGCTCCGGGTTCGGCGCCAGCCAGGGCTCCGGCTACGTCGAGTTCACCGACAACGGGATGAGTTGGGGTGGATCAGGCCAGACCGCGCTGAAGATCGACAGCTGGAGCGACACTGCGGTCTCGTTCACGGTGCCGGCCTCGGTGTACCCGGGCTCGCCCGCGTCGGCGACCGTGGTCACCGGCACCGGGTCCGTGTCCGACAGCCCGGCGTTGGAGATCACGCCGACCTCGAACCCGAGTGACTACTACGACGACACCGGCACCTCGCCGGACACCGACACGAGCTGCGCCAACTACGACGGTGTTGGCTACAGCTACTCGGCCAGCGCGCTGGCCGCCGCCGGGTTCAGTCCCGGGGCCACCGTCAAGGCCGATGGCTTGTCGTTCACCTGGACGAGCGGGAAGCCCTGCTCCCCGGACAACATCCTGGCCGCCGGGCAGACGATGCTCCTCAGCGGTCCGGCTGGGGCGAACACGCTCGGCCTACTCGAGTCATCGACCGACGGCGGGACGCAGGGAACGATCACGATCAACTACACGGATGGCACCTCGTCGACGGCGACGGTCAGCTCGAGCGACTGGGCGGCCGGGCCGGGTACGACGGAAACCGCGGCCGCGACGCTGGCCTACCGCAACATGGTCTCGGGCGGCTCGCAGTCGCTGACCGTGTACGTGTACGCGACCACGGTGCCGGTGGACCCGAACAAGACCGTGCAGTCGATCACGCTCCCCGACGTAAGCAACACGACGAGCGGGGGAGCGACGTCGATGCACATCTGGTCCGTCAGCCTGGGTACGACGTAATGATTTATTGAAGCTATGCCGCCTGGGCTTCGGCCTGGCTCATCCAGGTCGCGTACATCGAGGCGTAGCGACCGCCACGCGCGACGAGCTGCGCATGCGTCCCGATCTCGATGATCCGGCCGCCGTCGACGACCACGATCCGATCCGCCTTCATCGCCGTCGTCAGCCGGTGGGCGATCAGGACCGCGGTGCGGGCCTCGAGCAGCACGTCGAGCGCGGCCTCGATCTTCGTCTCGGAGGCGAGGTCGAGATTCGAGGTCGCCTCGTCGAGCACCAGCACTCGTGGGTGGGCGAGGAACGCCCGGGCGAGCGCGATGAGCTGACGCTCGCCGCTCGAGAGTGACTGACCGCGCTCGTGGACGATCGTGTCGAGCCCCTCCGGCATCCGCTCGACGACGTCGGTGAGCCCAACGGCCCGGACCGCCTCCCAGATCTGATCGTCGGAGATTTGGCCCCCACCCGCCCAGGCGAACGCGATGTTGTACCGGAGGCTGCCGGCGAACAGAAACGGCTCCTGGGGCACGACGCCGAGCTGGCGGCGCAGCGAGTCGACGGTCACATGGCTGATGTCGTGGCCATCGATGAGGACTCGGCCCTCGGTCGGGTCGTAGAAGCGCGTGATGAGTTTCGCGAGCGTCGATTTGCCCGCGCCGGTCTCGCCGACGAACGCGACCGTCTCGCCGGCGCGGATCCGCAGGTCGATGTCGTGAACGACGGGAGCGCTCGGGTCGTATCCGAAGGTCACGTGGTCGAAGGTGATCTCGCCCTCGATCGGCGGCAGCTCCGTTGCGTCCGGAGCCTCCGGGGTGCTCGGGCGGATCGCGAACAGCGTCCGCAGCTTCGAGATCGAAGCGGTCCCCTGTTGGAAGGTGTTGTACTGGGCGACGAGCAGCTGGATCGGCGCGAAGAACCGGTTCAGGTACAGGAAGAACGCCACCAGCGCCCCGATCGACAGCTGGTGCTCCACCACCATGTTGCCGCCGATGGCGAGCAGCGCGCCCTGGCCGAGGTAACCGAGCATCGTCGTCCCCGGGCCGTAGATCGCGTTGATCCGGGCGGTGTAGTTGTTGGCGTCTCGGTACTCGCCGACGACGTTGCGATGCTGGACGATGTTGAACCGCTGGCGATTGTTGACCGCGACCGTGCGGACGCCGTGCAGGCTCTCCGACAGGTCGGCGAGCACGTTCGCGATCCCATCCCGGACCCGGTCATAGCCGCGCTCGGACGCTGCCCTGAACCACAGCGACCCCACCGTCAGCGCGGGAACGATCAGGGCGAGCGTGATCAGGGTCAGCTTCACGTCCATCGTGAACAGGATGATCGTGATCACCACCATCGTCAGCGCCTGAACGGCGAGCTGTGCAAGGCCGTCCTGCAGCAGCTGCTGGAGGTTCTCGATGTCACTCGTCATGCGCGTCATGATCACGCCGGACTGCTCGTCGGTGTAGTAGTTGAGCCCGAGCCGCTGAAGGTGAGTGAACACGCGAACCCGCAGGTCGTTCATCACCCGCGCCGCGAGCCTGCCGGTCACCTTGGCCTGCAGGCGCTGGGCGAGCGCGGTGATCGCGATCGCAATCAGGAACAGCCCCGCGACCAGGGCGACTACGGCGAAGCTCTTATGCGCGCCAGTCATGCCCTTGTCGATTCCGATGTCGATCAGCTTCGGCCCGGCCTGGTTGGTGACGCTGACGATCGCCACCAGCAGGGCCGCCGCGGCACCGAGGTGCCAGTGGCGGAAGATCAGGCCCCGGAGGGTGAGCCTAGTGCCGCTGTCGTCGTCCTCGCGATAGGTGAACCGGGCCGTGGGCTCGCCGTGGTCGGGCTCCTGGTCGAGGAGGAGGTCGACGCCCTTCTGGAGCTCGGGCGGGATGCCGGCGAACGGCAGTCCGCCGCCGGGGGCGGCTGCCGCGCGTGAACCTCCGGCGCGCCCGAACGCGCCCCCGCTTACGTTCGCGGCACCGCCGAAGCCGCCGAAGCTCATTGGTCGCGCTCCCATGGATCGGCGTGCTCGTGCAGCTGGCGCTCCTCCTCCTCGGCCTGGGCGAGCACCTCGACGTACACCGGATTCGTCTGAAGCAGCTCGTCGTGCGTGCCGTCGGCGACGATCCGGCCTGCGTCGAGCAGCAGCACGCGGTCGGCGAGGCCGATCGTTGACAGGCGGTGCGCGACGACCAGGGTCGTGCGGCCCTTCATCAGCACGCGCAACGCCTCGTGGATCTTCTGCTCGACCTCGACGTCCACCGCGCTGGTCGCGTCGTCCAGGATCAGGATCGGCGGGTTCAGCAGCAGCGTGCGAGCGATCGCGATGCGCTGGCGCTGGCCTCCGGACAGCGTGTAGCCGCGCTCGCCGACGACCGTGTCATAGCCGTCGGGCAGCGAGTTGATGAACCCCTCGGCATCCGCCGCGCGCGCCGCGTCCTGCACCTCGGCGATCGATGCGTCGGGGCGGCCGTAGGCGATGTTCTCGCGAATCGAGGCGGTGAACAGATAGGGCTCATCGAGCGCGACGCCGATGTGCGCCCGCAGGCTGGCTACGGTCAGCTCCCGGACGTCGTGGCCGTCGACCTTGACCGAGCCCGAGCGGACGTCATAAAAGCGGGGCAAGAGGCGTGAGATGGTCGTCTTACCGCTCGCGGTCCTCCCGACCAGGGCGACTGTCTCGCCGGGCTTGATGTGCACCGATACGTCGGACAACACGGTGGGCCCGTCGCCGTAGGCGAACTCGACGTGCTCGAAGCGGACGTCGCCCTTGGAATCGACGAGATCGATCGCGCCGGGCTCATCGACGATCTCGGGCTGCTCGTCGAGGATCTGGTAGATGCGCCCGGCCGACGCCTTGGCCCGCTGGCCGAGCATGATCAGCATCCCGAGCAGCTGGAACGGCGCCTGGAGCATGACGATGTAGGCGCTGAAGGCGAGGATAGCGCCCACCTTCAGATCGTCGTGGATCACGAGCCAGCCGCCGAACAGCAACACCAGCGCGAGTCCGAGCTGCGGCAGGTTCTGCACCGTCGGGGTGAAACGTGCGCGAATGTCGGCGTCCTTGATGTAGGCCCACTTGAGCCGGTCGGCGGCCTGTGCCAGGGTGCGCAACTCGCGCGGCTCGGCGACGAACGACTTCACCACCCGCACGCCGTTGATGTTCTCATCGACGATCGTCGCCACCTCGGCCAGGCGCGACTGGATCAGCCACGACACCGGGAAGATCTCCCGGCGCATCCGGACACTCGAGAAGTACACCAGTGGCGTCGTCGACATGGCCACGAACGCCAGTGGCACGTTGATCGACAGCATGTAGGCGAACGCCACCAGCGCGACCGCGCACTGAACGAGGATCGAGGGGCCGAAGGTGAGGTACATCTGCACCGAGCGGATATCCGAGTTCGCGCGCGAGATCAGCTGCCCGGACTGCACGCGGTCGTAAAAGCCGAAGGACATCTTCGAGAGGTGCTCGTAGATGATGTTGCGCAGGTCGAACTCCATCGCGTACGCGGTGCGGAGCAGAAACAGCCGGGAGATGAAGGCAGAGATCCCGGCCGCCACCGCCAGCACGAGCACGAGGGTCACGTAGTGCGACAGTGGCACCGCGTGTCGCTGTAGGGAGTTGCTGATCGCGTCGTTGAGCAGGTTGGGGATCTGGACCTGGAGAAGCAGGGCAACGAAGGAAAGGGTCAGCGCCGTGAACAGCGTCTTCTTGTGAGACATGACGACCGGCCAGGCACGCCCGATCCACGACTTGCTCTTGTCGGGATCGATCTTCGCCCGGGGCGGGCGGTAACGCGACTCGACCCCGATGGGAACGAAGGCGGTTGGTGTGCCGGGGAGCGTGGGGCGGCGCTCAGCGGTCGTCGCGCTCACGCCGCGGCCCCTTGGTGGCGAGTCCCGGCTCGGGGAGCGCCGGCTCGGCGCGCGGTGCGATAGCGATCGAGCGCCTCTCGCCAAGGCTCAAGTCCCTCGAATGGCGCCGTCGCGCCATCCGGCCGGTAGTCGGCGATGTCGCGCAGGCGGCGGTCGATCTCGGCGTCCGCCGCCGCGAGCAGACGGCGGCCCTCGCTCGTCATCTCCAGGCCGACACGACGCCGATCGTCCTCGTCGTGTTGGCGGGTCACCAGCTGCCGGGATGCGAGCCCGTCGATCACCCCGGTAACACTCGGCCGGCTCACCGCGAGCTTTTCCGCGAGCGCCGACGCGGCCTCCGGCCCCTCCGCGAGCAGCGCCAGCACGCGGTACTGGGACAGAGTGAGGTCCACGGTGGCGGCGGCCAGTTCGACCTGACGCGCGAGCCGGGCGATCACGTGACCGGGCTGGGAGCCCGCCGGTGCGTCAAGCCCCGGAGGAGCAACGGACCCG
>Ga0335075_10019029_pt1 | contig 10170 bp, 9 predicted proteins | sample Lox_Sample_24_FD_206723 | JGI IMG/M metagenome (GOLD analysis project Ga0335075, IMG submission 206723) | Soil microbial communities from Loxahatchee National Wildlife Refuge, Florida, United States - Lox_Sample_2.4 | ecosystem: Environmental > Terrestrial > Soil > Wetlands | place: USA: Florida... | reverse complement strand
TACCGCCCCGAGTTGTAGATGATGATCAGGTCGGCCCCGCCCGCCTCGGCGCACTTGGCCGACAGCCCGGTCCCCGCCCCCGCCCCGATGATCGGCCTGCGCCCGGCCGCCTTGGCCCGCAGCCGGGCCAGGATGTCCTCGCGTCCCATCGTCAGATGCCTCCAGGGTTGGTCGGTCCGGTGCCGGTCGCGCTGCGTTCGGCCGCCGTGGCTCGCGGCCGGGTCAGGATGTCGTCGCGTCCCATGGTCAGATGCCTACCGGGTTGGCTGCGCCGGCGCCAGCCGTGTCGCCGGTGGCCGCGTCGGTGATCATCTGGTGCAGCCGGTCGGCCATCGCGGTCGCGAAGGCGGGGTCGTTGATGTTCAAGTCCATCCGGTGCAGGGTCAGGCCGGCCGCGGCCAGCTCCGATTCCACCGCCGCCCGGCACGCCTCGTCGGCCACGGCATCGCGGAAGGCCTGCCCGTCGGCGTCGAGCGCGCTCAAACCGCGGTCGGGCCAGAACACCTCGACCGGCCCGGTGGCCGCGGCCGCCTTGCGGCCGACCCGGGCGCCGAGCTCGGCCATCTCCTCGGGCGTGGTCCGCATCAGCGTCACCGTCGGGTTGTGCTCGTAGAACAGCCGCCCTTCGAACTGGGCGGGCACGGTGTCGACCGGCCCGAAGTTCACCATGTCGAGCGCGCCCGGCCCGATGACCTGGGGCAGGCCCGCTGCCCCGGCCGCGGTCAGCCGGCCCGGGCCGGCCGACAGGACCCCGCCCACGAGGTCGTCCGCGAGCTCGGTCGTGGTCAGGTCGAGCACCCCGCTGACCAGCCGCGCCTCCGCCAGCGCCTCGAGCGCGCGGCCGCCCGCGCCGGTCGCGTGGAACACCAGCACCTCATACCCGAGGTCGGTCAGCCGGGCCCGCGCGGTCTCGACCGCCGGGGTGGTCACGCCGAACATGCTGGCCGCGATCAGCGGCTGCTCATCGGCCGGGGACGGCTCGGCCGCGCCGGCCGCCCGGGCCGCCGCCATGCCCGCCATCGCGGCGGCGGCGTTGCCGAGGATCACCCGGGAGATCCGGTTGATGCCGGACACGTCGACCACCGAGTACATCACGCACACGTCCTTGGCCCCGATGTAGGGCGAGACGTCGCCCGACGCCATCGTCGACACCAGCAGCTTGGGCAGGCCGACCGGGAGCGCGGCGAACACCTGGGCCGCGATCGAGGACCCGCCCGAGCCGCCGGCCGACAGCACTCCGTCGACCCGGCCCGAGGCCGCGAGCTCGGCGATGACCGCGGCGGCGCCGCGGCCCATGTCGGTCACGGCCTGGCCCCGGTCCCCGGCCGCGCGCAGCGCCGCCCGGGTGGTGCCGGCCGCGGCCGCCACCGCCTCGCCGTCGATGTCGTCCGGCCCGAGGGCGAGACCGTCCGGCTCGCCGGTGCCCGCGTCGACCACGATCACCCCGGTCCCGGCCGCCCGCAGCCGCCCGGCCAGGAAGGCCAGATCCTCGCCCTTGGTGTCGAGGGTCCCGACCACCGCTACCGTCGCCATCGTCAGCTCGCCCCCGATCCGTTCGGGCCGGACCCGTTCGACCCGGCCTCATTCGAACCGGGCAACGGCGGGTCGGAGAGGGCCACGTCGACCCCCTCGTCCGCCAGCGTCGCCCGGACCACCGCCATCGCGTTGATCGCGCGGGGGAACCCGACGTACTGCACCGTGTGAATGACGAGCTCGGCGATCACGGCGGGGGAGACGCCGAGCTTGACCGCGGCCCGCACGTGGCCTGCGAGCTGCGGGTCGACCCCGCCTAGCCCGATCAGCGTGGCCAGCGTGAGCAGCTCCCTGGTCGCCAGGTCGAGGCCGGGCCTGGCGTTGACGTCGCCGAAGTTGAACTCGAGGCCGAACCGGGCCAGGTCCTCGCCCAGCCCCGCCCGCCGGCTGAGGAACACGTCGGCCGCGCCGTCGCCGTACACCTGGTTGAACGCGGCCTTGCCGCGGTCAAGCCGCCCGCTTGGCTGCCCCATTGCGCCTGCCTCTCTTCTGGCCGCCTCGGATGAGCGCGCCTCTAGATCGACTACCCGTTAAATCGAGTGCCCGCCATCTTGGGCGAGCGTGATTCCGGTGATGTACTGGGCCGCGTCCGAGCACAGGAAGACCACCGACGCGGCCAGGTCCTCGGGCCGCCCGAGGGTCCGGGTCGGGATCTGCGCGAGCAGCGCCTCCCGGCGCTCGGGGGTGTCCCGGTCCCGGCCCGGCGTCTGCTGCGCGCCCGGCGCGATCGCGTTGACCGTGATCCCGGTCTCGGCCAGCTCGATCGCGAGCGCCTTGGTCAGCCCGATGACGCCGGCCTTGGCCGCCGCGTAGGCGGTCGCGTGCCTGACCAGCCGCCCGCCCCGCACCGCGGCGATCGACGACAGCGTTACGATCCGGCCCCAGCCGCCGGGCAGCATGTGCGGCAGCGTCAGCCGGGTCGCGGTGAAGACGCTGGTCAGGTTGCGCGCCATCTGCGAGTTCCACTCGTCGATGGTCAGCTCGGCGAACGGCCGCACCATCCCGCCGCCCGCGGTGTTGACCAGGATGTCGATGCCGCCCCAGTCCGCCCCGACCGCGTCCACTTCGGTCTTGAGCTGGTCGAAGTCGAGCAGGTCGACCGCCGCGTGCCTGGCCTTGGCGCCCGCCGCGACGAGCTTCTCGGTGGTGGCGGCGGCGGCGTCAGCCGACAGGTCGAGCCCGGCCACGGCCGCGCCGCCGGCCGCCAGGGCGAGGCAGATGCGCGTGCCCAGGGCGCCGCCGGACCCGGTGACCAAAGCCCGGCGCCCCGCCAGCGGGCCGTCGGACGGCGACCGCCACGGCGTGGGTTCCTGCACGGGCGCATCGGTCATGACCGTCTCCTCGGAATTCGGCTAAATCGTTTCAGAACCTATTATCGCGGCCGGCCCCTGTCAAGGTTCCGGCCGGTCGGCCCGGCCGGCTCGCGCGCCATCCGGTCCCCGGGTCCGAGTGCCCGGAAGAGTGTGATTCGTTTCATACCATCTGGGGCTTTTCGCGTTAGTATGCCTCGGGGCGTGGCGCATCGGACCAGACCAGAGTCTGACGATGCCATGTTAAACGTTTCATATCTGAAGGGATGGGGCAGCGATGGAGCCGCTGGTAGGAGTCCAGATCGGGGCGATCTCGTTCGTTGACGAAGGGGTGCCCGAGGTCCTCGGCCGGCTGCAGGACCTGGCCGGCGTCAACGCGCTGTTCCTCGCCACCCAGTCGTTCGACCGCGGGCTGCAGGGCCGCCAGGTCCCCGGCCGGGCGTGGCCCGGGCACGGCCCGCAGGAGGTCGACGACCACGCCGGCGGGTCGTACGTCACCCAGCATGAGGAGTTCTACCGCGGCACCGTGCTCGGGCCGTTCCGCGCGACCGACCGGGAGGTCGCCGGGCGCGACGTGCTGGCCGAAGTCCTTCCGGAGGCGCGGGCGCGGGGGATCAAGGTCTACTCGTTCGTGCTCGAGAACACCCACTCGGGTCTCACCCGGGCCGTGCCCAACTGGCCCAAGGTGCTGCAGAAGGACGCCTGGGGGCGGGCCGACGCCTACGCCTGCGTGCGCAACCCGGACTACGTCGCCTGGTGGCTCAGCCTGGTCGAGGACCAGGTCAAGAGCTATCCGATCGACGGCCTGATGTTCGGCTCCGAGCGCGGCGGCCCGCTCGGCAACGTGATCGGCAACGGCGGCTTCGCCCGTAACGGCGACCCCTACTGCTTCTGCGGGCACTGCCTGCGGGCCGGGCTCGACCGCGGCATCGACCCCGAGCGGGCGCGCCAGGGCTACCTGGCACTGCACCGGCTGGTGCACGGCGAGGACGACCCCGACGGCGACAGCGGGCTGGTCGCGTTCCTGCGGCTGCTGCTGGAGTACCCGGAGATCCTGGCCTGGGAGCGGCTCTGGCACGACGGCTACCAGGCGCTGCAGCAGCAGCTCTACGGGACCGCGAAGTTCCTCGCGCCCGACCTGCAGGTCGGCTGGCACGTCTGGCACCATAACTCGTTCTCGCCGCTGTACCGGTCCGAGATGAGCTTCCGGCCGATGGCCGCCTACTCGGACTTCGTCAAGCCGGTGCTGTACGACATGTGCGGCGGGTACCGGCTGCACGACCACATCGGCAACGTCACCCGGGGCATCTTCCGCGGTACCGATCCGCAGACCGTGTTCGACTTGTTCCGCCACGCGCTCGGCTACGACGAGGCGGTCGGGTACGACGAGCTGCCCGGGCACGGCCTGTCCCCGGACTACGTGCGCCGCGAGACCGCCCGCACCGTGCGGGCGGTCGACGGCCAGGCGGCGGTGTACCCCGGACTGGACGCCGGCGTATCGAGCCCGGCCCACGTCCGCCAGGTGACCCCGGACGACATCGCCGCCTCGGTCGGGGCCGCGCTCGACGCCGGCGCGAACGGCTACATCCTGTCCCGCAAGTACTCCGAGATGAGGCTCGACACGCTCGCGGCGGCCGGGGCGGCGCTGCGGAGCCGGGCGTGACCGCACGCGTCGGCATCGCCTGCAACGCCGCCACCAGGGCCCGGTTCATCACCGAGGAATCGGTCGCCCGGCTGGCCCGGGCGGCCGAGGTGCGCTGGCTCGAGTTCGACGGCCCGGACCGGGCCAGCGGGCCGCCGCCGGCCGACCCGGCCAGCCGGGCCGCGCTGATCGGGTTCGCGGCCGGCCTCGACGCGCTGGTGGTGAGCCACGGCTGCCCCCGGGTCGACGACGAGGTGCTGGCCGCCGCCCCGTCGCTGCGGCTGGTCGGCGACCTGCACGGAGACCGGTTCGCGGCCCGCATCGACGTGGCCGCCGCCGCCCGCCGGGGGGTGTGGGCGGTCGACACCACCAACGCCTCGTCCGACCCGGTCGCGGAGTGGGCCCTGGCGCTGATGCTGATCGGGCTGCGCAACGCCGGGGCGCTGTTCCGGCGGCTGGCGGCGGGCGAGGTGCTGTGGCCCGACCGGGCCGCGTTCAGCCACGACCCCGGGTACCTGAACGGCGAGCTCACCGGCAAGACCGTCGGCATCATCGCCTGCGGCCACATCGGCCGGAGGCTGCTCGACCTGCTGGCTCCGTTCGGCGTGACCGTGCTCGTCTACGACCCGCACGCGCCCGCGGTGCTGGCCGAGATCTACGACCTGACGCTGACCAGCCTGGAGCGGGTGCTGGCGGGGGCCGACGTGGTCGTCTGCCTGGCCCCGCTGACCTCGCAGACCCGGGGCCTGGTCGGCCCGGCCGAGATCGCCGCGCTCCGCCCGGGCAGCGTGTTCGTCAACGTGTCGCGCGGCCCGGTGGTGGACTCGGACGCGCTGACCGCGCGTCTCGCCCACGGCGACCTGATCGCCTGCCTCGATGTGTGGGACCCGGAGCCGATCCCGGCCGACGCGGTCATCCGCGCGCTGCCCAACGTGTTCCTGTCGCCGCACATCGCCGGGGTCACGGCGGCGGCCGAGCCTAGATTCTTTGACCGGATGGTGGACGAGGTGCTGCGCGCCTTGGCCGGCGACCACCCGCGGCATCAGCTCGTCCCTCGCGAGCCGCCGGCAGCGTGACCGGGGCGGACGCCTGCGTGCCCTCGCGCCTGGTCGATTCGCGGACGACGAGCTCGGGCTCGAGCACCACCCGCCGGTGCCGGTGCTGCCCGGGGGAGGCGGTGATCTCCTCCACCAGCAGCCCGGCCGCGATCTGGCCCATCTCCGACGACGGCTGGCGGACCGAGGACAGCGGGACCGCGGCCGCGCCCGCGAACTCGATGTCGTCGTAGCCGATGATCGCCACTTCCCCTGGCACCGACACCCCGGCCGCGTACAGGGCCTGCAGCACGCCCAGCGCGAGCAGGTCGTTCGCGCAGAACACGGCCGTCGGCCGCCGGGCCAGCGCGAGCAGGCGGCGGCCCGCCTCCCGGCCCGAGGCCACGTCCATCCGGTCCATCACGATCTGCGCGAGCGCGTCGGCGGGCAGGCCGTGGGCGGTGATCGCGGCCAGCGCCCCGTCCCGGCGGTCCCGGCACTGGGCGAACGACATCGGCCCGCTCACGTACGCGATGTCCTGGTGGCCGGTCTCGACTAGGTGGGCGCCCGCCATCCGGCCCCCGGCCACGTCGTCGACCGAGACCGAGCAGCCCTCTGACGTCACCCGGTCGACCAGGACGAACGGGATGTCGTGCCGCCGCAGCACGCTGAGCTCGGCCCCGGACGGGTCGGCCGGGGTGAGCAGCACCCCGCGCACGCGCTGCTCGGCGAACAGCGAGATGTAGGCGGCCTCCTCGGCCGGGTCGTTGTCGCTGTTGCACAGCATCACCCGCAGGCCCGCGGTCACCGCGGCCCGGGCCGCGCCCGCCGCGACCTCGGCGAAGAACGGGTTGGCCATGTCGAGCACGAGCTGGCCGATGATGCGGCTGGTGCCCGCCCGCAGCGAGCGGGCGGCCTCGCTGCGCACGTACCCGAGCCGCTCGATCGCGGCCTGGACCCGGTCACGGGTCTCCGGCGCCACCAGGTCCGGGCGGTTGATCGCGTTGGAGACGGTGCCAACGGACACGCCGGCATCCTGTGCTACATCCTTAATGCCTACGATCCGGGTCACCTGACCATGATAGCCGTACCATAATCGTTTCAGTCGAGCCATCTGCGGCTATTCGCGGACGTGTTGCCGGGTGAGCGGCGATTTAGCCCTCGCCGACCGCCGCCGTGACCTCGAACGCGTGCAGCAGGCGGGCACCCGCGCTCTCCATGTGGCTCGCCATCGCCCGCCCGGCCGCGGCCGGGTCCCGGTCCCTGATCGCCGCGAAGACCGCGGCGTGCTCGGCGTACGTGATCTCGGCCAGCACCTCGTCGCGCAAGATCCGCTCGGTCCACACCCGTAGCAGCGACCGCACGTTCTGCAGCAGGTCGCGCAGCACGACGTTGCCCGCGGCGGCTCCGATCTCGAGGTGGAAGTCCCGGTCCGCCTGGACGAACCGGTCCAGGTCGTCGACGTTGGCGCGCATCTGCGCCAGCTGCGCCTCGAGCGCGGCGATGTGCTCGCGGCCCGCCCGCTCGGCCGCGAGCTCGGCCGCCTGGATCTCCAGCCCCCGGCGCAGCTCGATCAGCTCCCTGGTCCGCTGCTCGCCGAGCATCAGGCCCCAGCTCAGCGTCTGCGGCAGCAGCTCCGAGGCGCTGCCCCGCAGGTAGGTGCCCGAACCGGGGCGGATGCTGACCACCCCGAGCATGTCGAGCGCGGCCAGCGCCTCGCGCACGGCCGACCGGCCGACGCCGAGCGACGCCGCCAGCTGCCGCTCGGGCGGCAGCCGGGTCCCCGGCTCGACCTCGCCGCTGGTGAAGTACGCCAGCAGCCGGGCCGCGACCGCGGAGACGGCCGAGGCGGGCTGCACGCTGCCGCCGAGAGCGGCAGCGATGTCGGCCGCGCTGCGGCCGGACGGTGGCGAGGTCACCCTCACACCTTAGCCGGGCCGAGGTCATGACGATTGGCCAACCGGTTGACCAATTAATCGTTTCAAACTAGCATCGCCAGCGGGGCGGCCCGGCCTGGCCGGGCGCCCGCCACACGAGCGAAAGGACGCAGGGAACATGCCGGAAACACTGACGGTGACGGTCGTGGGCGCCGGGGGCAAGATGGGCATGCGCGTCTCCGCCAACCTGGACAAGGCCGCGTACACGACCTACTACGCGGAGGCTCACCCGGCCGCCAGGGACCGGGTCACCGCGGCCGGCCGGACGCTGACCGACGCCGTCGAGTCGGTGCCGCTCAGCGACGTGGTGATCCTGGCCGTGCCTGACGTGCTCCTGGGCCAGATCTCGGCCGAGCTCGTCCCGGTCGCCAAGCCCGGGGCGATCATCCTCACGCTCGACCCGGCCGCCGCCTACGCGGGCCTGCTGGCCCGGCGCGACGACGTGCACCTGGCCTGCGCGCACCCGTGCCACCCGTCGATCTTCCTCGAGCGCACGAGCAAGGCCGAGTGGTCCGACACGTTCGGCGGCGAGGCCGCGCCGCAAGAGGTGGTCGCCGCGATCGAATCGGGCGACGCCGCCGCTCGGGACCGGGCCGAGGAAGTCATCCGGGCCATGTACGCCCCGGTCATCGACGTGCACTGGGTGACCGTGGAGCAGCTCGCCTACCTCGAGCCGACGCTGGTCGAGACCATCACCTGCATGATCAGCGGGCTGCTGAAGGAAGCGCTGCACGAGACCGTGACCACGGTCGGCGTGCCTGAAGCGGCGGCCAAGGCGATGCTGTTCGGCCACACCCAGGTCGCGCTGACGAACTCGCTGCGCGGGTCGAACCCGTTCTCCGAGGCGTGCCTGATCGCGATGGACTACGGCCGCGAGTCGATCATCTCCGATGACTGGAAGAAGGTCTTCGACCGCTCCGAGCTCGACACCGTCATCGCCCGGATGCTGCGGATCAGGCAGGTCGAGCACGCGCAGGCGGGACCGCAGGCGGGGCTGGAGCCCAGCGCCCCGCAGTCATCATGACCCGGGTCTACAACGACCCGGGTGACTTCGCGCGCGAGGCGACCGAGGGCCTCGTCGCGGCCAACCGGGATCGGCTGCGGCTGGTGCCGGGCGGCGTGACCAGGGCCGCGCCGACCACGGCGGGCCAGGTGGCGGTGGTCATCGGCGGCGGCTCCGGCCACTACCCGGCCTTCTCCGGGCTGGTCGGGCGCGGGCTGGCGCACGGCGCGGTCGTCGGCAACGTCTTCGCGTCGCCGTCGGCCAAGCAGATCTGCTCGGTCGCGCGGGCGGCCGCGGCCGGCGGCGGCGTGCTCCTCAGCTACGGCAACTACGCCGGCGACGTGCTGCACTTCGGGGCGGCGGCCGAGCGGCTGGCGGCCGAGGGGATCGAGGTCAGGCAGCTCCAGGTCACCGACGACGTGTCAAGCGCGGGCGCCGATGAAATCGACCGGCGCCGGGGCGTGGCCGGCGACCTGGTGGTGTTCAAGGTCGCGGGGGCCGCGGCCGACCTCGGCCGGTCGCTGGCGGAGGTCGTCCGGCTGGCGGAGCTGGCCAACCGGCGCACCCGTTCCTTCGGCGTCGCCTTCGCCGGCTGCACCCTCCCCGGCGCGGACGAGCCGCTGTTCACCGTCCCCGCGGGCCGGATGGGCGTCGGCATGGGCGTGCACGGCGAGCCGGGTATCGGCGAGGCTGACCTGCCCGCCGCCGACGAGCTCGCCCGCCAGCTCGTGACCACGCTGCTTGGCGAGCTGCCGGACGGGATCGGCGACCCAGCCGGGCAGCGGGCGGCGGTGCTGCTCAACGGGCTCGGCGGGGTGAAGTACGAGGAGCTGTTCGTCCTCTACCGGCGGGTCGACGCGCTGCTGGCCGCGGCCGGCGTCGAGGTCGTCGAGCCCGAGGTGGGCGAGCTGATCACCAGCCTCGACCTGGCCGGGGTGTCGCTCACCCTGTGCTGGCTGACCGACGAGCTGGCCGGCCTGTGGCAGGCCCCGGCCGACGCGGCCGGCTTCCGCAAGCGGACGCTGGCCCCACTCGACCCCCCCGCCCCGGCCGCCGCCACCCCGGCGGCCGGGGCGGTGCGGTCAGCCGCCCCCGGGACGCCCGGCACTTCCGCCGACGCCGCGCCGGACCCGGACGCGGCGGAAACCGCCTCGTCAGGACGCGACCCATCGCGAGGTGCCACGTCCGACCCTGACCAGCCCGCCGCGGTGCCGCCCGCGCCGGCCGCCTCCCGCGCGGCCGCCGCGGTGATCGCGGACGCCCTCGCCGCCGCCGCGCGGGTGCTCGACGCGAACGCGGCCGAGCTCGGCCGGATCGACGCCGCCGCCGGCGACGGCGACCACGGCGACGCGATGCGGCGCGGCTCGGCCGCGGCCGCCGCCGCCGCGCAGGCCCTGCTCGGCCAGGGGGCAGGCGCGGGTACGACGCTGACCCGGGCCGGCGCCGCCTGGTCCGACGCCTCCGGCGGCGCCTCCGGGGCGCTGTGGGAGGTCGGCCTGTGCGCGCTTGGCGAGGCGATCGGCGACGACGCCGGGCCGACGCCCGACATCCTGGCCGGGGCTGTCGGCAACTGGAGCGCGCAGGTCATGCGGATCGGCGGGGCGGTGCCAGGCGATAAGACGATGGTCGACGCGCTGGTGCCGTTCGACGCCGCGCTGACCGCCCGGGTCGCCGCCGGGGTCGCGTTCGGCCAGGCCTGGGACGAGGCGGC
>Ga0335075_10019028_pt1 | contig 10170 bp, 5 predicted proteins | sample Lox_Sample_24_FD_206723 | JGI IMG/M metagenome (GOLD analysis project Ga0335075, IMG submission 206723) | Soil microbial communities from Loxahatchee National Wildlife Refuge, Florida, United States - Lox_Sample_2.4 | ecosystem: Environmental > Terrestrial > Soil > Wetlands | place: USA: Florida... | reverse complement strand
GAGGCCGGAGCGAGCCTTGACCACAGCATGGTTCGACGAGCAGCCGCGGCTGACTCTCGAGGAGTTGCAGTCCGCGAGGTTTCCGCTGGGACGGCGCGGTTACGACGAGGAGTCGGTCAACAGCTTCCTGCGGCTGGTGCAGGCCGAGTTCGTGCGCCTGGTCAGCGAGCGGGCGTCCTTGTGGGCGGAAGTCCAGCGGCTGCGCCGGCGGATTCTGGCCGGAGAGGCCGATGGCGATCCGAAGGCGGTGCTGCTGCGTGAGGCCTATGCGCACATACCTGCGGTGCCGATACCGTCAACCGCGGACCTGTACGTGGCCGACGCCCGGGCCTACAGCGCCCGGATCGCCGAGGAGGCCAGGCAGCGCCGCGATCACCTCATGCTGGAGGCCGAGCAGCACTCGGACGCGATCCTGGAAGATGCTCAGGCCATGGCCCGTGAGGCGGCGGTTTCCGCGCTGAACCTCCCGGCGCCGCCGCAGACCGACGGCGAGCGGCAGGCCGCGCAGGCAGAGCTGGCTTTCCTGCGGACCTTCAGTGACTTCTACCGGGCCCACCTGCGGGCCTACACCGAAAGCATGCTGCGCGGTATCGAGGAGTGGGAGCGCAAGGGAGCAGGCTCATTCCTGGATGCCGCGCCCGGGCCGGCCGACTACCGGAGCACCGGGCCCTGATGCGACGGATAATGGCAGCACTGCGACTCCTGGCCCGGCTCCGGACCGCCGTTGCGGACGTGCGGACCAGGCTAGGAGACGCCGAGGCCAAAGACGGGGTCGATGGCCTCTATGCGTATCCGCGCCGATTCTGCCTCGGGCACCCCGAGCCGTTCGAAGATGTCCAGTGCCTGCCTGAAGGCGATACGCGCCGCGTGGGGATGCAGCTGCGTATTGAGCGTCGATTCCGCGATTCCTTCGAGGGCCTTGCCTTCCTCGTACGGGTCGCCGATCTCCCGGGCCAGCCTGAGCGCGGTGTGGTAGTGATCAAGGGCGCCGTCGTACCGGCCCAGCCCGCGATGTATGTCGGCAATCGCGCGCATCGCGATCAGCTGCTGGGACAGGTTACCGATCTCCTGCGCAATCTGCCGCGCCTTCTCACGATGGATAAGCGCCTCGTCGTAGGCCGCCGCGCTCTGGTAAATGGCACCGATCTCATTGAGCACCTCGGCTTCATCCGGGAGGTCGCCAATGTCACGCAGAATTGTCAGCGCGCGCCGGCAAGCCGCAAGTGCCTCCTCGTACCTGCCCTTGTAATGATGGACGTGGCCAATGTTCTTGTACAGAATCGCCTGATTCTGTACTCCGCCTATCTCACCGAATATCTGCAGGGATTGCTGGTATGCGTCGAGAGCGTCCCGGTGGTGGCCATTGTACAGGTGGATCCGGCCCAGATTATTGAGCGCTTTAGCTTCACCTCGCCGATCGCCGACGCCACGATAGAGCGACAGCGCCTCGCGCATGTGATCTTGCGCCTCGGGGTAACGGCCCAGATGCCAGCACGCGATTCCGGAATGGCTCAACGTGGCCGCCACACCGCGCGGGTTCTCGGCGGCGCGGTACAGGATCCATGCTTCGCGGAAATAAGCGAGTGCCTCACGAGAACGAGCGGTGCGCTGGTAGGCCAGGCCGATCTGGTCGAGAGCATCTGCCTCGCCGCCCCGGTCACCCAGCCGCCGGTAGATGGCCGCGGCTTCCTCGGCCCGGGGAAGCGCCGCCTCGTGCCGTCCGGTCTGCTGAAGCACGGCGCTGAGCGCCAGCGACGCCTGCGCGACCCGGACCGGATCGACGAGATCCCGGCCGACCTGCAGGGCAAGAGTGTGCGCCGCGATCGCGTCGTCCCAGTACGCCGTGATCTCCGCGAACTCGGCCAGCACGTCGATGAGGTCGGCGCACTTCTGCTTCCATTCGCGCGCGAACGCGCAGCGCACAGCCTGCAAGAGGTTCTGCCACTCCGACCGCAGCCAGTCGGCCGCGTCTTCCTGCGTACCCAAAGCCGGGCTGGCCGCCGGCACCCGGGTGACCTGCACGGGCGCCCGGTGCCGGAACGGATAGAGCACCCGGTCGGCCCGGTCGGCCGTGTGCAAGTAGTAGTCAAGCAGCCGGCCCAGGGCCTGCCGCTGCTCACTCTCTGGATCGTCGCGCGCGGCGCGCAGCGCCGCATAGTCGCGGATCAGGTCGTGGAATCGGAACTGCCCGTCCGGTGCCCGCGCCAGCAGGTGACACTCGAGCAGCGTGACGACGGCCTTTTCCGCCTCGGCCAGGGTGCAGCCGTCCAGGGCCGCCGCGGCCGGCAGGCTCAGATGAGCGCACGGGCTGACGCCCAGCCGCCGGAAGAACCGCTGGTGATCGGGTTCCAGCGCACCGTAGGACAGGTCAAAGGCGGCCATCACCCCCGGGCTGACCGCACCGGTGCCGCCCAGCCGCGCGCTGAACTGCGACAGTTCTTCGATCAGGCCGTCCAGGCTCAGCGAGCTATCCTGTGCGATCCGGCTGGCGGTGAGCTGGATGGCCAGTGGCAGCCGCCCGCACTGCCCCACCGCCGCTGCGACCTGACCCGCGTCGCCCGTCCTGCCCTCACCCGCTATCTGCCGGAACAGCGTGACCGCCTCGTCCACCGGCAGCACGTCCAGGGTCAGCGTGCGGGAGCCCGGGTAGTCCGGAAGCCTGCGACGGGTAGTGATAAGGATCAGGCACCGGCCCGTCACCGGCAGCAGCGGGCGGATCTGGTCGTGCCCGGCCGCGTCGTCGAGGATGACCACGGCGCGACGGCGGCTCAGCTGGGCCCGCCACAACGCGGAACGCTCGCCGATGGTGTCCGGTATCTGGGCGGCGGGCACGGACAGCATCTGCAGCAGGCGTTGCAGCGCCTCGGCCGGACCCAGCGCCGGGCTCCCCGGGCCGTGGGAATGAAGGTGCAGGTAGAGCGTGCCTTCCGGGTACTGCCCGGAGAGCTGCCGGGCTGCCCGGACCGCCAGCGCGGTCTTTCCCACACCCGGCATGCCCTCGATGATGGCGATCCCGGGGATGTTGCCGTGTTCCTCGCCGAGCCGTCCGAGTTCCTGGCTGCGGCCCACAAATTCCGCCGTCTCGGGCGGAAGGGTGTCCGGCGGCGCCGCCCGGTTCGGGTGCTGGCCCGGGGACCGCATGGTCAGCTCGGGGTCACCGCCCAGGATCCGCTGATGAAGCTCGGACAGCATCGGCCCCGGTTCTGCGCCCTGCTCCGCAACGAGCTGGCTGCGGGTCTCCCGGTAGAGGCTCAGGGCGTCGGCCGGACGGCCGCTCCCGTAAAGGGCGGTCATCTGGTGGGCGACGAGCGTCTCATCCAATGGATACCGAGCCAGCAGATGTCGAAGCTCGCCGACCAGGTCGGCGTGCCGGCCAAGCTCCAGCTCGCACGCGACACGTTCCAGGATGGCCGCCCGGCGCTCCTCTTCGAGACCCTCCCGGATCCGCGCTACCCAGTCGCCGCTGATGCCGGTCAGTGCCTGGCCCCGCCACAGCCCGTCCGCCTCGCGCAGCAGCGACGCTGCGTGATCGTGGTCGCCGCTGGCCGCCAGGGCATCCGCTTGCCGGCGCAGCCGGCGGAACTGATGCACGTCGATCGTCTCGGGATCGACCTCGAGGGCGTAGCCCCGCGCCCGGCTCACCAATTGCACGCGGTCGCCCACGGCCTGCCGGAGTGACGCCCGGAGCCTGGTGATGTAGACGGAAAGACTCTCTCTCGCCTTGGGCGGGGGCTGGGTATCCCACAGCCTGTCGATGACACTCTCAACCGGCACTATCGTGCGCGGCGACAGCAGCAGTATGGCCAGGATGCACTGCGCCCTGGCTGGCCCAAGATCCTGCCGCTGGCCAGCCGACCAGAGCTCAATCGGTCCGAGCGTCCGGAATTCCATGACCGCCTTGCATCTTGTCAGCACTCGCCCGGGTTAATACCCGTCGTGAGCCGGTTCTCACCAGTATCCTAAGCGAATTCGCGGATCAGGAAAACAATCAGCCCCTGCCGATGGCATGCGGCGCAATTTTCACCGCAAGTGGCTGACTCCGCCGCCTGCCGGATAGCTTTCCGTGCCATTCCGAAGTGGTGTTCGTGTGGGAGCTGAGATAAGCCGGTGGTGACGAGTGGCACACGGTGCTCTACGGGCTGTTGTGACAAGATGTTATTAGCGAGGCATCCGTAGTCGGCTCCCATCTCCGTTCGCGCTCCATCATGTGCGCGCAGCGGACAATGGCGAGCGCTGTGCGCGGATAATGCCAAGCACGCTTGCGGGCAATATCAAGCAGCGCAGGGAAAATGTCGCCCGGATCTATCCGAATGCCACATCCCGGGACGATTAATAGTGTAGTTTCTTTTATTAGGAGACTCTGCAGACTCTGCCTATACCGTCAGTTACCGATGAGGGGATCGTCCCGATGAAGACTCATAGGTGGATACCGCACGTCGTCGCACAGGAGCGAGTTCCGGTCGAGGCCTTAACCGGAACGCAGCGAACCGACCCGCTGGCCCAGGCGAGTCGCCGGATTCTCATTCTCGCTCTCGTGCTCGGCAGCCTCGGTGCCGACGCAGCGGCATTGGCCGGCTACGCCAGCGCCGACCATGCGAATGCCCAGCCGACGGCTAGCATCAGTCTCGCAGCGAACGCTTCGCCGATTAGCTCCGGCCACGTCACCGAATCGACCTGGATGTATTAACCCAGGATCCATGCGCCCAGAGGCTGGCTGGCCACTTCCATAATTGTGGTTGATCTCACGACGCACATGGTCGCGGATCGCCACGATCGTGGAACGGCCGGGGTGACGTGTGCCCGCCCATGGGGCACAGCGGGCCCGGCCCTGGCCAGGGCGTAGGCCCCTCAGTGCTGGTGAGGGGCCTACGCCTGGTCATGCATGTTAGGCCGCCGCAGGCGCTACGGCGACCTGACCGGTTGCGGCATATTTAGCCGAAACTGTCGAATTCCCCGTTTCGCACGCCTCCGAGGAATGCGTGCCATTCATCCGGTGTGAAGCGGAGAACTGGGCCTTGGATGTTCTTGCTGTCGCGAACGCCGATCTCGCCATTAGGCAGGCTGGCGACCTCGACGCAGTTTCCGTTGGCGAAGCTCAGGGAACTCTTAACCCAGGACGAATCTGAACCTGGTCTTTCCTGGCGTCCCTCGGACGCAAGTCTTTTCATACCCTTACCTCGTAAATGTCGTGTGATTTAGACCCCGGAGTCTTGTCCCTACGTAGGGTAATATACCAGCTACAGAACGTGCGTGTGGTCAAGCTGGCGGTGATCGGCATCCGGGGTCTCTGACCACTGCAGGAGACTACTGGTGTCTCCGGTACCGCAGGGGACTAATGGAGCAAGGAATGGCGAATGAACCTATCCCGCCATCTGGCGTTCATCCGGTTGCGCTCGCGCCGGTCACCGGGAGCGTGGCGCTGACCTGGTGGTATAACGAGATCCGACGGATGGTCTACCCTTGGTAGTGGCGCGGGCACGCTGCCGCCGATCCCGCCGAGGAAGATCGTCTAGCTGGGCCGCCGTTGCCGCGTCCGCCGGGCCGGGTCCCGATGTACCGCGGCGCTACATTTTCGCCGAATGGCCAGATTCCTATGGCTTGGTTAGCTGACCGTCAGTGGCGGGCCGTTTCCCCGACCAACGGTTCTCGGCCGTCTCGAGTATGAGCGCCTTGGATGCCGCTGGGTCGAGCGACATGTCGACGAGCATCTGAAATGCGATCCGGTGCAGGTAGGTGTCTCTCTCGCCTTCCACTGAGAAGTCGCTTCTCAAATGCTCATTGCTGACCACATCGTGGAGCATGGCGTCACTATGTGGGCCAAAGCTGAATATAACAAATGACTCCCCGAAGATGACGTGCTGCGCATCGAGGGGGAGGATCTGCAACGTCAGGTTGGGCCGGTCGGCCTCACGCGCGAGTCGCTGAAGCTGTTCGTACATCACCGAATCATCGCCGACCCGGCGCTTCAGGACCGACTCGTCGAGCACGACGGACAGGGTCAGTTCCCGGTCCAGCACCTGCTGACGTCGCATCCGGACCCTGACCAGCCGGTCCACCATGCCGGGCGGGACCGGCTCCACCCTCGTGTAGGTACTGATGATGTGCCGGGCGTAGCCTTCGGTCTGCAGCAGGCCGGTGACCACGTCGACGTGCCAGATAGCGATCGAGCTGGCCTCGTGTTCCAGGCCGATGAATGCCTGATAGTCGGCGGAAAGGCCGTCGGCGTATTCTTCCCACCAGCCCTTGTGGGACGCATCCTGGGCCAGTTCGAGCAGCAGCGCCCGGCGGGACCCAGTGATCTGATAGTAGTCGAGCAGCCTTTCGACTTCCCGGGGCTGCAAGCCGGTCCTGGCCCGCTCGTATCGGCTGATCTTGGAAGGCGACCATTTCAGCGCCGCGGCGACGGCATCCCCGCTCTTGCCCTTGCTCTCCCTGATCTCGCGCAGCTCGGCAGCCAGCCGCCGGCGCCGTACGGTCGGGCTTCCCGGCACGGTCATCTGGCCACCTCCTCCTCATGCCGCCTGAGCAGGGCCAGTGTAGCCGTTGCCTAGATTTTAGCTACATCCGCAATGAAACTGTCATTGCACCTCGCGTCGCGCCGAAATACGCAGGCCGGTGCGGACCTGACCGGTGCGCGGCCAGGCCCTCGGAACGGACAGCCTATGTCGCCCACCCCGCCAGCGCGAGGCTGCAGAGCTGTATTGTGGCGAACGAGGCGATTGTTGCCAGACGTGTTTACACGTACTGGCCAGGCAGAAACTCGCGACCGGGCCCGGTGGCCAGTTATGCCTGTCGAAATGAACGGGTTCGGCTTCCGGCAACGGCATGATTCAGCCACTGCGGATTGGATCGGTCTGCGCGCGGCTGTTAGCCGTGAGCCAGTTTAGCTCAATTGCGAAATTTCATGTCGGGGCCCACGGTAATCACGGTCGCGTGCTGCACGTTGACCATGGGCGTGGACGCGCTCGCTGCCGAAATTTCTGCGCCAGCGAGTACCGTTCCGGCCACACCGAGCACTAGAATAGCGGGAATGATGACAGTCCGACCGATGCGCATGACTCCTCCACGAACGTTCTGGCAGGTCAGCGGCCTGGTAGCCCCGTTCCGCCGACTTGCGTGGCGCATCTGAATTTGGGCAGGTTATTTCCTACCTTGCGGTAAGCTTAGGCATCGCGAACGGCAATTAGCTAGATGTTCTACCCTACTAAAAAATTGCCTAAGAATTGGCGTAGGCCTTTACCGAAAATGTTCATTAATTCATGCTGAGAGGCGGACACTGCAAGGAGGCATGCAATTTTCATCGCCAGATGCGGGAACACTGGCGCGTGATTACTGCCTAACGTGTATTGGTTGCTAAATTTGCACCTTTACATTCCACTTGTCCAGAAAGTCTTCTGGTAGTAGTGTTCGCACCGTGCCTACCGTGACTCTGGCCGGTTCATTAGTCGGCCGCGACAGCGAGCTAGCGCTGCTGGCCGGGCTGGTGCGGGAGGCGGTCGCGGGGCGGGGCGGCTGCGTGCTGATCGAGGGCGAGCCGGGGATCGGCAAGTCCACGCTGGTGCGGACGGCTCTGGCTCGGGCGGCCGATGCCGGCTGTGAGGTGTTCTGGGGCTCCGGTGACGAGCTGGGGCAGGCACTACCGCTGTTGCCGCTGCTGGAGGGATTGCGGGTACGCGAGCCTTCGCCCAATCCCCGGCGGGACACGATCGTCGGGCTGCTGCGTGGCGAGGTCGCCGCCGATCGCGGCACGGACGTGTCGGGCGAACTAGCGGAGCAGCTGCTGGCGCTGGTCGCCGAGCAGTGCGCCGCGGCGCCGACGGTCCTGGTCATCGACGATCTGCAGTGGGCCGATCAGGCCAGCATCACGCTGTGGGGTCGGCTGGCCAGGTCGGCCCGGCAGGAGCCGCTGCTGCTGGTCGGGATGATGCGCCCGGTACCGCAGCGAGAAGACCTGCTGGCGCTGCGCCGAGCGGTGGGCGACGCCACCCGGCTGCAGCTCACCGGGCTCGGCGAGGCGGCGGTCGTCGAGCTGGTGGCCGCTCTGGCCGGCGGCCCGCCCGACGACGGGCTGCTGCGGCTGGCCGGTGATGCGGCGGGCAACCCGCTGTATGTGACCGAGCTGGTCGCCGCGCTGGCTCGCGGCTCTGGCATCACCCTGACCGGCGCGGGCGTAGCCGAGCTGACCAGCGGCTCCGCACCTGGTTCCCTGTCGGCGGCCATTGCCGACCGGCTGGGCTTTGTCTCCGGGCCGGTGCGCGAGGTGCTGCGCGCGGCGGCCCTGCTCGGTGTGGACTTCGCCGTGCCGGACCTGGCGACCGTGCTAGGCCGCGGCGTGGTCGGCCTGATCCCGGCCATCGATGAGGCCCGCGCGGCCGGCGTGCTGGCCGAGTCCGGTGACGGTCTTCGGTTCCGGCACCCGCTGATCCGCGCGGCGCTGTACGACGAGATACCGTCCCCGGTGCGGGCCGCCTGGCACCGTGATGCCGGGCGCGCCCTGGCCGAGGCCGGCGCGCCGGCGGACCGGGTGGCCCGGCAGCTGCTGCGGGCCGTGGGCGGACCGGGCGGCCCAACCGAGCCGATGGACGAGTGGATGCTGAGCTGGCTGACTCGCACCGCAGAGCCGCTGGTCGGCCAGGCGCCCCAGGTAGCAGCACAGCTCCTCCGCCACGCCGTCGCGAATTCTCCGGCCAACTCAGCCCGGCACGACCGTCTGGTGGCCAGGCTCGCGGACGTTCTATACCGGGTCGGCGATGCAGCCGAGGCCGAGCGGGTGGCCAGCCGGGCCCTAGCCCAGGCGGCCGAGCCAGATCTCCTTGTCGACCTGCACTGGACGCTGGCCGAGTGCCGCATGCGGATGGGCCGGTTCGCGGAGTCACTTTCCACGCTGGACCAGGCCCTGGCGTCCCCAGGGATCTCGGCCCGGCACCGGGCCCGGCTGCTCGTGCTCGCGGCCCGGACGCACGACAACCGGGGCGAGACCGAGAAGGCCGGCCAGGTCGCCGCCGCGGCGCTCGCGGTGGCCTCGGAGGCGGCCGACAAATGGGCCATGGGCTGGGCCTTGCACGTGCTGACCATCGTGGCCTCGGCGCAGGAGGAGATGACCGACGCGCTGCCGCTGTTCGACCGGGCGCTGACCGTGACCCAGGGCGATCCGGCCCTGACCGACCTGCGGCTGCTGCTGCAGATCAACCAGGCCGTCACGCTGAGCGACCTCGACCGGTACGAGGAGGCCTTCGCCGCGGCCCGGCAGGCACGCCACCTCGCGAGCCAGGTCGGCATGGTGATTCGGCTGGTCCAGGCGCACTGTGCCCTGGGCCAGATGTTCTTCGAGACGGGGCGCTGGGCCGAGGCCATGGCCGAGGTGGAGGTCCTGGACGAAGACCTGAAGGAGCCCATGGCGGCCTGCTGCGATCTGGGCATCGCCGCGGTGATCTGCTTTCATCGCGGCGAGATCACCGAGGCGCAGCGCTATCTCGCCGCTACCGTCCCCCATGCCCAGCGGATCGGGAACCAGGTCATCGGCCCTCTGGCCATCGCCCGCAGCCTGGACTGCGAGCAGGCTGGCGCGCTGCCCGAGGCGCTGGCCGAGCTAACCGCCGGGTTCGCCGACAACACCGAAGAACTCGACGAGCTCGAGGACCTGCTGGCCGACGCGGTCCGCCTGGCCATGAAGACGGGCGACCTGGCCACCGCGGGGGGCGTGACGGCCCAGGCTACGGCCCTGGCCGCCGGGTCGGGGATCCCGCATCGGCAGGCGAACGCCCTGTACTGTCGTGGCTTGCTGGACCGCGATGCTCCTCGGTTGCTGGCGGCCGCGGAGCGCTACGGCGACGCCAGCCGGCCACTACTCCGGGCCAAGGCACTGGAGGCGGCGGCCGAGGGCTTCATCTACTTGGGCGACCGGGACCAGGCCCGGGCCGCGTTCACCCGTGCCGTGGAGATCTACGCGTCACTCGGTGCCACCAGGGACGTCGCCCGGCTGCAGGCCAGGTTCCGCGAACACGGCATCCGCCGTGGCCCGCGCGCGAAACACCGGCAGGCGCACAGCGGCTGGGACAGCCTCACGCCCACCGAGACCAAGATCGCCGCGTTCGTGCAGGAGGGACTGTCCAACCCCGAGATCGCGGCCCGGCTGCTGCTGTCCCGGCGGACAGTCGGGACTCGCGTCTC
>Ga0335075_10019027_pt1 | contig 10170 bp, 7 predicted proteins | sample Lox_Sample_24_FD_206723 | JGI IMG/M metagenome (GOLD analysis project Ga0335075, IMG submission 206723) | Soil microbial communities from Loxahatchee National Wildlife Refuge, Florida, United States - Lox_Sample_2.4 | ecosystem: Environmental > Terrestrial > Soil > Wetlands | place: USA: Florida... | reverse complement strand
GAGGTGTTCGCATCGGTCGCGGCCGGCAATGCCGGCGATGTCGACGCCGCAGTCGCTGCCGCGTCCGCTGCCTGGCCCGAATGGGCGGGCGCGTCGGCCTTCGACCGGGCCGCGTGGTGCGAGCGGATCGTTGCCGGGATCCGGCAGCAGCGCGAGGATCTAGCCAGGGTGCTGACCCTCGATCAGGGCAAGCCGCTGGCCGAGGCCTACGACGAAGTGGACGAGCTTGCCGCCTACTTCCTGATGGCCGGCGAGGATGCCAAGCGCCTTGACGGATCGCTCCCACCGTCGGTCTCGGCTGGCCGCAGGATCCTGGCCGCCAGGGTCCCGCTCGGCGTGGTAGGCGTGATCAGTCCCTGGAACTGGCCGTACACGATGGGCGCGGAGCTGATCGCGCCGGCCATGGCGGCCGGGAACGTGATCGTCTGGGTGCCCGCGCCCACTACTACCGCCTGCTGCGCCGCGCTGGCTCAGGTCATCGCTGACTCAGGACTGCCGGCCGGTGTCTTCAACTTCGTGCCGGGCCCCGGCGCCATCGTGGGCGATGCGCTGGCCGGCCACGCAGGAGTGGCGGGGATCGGATTTGTCGGCTCGGTCGCGACCGGCGCCAGCGTCGCCGCACGGGCCGCGGGCAAAACGCAGCTACTCGAGCTCGGCGGTAACGGCCCGATGGTGGTCCTGGAAGACGCAGACCTGGATCTTGCCGTAGCTGCCGCGCTCGAGGCCGCCTACCTGTGTTCAGGCCAGAGCTGTACGGCCGGCGAGCGTTTCCTGGTGCACGCCGACGTACGCGCCGACTTTGTCGAACGTGTGGTGGCGGCGACGAAGGCTGAGGTCCGCCTCGGAGACCCCTTCGACCCGGAAACGACAATGGGCCCGCTGAACAACGAGCCGACGGCCGAGAAGTTCGACCGCCACATCGCCGATGCCGTGGCCAGGGGTGCGCGAGTCTGCTGCGGTGGCCGGCGCGCGGCCGGGTTCCCGACTCGGCTCTACGCCGAGCCCACCGTGATCGACGGCGTCGCCGTTGGCATGGTGATCGAGCAGGAGGAAACGTTCGGGCCGGTCATCCCGGTGGTCGAGGTGCGATCGGCGGAACAGGCGCTCGAACTCACCAACGCCTCGCCGTTTGGCCTGACGGCTGCGGTCTTTACCGAGGATCTCGAGCGCGGCCTTGCCTTCGCTGAACGCGCAAGGGCCGGCTGGGTCAACATCAACGCATCGACCAACCTGTGGGAATCGCATCTGCCGTTCGGCGGCCGGGCCGGGAGCGTCAGCGGCAGGGGCCGGGTCGGCGGGCGCTACCCGATGGAGACATTCACCGAGCCCAAGCTCGTCACCTACCCGGCCCCGCGGTACTAGCGGCGCGACCAGTAGCGCCGAGGGCGACCGTGGCGTCACCAGGCATAGTGCTCCGGTGCTGGCCGGTAGCCGGGGAAGATGGCGTCGAGGCGATCCAGCACTTTCTCGTCGAGGCTGAGCGTCACCGCGCCCTGAGCGCCCTCGAGCTGTCCGATCGTCCGCGGACCGATAATCGGCCCCGTTACGCCGTCCTGGTGCAGCAGCCAGGCCAGCGCCACGGTGCCCGGCTGCTCGCCGATCTCATCGCACAGGTTCTCGTACGCCTCGAGTTGCTCGCGGTTGCGCTCGACCGCCTCCTGCGCCCGGCCCGCGAGGCGGCGGCGTCCTTCGCGTTCTTGCCTGATCACGCCGCCGAGCAGCCCGCCTTGCAGCGGAGACCACGGGATCACGCCGACGCCATAGGAGATCGCAGCGGGCAGGACCTCAAGCTCGATCTGCCGGGTCATCAGGTTGTAGATGGACTGCTCGCTGACCAGGCCAAAGAAATCACGAGCCGTTGCGGCGTCGTTGGCCTGCGCAAGATGCCAGCCCGCGAAGTTGGAGGAGCCGACGTAGAGGATCTTGCCCTGGGCGACCAGGACTTCCATCGCCTGCCATATTTCGTCCCATGGCGTGCCCCTGTCGATGTGGTGCATCTGGTACAGGTCGATGTAGTCAGTCTTGAGGCGGCGCAGTGAGGCGTCGCACGCGCGCCGGATATTCAGCGCCGAGAGCCTGTCTTCGTTAGGCCAGTCGCCCATCGCTCCGTACAGCTTGGTGGCTAGAACCGTGCGCTCGCGCCGACCGCCACCCGACGCGAACCACTCGCCGATGATCTCCTCGGTCCAGCCGGGATGCGACTGAGAGTTGTTCGCAACCTGGCCGGGCGGGCTGGCCGCACCGCCGTACCGGTTCGCAGTGTCGAAGAAATTGATGCCAAGCTCATGCGCCCGGTCCATGATCGCGTGAGAGTCCGCAGGTGTGGTCAGCGGTCCGAAGTTCATGGTGCCCAGACACAAGCGGCTTACCCGGAGGCCAGAACGGCCGAGATGGATGTAGTCCATGGCGACAAGCCTTTCATACGCACGAGACCCAGCTCGCCGGGCCTGCGGGCGCTAGGCGTGCACCGGTGGATGCCGGTCGGCCCACGGCGCAGCTTGCTCAAGCTGTGCCGCGACCCTGATCAGCAGATCCTCTCGGCCAAAGGGCGCGACGAGTTGCACGCCGACTGGCAGGCCGTCCGGCGTCCAGTGCAGTGGCAGGCTGATGGCCGGCTGGCCGGTCATGTTGAACTGCGCAGTGTAGGGGATGAAACCGACGACCCGCGGGCCCTCCGATTCTGCTCCGCCCGCGGTGAACCACCCGAGTTCCGGCGGCGGCGCGCCAACGGTGGGCGTGACGAGCAGGTCGTAGTCGTTCCACCAGTTGGCCATCCGCCTGGCCCAGGTGCCCAACCATGCCCGGCTCTGCAAGTAGGTGACTACTCCCAGCGTCCGGCCAATCGCCCGGTAGACGGCATTACGCGGCTCGATCTCGTCATCCTCGATCGGCCGGCCGAGCGCTGTCTCATACGCTCGCATCGATGTCTCGGTGTCGGCCGCGATGATGAGCGTGAAGTGCTGGATGAACTCGGGGTCGAACATCGCCTCCGGCGCCGAGTCTTCGACGCCATGGCCGAGCGACTCTAGCAGGTGTCCGGCGCTTGCCACCGCAGCGCGGCACTCAGGGTGGTCAAGGAAGTCCTCGCCGTCAGGCCGATCAAGCAGCCCGATTCGCAGCCTGCCGGGGTCGGCTCCGACCTCCCGTACGAGCGGGCCAGGCAGCGGCGGGGCGTAGTAGGGCTCGCCGGAGAACTGGCCGCTGATCACGTCGAGCACGCCGGCTGCGTCCCTGACTGTGCGGGTCACGGCGTTATCGATCGTCGCGCCTGCCCAGCCCTCTCCTATCAGCGGCCCCTGACTCACCCGGCCCCTGGTGGGCTTGAGCCCGACGAGCCCGCACACGCTGGCCGGGATCCGGATGGATCCGCCGCCGTCATTGGCATGTGCGACCGGCACCATCCCGCTGGCGACCGCCGCTGCCGAGCCGCCGGACGAACCGCCGGTCGAGTGGCCGGTGTTCCACGGGTTGCGCGCAGGCGGGAAGCTGCGGGCCTCCGTCGTCACTGTGGTGCCGAGCTCGGGCACGTTCGTCCGGCCGAGAGGGATAAAGCCGGCCGCCCGGAATTGCTCAGCCAGGTAAGACGTCACCTGCCAGTCCAGATCGCGCAGCGGTCCGAGGCCGAACGCGGTCGGCTCGCCGGCCACCGTGCAACCAATGTCCTTGAGCAGCATTGGCACGCCACGGAACGGGCCATCCGGCAGCTCGCCGGCTGCCTCGGTACGCGCCAGATCAAATCGAGTGCGGATCACCGCGTCCAGCTGCGGGTTGACCACCTCAATCCGGGCAATGGCCGCCTCGACGAGGTCCTTCGGCGTCAGTTCGCCGCGGCGAACAAGATCAGCCTGCGCGGTTGCGTCCAGCCACGTCGTATCGATCGCATCGGTCATGTTCGGGACGGTACCGCCCCGGTCAGCGGAAATGAATAGTAACCGGGTTCTCAAGCGGGAACGTGACAACGAGCCTGCGCGAATGCGCGGAAACGGTTGCGCCCTGCCCGGGCGTCATGCCGCCGAACCCGTAAGCGACCCAGTAGGTCGCACTCACCGGGCTCGACTCGAGGCCTGCCAGATCGATAGCGCCGCGGCATGTCGCGGTGAACTTCCCGAGGGCGGGCCCTGCAAATCAAGCATCCGCAGCCGAACGTCATGGCAATAATGGCTAGTAAAGCATTCTGTTACAAGACAAACGGGGACATCCTATGGTTAGATTCCGGCTCGCGGGACCGATGAGTCAGCGCTTCGCCGCGATCCTCCTCGCGGCCACCGCGGCGCTCTGCGCGGCACTGCTCTCCGGCGCGGACGCGGGGGCGGCCGTCACGTCGACCTCCGCTGCTATGCGCGGCGGCGCCATCGGCGGGCAGGTGCCCGGTTCAGTGGCGCTCCGCCCTGCTGAGGTCGACTCGGTGTCGTGCAGTTCGGCGGGCTATTGCGGCGCCGGCGGCTACTACCTCGACAACTCCAGCGAGGAGCAGGCTTTCATCGTGGCCGAGAGGCATGGCGCCTGGGGCACGCCACGGGAGGTTCGCGGCCTCGCAAGCCTCGGCGGGGGCGGCGGTGTGGTCTCGTCGGTGTCGTGCGCTTCCGCCGGGAACTGCAGCGCCGTCGGGGACGACGACTCCAGCACCGATGCGGCGTTCGTCGTCGACGAGAAGCACGGCCACTGGGGCCGCGCGGAGCGGGTCCCCGGCCTGGCCGCCCTCACTGGGAGCGGAGCTGACGGGCTCTCGTCGCTATCGTGCACTAGCGCGGGTAACTGCACCGCCTACGGGACCTACGACCAGGTGACGACTCTGGAGCAAGGCCTGATCCACGAACTGGCGTTCGTTGTCAGCGAGAAGCACGGCAAGTGGGGCACGGCCCGCGCGGTTCCCGGCCTGGCGGCCCTCAACATGGGAGGAATGGCCGCGATCGAGTCGCTGTCGTGCGGCTCGGCGGGCAACTGCAGCGCCGGCGGGTTCTACGACAGCTTCAAGGGCTCAGGCTTGGCGTTTATCGTGACTGAGAAGCACGGCACCTGGCGCCGTGCGGAGCAGGTGCCCGGCCTGTCCCGGCTTGACACGGGTGGAAATGCCGACGTCAACTCGGTGTCGTGCCGCTCGGCAGGCGACTGCAGCGCCGGCGGGTACTACGACAATGCCCGCGGCTCCGTCGACGGGTTCGTCATCGGCAGTAAGGACGGCGCCTGGGGCCGTGCGGAGCAGGTCCCGGGCCTGGCTCGCCTCAACACCGGGGGGTGGGCCGAGATCCAGTGGCTGTCGTGCGGGTCGGCGGGCAACTGCAGCGCTGGCGGGTCCTACACCGGCTTGAAAAACTCGTCCCAGGGGTTCGTCGTCAACGAGAAGCACGGCACCTGGGGCCGCGCTGAGCAGGTCCGCGGCCTTGCTCGCCTCAACACCGGAGGCATTGCCGATTTCACCTCGCTGTGGTGCGCCTCGGCGGGCAATTGCAGCGCCGTCGGGACCTACAACAACGGGCACTCCACCCAGGCGTTTCTCGTCAGCGAGAACCACGGCACCTGGGGCCGCGCTGAGCAGGTCCCGGGCCTGGCTCGCCTCAACACCGGCGGCTATGCGCAGGTCAACTCGCTGTCATGCCCCTCGGCGGGCAACTGCAGCGCCGGCGGGTCCTACCAAGTCGGCTACCTCGGCTACGGGTTCGTCGTTAGTGAGAAGCACGGCACGTGGGGCGACGCCATGACGGTTGCGATACCGGGCTCCTGACTGCCGCGCCCTACCACGGTTGTTCCTGCCCGCATTAACGTCTGCACCCTGTTGCCGTCGATCCTTGGTTTATCCGTTGACTACGGCTCAGGAGCACCTGGGTGAGCATTCGGTTACCTTGCCAGCTAGCCCCGGCCAGCCTGGCGCAGGATGAACCGGTCCACGGCGTTGGCGAAGCCTTCGTCCTCGTTCGACGTGGTGACTGAAGCCTTCGTCCTCGTTCGACGTGGTGACTCGTCGTGCCGCCCGCTTGACTTCTGAGCTGGACTGGCCCATCGCGATGCTGAGCCCGGAGTGGGCGAACATCAGCACGTCGTTCGGCATGTCGCCGATCGTCGCGATGTCCTCGGGCTTCAGGTCGTACCTGCCCGCTAGGTACTTGGCTACCTCGCCCTTGTTGGCCAGCGGATGGGTGACGTCCAGGTAGTAGGGCTGCGACGTCGCGGCGGTGACGTGATCGCCGAACTTGTCGTGCACGGCTGAGGTTGCCCGGTCCACCGCATCGGTGTCGTCACTGACGCCGACCAGCTTGGCCACGCTGCCGGTCAGGCCCTTAACGCCGTCCTTCATGATCTTCGGCTCGAACTTCACGGTCCAGGCCTCGCGAGCGACATGCGGGCCGTCGGGCTTGGGCACGTACCAGTCGGCTCCGCTGTAGAGCCACACGTCAAGCTTGAACGACGACATCATGTCGGCCACAGGAACCACCAGGTCCTCGGGAAGCACCCGCTGCTCGATCACCGACATGTCGCGGTGGACCAGCAGCCCGCCATTGAAGGCGGCGATGGGCGTCTTCAGGTCCAGCGGCTCGATGAGCATCGCCATGCCACGCGGCGGCCGGCCGCTGGTAATCGCGAAGATCACGTCCGCGTCGTGGAGCTTGTGTACGGCCTGGATCGCCCTGTCCGTGAGGATCTTGTCCTTTGTCACGAGCGTGCCGTCCACGTCGGCTAGGAGCAGCTTCACCGCCGGGGTTGCCACGGGTCACTCCTGCCCGCGTTTGTAAGCCGGCTCGGCGTGCCGGTAGGCCTCGATGACATCGCGGTAGCGCGACGAGATCTCCTCGACAGCCTCGTAGTTCGACGCCTGTTTCGCGAGGTACTTCTTCAGCGCTTCCTCCCACAGCGTGCGGCCGACGGCGAACCCGTCGAAGCCGTCAACCGAGGCCCCGATCTTCACCCACTCGATGACCTGCGGCTCATCCGCGCCCCGGCCGAGCACGATGCACTTCACGTTGTCGCGGCCCTCGGCCTGGGCCTGGGCCACGACGTCCTCGCAGGCCGCCGTGGTGTCGAGGCCCTCGATCTTCCAGATGTCGGGCTCCACGCCGCCCGCCTGCAGGGCCGCGATGGTCTCGACCACCAGCCGCGGGCGCAGCCGCTGGTCGTAATCACGCTGGTGACCGTCAAACTTGTCCAGCTGTGCGGTGGTGGCAGGGACCAGCAGCTCGAACAGGAACTTGCGATCCCGTTCACGCAGCCACCGGCTGAGCCTGGCCAGCCTGCCGGTCTGGCGCTGGTTGAGCTCCGCGTCACCCTCCGGGTTGTACCGCACCAGGACCTTGGCGAACGTCGGGTCGAACGCCTCGATGTGCGCTCCGAAGTCGTCGCCGTACTGGAACTCGAACTCCTCCTGGCCGGACTTCTCCACCGGCATCGCGAGCGGCACGCGCTCGGCTTTCGCCCGCCGGGCAACGCCGGCGCCGAACTCCTCATCGACCAGGACGCCGCAAACGTGCCGCGGAGCACCCTCGGCGAGCGCCCGGACGAAAGCGTCGAAGATGATCTCCTTCACGCCGATGATGCCGTTGCGCACCTCATCCGACACCGGCTCGCTCGCCCCGAACAAGTCGTGCTCGAACGAGCCACGGTGATCAAAAGCCATCAGGTACAGCGGTCTGTCGTACCCGAGCATGAGTGCTCCTTTTAGTCGGACAACATCGCTTCAGGAAAGATCTTGGTCCTCGGCAGTCAGCCCGAGTTGGGGAGATGCCAGCGGAACGGCTCGATCAGCTTGCTGACCGAGGCGGGACCCCATGAGCCGCGGGCGTACGACTCGACCGCGGGCGGGTTCTGCAGCAGCGGTTCGGAAATCTCCCAGAGCCGCAGGATGCCGTCGGAGGAGGTGAACAGGGCCTGGTCGCCGAGCATGGCGTCGAGAATCAGCCGCTCGTACCCCTCGAGGGCGTTCGCCACGGCAAACGAGTCCGCGTACTTGAAGATCATTTTCTCGCTGCCAAGCGCCATCTCCGCGCCGGGCTCCTTGGCCATGAACTTCGCGGTGATGGAGCCGGGGTCGGCGAAGTCGATGATGATCTCGTTGCGGCGCCCGTCCGGGACGTCCTTGCGGTGTGCCTTGAACATCCGCAGCGGGGGCTCGTGGAAGCCCAGCGTGATCATCTGCCGGCCGGCGCCCATGCTCTTGCCCGAGCGGAGGAAGAACGGCACGCCCTTCCAGCGCCAGTTGTCTACCTCGGCTTTCAGCGCCACCATCGTCTCGGTCTGCGAGTTCGGCGCTACGCCCGGCTCCTGCTCGTAGCCCTCGTACTGACCCCGCACAACATGGCGGACGTCGATGGGCCTGAGCGCGTCGTAGACCTTATCCTTCTCGGCCCGCAGTTGCCGTGCGCTCAGCGCGGTCGGCGGCTCCATCGCCACGAATCCCAGCACCTGGAACAAGTGGGTGACCACCATGTCGCGGTAGGCACCTGTCTTGTCGTAAAAATCGGCCCTGCCCTCGATCGAGAGCGTCTCCGGCACGTCGATCTGGACGTAGGCGATGTGATCCCGGTTCCAGACCGGCTCGAACAGGCCGTTGGCGAACCTGAAGGCCAGGATGTTGTCGACCGATTCCTTGCCGAGAAAGTGGTCGATCCGGAAGATCTGCGATTCGTCGAAGACCGCGTGCACGGCCTCGCCGAGCTTAACTGCGGACTGCAGGTCGGTGCCGAAGGGCTTCTCGATGATCACTCGCGACTTGTCGTTCGCTAGGTCGGCGTCGCCGAGCATGGCGACCACCGAGGAGAAGGCGGCTGGCGGCACAGCAAGATGAAACAGCCGGCGCACCGATCCGCCGATCTCCTTCTCGGCCCGGTCGACTTCGTCCTTCAGCGGGCTGTAGTCATCGGGATCGGCGGGCGCGAACGACAGGTGCTGCTGAAACTCGTTCCAGAAGTCAGCTTCCTTGGTCGGCTTGGTGATGCAGAAGTCCTGGCAGGCCTGCTTCGCGTGAATACGGAAGTCCTCGGTGCTCATCGCGAACTTCGCCGGAGAGGAACCGATGATGTGATACTTGCGCGGCAGCAGGCCCGCTGCGGCTAGGTGAAACAGCCCCGGCAGCAGCTTGCGCTTGGCCAGGTCGCCGGTGGCGCCGAACAGCACGATGACGTGATCGTCGGGGCGGTGACCTGATCCGTGCGCGGCTGCCTTGCTGGTTGTAACTGTGGTCATGACTCCTCGTTATCCGCAGGGGGGTTTGGTGGTCTCCAGCCAGCGCTGGTGACCGGAGGCAGGGAGCTAGGGAGCCGCGGACTCGTCCGCCATGATCAGTGAGCGGGTAGCTCGCACCCGGCCGGCCGGGATCGAATCATCGCCAGCCAGCAGCTTCGCCATCGCATCACGCTTGTCCGGGCCGGCCACCAGCCACAGCAACTGATCGGCGCGAGCCAGCGCGGGATAGGTCAGTGTCATGCGCTGGTGGCCCTGGTACGGCTGAGTGACCCCGACCAGCTTGTCGGTGACCTCAAGCACCGGGTCGCCGGGCACCAGCGAAGCGGTATGGCCGTCCGGCCCGAGGCCGAGGTGCAACAGGTCGAACCGCTGCGGCAGCACTGCCGCATAGTCGGCCGCCGCGGCCTCGAGATCCGGGTAGGTCACCGGCATCGGATGCACCTGCGCGAGAACGTCCCCGATGCTCTGGCGCAGGTGCGTGAGGTTCCGATCCGGGTCTCCGTCAGGCGCGACGCGCTCGTCGACCTGGAACAGCTCCACTTGCGCCCAGGGCATGTACTCAGCGCGCAGCGCGTCGAACATGGCCCAGGGCGTGTGCCCGCCGCTGACGGCGAACGTGAATCGCCCGCGGGCGACGACTGCCGCCTTAGCCAGGGAGACCACGTAGCTCGCCGCCATCGCCGCCAGCGCATTGGCGTCCGGGGCAACTTCCGTCTCGTGCTCCACGTGACTACGCCTTCTTCTCGGCGTGCCCGCCAAACTCCGACCGCATTGCCGAGAGGATCTTGTCGGTGTAGTCGCCGAGCCCCCGCGACTCGAATCGCTCGTACAGCGACGCGGTGATGACCGATGCAGGAACGCCTTCCTCGACCGCGGCCAGGACGGTCCACCGGCCCTCGCCGGAATCCGACACCCGTCCCTCGAATTTGCTGAGCTCCGGGTCGGCGGCGTAGGCGGCCGCAATGAGGTCGATCAGCCATGAGCTGATGACCGAGCCGC
>Ga0335075_10019026_pt1 | contig 10170 bp, 6 predicted proteins | sample Lox_Sample_24_FD_206723 | JGI IMG/M metagenome (GOLD analysis project Ga0335075, IMG submission 206723) | Soil microbial communities from Loxahatchee National Wildlife Refuge, Florida, United States - Lox_Sample_2.4 | ecosystem: Environmental > Terrestrial > Soil > Wetlands | place: USA: Florida... | reverse complement strand
TCTGCTGCATGCCCTCGGCATCAAGGCGATCGAGGATCCGTCGCTGCTGTCGCAGCCGGAGGCCGTCAAGAAAAGGACGTTCGAGATTTTCCGCCAGCTCGCGGTCCGCGGCAGCGAGCGCCGCCCGCTGGTGCTGGTCCTCGAGGACCTGCACTGGATCGATACGCTATCGCATGAGTTTGTCGGCTATCTCGCGGAAAGCGTTCCCGGCTGCGGCATCCTGATCCTCGCCACGCATCGCCCGGAATACCGCCCGCCCTGGATCGGCAAGCCTTACGCGAGCGAGGTCGCCCTCTCACCGCTGAGCCCCGGCGACAGCCGCGACGTGGTACGCTCGGTGCTGCGCAACGACACGCTGGCCGACCCGGTGACCGAGGAGATCGTCGCCCGGGCGGACGGCAATCCGCTGTTTCTCGAGCAGCTGGCGCTGCACGCCGGCGAGATGCAGACCCGCCGTTCGCAGCCGACGGTGCCGGCGACGATCCATGATGTGGTCATGGCGCGCATCGATCGCCTGCCCGAAGAGGCGAAGCGGCTGCTGCAGACCGCCGCCGTCATCGGCCGCGAATTTTCGCTCCGGCTGCTGCGCGCGGTGTGGCCGCAACGCAGCGGGCTCGAACCGTTGCTGCGCGAGCTGTGCCGCCTCGAATTTGTCGAAGAATGGCCCGATGACGAAGAGACGAGCTATGTCTTCCGCCATGCGCTGACCCAGGAGACGGCCTATGCGAGCCTGTTGGCGCGGCAGCGGCAGGTGTTTCATGCCGCGATCGGCCATGCGCTCGAAACCCTCTATGCCGGCCGTGGCGACGAGGTCACGGAGCTGCTGGCGCTGCATTTCGGGCGCAGCGACAACGCCGAAAAGGCGGTCGATTACGCGATCGCCGCCGCCGAAAAGGCGCAGCGCCGCTGGGCCAACAGCGAGGCTCTCGGTTATTTCAGCGATGCCCTCGGCCGCCTCGAAGCACTGCCCGACACCGCGCCCAACCGGCTGCGCCGCATCGACGCCGTCTTGAAGCAGGCCGAAGTTAAATACGCGCTCGGCCAATATACCGAGCACATCCAGGCCCTCGATGGCATTCGCGACATCATCGACCGGATCGATGACCCGGCACGTCGGGCCGCCTGGCATTATTGGACCGGCTTCCTGCACAGCACCTCGGGAGGTCGGCCAGAGGCGGCGATCCAGCACTGCCGTGAGGCGGCGAGGATCGCTTCTGCTTCCGGTCTCGATGAGCTTGACGCGTTTGCGCAATCCTGCCTGTCGCAGGTTTACATGATCGCCGGCAGGCCGCGCGACGGGCTCGCTGCGGGCGAACGGGCGCTGGCGAGCTTCGAGTCACGCGGTAATCGCTGGTGGGCCGGGCGGACCTTGTGGCATTTGAGCTCGAACGCGAACTATCTCGGCGAGTGGGAGCGCAGCCTCGACTATTGCCGGCGTGGGCTCGAGCACGGGCTGGCACTCGACGATTTGCGTTTGAAGGCAGCCGGCTGGTCTCGGATCGGCCTGGCATATATCCAGCGCGGCGAGGTCGCGCGAGGGCTTGAATGCTGCGAAGCGGCTTTCGCGCTTTCGCCGATCCCACGCGATGCGGCATTCGCCAGGGCGATCCGCGGGTTCGGCAACATCAAGACAGGCCGGCTCGATGACGGCGTAGCCGAGTTGAGCGACGCCCTCGCCTGGTTCGATAATGCGCGCATGCGCTGGACCTTTGTGATCTGCGCGGTCTGGCTTGCCGAGGGCTGGCTGCGGCAAGGCGATCGCCGCAGTGCCCGGCGGCTGATCGATCGCGTGCTCGCGACCAGCCGCGCCACTGGCTATTTGCAATATGAAGGTCGCGCGTGCTGGTTGATGGCCGAATGCTTGGCGGTCGAGGCACCCGCAAGTGCCGCGGATCATGCCGGGACCGCGACGCGCATCTTCGAGCAGATCGGAGCGCGCAACGACCTCGCCAGGGCGATGGTGACGCGTGCCGCGCTCTACCAGAAAGCAGGGGACGCAGCGACGGCTCGACGCCTTCTCGAAGGCGCCTATGGTATTTTCAGTGTGCTTGGCACCCGCGACGAACCCGAGCGGGTCAAAACCGCACTTGACGCGATAGATCGCGGAACCGCGATCGGTCTGCTCGCGGGTGGGCGATGAACCCGGGCCTCCTCGTCGGGATGCACCTGCGCCTTGGGGTTGCCGTCATGAGCGGGTCTCAAGAACCTCATCGCATCAAAAACTTTATCTCACCAAAAACTTTATCTCAATTGTGAGATGGTTCACACTCACCGCGGTGGGACGGTCATAGGCTGATGCTGACCGCCCGACCCCTCAGTACAAGTTTTGTGATCCGCACAAGTTTTGTGATCCGCGCCGCAACGCTAGGCGGCGCGCCATCGCGAGTTTTCCAACCGTTTTTCGAACGGAGTGCAAGCTCATGTCGATTGATAGAGATCTGGGTGCGTTGATCTGCATGCTGAATCCTTATACCAACGGCCAGCAGGACGCGATGGACCCCCATGTGTTCGTTGCAGCCGACTGGTCTTCTACACCAACGCCTGCGGTCACCTATCAGAATACAAGCCCGGCTCAGACCATGGGCCCGGCTCAGACCACGGGCCCGGCCCAGGCCACAAGCCCGGGCCAGACCACAAGCCCAGCCGGCCCGGCCTCGACCGCCAGCCCGACCCCAGCCCCGGCACCTACCGCCCCGCCCGACATGACCGGCGTTTGGATCGAGGAAGACAAGCAACACCCGCATTGGGAGTTCAAACAGCAGCCGCATCGCATCGCCAAGGCAGTTCGCATCGCTTATCGCTGGCCGTACACGGTTGGGACCCAAACCGTCTGGATCACCGATTACGTGCTGGTCGGTTTCGAGGGTTCAAACGGCGGCTGACCCTGCAGGTCTCCCGACTCGGCGCTTGATCCGCCTGCAACACCGGTCTTCCCGCGGAACAGGTCCGGGCGTAGGCTTTCCGGCCCGAAATCGGGGGGGTCGGACGGGAGGGGTGGCATGCAGCGGAGCACCGAGCGGATCCTGACCACCCATGTCGGCAGCCTGCCGCGACCGCCCGATCTGCTGGCGATGCTGCAGACGAAGGAACGAGGCGAGCCATTCGACGCCGATGCCTTTGCCCGACGTGTCGCCACCGCCGTCACGGAGGTCGTCAAGACGCAGGCGGAGAGCGGCATCGACATCGTCGCCGATGGCGAGATGGGACGGTTCGGCTTTATTCCCTATGTCAATGAGCGGCTCGCCGGCATCGAGCCGCGCAAGAGTACCGCTCGCGCCGGCAATTGGAGCCAGTCGCGCGAATATCTGGCCTTCCCCGAATATTATGCCTGGGCCGCGCAGATGCCGGGCACAGCCGGCCGCGCACCGCCGACGCAGTGGGTGTGCACCGGTCCCGTTTCCTATCGCGGGCAGACCGCGTTGCAGCGCGACATCGACAATCTGAAAGCGGCACTCGCCCGGGTCCGGTGCGAAGAGGCATTCATGCCGGCGGTGTCGCCGACCAACCTCGCCAACTGGAACCGCAACGAATACTACCCGACCGACGAGGAATTCCGCGTCGCCTTGGCCGATGCGCTGCACGAGGAATACCGGGCGATCGTCGCTGCCGGCCTGGTATTGCAGATCGACGACCCGCAACTGGCGAGCCATTGGGCGATGCACCCCGAGATCGACCTCGCCCAGTGCCGTAAATGGGCCGCGGCCAGCGTCGAATTGCTGAACCACGCCCTGCGCGGCATTCCCGAGGACCAGGTGCGCTACCATACCTGCTACAGCATCAATATGGGCCCGCGGGTCCACGATATCGAACTGAAGAACATCGTCGATATCATGCTCGGTGTGCATGCTGGTGCCTATTCGTTCGAGGCCGGCAACCCGCGCCACGAGCACGAATGGCGGGTGTGGGAGACGGCCCGGCTGCCGGCGGGCAAGATACTGATCCCCGGCGTCGTCACCCATGCCTCGAACCTCGTCGAGCATCCCGAGGCGGTGGCTCAGCGTATCGGCCGGTTCGCCGCGGTTGTCGGCCGCGAGAATGTGATCGCCGGCGCCGATTGCGGCTTTGCCAGCTTCTCGACCTCGTGCGAGGTGCATCCGAGCGTCGTCTGGGCGAAGCTCGCCGCCCTCGGCGAGGGCGCGCGGCTCGCCTCGCAGGAATTATGGAGCCGCAGCTGATCCGGGCTCAATCGGCAAGAGCGGAGATCGGCCGGGCGACGCTTTCCAGCGATTGCCGCTCGGCCTTGATGCCGATCGCGAATTCGGTCAGCGCCGCGGCGATCATCAAGCCCGCGCCGACGAGATAGCCGGCGAAAACGGCACCGCGTTCGCCGGTCCCGACCAGTGCGCCGAACAGCCATGGTGCGACGACTCCGCCGGTCGCGGTGCCAAGCGCGTAGAAGAGTGCGATCGCGAGCGCGCGCGCCTCGAGCGGAAAGCTTTCGCTGACCGTCAGATAGGCTGCACTCGCCGCCGCCGAGGCGAAAAAGAAGATGCCGGTCCAGCATGCCGTCAATTGCGCTGCGTCGAGCATGCCGGCGCGGAACAGCCAGCCGACCGCCGCCAGCAGGATGCCCGAGAGCGCATAGGTGGCGCCGATCATCGGCTTGCGGCCGAGCGTGTCGAAGAGCGGCCCGAGGACCAGAGGTCCGACAAAATTGCCGAGCGCAAAGGGCAGGATGTACCAGCCGACCGCGTCAGAATGAACGGCATAGAAGCGGGTCAGTACCAGCGCATAGGAAAAAAAGATCGCGTTGTAGAAGAACGCCTGCGCCGCCATCAGGACAAGGCCCAATAATGCCCGCCGTGGGTAGTCGCGCAGGATCGCCAGCATCATCCGCGCGACCGCGGTGCGCGAGGAGACCGTGAACCGCATCCGCTTGCCGGCCGGGATCGGCGGCGCCGGCCCCTCACCGGCACGCCGCTCGATCGTGCTGATCACAGTCTCGGCCTCGGGCAGACGATCATGCAGCATCAGCCAGCGCGGGCTTTCCGGGATGTGCCGGCGTAAGAGCAGGATGCCGAGGCCGAGCACCGCACCGATACCGAATGCGGCGCGCCAGCCGGTATCCACCGGCAGCCAGCCTGGTCGCAAGAACGTTACCGCGCCAACGGCGCCGAGTGCGGCACCGAGCCAGAAGCTGCCATTGATCGCAAGATCGGTGCGGCCGCGGAACCGCGCCGGGACCAGTTCCTGGATCGCCGAGTTGACCGCGGCATATTCGCCGCCGATGCCGGCACCGGTCATAAACCGGAAAAATGCGAAGCTCGCGAAATCCCAGGCGGCGGCCGTCGCCGCGGTCGCGACCAGATAGACGCCGAGTGTTACGAAGAACAGCTTGCGGCGGCCCAAGCGATCGGTCAGATAGCCGAACAACAGCGCGCCCGAAACGGCACCGCAGAGATAGGAGCTGCCGACCGCACCGACCTCGGCTGCCGAGAAATGCAAGACCGGGCTCTGCTGCAGGGCGCCGGCGATCGAGCCGGCCAAGGTCACTTCGAGCCCGTCGAGGATCCAGGTGACGCCAAGGGCGACAACCACGAGCGTGTGAAACCGGCTCCAGCGCAACCGGTCGAGCCGCGCCGGGATATCGGTTGCGATGATTGTGGGCTTCGCCGACATGAACGGATAACGCTTGTGCACCCGAAATCGGCCGGAGGTTTACCGCCGGCCGGAAGTTTACCGCTGGATTGCACGCTCGCGGTCCCCCGACACGGAATCGAGGGCTGTTGCCGTGCTGCGCCTGCAGCGCCGTCGGCGATAGCGGCAACGTCATAACCGCCAGCGAAGGCTTTGGCGACGACGCCCTTCTCCGCGCGGGCCATCGGGCGCTAGTGTGGGTGCGGCCAAATCTCGCGCAGGAGGCTTGCCATGACCGCAACGGCCGCGCTTCGCCCGACCATCGCCGTGACGCGCCACGCCATCTCGGCCGGCCACTACCTCGCCGCTACCGCCGGCTTTGCCATTCTCGAAGCCGGCGGCAACGCGATCGATGCCGGCTGCGCCGCCGGGCTGGCGCTCGGCGTCTTGCAGAGCGACCTCGTCGATGTCGCCGGTGTGGCACCGATCATGATCTACGACGCCGAGCACCGCGAGGTCGTGACAATCGAAGGGCTCGGGCCCTGGCCAAAGGCGCTCGACCCCGAATTGTTCATGCGCGAGCACGGCGGCAGGATCCCGCGGGGTGTCTTGCGCACCGTCGTGCCGGCCGCTCCCGACGCCTGGATCACCGCGCTCAAACGCTGGGGCACGATGTCCTTTGGCGCGGTCGCGGCGGCGGCGATCCGGCTCGCCCGCGAAGGCTTCCCGATGTATCCGCTGATGACGGCCGCCCTCGAACGGCATGCGGAGCAGCACCGCGCCTGGCCGTCCTCGGCGGCGATCTTTCTGCCCGAGGGGCGGGTGCCGGCGCCGGGTGAGATGTTCCGCCAGACCGATCTCGCCGCCTCGCTGCAATACATGGCCGATGAGGAGCGCGCCGCCGCCCCTCGCGGCCGCGAGGCCGGGCTCGACGCCGCGCGCGACGCGTTCTACCGCGGCGACATCGCGCAGAAGATTGTTGCTTTTATGAAGCAGGAAGGCGGGCTGTTATCGGCCGAGGATCTGGCCGGATACCATTCGCCGGTGACCCGGCCGGAGCGGCGACGCTTTGGCGATCTCGAAGTCTTCACCTGCGGCGCGTGGTGCCAGGGGCCGGTGCTGCTGCAGACCTTGGCATTGCTCGAGGGGACCGATCTCTCCGGGCTCGGCCACAACAGCGCCGACTATATCCATCGCCTGGCCGAGGCATTGAAGCTCGCCTTTGCCGACCGCGAAGCCTTTTACGGCGACCCGGCGATGGTCGAGGTGCCGCTCGCGACACTGATCTCCGAGGAGTATGCCGCCGAGCGGCGCAAACTGATCCGCCCGGACCGGGCCTGGCCCGAGATGCCGCCGGCGGGGAAGCTCGGCGGTGATCATGGCCGCGGCTTTGGCGAGTTCGCGCGCGGCCGCGGCGAGCCCACGCCCGAGCCCGACACGTCCTATGTCTGTGTCGCCGACCGTCACGGCAATCTTTTTTCGGCGACGCCGAGCGACGGCTCTTATGGCTCGCCGGTGGTGCCGGGGACCGGGCTCGTCCCGTCAAACCGCGGCTCGCAATCGCGCCCCGACCCGCGCCACCCGGCCGGTGTCGCCCCCGGCAAGCGGCCGCGGCTGACACCAAACCCGGCGCTGGCGATCAAGGGCGGCGACCGGTTCCTGCCATTCGGCACCCCGGGTGGCGACGTCCAGACCCAGGCGATGCTGCAGGTGCTGCTGAATTTGTTCACCTTTGATCAGGATGTGCAGGCGGCGATCGAGAGCCCGCGTTTCGCCAGCTACAGCTATCCCTCGTCCTTCGCGCCGTTCGACTATTATCCGGGCCGGCTCGCTGTCGAAGGCCGCATCGCCGAGCCGGTCATCGCCGAACTCGCCCGGCGCGGCCACGAGATCCAGCGCTGGCCCGACTGGATCTGGACCGCCGGCAGCGTGTGCGCGATCCTCGCCGACCGCCGCCGCGGCGTGCTCGAAGCCGGTGCCGACCCGCGCCGCGCCGCCTACGCGCTGGGCTGGTAGCTGGCGCCGTCGCAACCGTGATCGATCTCTACACCTGGGCGACGCCGAACGGGCACAAGGCCGCGATCATGCTCGAGGAGACCGGGCTCGACTATCGCGTGCACCCGGTCGATATCGCCAATGACGAGCAGTTCACCGCGGACTATGAAAGGATCAACCCGAACGGCAAGATCCCGGCGATCGTCGACGAGGACGGACCCGGCGGCGGGCCGTTCACGGTGTTCGAATCGGGGGCGATCCTGATCTACCTCGCCGAGAAGACCGGCCAGTTGCTGCCTTCCGCGCCGCGCGAGCGGTCGCACGCGCTGCAATGGCTGATGTTCCAGGTCGGCGGGCTCGGGCCGATGCTCGGCCAGGCGCAGCATTTCCGCCGGTTCGCGCCACAGCCGGTGCCCTACGCGATCAAGCGCTACTCGCAGGAGGCGGCGCGGCTCTACCGGGTGCTCGATAAGCGTCTCGGGGAGAGCGAATTTCTTGCCGGCGGCAACTACTCGATCGCCGATATCGCGAGCTATCCGTGGGTCGCCCGGCACGATTGGCAAGGCATCTCGCTCGCCGATCATGCCAATGTGGCGCGCTGGTTCACGGCGATCGCCGCGCGCCCCGCGGTGCAGCGCGGCATGCAGGTGCCACGGCTCTAGCCAAAGCCGCCGGGCATCGGCCCGGGCATCGGCGAGACTGTGATTGACACCTGAAATGGAAGCTCTGTTTCCATTTCAGGCGATCCCGTCCTAGAGGCTCATCCAGACGAGCCAGGTGCCGAGTGCCAGAAACGGTCCGAACGGCAATGCCGAGCGCAACCCGAGCCGGATGCCCACGAGCCGCAGGCCGGCTGCGGTGACGAGCCCGGCAACCGCGGCGAAGAGCACCACCTCGGCCAGTGCCGCGGCTCCGACCCACGCTCCCGACGCGGCAAGCAGCTTGGCGTCGCCGATGCCGAGGCCTTCGTGTCCTCGCAATCTCCGGTAGGTAATCGCAACCACGCGCAATGCCAGATAGCCGGCGGCGGCGCCGAGCGCCCGGTCGAGCAGGTTCGCCCGGTCGAACGCTGCGGCCGCGGCAAGGCCGACCAACACCAGCGGCAGGGTCAGCCGGTCGGGCAAGAGCCAGTGGCGCCAGTCGATCCAGGCGAGCGCCAGCAGCCACCAGCCAAGCACGCAATCGAGCCAGACCCCGGCACCGTGATCGCATGCCGCCGCGGCCCCTGCGACCGCCACGGCCGCGAGTTCGATCGCCGGATAGAAGCTTCCCAACGGGTGGCTGCAAAAGCGGCACCGGCCGCTTGTCCCAAGCCAGCTGACGAGCGGCAGGAGGTCGCGCGGTTGCAATACGGCATCGCACGCCTCGCAGCGGGAGCGCGCCCAGACGATCGGTTTCCCCTCCGGCAGGCGGCGAACGAGGACGCCGAGAAAGCTGCCGATAAATGGCGCGGCGAATACCGCTGCCCAGCCGGCGGCATCGGGCGCGGCGATCCGGCCAAAGAGTTCCGCGCCGATCATGTTCTCCCGCCCCGGCCGTCAATCAATTATTGTGGCCTGCCGACTACCGTGCTCGCCGGGCGACCCCTCGCAATGCTGGCGCCGACAGGAACCGAGGCCGTCATGAAACTCGAGGCCATGCCGACCGCGCGCGACGCCGCCGACGCGCTGGCTCGCCTCGGCCCGACCCTGATCGCGAGCGGTGCCGTCGATCAGCGCACCCTCGAGCGGGCGCGCCGGGTGGCGTCGGACACCGGCGGCCGGCTCGACCGGGTGCTGACCCAGCTCGGCCTGGTCAGCGAGCGCGCGCTTGCCGAGGCATGGGCGCAGATCTTTGCCGCCCCGATCGTGGCCACGACAGATTATCCCGACACCGCGCTGTTCGTCGACCGCCTGAAAGCGAAGTTCCTGCGCAAGGCTCACGCCCTGCCGATCGCCGAGGGCGATGGCGGCGGCGCGGTGCTGGCGATGGCCGACCCGCTCGACGTGTTCACCAGAAGCGCGGTGGCGGCGGCACTCGGCCGGCCGGTGGTGATCGCGGTCGCGGTGCCGATCGAGCTCGAGGCGGCATTCGACCGGCTTTATTCGGAGGCCGGCGGCGACGACGAGGCGCTGCTCGACGAGGTGGTCAGCGATGCCGAGCCGGCCGAGGAGGATGCCGAACGCCTGAAGGATCTGGCCAGCGAGGCGCCGGTGATCCGGCTCGTCAACCAGCTGATCGCCCGCGCCGTCGAAACCCACGCCTCGGACGTCCATCTCGAACCGTTTCCCGACCGGCTGCGGGTGCGCTACCGCTATGACGGCGTGCTGCACGAGATCGAGGCGCCGCCGGCGCGATTGCAGGCCGCGGTGATTTCACGGATCAAGATCATGGCGCGCCTCGACATCGCCGAGCGCCGGCTGCCGCAGGATGGCCGCATCAAATTGACGGTTCGCGGCCATGAGATCGACTTCCGGGTGTCGACAATCCCAGCGCTCTATGGCGAGAAGGTCGTGCTGCGCGTGCTCGACCGGACCGCCGTCGAGTTCGATTACGAAAAGCTCGGCCTGCCCGAGGATATCCGCGAGGGCGTCGAGCGGGCGCTCGACCTGCCCAACG
>Ga0335075_10019025_pt1 | contig 10171 bp, 7 predicted proteins | sample Lox_Sample_24_FD_206723 | JGI IMG/M metagenome (GOLD analysis project Ga0335075, IMG submission 206723) | Soil microbial communities from Loxahatchee National Wildlife Refuge, Florida, United States - Lox_Sample_2.4 | ecosystem: Environmental > Terrestrial > Soil > Wetlands | place: USA: Florida... | reverse complement strand
ATACGAGTTCCGGGATATTCGCATCGCTGCTATTCATCTGGAGACGACTGCCCTCGGCCGTCCGGGCTACGACGATGCGGAACACAATTGGGTCTTGCGACCCAACGACAGCCGAGGGCGGCTGTCCCCCACAGTACGAACCAAGTCTTCAAATTAGCACCCATTTTGACTCAACCTACCTACAACTCGACCAGCACTGTCGCCACTACCGCTGCGGGCGTTCCGACGCTCGCCATCGTGGGCCGGCCCAACGTGGGCAAGTCCACACTATTCAACCGGATCGTAGGTTCGCGCCGCGCTATTGTTGGGGATGAACCTGGCATCACGCGCGATCGCCTGTACGGCGACGCGGAATGGCGTGGACGCCGACTTCGCATAATCGACACCGGCGGAATTATTCCAGAGGACAAAGATTTTATTCCGTCGGAGATTTTCCGGCAGGCGCGGGTTGCCTTCGACGAAGCGGCGGCGATTGTGATGGTGGTCGATGGCCGCGCGGAATTGGCCGCTCCTGATTTTGAGCTAGTTCGATTGCTGCGCAAGACGGGGCGTCCGCTATTTCTTGCGGTAAACAAAGCCGACTCCGAAAAGCAATCATCGATTGTCGATGAGTTTCATCGCCTGGGAATTAAGCAGATGTTTGCAATCTCGGCAGAACACGGGCGCGGGATCGATGATCTGCTGGATGCGGTGTTGAAAGTGGTGCCGCCTACTGATGACTCGCACGCGGAGGACACTGAGGCATTGCAGGGCGAAGCTAGTGGCGAAGGCGACGAATCCGGAGCCGAAGCGGAGCCCGTCTACGAAACTAAGGTCGCCATCATTGGGCACCCCAACGTGGGCAAATCCACGCTGCTGAACTGTCTGACTGCTTCCGACCGCTCGATTGTTTCGCCCATCCCCGGCACCACGCGCGATGCGGTGGATGAAATTGTGGAACACGATGGACGCCGCTTTCGTTTTATCGATACCGCGGGCATTCGCCGCAAAGGGAAAACTCATTTGATGGCGGAGAAGCTTTCGGTCGTGATGGCACGTAAGCATCTCGAAGCGGCAGACATTGCGTTGCTGGTAATCGACGCGACAGAAGGCGTGAGCCAACTCGACGCCGCGATTGCGGGGTACGCCCACGAGAGCGGACGCTCGATGATTATCGTGGTCAACAAGTGGGATCTGGTTACTAGCGGCAAATTAAAACCGGGCAGGCCGTCGAAGGCCATGCGTATGAGAGAAAGCAAGCGGCCGGGAGATCGCGAGGCCTACGAAGAACGATTGCGCCACGATCTGAAATTTCTGAACTACGCGCCAATTGTTTTCGTTTCCGCGAACACGGGCAAAGGCACGGAGCGAATTTTTCCTCTGCTGGAGCAGGTTGCCGCGGAGCGCCGCAAACGCATTTCGACATCGGCCATGAACCGCTTTATTGAAACTGTGGACTTCGAACGCGCATCCGTCCCTATGCGTTCGCGGGTGAAGATTCTTTATATGACGCAGGCGTCGGTGGCTCCGCCGACGTTCGTGCTGTTCACCAATCGCGCCGTGAAATTGCACTTTTCCTATCAGCGCTTCCTCGAGAACCAGATACGCGAGGCGTTCGGATTTCTGGGAACGCCAATATGGATTAAGAACCGCGCGAGAAATTAAGAGCTCGCACGGAGAACTGACGCCGCGTCACACAACCTATTCTCCGGCGATATCCCGATCCATGGTCAACAGGCCGATGCGCTGCACTCCTGCGTGGTGCGCCACATCGATCACGTCCGCCACATACTGAAAATCGACATCGGCGTCTCCGCGTACGAAAGCTACTTTCTCCGCTCGGGTTAAATAAATTCTCGCAAGACGCGTCTCCAGATCTTCCCACTGCACGTTCTCCTGATTGAGTTTTACCGTTGGCAACTGGTCTTTCGCGGTCCAGACCACTTGGATTACGACGGTTCGCGGCTGCGCGATGTTTTGCGTTTGCTTCGGATCCGGTTGTGGAATCTGGGCTGTTTCTCCCTCTTCTTTATCCATCGACACGACAACCATGAATACGATGATCAGAGTCAAGAGCACATCGATCAAGGGCGTGACGTTGATCTCGGGACCGCGCACACCTCCGCCTGCCATGGAGAACGACATTGGGAACCTCTCTCTAGCACGCGCGTGTCTGCAACATCAGACACCTCGGTGGGCGGAAGAGTTCCTGGCGTTTTATTTGGCGGATTTGAGAACTTCACAGACTTATGCAATCACTGCGGTGGAAGCGATGCGCTGCATCCATTCGTCGAATTCCCGTAAGGCTAACTCGCACTGCAAACGATGGCGTTCTTTGCGGTCGCGGATTTTCTTTTCCAGACTGGGAAGAAGATCGAAAGTAATATTTGCGGGCTGAAAGTTCCTTGTATCGGCGTGCGCAACGTAGTGAGTGAGCGATCCGAAGGCGGAGGCTCGTGGCGGGGGGATCGGTTCGTTTCCGGTTGCCAAGTTTACGGCGTGGATCGCGGCCATTAATCCGGTGGCGATGGATTCTACGTAGCCTTCCACTCCACAAATCTGTCCGGCGAAAAGGACGCAAGAATGCGCCTTCATCTGCAAAGTTTCGCGCAGCAGCGATGGGCCGTTGATGTATGTGTTGCGGTGGATCTGGCCGTAGCGCAGGAATCGCGCATTTTCGAGGCCGGGAATTAAGCGCAGCACCTGCGCCTGCTCGCCATACTTCAAATGATTTTGAAATCCCACCAAATTGTAAGAATCTGCGCGCAGATTCTCCTGGCGTAACTGCACTACGGCATAGGGCATACGCCCGGTCTTCGGATCATTCAACCCCACTGGCTTCATGGGACCGAAGCGCAGGGTGTCTCGCCCGCGGCGGGCAATCTCCTCAATGGGCAGGCAGCTTTCAAAATAATTAAGTTTTTCCCAGTCGCGTTGCTCGACCGGCTGCGCCGCTACCAGCGCGTCATAGAAGCGGTCGTACTCTTCGCGCGTCATCGGGCAGTTGATGTAATCCGCCGAGCCTTTGTCGTAGCGCGCAGCCAAGTAGACGCGAGACATGTCGATGGAATCCGCTTCTACGATGGGACTGATGGAATCGTAAAAGTAGAGGTTGGGAACTTCCGTCAACGAGTTTCTTTCGAGACGATCAGCGCCGCTTGAATCTCCAGTTTGCGGGGCGGCACTCAGGCGTGCAATTTCATTCGCCAAAGCTTCGGAGGTCAAAGGTCCGGTGGCTATTATGGTGATCTGCCCGCCCGCCTCGGCAAGTGAGGTCACCTCTTGGCGCCGGACTATAATTCGAGGTTCGCGCGAAATCGCTTCCGTCACTTTTGCTGCGAACGCGAGACGGTCGACGGCTAAGGCATGCCCGGCAGGGACTGAGCACTGATGCGCGATCTCCAACAACAAAGAGCCTGCGCGGCGTAGCTCTTCCTTCAACAGCCACGGGGCGGTATTCTCGCTCTCGGATTTCAGCGAATTGGAGCAGACAAGTTCGGCAAAGTCCGCGGTCTGATGCGCCGGAGTGGGACGCACCGGACGCATTTCAAATAACTCGACTTCAATGCCACGTCGGGCACACTGCCACGCCGCTTCTGATCCAGCGAGCCCCGCGCCGATAATACGAACCCCCGCCTTCAAAGCTCATTCTCCGGGGACTTCGATCCTTGCAGGGGGAATGAGAAAGGTTCGAGTGGGAAATTGAACACGCCATCAGTGTAACCAAAACGACTGGACTCAGCAGACAAACGTCACTGATCGATCAGTGTAGAGTGACTGGCGACACACATCCAGCTTTCGCTGTGGCGGATCCAGGTGTCCGTGAATCTCATTCTCACCGAATAGGCTTTTCCGTTTTTCACTCCGGTTTCGTGACACACACCGCTGACGATCGCGACCGCACCGTAGAGCTGCACATGCATCGATTCATTTACCAGCTTTGCTGGCTGCAGAGAAGGAGCTTGCACTTTGGCAAGATACTCGGCCTTGTCCATCAACTTGCCATCGTAATCCACATATACCAATTCCGGCCCCAGCAGCATGCGGAGCGCGGATCCGTCTTTTTGTCCCTGCGCCTGGTTCCAAGCATTTTCCAGGTTGAGAATTCTTGCCTCTTCCGCGGCGGATTGACTTGAATTCTGAGCCAGCAATGGAGTCGCTGCCAATAATGCGAACCAACAAGTTAGCTTCCACATCGGATTCCTTTATGGCGATGCGACAGTATGTCGATCTCACGCTCTCCGATTTCAATGTAGTATCGGTGTGGCTTCGGCGGCGACACAAATCCACAGGTCGCCGGTACGAACCCACGTATCCGTAAAACGCCCTCGCCGCAGATAAGGCTTGCCATTTTCCATCCCCTTAACGCGATACGTTCCAACTACGATCGCGGTATTGCCAAACCTTTGGAGTGTCATTTGTTCGGGAACGATCTGCTCCATGTGGGTGCTGTTTTCCTTCACTCGAGTCAGGTATTGCGTCTTGGTTAACAAAGCTCCGTCATAATCGACATAGATCAATGAGTTGTCGAGGATGGCGGCGATTGCCTTGAAATCGCCGCGCTGTTGAGCCTGGTCCCACGCATGTTCCAAGGCGAGAATATTGGAGCGCGCACTTTGATCGCCGTCAGCCTGTGCAGCCAGCAGGCTGACGCATCCCAGGACGATGCCAATTCCAATACTTTTTGCGCGATGATGAAGCATTCACTGAGATATATCGGCGGGCAACGGTCGTTCCTTCAGTATTCATTTTCATTAGATTTGCCGGGCAGCGGCCCAAGGCTCCTCATAGAATTTTGGTGCGCGCAAGGCAAAAACCGCGTCCAAGAAGGAAGACAACGAGTCTTTACAATGAAGGTAGGAGCTTAATTCGAATTATTTATGCAAGATATTGCTAAGCGTCATTTAATCGGCAAGCTGTGCTTCAGAAAACATACGTTTGGGATAGCCTCGCTCGTCTTGATTGGCGGAGTACTCCTTTACGCGCAAAATTCAAAACAACGGACCACTTCCGCACAGCACCCGGTGGCGGCGGCTCCCACGCAGGCCCCTTCGGCGAATGTATTGCCGCCAGTTGAACTTGACGGCTCTGCGGCACTGCACCATTTGAATCAGGTGATCAGCTGGTACCGTCATTCCACGACCGGCATTCAGTCCGTTGGATTGCCCAGCGATGCCATTTACCAGGACAACACTCAGAGCCTTGGATCGCAGGTGGTGCGTCTCGCTTTTCAGTCGGCCAAAGCCGAAGCGGCGTTGATCGCTAGTGAACAGAAAGCTAGCGGGCAGGGCCATAACAGCGAGTCCACCCAGCAACAAAATCTCGCGCAGATGGAAGCGAAAACCACGGCGCAGATCGGCCAATTGCAATCGCAGATTGAAACCATCGATGCACAGGTAGCCAAAGCTCCGGCTTCGAAGCGAAGCAGTCTCGTTGCCCAAAGAGATGCCCTTCAAGGCCAACTGGATTTGCAAAAGGCTTTGCTAGACGCCATTCAGAAAATGGCGTCTTTTGTGGAAACCAACGGTGAACTTGCCGGTGGAGGATTGGAGGGGGGCATCAGTCAGCTGGCGCGCTCAATCCCAGAAGTTCTCGGGTCGGGTGCGAACACTTCGAAAACGGTAGCAACACCTACGCCGGCCAAGCCCTCGCTGGCCAACTCCGGCGGGCTGATCAGTGAAGCCATGACATTGTACGACTACATGAGCGCGATGCATCAGATCGATGGAATCGCAAAACAAACTGCCTACATGCACGATGTGGCAGACCACTTGCGTACTCCGCTTCGAGATGCACTGCGGGCTACGATTCAGCAAAGTCAGCAACTGGGGAATCAGCCCGCTGCAAACGATCCCCAGCAACTTCAGATCGAGCGGCAAACCTTTCAGCAGCTTACAGAGCGTTTTAAACAGCTATCGGCCGCGATGCTCCCGCTCAGCCAGGAGCTCATCGTCCTGAATGATGCCAAAACGAATTTTGAGGAATGGCGAAGCTCGATTTCCCGCGAATCGAAATATATCCTGCGCTCCGTATTGCTGCGCGTGATTGGAATTGCGCTGGCTCTGGGAATCATTCTTGTTCTCTCGGAAATTTGGCGGCGCATTACGTTTCGTTATATTTCGGATCCGCGCCGCCGGCGGCAGTTCCTGGTGATGCGCCGCGTGGTGATCGGATTTCTGATTGTCATTGTGCTGACCCTGGGATTTGTCAGCGAGTTCAGCTCGCTCGCCACATTTGCCGGATTTATCACGGCGGGCATTGCGGTTGGCTTGCAAGCGGTTTTGCTTTCGGTGGCCGCGTATTTCTTCATCATCGGCCGCTACGGCATTCGCGTGGGCGACCGCATCAGCGTGGCCGGCATCACGGGCGATGTGGTGGATATTGGGATGGTGAGAATGTATCTGATGGAACTGGCGGGCACGGGACTGGATTTTTATCCGACGGGACGCATCGTCGTATTGTCCAACTCCGTTTTGTTCCAAACCGGTACGCCGCTGTTCAAACAGATTCCCGGCACCGAATATTCGTGGCACGAAGTCGTGGTAATGATCGCGCCGGATGGAAATCATAAGGCGACGGAGGAGAAACTGGTCGCCGCGGTGAATTCAGTGTACGCAAAATATCGGACGGAGATCGAACGTCAACATGCCGAGATCGAGCGCCGTGTGGATATTCAAATCGAAGCTCCGCGGCCAGAAGCGAGACTTCAATTTGCGGACGCTGGGCTCGAACTTCTAGTTCGTTATCCGGTGGAAATCCGAAAAGCGCCCGACATCGATGAAGAGATGACCAGGAAAGTTTTAGAGCTGATTGAAACCGACACTGCGCTAAAAGCTGCCGTCTCCGGCACACCCAAAATCCGTTCGGCGGTTAAAGGATGAAGCGCGAGGAAGGCGAAGCGGAATTTATCGCCGCAGCGGGCGGGGACGATAAAAAGGAATATTCCCCGCAGCCGCATGGTCCGATCGATGCACCCGCAGTCGACGGGTCCGGGAAAGGCCCGCTGACGCGTTTTTCTCACGGCTGGCGAGCGTTACGGCATCGCAACTTCAAACTGTTTTTTACCGGGCAGAGCATTTCACTGATCGGCACGTGGATGACTCGTGTCGCAACGAGTTGGCTGGTCTACCGGCTGACCGGCTCCGCGCTGCTTCTGGGCATCGTGGGCTTTGCCGGGCAAATTCCCACCTTTTTGTTGGCCCCATTCGCGGGTGTTCTTGTGGATCGGCTCAATCGACGGAACATGCTGGTTTGGACGCAAGTACTTGCGGCGCTCCAATCGTTGGCAATGGCCGCACTCACATTAGCAAGAGTCATCAATATTCACGAAGTGATTTGGTTGAGCGCGTTTCAGGGTCTGATCAATGCTTTTGACATGCCCGGCCGCCAAGCTTTCCTGGTGCAGATGGTCGAGGACAAGCAGGATCTCGGCAATGCGATCGCGCTTAACTCTTCCATGGTCAACATGGCGCGGCTGATTGGGCCGGCCTTAGCCGGCCTGGTGATTGGTTCGGTGGGGGAAGGATATTGTTTTCTGATTGACGGCCTCAGCTACCTTGCTGTGATTGCATCTTTGTTAATGATGCGCGTGAACGTGGCGCCTCCCAAGCCCTCCCGCGCGACGATGCTCGAGCAACTCAAAGATGGCTGGGCATATGTCGCGGGTTTTGCTCCTATACGAACTATTCTGTCGCTTTTCGCTTTGATCAGCCTGATGGGAATGCCCTTTATGGTGCTCATGCCCATTTTTGCGTCGAAAGTCTTGCATGGCGGGCCGCATACCCTCGGCTTCTTGTTGGGAGCTTCCGGCGTAGGCGCCCTGGTCTCGGCAATTTCGCTGGCACTGCGTAAATCAGTTCGCGGTCTCACCACCATGATCCAGGTTTCCGCAGCGCTGTTTGGCATTGGGCTGATCTGTTTCGGCTTGTCCCGAATCCTTCCACTTTCTCTCTTCTTAATGTTGATTGTCGGCTTTGGCATGATGCAGGGCCTGGCTGCAAGCAACACGGTGATTCAAACCCTGGTGCCGGAAGATAAGCGGGGGCGCGTGATGAGCTATTACACGATGGCCTTCGTAGGGATGGCGCCGTTTGGCAGCTTGCTGGCGGGCGCCCTGGCGCATCGCCTGGGAGCGCCACATGCCGTCATGATTACAGGCGCATTCTGTGTTGCGGGATCCATCTGGTTTACCACGCAGTTGAAATCAATCCGGCAAATCATGCGGCCGATTTATGTGGAAATGGGAATTATCCGAAGCGAACTGGAACCGGCGATGGAAGATCAGGTCGGACGGTAAGTATCCTGTTACAAAAAAACCCTGCTCTGGGCATTTGTATCCGCATCCACGCCTTAGAGGTGTTGCCCGAGGATCACGAGCGCCTAATTTCTTCGCTCTTTGTCTTTAGCGTACTCTACAATGTACGCAAGCAGACAAAGCAGGGAAAGGAAGGTGTTGCCGATGTCGTCAACCTTCGCTGCCCGAAGTAGAACCTTTGAGAAAGAAAGTAAAATCGCTAACTTAAAGGACGAGATTAATCTCATTCACGCCGCCAATTACGAGTACTGGACGCTTGCCGAAGGGGAACACTCCCGCCAAAGCCGAGCGGCACACGACCGTAGGCGAATTCGACTGGCAGAAATAAGGCGTCAATTCATTGAATTGAAATGACGTCCGTTAGGTAATCGGCGGGTTGGCCCGACCTCTTAAATCCCTCGACCAAGCCAAAATGGAGGCGCGGGTCGGAATCGAACCGACGCATAAAGGTTTTGCAGACCTCTCCCTTACCACTTGGGTACCGCGCCCTCGAATATTACGTTAGCGTTTAGAAGGAAAAATGTCCATCGCCTGGAGTGGCTATGCCTCGACTTGACCTACAGTCTGCCGACTCCCAGTCTTCCAGTAGTCCTTCCCGACACGGCATTGTTCAGATTCGACCCGGCAGAACGGCCGCCAGACAGGCGCGGGGACCGAGACCCCGCAAAATATGCAATTTTCTTCATCTTGCGACGTGCGGGGACCTGGGGTAACCTGAGCGTCCTGAGCCGTTTCCTCCGGCCTCCCCGGGCCGCGCAAGGAACGATTCGACTTCCAGGGGGACCGTCATGAAATCAAGCTATTCTCCGGCCGCATTTGGTGTGCGCAATGAAAATGCTCGCACAACTCTGCATTCTTCTCTTAAGGGAATAATTCTCGTCGCGGCTCTCCTGCTACCTGTGGCATCGATGGCCACCACTCCCAGCGTAGCGACGGTATACAACTTTGCGGGCGGAAAAACCAGCGGCGCGAATCCCTGGTTTGTGACGCTGGTGCAAGGTACTGACGGTTATTTGTATGGAACCACCTACAACGGGGGCGCGAAGAGTTTGGGAACGGCCTTCAAGGTAAGCACCAGCGGCAGCTTCGTACTGTTGCACAGCTTTGCGGGTGGCGCCTCAGATGGCGCGAATCCTACCGGCGGCCTGACACTCGGCACGGACGGAAACTTCTACGGAACGACGCAACAAGGTGGAACGGGAACTCAAGGCGTCGTTTTCAAAATGACGACCTCGGGCACAATCACTATCCTGCACTCGTTCAACTCGGGAACGGATGGCGCATTCCCCTGGAATGCCCCAGTTGAAGCTTCCGATGGGAACTTCTACGGAACCACCGCCAGCGGCAAGGGCAACACGGGATTGGTTTACAAAATTACCAGCACCGGGACTTACACCACGATCTACACGTTCAGCCAGGCCGTCGGTTATTCCCCTATTTCTGCGCCGGTTCAAGGTACGGACGGTTACTTATACATTCCCGTCTCGCTCGGCGGTGGCGAATTTTGCGGCAGCGTGGTGAAGCTTTCGACAGCGGGCGTGTTGCAGGGTAGCTACAGCTTCCCGTGCGGAGCGGGTGGCGATTACCCCATCGGCCCCCTAGTGCAGGCCTCGAATGGAAACTTCTATAGCACCACGCAAGATGGCGGCACCAACGGCGAAGGGACGATCTATCAACTCACCACCAGCCTCACAGCTACGATTCTGCACAGCTTTGGCGCGACGTTCGGGGATGGCGAATATCCCAGCGCCGGATTGTTGCTTGCCACCGATGGCAATTACTATGGCTCGGCGGCCGAGGGCGGGACGTACGACGATGGAATTCTGTTCAACACCTCGACCAGCGGAACCTATACCGACCTTTACAGTTTCAATAACA
>Ga0335075_10019024_pt1 | contig 10171 bp, 7 predicted proteins | sample Lox_Sample_24_FD_206723 | JGI IMG/M metagenome (GOLD analysis project Ga0335075, IMG submission 206723) | Soil microbial communities from Loxahatchee National Wildlife Refuge, Florida, United States - Lox_Sample_2.4 | ecosystem: Environmental > Terrestrial > Soil > Wetlands | place: USA: Florida... | reverse complement strand
GCGGCCACGTCCTCGCGCAGCGCTTCGGCTTCGCGCAGCGCCTCCGCCCGGCTCCGTTCCGCCCGCAGGCAGGCCGCGCGCAGTTCCCGGCCCGCGATCGACCAGTTCCGCAGGTTCCGGCCGCGCCGGAGTCCGCCGGCGAGCGCGACGGACAGCGCCCGGTGCGACCGCAGCGCCGCGACTCCCCGCGAGGTCACCGTCGTCAGGCCGGGCCGGTCAAGCTCGTGCGCCCCCAGGTCCGCGAGCGCGGCCCGGTACGCGTCCCCGGCCGAGGTCATCGCCGCGCGGACGGCGGGCTCGCGCGCCGTCAGGTCCGTCAGCCTGGCTCGCGCGGACTCGGCTGAGAGGGAAGCCTCCTCGCACGCCTGCTCGAGGAGGGAGAGACGGGTGAGGGCGGCGGCCACCTCCATCCGTTCCGCTCCCAGGTTCCTGACTTTCTCCAGCGCGGACCTGAACCACGAGACGCACGCCGGCCAGTAGACCGTCGTCCCCTTCAGCCGCCGCAGCGCGGCGGCCATCGACTCGCCCGCGGGGAACAGGACGTCGGCGCCGCGGACCGCGCCGTGCCACCAGCGCTCGGCGAAGGCCCGGTTGGCGCCCTGGTCGCCGAGGCGGGCGGCGAGCATCGCCCAGGCCCCCACGCCGTCCGCGAGTCGCGCCGTGGAGGCGAAGTAGTCGGCGCGGGCCGCCCGGTCGCGCCAGGCGGCCCCGATGGGCGGCAGCACCGGCCCCGCTCTCACCGGCCCGTCGCCGGGATCGGGAGCGGTCAGCACGATCTCGAAGCCGGTTAGCTCGTCGGCCAGCTCGGTGACCGTGTACGGGCCCCAGCTCCGCGGCTGACCAAATGCCGCCGCGGGGTCGGCCAGCGCGGCGATGCGCCGGGCACGCTCGGTGACGATCGCCGCGACGAGGTCGCCGAACACCTCGGCCACCCCCGTCCCCGGCGGCGCGTGCAGGCCGAACACCCAGTCCCCGCTCTGGCTGTCCGCCGCGGACCCGCCGTCGGCGAGCAGCGCGATCGCCTCGTTGACCGCGAACTGCTCGCTCCTGACCAGTGCTTCGTCCGACGGCCAGCGCCCGTCGGGCATGCGCTCAGGCGCGCAGCCGTCCCGCACCACAAGCGGCTCGCGCCGCACGTCGATCCGCTCAGTGTCCACCCGCTACACCTCGTCCCCCTGGCATCGTGACCGCGCCCACGACGCAGCAAAGACTACGCTGAGTCATGTGGTTATGCGTGAGAGTTAGCAAATGTCGGGCGGCGCGCGTGGGTGCTAGGGTCACGTTGTGGCATTGGCTCGCTTGGGGCAGATCTGCCTCGATTGTGAGGATCCGGCCGGTCTCGCGGCGTTCTGGGCGCGGCTGCTCGGCGGCGACGTGGTGCCGATGAGCGACGATGTCGTCGTGGTGAGCAATAAAGGCACGCCGGTCGCGGCACTGCGGGTACCCGGTTACCAGCCGCCGACCTGGCCGAGCGGCGAGATCCAGAAACAGATGCACCTCGATCTCGCGGTCGGCGACCTGGACGCGGCCGAAGCGGAGGCCATCCGGCTGGGGGCCCGCCGGGCCGGTGAGCAGCCGCGGCCCACCCGATGGCGGGTCATGCTGGATCCGGCCGGCCACCCGTTCTGCCTGTGCGACTGGAGCAAGGAGTGACCCCCGCCGACGCGAACCGCTAGGTGCCCGCCCTTGGCTCAGAGCCGGCCCGCCCCGCGGGCGACGAGGACTGACCGCGCCGTTGTTCGCGCTCTGCCAGCAGGTATTTCACGCCTTGCACGCCGAGGAAGGCGGTAACCACGGCGATCAGGACCGGCGCGGTCTGCAGCGCCCCCGCACGGGTGAGGAACCCGGCCAGCAGCACCATCGAGAACGGAGCGGCCGCGAGCGATCCGAGGACGGCGGGAAGCAGGCAGCTGAACGCCAGCCCAAGCGGAACGCCGGGAATGGCCTGATGGACGACGACCCCGGCGGTTCCGCCGATAAACAGCAACGGGAAGATGGGCCCGCCCACGAATCCGCTGCCCTGGCTGACCGCGTAGGTCAGCGTCTTGGCGATCAGCACCGCGATGCACAGGCCGAGGCCCAGGGTCCTCGCACCTTCCAGCACGGAAGCGAGCTGGCCGCCACCAGAGAACATCGTTAGCGGGAGCGCGACACCGACGACGCCGAACATCAGGCCGCCCAGGGCCGGCTTCACGACAGGCGGGATCTTCAGCCAGCCGAACAGCCGCGAGGCGAGCAGCATGAGGCCCGCCGCCAGTGCCGCTACGAGAGCGCCGAATAGGCCGAGGGCGATGGCAGCGAGCAGTTGCCAGTCCTCGAACGAGTACGGTGGCACCCGGTAGGTGCCCAGGAACACGGCGCCGGCGATAGCGAAGTAGACCCCGAAGGAGACACTCCCGGCCGCGATGCCCGTGACCAGGGTCTTGCCGAACCGATCTCCGCCCGGGCGGGCGATCTCCAGGATCAGCATCACCACGATCACCGGGCTGGAAAACAGCCCGCCGAAGATGCCCGCGATACCGGCCAGGGTGGTCACCTGGGAATCCTCTTCGCCAAGCCCTCGCCGCCGGGCCAGCCAGCGGCCGGCGCCCGCGCCCATGGAGGCCAGCACCTTCTCCGGACCGACGCTGGCGCCACCGATCAGCGACACCGCCGAGACGGCCATGATCCCCGGCACCATCCCCGCGTCGAAGTCGTCGGCTCGCAAGTCGTCGAACAAGCCGGGAACCTGCTCGGGCAGGCGAGTCAGCCGCCGCAGCAGGCCAACCACGACACCGGCCGCCGTGGTGACCGCGATCCACCACCAGGGACCGCCGAACCAGCCCGGACGGAAATCGGCGCCCCACCGGCCCCCGAACTTGATGACCCCCAGAGAAACCAGTCCGACGAAGGCGCCGAACACCCCGAGGATGACCGCGTAACCCACGAGCACCCGGAACTCCCGCTGTCGCGTGGCCGGGGGGCTGAGCATGGCGCTCACGAACGTGACGTTATCATCGCGCCGGGGAAGGGCGAGACTCGGCTGACGCGGGCCAAGAGCTCGCCGCGCTCTCCACCTGCCGCAGCCGCCTATGGTGGATCCATGGACATGGCCACCGCGCTCGCCGGCCTGGGCGTCGCCACGGACTCCATCGACGACTCGACCCGGGAGCGGCTCGACCGGGACGGGTACGCGCCGCTGCCTGGGGTTCTGTCGGAGGCACAGCTCACGGCCATCCGCGAACGGCTGGACGGGCTGCTGGCGCTCGAGGGAGACAAGGCCGGGCTTGAGGTCCACCAGGAGGAGGGCACCGACCGGCTGGCCGACCTCATCAACAAGGACCCGATGTTCGACGTCTGCTTCACCAGCCCCCGCCTGCTGGCCTGCGTCGCCCACGTGCTCGCCGACTTCAAGCTGTCCTCGCTGAACTTCCGCGCGGCGCGGCCGGGCAGCGGACTTCAGGCGCTGCACACCGAGGGCGGCCCGGTCACCGACCGGTCGCGGTTCCAGGTCTGCAACTCGATCTGGCTGCTCGACGACTTCACGGCCGACAACGGGGCGACACGGGTGGTGCCCGGATCGCACCGGTCGGGGAAACTGCCGCGCGACGTGATGGCCGACAGCCGCGGCGCCCACCCCGACGAGGTGCTCCTGCTGGCCCCGGCGGGGACCGTCGTGGTCTTCAACAGTCACTTGTGGCACGGCGGCACGCTGAACCAGTCGTCCCGGCCGCGCCGGGCGCTGCACTCCTACTTCACCCGCCGCGCCAAGGGGCAGCAGCTTGACCAGAAGAAGTACGCCCGGCCGGAGACGCTGGCCCGCCTCTCCCCGTCCGCCCGCTTCATCCTGGACGTCTAAAGACGCTGAAGACGTCTCAAGGGGCAGAACCGCTACGGCTCAGCCGACGCCGCTTGCGCCCGCTCGATGAGCGGGGCGTACATCTGCGGGTAGTCGTCGTACTTGAAGGGGGCTTGCGGGTTCGCGCGGGCCTGCGCGTCGAGCATCGTGGCCTCCTCGCCGACGAGGACCCGCCAGGCGCCCGAGCGCACCCCGCCCAGGATGGCGGTCGCCGCCTGCGACGCGGTAAACCCCTGGTCGCGGAACGCGTCCTTGATCCGCGGGATCGCCTGACGGAGGTCATCGGCGGAGAAGCCTTCCGGCAGCAGGCCCATGCCAACAAGAACGGCCCGCCCTGCCTCCGGGATCATCTCCTGTAGCTCGGCGTCGCTCAGCTGCTCATACTCGGGCAGGCCGAGGGCGCGGCGCGAGTTCACGGCGATGTCGGTGTTCACGATGCCCGGCAGCACCACGACGACGCGGACCTGCGGCGCGTTGACGCGCAGGTCTTCGATGAGGGCCTCGGAGAAGCCCCTGATGGCGAACTCCGACGTGCTGTACGCGCTGATCGGCGTGCCCCGGCCCGCCGTCGCCCAGAAGCTGGCGACGCTGCCGATGTTGATCAGGACGCCGTCGCCGCTGGCGATGAGCAGCGGCAGGAACGCGCGGGCGCAGTAATACACGCCCAGCCAGTTGTTGTTGAAGGTGCGCTCCCACTCGTCCCGCGGGTCCTTGACGAAGCTGGCGCCGCCGAAGATGCCCGCGTTGCTGAAGACCAGGTCCACGTGATCGGTCCCGTGCTGCTCGAGCAGCTCATCGCGGAACCGCAGGACCTGCGCCTCGTCGGAGACGTCGCACGCATGGCCGGTGACCGCGACGCCGGGCGGGGCCGCCGCCCACGCCGTGGCGGCGGCCACCGTGACCGCGTCCGGATTCAGGTCGCACGTCGCGACCGAGCAGCCCTGCGCCGCGAGCTGGCGGACAAGCTCGCGGCCGATGCCTGAGCCGCCGCCGGTCACGACCGCGAGCTTGCCGCAGAAGGAGTCCACGGCCATGATCGTTACCTGTTGTGCCACTGCTCGTCAACGGTCCAGGGCGCCTGGACCTCGACGACCCGCCGGGCCGCGTAGTTCATCTCCGCAACGGTGAAGCGGATCCGGTACCACGCGCCGCGGAGCCGTCCAAGCCCGGCCGTCGTGGTCGGAACCGTCGTCGTGGCCTGCGTTACCTCGTGAGTGATTTGTGCGGACATTGCCTTGTCCCGTCTGCTAGGAACTGGCCGGGTTTTCCGGCCCTCGGCTACAGCTTCGCCCGCACCGCCCGGTCCCTGGCAGGGGTCGTTCCTCCCCTCTTGCCGCATGCCCGTCCCCGGGGTGAAATCACCCACGCCAAGGTCACCCGCGCTGCGGTCACACCAGGCCCGCGCTGAGGGCGAGGCGGGTGAGGTCGGCGCGGCGGCGGCATCCGGTCTTGTCGCGGATGCGGTCCAGGTGCGAGCTGACCGTGCGCACGCTGATGACCAGCTGCTCAGCGATCTGCGCGTCGGTGTGCCCCCGCGCGACCAGGGTGACCAGCTCCCGTTCCCGCGGGCTGAGCGCTTCCAGGCCCGGCGCGGCGATCGGCGGCGCCGGGTCCGCGGCGGTGAGCATGAGAACGTACTCGGCCGCGGTGGCCAGGCTCATCGCCGTGCCGCGCTCCTCGGCCGCCCGCGTCTTGGCCGGCCCGAGCGCCTGCCGGGCCTCGTGCAGGGACTCCTGACGCTGGAACCAGCCCTCGGGCCGGTCCGGATGCGACGGGGCGGAGAATCCCTCGCGGCCGAGCGCGACCACCGCGGCCCAGACGGTGACGGCCTCGGCGCACCGGCCGGTCCAGGCGCACAGGTAGCCGCAGCAGTCCAGGTCCTCGAGCACCTTCCTGCGCACGCCGGCCCGCAGGGCGGTCTGCAGTGCCTCGCGCAAGTGGAGGGCGGCGTCCGCGTAGCGGCCGCCGGCCAGGTCGAGGACGACCATCTTCTCCAGCAGGTTCCCCAGGCTCCACACGTCGCCCGCGTCCCGGGCGCTGGCCAGCCCGGCCGCGCACGTCCGCTCGGCCGCGGCCACGTCGCCGACCTCGATCAGCACGGCCGTGAGGCTGTGGGCGCATACCCGCGCCGTCGGGCCGTGCAGGCCGGCCGAGATGCGCTCCGCCCGCGTGGCCAGTTGCACGGCGCCGACGTGGTCGCCGCCGATGCAGGCGATGAGGCTGAGGATGGACGTGGCCAGCGCCTCGGTAAGCGGGCGGTCACCGTCGCGGGCGATGGCCAGGGCGTCGCGGGCGTCGCTGGCCGCCTCGCCGATCCGCCCCATGCCCAGCAACGTCGCCGACCGCCCGGTCAGGCACCTGGCAAGCAGCGGGAACGGCTCCTGATCCCCGAGTGCGTCGCGCACCGCGGTGAAGTGCCGCAGCGCACCGGCCGGATCGGCCGAGTCAAGCGCCGCCTGCCCGAGCCAGTTGTGAACGGCGCACCAGGCCTCGCCGCCCGTGGCGGCGCGGTCGACGGCCGCGCGCAGCAACGGCACCTGACCCGCGAGCCGTCCGCGGATCTGCCACCACCAGGCCAGCGCGGCCGCGAGCCGCGGTCCCACGGCGGCATCGTGACCCGCGGCTTCGTCGTGCTCCAGGGCCCAGGCGAGCACCTGGCGCATGGTGGCGTCCTCGGCGTCCAGCCACCGGGCCGCGGCCACCTCGCCGGCGCCGGCCGCCAGCCCGGACATGGCGTCCTCGGCCACCCCGAGCGCGTACCGGGCGAGCGCGGCCGCGACGGCGTCACCCTCCCCGGCCTCCGCCAGCTGCCCGGCACCGTAGGCCCGCAGCGTCTCGAGCATCACGTACCGAGAGCGGCCGTCGGGCCCGGAGCGGGGCGGGACGAGCAGCGAGCAGTCCACCAGGTGCAGCACGGCGGGCCCGGAGCCAGCCCCCGCGACCGCCTCGGCCCCCGCAAGCGTGAACGGTCCAGGGAACGCGGAAACCGCGCGGAACACCCGCCGTTCCCGCTCATCGAGCAGCCGGTAGCTCCACTCGACCGTGGCCGCAAGCGACCGCTGCCGCTCCGCCGCCAGCCGGTCCGCCGCCGACAGCAGGGTGAACCGGTCGTCGATCCGGTCCAGGAGTTGCGCCAGCCCAAGCGCCTCGACCCGCGCCGCCGCCAGCTCAATCGCCAGTGGCATCCCGTCCAGCCGGTTCACCAGGCGCGCCACCGTCGGCGTGGTCTCACCGTCAAGCACGAAGCTCGCGTCGGCCCGCCGGGCACGGTCCGCGAACAGCGCCACGGCCTCGGACCCGTCGCGATCGGTTGGGCCATCCGGGTCGGGCAGCGTCAGCGGCCCGAGCCGGTACCGTGACTCCCCGGCTATCTGCAGCGGCTCGCGGCTGGTGGCCAGCACGCGCACGTCGTCCGCGCCGAGCAGCAGCCGGCCGCACAACTCCGCCGCCGCGCCGATCACGTGCTCGCAGTTGTCGAGCACAAGCAACAGCTGCCGCCGGGACAGCACGCGGGCCAGCGCGTCGGCCGCCCCCGCCGAAGGCAGCTCGCGGATCCCAAGCGCCGCCGCGACCGCGGCGACCACCTGCGCCGGGTCACGCACCGTGGCCAGCTCCGCCAGCCACACCCCGTCGGCGAACCGCCCGGCGACCCGCCTGGCTACCTCGCCGGCCATCCGCGTCTTCCCGGCGCCACCGGGCCCGGTCACCGTCACCAGCCGGTACTGGCCCAGCCGGCCGGCGATGTCGTCCACCGCGACGGCCCGGCCCACGAAGCTCGTCAGCGCGGCAGGAAAGCCGTGCGTGCTCCCCGGCGCATCGGCCACCACAGACCGCTCCACAGCGGCTACCTTAACCGCGCACCACCGCCCGGGTACAGCCGTCAGCCGCCAGCCTCAAGAAGCCGGCTCCGCCTGCCCCGCCCCGTCCGCTTACTCAAGTCCCCACCAGTCTTAAAAATTCAAAAGCCAACGAATCCACAAGACTTATCCCGAACGACTTGAGGTTCCCCCTGCCGGCACCCAAGAGCCGCCCCTACCCCGGTCGGTCCCCCGTCGGCGTAGACCGCGCCGGCTCCTCGTCGCGCATACCCCCAGTGGGTATAGCCCAGGATCGGGTGTACTTCGTGCCCCTCGGCGGGCACAAACGACACCCGATCACGTTCCGGCCCGCGCCGACGACGTCATTCCACCGGGTCGATGAGGACCTTGACTAGTCATCGCCGCGGCGGCCTCAGCATGAGGCCTCCCTGCCAAGGATTTCTCCTTGGCAGGGAGGCCGGGAAGCGGACCGGTGACCCCCCCAGGTAGTCACCGGTCCGCCGGCACGCGCGGGCGCGGGATGGCCCGTGAGATGGTCGTCCGTGCGGGGCGCCGACCGTCCCGCTTCCCCGGGGCCCGGTGCGTAAGCGAGTGCCCGAGGCGGGCGACGGCGGAGGCGAGCTGGCCCGCCCGCTCGTCCGCTGCCCGCTGCTCCGCCATGCTCCGAGGCCGTTCCGCTTCGTAGATCAGGTACGTGATGTTCATCGTTCCTACCTCCCGAACACAACCTAGGGAAGGCCTGTTCCCGCGGTGTTCCCGCCACGGCGCGACGACCGGCCGGGGTGACAGGCCCGTTGCCCGGCGGGGAATAAGCGGGAATAAGCGGCATCCAGGCAAAAAAGCGTTCGGAGAATGTCAGACCCGCCCCCGATAATGAGGATGTGGCCGCGGGAATCACACAATCCGCGCTGGCCGGACAGACAGCGCCGGCCGGCCGGGCAGCGCCGGTGGAAACGGCAGCGCCGGTCGGAACGGCAGCGCCGGTCGGAACGGCAGCGCCGGTCGGAACGGCAGCGTCAACGGGCCCTGCGGCGTCGGGCGAAGCCGGGGTGCCGGTCGAGGCCAGGCTGCTCGGCGAGTTCGCCATCACGGCGGGCGGCCGCGCGGCCGGTCCCTGGCCGCGGCCGAGCGCGCGGCGGCTGTGCGCGCTGCTGCTCGTGAGCGCCGGCCGCCGGGTGACCCGCGACCTGGCCTGCGAGGAACTGTTCCCGCGGCTTGAGCCGCGGGCCGCCGCCCGCTCGCTGTCCAAGGCGCTGTCGATGGCCAGGGCCGCGCTCGCGGAGCTCGGCGAGCCCGGCGCCGCGCTGCTTGGCGCCGACCTCACGCACCTGTGGCTTTCTCGGCGGATCGAGGCCGACGCCGACGTGCAGGCGGACGCGCTGCGAGCCGGGCTCGCGCTGCCGCCGGGCCAGCAGCGGGACGACGTTCTCGCCGGTGCGCTCACCGCGGACGGCGAACTGCTACCCGACGAGCCGTACGCCGACTGGGCGGAGCAGGCCAGGGACCGGCAGAACGCGCTGCGCCAGGAGGCGAGGCTCGCGCTGGCGCGCGACCGGTCGAAGGGCGCGGGGCGATCCGGCACCGACGACGTCACGGCGGCCTGGCTGGCGTGCCTCGATCACGACCCCGCCTGCGAGGAGGCGGCCGGCGCGCTGATCCGCGGCTACCTCGCTCAGGGCCGCCCGGAGCAGGCCGCGCGCGTCTTCGAGCGCTGCCGCGCCGCGCTCGAGGAGCTTGGGCTGCGGATCTCACCGTCGCTTGAGCGGGTCTACGCGTCGGCCACCGCGGCCCGCGCCACCGCGCCGCAACCGCTGGCGGCCGAACCGCTGGGGGCTCAACCGCTGACGCCGCAAGCGACGTCGGCGCGACCGCCCGCGCCGCGGGCGCCGGCGCCGCCCGCCCAGTCGGCGGCGGCCACCGCCGCGCCCGCCGCGATCGCCCGGCCGCGCGAGGAACGCCGTCCCGTGACGGTGCTCTTCGCGGAGGTGGCCGCCCCCGCCGGGCTGGCGGGCACGCTCGGCCTCGAAGCGCTGCGCGACCTCGTCGGCGGCTCGCTCGCGACGGTCATCGCGCACGTCGAGGCGCTTGGCGGGACGGTCACGTCCGTGTCCGGCCGTGGCCTGCAGGCGATGTTCGGCGCGCCCGAGGCGCACGAAGACGACCCGGAGCGCGCGCTGCGCGCGGCCTACCGCGCCGTGTCCGCCACCAGGGCCGCGGCGGCCGCGGCGGCCCCGGCGGCCCCTGCGACCGCGGCGGCGGCCAGCGGCGTGAGCGCCAAGGACCCCGCGGAGAGCCTGGGCCTGCGGATCGGCGTCGAGTCCGGCCCGGCCGTCGTCGGCCCGATCGGTGACGGCGCCAAGGTGGAGTACGCCGCCTTCGGTGACGTGGTGAGCGTCTCGGCGGCGCTGCAGTCCGCCGCCCGGCCGGGATCCGTCCTCGTCGGCCCGGTCACCAGGGCGGCCGCCGCGCACTTGTTCAGCTGGGGGAGCGCGGAAGAGGTGACGCTCGCGCCGGG
>Ga0335075_10019023_pt1 | contig 10171 bp, 7 predicted proteins | sample Lox_Sample_24_FD_206723 | JGI IMG/M metagenome (GOLD analysis project Ga0335075, IMG submission 206723) | Soil microbial communities from Loxahatchee National Wildlife Refuge, Florida, United States - Lox_Sample_2.4 | ecosystem: Environmental > Terrestrial > Soil > Wetlands | place: USA: Florida... | reverse complement strand
TCCCGAGCAGTTCCTCATGAATCTGCGTGGTGCCCTCGATAATCTCCGTGATCTTGGCGCTGCGGTAATACCGCGATGTCGGTGAGGACTCGTGACATCCGGCAGCGCCTCGGATCTGCACGGCGTCCGAGGCGGCGCGGACGGCTGCGCGCGATGTGAAGTATTTCGCGGAGAACGCATCCTCGAACGCCTCCGGCGCGTGCTCGTCTGCGGACTGGCAGGCGTTCAGGCAGAGCAAAGTCGCCGCCTGCAAGTCGGTCGACATGCGGGCGATGAGAGTCCGGATCATGCCGAATTCGCCCACCGTCTGCTCGCCGATTTTCCGCCGGCTCGCGTAATCGATGCTCTCCTCCACGCACCCTCGCAGCATGCCGAGCGCGTGGCAGGCGGTGCTGATCCGGCCATAATGGAGACCGACAGGAGCCACGTGAGAGAATCCGAAACCTGGCTTTCCTACCAGGTTGGTGAGCGGCACTTCGACGTCGTGGAAGGCGAGAGTGGCGAGTCCAGCGGCTCGAAAGCCCATGAGCTCGCGTATCGGCTCGATGGTGAGCCCCGGCGACTCCCGCGGCACGATGCAGGCGACCGGCTGTTCCTCGAGCTTACCAAAAACGAGAAAGACGCCAGCGATCTGGCCGCAGGTGATCCAGCGTTTGACGCCGCTGAGGCGCAGGGAGTCGCTGTCCGCGACCCGCGTGTAGGCGGTCGTGAGGGACTGCAGCGCGCTACCTGCTTCGGGCTCGGTGAGCGCAAAAGCCGCAATCAGTTCGCCGCTCGCCAGCCGAGGCAACCAAGTCGATTTCTGCTGCCGCGTGCCCCATCGCAGGATGGCCATTGCAACCATGGCCTGCACGGTGAGTACGCTCGTCAGTGAGGGAGAGCCTCGCCCGAAAGCCTCGTTCAGAAGACCATAGGTGACGGTGTCCCAACCCTTGCCACCATGTTCGCGCGGCAACGTGGCGCCCAGATAACCGGAGGCCGCGAGCTGCGTCAGCGCCTGTTGCGGCAGCGCCTGTTCGCGCTCCCAATCGTCCGCGAAGGGCTCCACGTTCGACCCGACAAACTCCTTGAACTCCGCGTAGCGCGTCTGCTGCGTATCATCTAGCCAGTGGGGCACCGGGCGCGCCATGGCTTCTCAGCTCGCGGTCGCCACGCTCTTCTTCTGCACGAAGAGAGTGGCTGCGTTCAGCGACCTGAAGTTGTTGATGTCCAGGTCGTCAGCTTCTACCTCGACGCCGAACGTCTTCTCGATGAACGTCATCAGCTGAATGGCGAAGAGTGAAGTGACCAGTCCGGACTCGAACAGATCGTCGTCGTCAGCGAGGTCCGGAAGGTTGATGGAGCGTGTGATGAAACGCCTGAGGGTCTCTTTGATGTCCCCGTTCCCGCCCGAGTTTTGCGTTGTCATGATTTAGTTAGCTCTCTGGATAGACATAGAAACCTTTGCCCGTCTTGCGTCCGAGGTAACCGGCGTGCACCAACTTCCTAAGCAGCGGACAGCACCGATACTTGGGATCCTGGTAGCTCTCGTAGAGCACGTCGAGCGAGCGCATCACCGTATCCAGCCCGATGAGATCGGCGGTCTCGAGTGGGCCCATAGTATGGCCAAAACACTGCTTGAAGATTGCATCGATGTTTTCCGCGGTCGCGACCTGATCCTGCAGCACGAACGCAGCCTCGTTCATGAAAAGATGCGAGATGCGATTCGAGACGAAGCCGGGCATGTCCTCGACGAGGATGGCACGCTTGCCGAGCTGCCGGAAAAGTCCGCGCAGCGTCTCGAGCGTGCGCTCCGAGGTATGAAATCCCCGGATGACCTCGACCGTGGGCTTCATGTGCACTGGGTTCATGAGGTGAATGCCGACGATGTCCTGCGGTCGGCGCGTCACTCCGCCCACCTGCGTGATCGAGATGCAGGAGGTGTTCACGCCGAAGCACACCCCCGCCGGCACGATCGCATCCAGGCGCTCATAGAGCGATTTCTTGACATTCCAGTTCTCGGTCACGTTCTCGATGACGAAGTCACACGAGGCGGTCTGGGCGAGGTCGGTCGTGAGCGTCATGAGCGCCAGAGCTTGGGCCTTCGGCACCTTCGGCGCCGATTTCGAAAGGACCGGCGCGAATCGCACGTTCCTCAGAATCTCTTCCTCGGCGTGCCGTAGCACCTCTTCTGACAAGTCGACCCCGACGGCTTCTATGCCGTGCAGGACCAGATCGGTCATGGCCCCAATGCCGATGTTCCCGACGCCGATCACGGCGACGCGTTTCATGCTCATCCAGGTTCTCCCCTTAGCGAAGTAACGCGCAGCGCTCGTGAATGCCAAGGAGCTGCCTGTCCAGTAGCCTTGAAGTACTGCGTCAGGGTTCGACGCCGATATTTTTGAGACCCGCCCATCGAATGACACCAGGTCATCGCCAAATCTTTCTTCGAGTGTCGGAAGATGACACTCTTAGCGAAAAGCCGTCTTATTCTGTTGCGCGATGATAGCAGGCTCCGCAAGTGTCCAGCTGCGGATCCGCCATAAACGTGAATCAGTGCGCGTTTGCTGCGCAGCCGGAAAACCCGGGCATAGGAGGCAATCGCGAGCGCGAGCAGCTCGAGATTTGTCGACGCGGCGCGGTACGGTTATCGCTTCGATCGGCGCCCGCGCAGCACGGCCAGACCGCCCGACAGCAGCGTAAGTGCCGTGAGCGCCTCGGCCGGGTCGATCTCCGGCGCGGCCGTTACGCCACCACCACCGCCGCCTCCCGGATGAGGATGACTCTCGCAGAGCCACGGCAGTATCCGGCACAGCAGCCCACCACCCTGATCCAGGGGCGGCGGCGAGCCCTGCCCACCGGCGAATGCCGCGGTCGAGACGGTCGCGGTCAATGTCAGCAAAGCAATGGCGAGAGACTTCAACATGGTGGTGGTTCCTTCATCGTCCGGCCGACTTTGCGGCGCATTCTTGTAGAACTATTCCGGCTTGTCCCGACGCCGACGGCCGCGAAGGACGGCCACACCACCGGAGAGGAGGGTCAATGCCGCGATCGCACTTGCAGGGTCAAGTTCCGGCGCGCTGACTTTGGCGGCGCCGAATGCCACGGCTGTGGCGGAAATGGAGAGAGCGAGCATTCCTAGAAGCTTGTACATGTTCTTGTTCCTCTTGCTCCAACGAATCCAGCGCGTGTCTCGCCCAACTCCGGAGCCAGCACGCATCAGCTATGATATCGGCCTTGTCGCCAAATGCAAACAAGCGGCACGGAAGTGTGAAGCAGCTCACTCCCGCCGCGACCTGTTATGTCAAGCGCCCGTTCACCAGATCTGCCATTGGTGCCCAAGCAGCACTGCAGCGCAGAGCAGCGCATTGGCGAAGACGTGCGCAGCGACTGCTTCTCCCATGCGCCGGGTGCGGGTCAGCAGCATCGCGAACGCGATCCCGGCGGCCATGCCGGCGGGCCACAGCGGCCCGTTGAGAATTCCGTAGGCGGCGGCGGTGACGAGCACCGGGACCCAGCCGACGTCTGCGAAGGGTACTGACTCGAAATCGGCCGCCACGAGGCGGCGGAGGAGATAGCCGCGATAAGCCAACTCCTCGGCGAGCGGCACCACGAGCACGGCAGTGGCGATGCGGCCTGCGATCCACAGTGCGCGGTTCCAGGCGGACATCGCGGCCAGGGCGGCCGGCATGCTTTGCGGGGGCAGAAGGAGATGACCGGCCCACCACCAAAGCGCGAAGACCGCGACGCCCGCCGCGCCGGCCCGCCAGGAGAAGCGCCAGTCCAACCCGCCCAGCCGCGGCCAGTACACGGCGAGCGCCGCGGCCCCCGCAAGCAGCCGCAGCGCGTACCAGGTCTCGAAGCGTCCCGAGCTGGCGCGGGAAATCATCCCCGCGGCGAGGACGAGCAGAAACGGCGCCAGATAACTCGCCGTCGGATTCACGGAGGAGTTGGCCGTGGCCGAGCGCATCCGTGCCGCCGCCGCCGCATTGAGCCAGCGACTGCGACGGCTGACGAAAGCGAGTCCGCAGGCTACGGCATTGAAGCTGATCCATCCGGCTTGCGAGTGAAAGCCGAATACCGCGATGGCGGGGCGTCCGGAATTGCCGATGAGGACCAGAACGGCGATGCGCAGGACGTTCAGAGCAAAGACGATCACGACGCCGAGAGGAATGAGCAGCAGCGCGCGCGGAAAGCGATACTCGTCCCGAAAGAAGACCAGCCAGGCAGCGCAGAAGGCAATGATCAGGCCCATCCCCTCGAGACCCGAGCAGATCGGGTCGATCCCGACCGCAAAGTGCGGCGCATAGAGGTCCCGTGTCACCGGATCCGCCTGCAACGTCGGCAGCAGGGGCCTCAGCACCAGTTGCACGAGATCGAATGTGACCTGCGCCGTCGGAATCCAGAGCTGCTGACTGAGAACGATGGCCACCGTCGCGGCGAGAGCCGCTCCCAGGGCATAGAGCCACCGGTGGCCGACCGCGGTGGCGCCGTCCCGCCAGATACGCCACGGTGCGAGCCCCATCAAGAGCGCTGCCACGGACAATGTTGTCAGCGCCACTGCCGCGGCCGCGAGCAGAGCGAACGGCAGCTGCACGCCGTGCGTGCCGTAAAGGTTGTAGAGCGCTGCAGCGATCGGAACGAGGAGGACCGCATGCAGCGCCAGCCAGCGGAATCGAACCGGCGCGCCGCGCGCTTCCTGGTTGACCGCAGCCAGGGTAGCATCGCCGCGCACATAGACGAAGAGCGCAAGCGCGATTGCGAAGGAGACCGCGAAGCGGAATCCGAAATGTTGGATGACCCGCACCGCCGTGGCGAGTCCCCTCGCGGCCTGCGCCGCGCGGAAGTTGACGAAGCCGTTGAGGAAGAACTTCTCGGCGAAGAGGGCGAGGGCGAGCACGCACGTGCGCGCCGAAAGGCTCATCCGCTCGCGCTTTTCCACAGCGGTGGCGACGGGCGAGGTCGGCTCGAGTGCGCTCACGGCGCGCAGTCTAGACTGCACGCTCCCCTATCCCTGACCTGCACTTGCGCGGTGTGACGCAGCGCACATTATGCGCCGCGGGCCCGGATCACTCCGGGCTGGTTGGAGTCTTTACCCGCGTCCTCCAGACCTCGTACGGGTCCCACGACGCAGTACGTTTGCGGGTCATCCGCTCACGGGGCGGAGTCGTGGCCGAGCTCTCTCTCGCCTGCGCGCGCGGAGCGCGGCGCTCGATGATGAGAGGCGGCAGAACGGAATCTGTTCGTGTACTCATCGCTTTATTTCCTAATCCCGAGGCCAACATGTTTTTTTAGTCCTGACTTGCTTGTGCTCCATGACCCCAGGAAGGCCACCACCCTGGGAAGCGGGTCACATTATAGTCGGATTAAGGTGAAAAGGTAGTCACAAAACGCGCGTAACTGATTGTTTGTCTGCGACTTGCGACGCTCAAGCATACCCAATAACAGGGTTACTGAATTAAGTCAAATCGTGGCGAGTATCCGGTCCATGGGACCGAAGGTGAACTCCTGCAGCAGGCGCCGCAGGCGCTCCTGGCAGCGAGACAGATTGGTGTAATGACGGAACCGCGAGAGTGTTCCCACTGAAATGCGCGGTTGGTCGGGATCGATCTCCCACGGGTGGAGATAGAAGGCGAACGGCCTGCCGGCGGCGTTGATCTGCCGGAGGCCCGCCAGCGTCAGCCGGTAGGGAAAGATGCGGAAGTAGCCGCCGCCAGTGACCGGGATCTTGAGGCCGAAGAAATTGGCCGGCGCCATCGGAAACTCCAGGATCGAGCGGCCCGAGGGGGCGGTGACTCTGCCCGGCAAAGGCGATGCGTCCGGAATACCGTAGCGATCGTGCCGGATGGCGAAGATCGAGGAGTCGTAGCGGAAGCCGAGATCGATCAGCTCATCGAGCGCCCAGAGCGAATGGCGGACGATGGAGAAGCTCGCGGCGCGATAGCCGAGGACCGGCTGGCCGATGGCCTCCTCCAGCAAGCCCTTGGCACGAGCGGTCTCGTCGCGGAATTCCTGCCGCGACTGGCGGTAGATGAGCTGGTGCGAGTAGCCGTGGCAAGCGACCTCATGGCCCGCCGCCGCGATGCGGCGCACGAGCCCCGGGGAGCGCTCCGCCACCCAGCCGAGCACGAAGAAAGTGCCATGGACTCCCCGTTCCGCCAGCAGCTCCAGCAGGCACTCGGTGTTGCGCTCGACGCGGTATTCCCGCTCCGGCCAGCTGTCACGCGAGATCGCGGAGGCGAGGGCGGCTACATGAAAGTAGTCTTCCACGTCGACAGTGAACGCATTCACTTGCACCGCGGCGGGTGCACTGCTTGGGGCGCGTACGGGACGATCCATGCGCGACATTGTAGTCACAAAAGAAAACGGCCCCCGAGGGGGCCGTCGAAGTAAACCCGTCCCGGGTTTTGAACCTACTTATGTTAAGAGCAAAGCAAGCTTCGTGCCACGAGAAGAGTGTTAGGAGTATCAATCGGTTATGAAAGCCGCTCTGGAGTCACTGTAAAGAGTCTCGACAGTGACCGCAGGAAGCGTCGTCCATTGGCCACAGTCGCGAGCTTGAGGGTGGCGGAGTCTCCGTCGCCGGGGTACTCTCGAACGACCTTTTGTATGACGGCGGAGTCTGACGTGCGCGATCCTCGCTCTTTACTTGTTATGGTCGGCCGTGGGACTACCTGTGCGCTCGCCGCTGTGATGCTGACCGCATGCGGCGGAGGAGGGGGCGGTGGCGGCGGGGGTGGAACATCCCCCACCACTTTCACCATTGGCGGCACGATCACTGGACTGTCGGCGTCGGGGCTGACGCTGGACGACAATGGCGGTAATACGCTGACGGTTGCTTCCGGCGCGACCACGTTCACCTTCTCCACGGCACTCGCAAGCGGGGCAGCCTACGCTGTGACAGTCGCCACCCAGCCCACGGGAGAGACCTGCACAGTGAGCTCCGGCACTGGCACTGCGACGGCCAATGTGACGTCGGTGGCGGTCTCCTGCGTTGCATCGGCGACCTACACCATCGGCGGTTCGATCACAGGCCTGACTGAGTCGGGGCTGACGTTGGATGACAACGGCGGGGATACGCTGACGGTCAATTCCGGGGCAACCACGTTCACTTTCTCCACGGCGCTGACAAGTGGTGCCACCTACGATGTGACGGTCGCCTCGCAGCCTCTGGGAGAGAACTGCACCGCCACCGCCAACACGGGCACCGCTTCTGCCAATGTGACTTCGGTGGCGATCGCGTGCGCCGATTCGGGGGTGGCGGTGGGCACCCTTGCCGGCGGGGGGCCGACCCAGCCAGGAAACACCAATGGCACCGGAACCGCGGCGACATTCGATGCGCCTGCAGGCGTCGCGGTGGATTCATCGGGCAACGTGTATGTGGCCGAGTACCAAAACAACGACATCCGCAAGATCACGCCTGACGGGGTAGTTACACTCTTTGCGGGCTCATCTACCGCCGTCAAGGGTAATGCCAACGGAACCGGGTCTGCTGCCAGTTTCTGGAATCCGACTGGCGTCGCAGTGGATTCCGCAGGCAATGTCTACGTCGCAGACGAAAGTAACAACGAGATCCGCAAGATCACACCGGACGGTGTGGTGACTCTATTCGCAGGTTCGCCTACCGGTGCGATCGGCAACAGCGACGGTACCGGCCAGAGTGCGCTATTCAGCGCTCCCAACGGTATCGCCATAGACTCTTCGGGCAACCTTTGGGTGACCGACTCCGCTAACAACGAGATCCGCGAAATCACCACTCCGGGTGCTGTCGTGACGACTCCGTACGGGAATGGCACCGCAGGGAGAACCAATGGGGTTGGTACCGCGGCGGAGTTCAACAACCCGAGTGCCATTGCCGTGGACCCCGCCTCGGGCAATCTGTTCGTGGCCGATACCGACAACAACGAGATTCGCGAGATCACCGTATCAACGAACACGGTCAGCCTGTTCGCGGGCTCGACGAGCGGGACCGCGGGCAGCGGCAATGGCACGGGCTCGGGGGCCTCGTTCTCTGCCCCCTCCGGAATAGCAATCGACTCCGCGGGTAATCTCTACGTAGCGGATGCGGCCAACTCCGAGATACGGATGATCACACCGGCACAGGTGGTCACGACCTATGCCGGCTCGACGAGCGCCGGCTACACCAACGGGTCCTCGAGCGCCGCCCAGTTCGATTATCCATTCGGCATAGCGATCGACGGCGGCACCTTGTACGTCGGAGACGATGTAAACGACGCGATCCGCGTGATCGCCCCGTAAGGAGCAATCCGGGCGCGGTTGAACTACGATCGCGCCCGTGATCGGGTATTTCTTATCCGCGGGGGCATCAGCGCTCCTGCTCGCGGCTTGCCTGACCCTGTGGCGCCGGCGCCTGACGGGCGCCGGCCTGGCAACGGCGCTGAGCGCGCAGGTCGCCTGGGCGCTGGTGAGCGTCGCGCAGGAGGCCGGAATCCCGATCGCCGTCGGGCTCTTCGTCGCGATCGAATACCTGCGTGACCTCGCCTGGGCGCTGGTGCTTCTCAGATGCTTGAGCCGCCCGGGCGACTCGAAATCGGCACAGGCGGCGCAACGCCTCACCGGGGCCCTGGTGGCGCTGGTCGCAGCCGTTGCCGCCGCCTCGCTCATCCCGCAGTCGGGAGCGACTCTCTCGCTCTATCTGGAACGCAATTGGCTGTGGGGCGGCCTCTTCCTCGCGATTGCCGGCCTGGTGCTGGTGGAGCAGGTCGCGCGCAACACGCGCGCGGCACAGCGCTGGCAGCTCAAGTACCTATGGCTCGGCATCGGCCTCAACTACGCCTGGGATCTGGCCCTCTTTTCCGTGGCGATGCTGCACGGCAGCGCGGCGAAGGACTTCTGGCTGGCCCGAGGTTTCGTCAATGTGCTCTCCGCGGGTCTCCTGGCCGTGGGGCTGCGCAGGATCCCGCGGTGGGAGTCGGCCGCCTTTCTCTCGCCGCGGATCGTCTTCTTCAATGCGACGCTGCTCGGGACGTCGATTTACGTGCTCGTCATGGCGGTGGGCAGCTACTACGTGCGCCAGCTCGGCGGCACGTGGGGTGCCGCCGGTCAGCTCCTCTTCCTCACCGCCGGCATCCTGGTGCTGGCGGTGGCGGTGCTCTCGGATCAGTTTCGCGCCTGGTCGCGTGTGACCATCGCCAAGCACTTCTTTCCGTACCGCTACGACTACCGCGCCGAGTGGCGAAAGCTCACGCGCGCGCTCTCCGAGGCCGATGAGGCGCCGGTCTACGAGCGGATCGTGAGGGTGATGGCGGGCTTCATGAATGCGCCGAGCGGCGGGTTCTGGCTGCGGGATGCGGAGGGTGTCTATGTCCCGGCGGGAGGTGAGCTGGCACCGCCCGATGCGCCGCGCGAGGCGGGGGCGCGGGAGTTCTTCGACTACCTGCTCCAAAACGAATGGATCTACGACCTCGATCAGGCGCGCCACTCGCAGGGCCGCAAGCCCCCGGTGGCGCCACCGCCCTGGATGCTGGCGAGCGAGCGGATGTGGCTCGTCGCGCCGCTCATCTGCGAGGGCTCGCTGATCGGCTTCGTCGCCATCGCGCATCCGCTCGCGGACACGCCGCTGACCTGGGAAGAAATCGATCTGCTGCGCGCTGCCGGCCGTCAGGTGGCGAGCTTCCTCGCCTTCGAGCAGGCGGCCAAGCGCCTCGCCGAGGCGCATCAGTTCGAGGCGATGAGCCGGATGTCCGCGATCATCATGCACGACCTGCGGCATCTCATCGCGCAGCAGGCGCTCGTCGTGCAGAACGCCGCGCGCCATCGCGGCAATCCGGAGTTCTTCGACGATGCCATCCTGACGATCGACAACTCGGTCAAGCGGATGACCCGCCTGATGGACGAGCTACGCAATGGCGTGCTTTCCGAGGAGAGGGCGCATCGCGCCGATCTCAACGAGATCTGCGCCGAAGCCGTGCGACGCTGCGCTGACGCCGCACCCAGGCCACTGCTCGAGGTCCGCGATCGCAGCATCGAAGTCATCGTCAACCGCGAGCGGTTGCTGCAAGTGCTGGAGCACGTGATCCGCAACGCACAGCAGGCGACACCGCGGGACGGATCAGTTACCGTATCGGTTGGCCAGGTCGGCCAGCAGGCGATCCTCGAAGTGGTGGACACCGGCTGCGGCATGGATCAGCAGTTCATTCGCGACCGGCTCTTCCGCCCCTTCGACAGCACC
>Ga0335075_10019021_pt1 | contig 10172 bp, 8 predicted proteins | sample Lox_Sample_24_FD_206723 | JGI IMG/M metagenome (GOLD analysis project Ga0335075, IMG submission 206723) | Soil microbial communities from Loxahatchee National Wildlife Refuge, Florida, United States - Lox_Sample_2.4 | ecosystem: Environmental > Terrestrial > Soil > Wetlands | place: USA: Florida... | reverse complement strand
ACGAACGATGACTACAAGTACACCGTCGCAGCCCATCCCTACGGTATCTCTACATCAAGCTGCACGACCGCCTTCGGTTCCCCGCCCGACGGTGGGTTCACCACCCGGGTGATGAACTCACCCGGGTGTGGACCGGCATCGATCTCCAGCGCGATGGAGCAGGCCATCACTTCCCCTAAATAGGCGGTCACCCCAACCTTTCCCAAGGAGAAAATGGGTGCATCTGAGTATGGCAGTGGGTGAAAGCGACGAGGTGCCATTCGATACGACGACAGGAGGTAATCCGTGGACACGGTGGCATTCCCACTCGACAACGGTGGCCAAATCTTGGTTCGGGTCGACACCGTCGACTCCTACGGTGGAGTGGTGACTAGAGGCGGACGAGCCGATGCGACGATCACGGAAGCCGGCCAGACCTTCGAATCGGCGCTGAGCACTATTCGGAACGTGGCCGACGCGGTGCTCCACCAGTTGGCCAGGCTTGCTGTCCCCCCTCAGGAGGTGAGAGTCGAATTCGGCCTTGAACTCACTACGAAGGCTTCTGCTGTAGTGGCCGCGGCCTCAGCGACCGCACAATTGCGCGTCGCACTGGCCTGGAAACCCCTCAACGCCCAAGCGCAACCTGTGACTGAATGACCTGCTGATGCACCGAAGCCATTGATTCGCCGGACGTTCAGAACCTAGATTCGACACCCTCATATCTCGTCTTTTGTGAGACAACGCCATGGACAGATAGGGCACGGCAACCTGATTGACTGAAAGGCCATTGTGGGGCGGGCGGGGCTCAAACCCGCGACCAACGGATTAGCAATCCTTAGATCCTGACAGTCCCTGTCATTGCCTGTTTCTCATTGTGACAACCGGATTGACTATCTCGAACCCCCGATGGGAACCGGGCAATTCCGGTCGGTTCCCGGTCATTGGCGGTGAATAAACGGTGACCACCCGCCCGCCTGTAACCATTCCGCCAAGACAGCGCCGCCACCACCGCGCGACCCTGACCCCCAGACTGCCAGGAATAGGCAGGAGCCGTGACCAGGCACGATACTTGCATTTTGGGGCTGTAGGGGACGTAGTTGAGGGGCCCACTGTCGTCACGGTTGTCGTCAGAACTGTCGTCACCTCCCGCTCGCGGTGACAGAGGTCGGCACTTCCAAATGCCAAAAGACCGGTCGGTCAAAATCAAGTAGTCGATTACTCATCCACGCGGCCAGTTCAGCGTGCACGATTAATCTGTGTCTAGGGTTTTTGTGAGCCATTCCAACCGCGACAGTACGAGGCGCTGGCGTTGAAGACCTGGCTCGAGCGCGCCCGACCCGGCCTGGTCGGCGAGGTCGTCGTCGACCTTGACCCTGACACCGGCATCCCGGCCGGGGTGCGATGGCAGGAGGCTCCGCGAAGAGCCAATGATCGGTGTGAAGCCGTGATTTGCCCGGTGTCGAAGCATTGGGACGCCTCCCATGAATGCCGCACCGAGGACCGGGGTAAGCCGATCTTTCCCGTCCGACTCAAGTCCACAGCTGGTCGTGATATCACCTGCAAATGGCAGACCACCCCTGCGCCCTATAATTCGGCGTTGGTTAATTCCACAATTGTCCGCCCCCATACTGGCTACCGTCGGATTGGCAATCCCGGGGTTGTCGGGCGGGGAATGCGCCCAGTGCGGATTGACTCGTCGCACCGCTGTGGCCAAAGCCATGTCGCCTGCCGATGCCGGATTTGGTCTTCTGGGAATAGCGCAGGCGAGGCCCGGCGGGTGATGTGATGTCGTGCGATATCAAGTTGGAAGTCGGAGCAGGCTCCGCTCGCGGTGAGTTCATGGCCCGCGTAGTGGACGCGCCCACCGGCGGTGAACCGTCCGCCATCTTCCAGCTGGACGTTGATGGCATGCTGCGGGGGCGCGATGCGTTGCAGAACACCGTGCTGGCCTCCGGCGCGGCGGGGCGACGGATCGTCCCCGCGCATGAGCAGCAGCTGCGCCGGGTGGGCCAACAGTTATTCGAAGCGTTGTTCAGTGGGCACGTCCTGGGTACCTATCGGGCCAGCCTTGGTGCTGCGCGGCAGCGCGGCGAACCGCTGCGGGTGGTGCTGCGGCTCACCGCGCCGCAGCTCGCCGCCCTCCCGTGGGAGGCGCTGTTCGACACCGAGATCGAGAAATTTATCTGCCGGCGGGAGCCGCTGGTGCGGCACGTGCCAGCGCCCTACACCCGGGAACCGCTGGAGGTGACCCCGCCGCTACGGGTGCTAGGCCTCGTTGCTTCTCCGCGAGGTATGCAGCCTCTGGATGTCGCTGCTGAACAGAAGCAACTGTCGGAGGCTCTGGCCACGCCGATCGCCGGCGGTCTGATTGAGCTGGAGTGGCTGGCGCACGCCAGTTGGGACGGAGTGCACGAGAGACTGCTGTCCAACCAGTGGCATGTGTTGCACTTCATCGGCCACGGCGACTATGACGTGGACACCGATCAGGGGCTGATCGCACTCGAGGGCGAGGGTGGTCGGGCGGAACCTGTGGAGGCCGAGCAGCTAGCTGACCTGCTCAATGAAGCGCGACCGACGCCTCGGTTGGTAGTGCTCAACTCGTGCTCCTCCGGTGCGGGGGGAACCCAGGATCTGTTCTCGGGCACCGCCGCTGCGCTAGTGCGCAGTGGGATCAATGCGGTGGCCGCGATGCAGTTCACCATCAGTGACTCCGCCGCGATCGCCTTCGCGAAAGGGTTCTACACCGCGATCGCCCTGGGCCGCAGTGTCGATGACGCCACCCGTAGCGGTCGGATTTCCATGCTCGGTAGAGGGCACAGCCTCGAATGGGTAACCCCTGTGCTGTATGTGCGCGGCGAGAGCACCCAGCTGTTCAGGCTCGCACGCCCAGAGCGCAGGGGCCGCCACCACGAGGAACCACTAGCGCGAGGAGCCCCCAAGCCGATTGAGGAGCAGCCCGCGCAAACTCCACCGCCAGAATCACGATCGACGATAGCGTCGGCTGGTCTGCGGGCGATGTACGTCCAGGCCCGTGCCGAACTTCGAGCCGAGCACTACGACGCCGCGATCGGGTTGCTTGATGACTTGCTTAGCGTCGCCTCCGACCACCACGACGCTGCGGTCCTGCGCGAAGATGCCGTTCGCCGACGCGACCTCGCCGACAGGTACCAACAGGCCATCGACGCGCAAGCGGCCAACGATTGGAACACCTCCGCCAGGCTCTACCAACAGGTCCTCGAACTGCAGCCGGACTACCGCGACGCGGCCATCCGCTGCGAGCAATGCGAGAAAGCCCAGCGCGTCATCGACTTGCAGGACGAGTTGCGCATCCATGCCGACAGCAACAACTGGCAGGCCGTCATCGATGTCAGCGACGAGCTCGCCGCCCTCGACCCGGAGGCCGCTGACCCCGACGGGCTGGCCACCAGCGCCCGCGACACCCTCCGAGGAGAAGCCGAACGGGAGCGCATCTACACACGGGCAAGCGCCGCCGAAGACGCCGGTGACTGGGCCACGGCAATCGGCCACTACAGGAGCCTCAAGGGCTATCGGGACGCCGAAATCCGACTCCATACCTGCGAGCAGCGGCAAGAAGAGGCCGAGACCGCCAAGCGACGCCCAGCGCTGATTGACGAGATCACCGCACTGCACCAGGCCGGACGGTGGAAAGAGGTCCTGGCCGCCGCAGAGGAACTTTGCCAGCTTGACCCGGACAACCCAGACCCGGGTGGAATGGTCTCCGACGCGCGGGCCAAGTTGCGCGAGGCCGAACTCGCGGACCGCTTCGCCCAAGGAGTCGACCACCTCCAGCAAGCACACTGGAAGGAAGCAATCCGGGCTTTTACGGCGATCGAGCAAGAGCAGCCCGGCTACCGTGACGCCGCCGCGCTGCTCAAGGCAGCCCAACAGAAACTAAGCGAGACAGCAGAAGTTACGCAACGAGCTACCCCACCACCACCACTACCCCGGACGACGACCCCAGCGCCCCCGAGTCCCACTACACCACCGGTTCCTGTGGCCGTCCAAAGACGTTGGCAAACCAGCAGCTGGTTGGTCGCCGCCGTTTCCATCGTGGTCATCGGTGTGGCCCTGACCATCTTGGCGGTCGTTCAAAGCTCGAAGTCGTCGAACACGTCGACATCGACCTCGACAGCAACGTCCACGGCAACCACTTCGGCTGCGCCGACGTCCGCTCAGGCGTCGGGTCCCAACGAGACGATCGCCGACTACATCAAGAAAAACAACATCCAGGAGACGACGATCACCCAGGGCACACCGGGCGCGCCGAAGATCGACCTCCCAGTTCCCGAGGGCTGGACACGTATTCCCGAAGGCGCCGACGCGCAGTATTTCGGGATCGTGTTGAACACGCCGACCAATCCCAACGACCCGCTCAAGATCATCGCGACCGTCGAGAAGTTGACGGGCAATGTCGATACGGACAAGCTGCTGGCCGTCGCACCCGGTGAGGTCAAGAACTTGCCCGCCTATAACGGCGGCGACGGTATAAAGGCCACACTGAGTGGCTTTCCCGCATCCCGACTCAGCGGCTCGTACACCAAGAACGGCGTGCCGCAAATAGTTGCCCAGAACACGGCGGTCATCCAAAGCAAGGATGGCACCTACCTACTGCAGATCAAGGCCGAGGGTCCAGAGGCCGACGCCGACGCGTTGAGGGCTGCGGCACCCGTGATCGTCCAGAAGACCACGATCACGCCATGACACTCGGAAGAATGTCCCCGCCCCTCTGTCGGGCGCGACCGGGGCTGCCACGAGCTGCGACGAAGGCGATCGCAAGCCACGCGATGAGGTTGACAATGATCGGGCCGGAAGACAGGACCGCCGCCAGGTTGACCGCTCAGACGGCGACAAAGTCTCGCGGAAAAAGTGGCCGACGCGCCGGGATAGCTGCTCCTGCCTCTGAGCGTGACTCGCCCTGGGCGCGACCACACAGATAAGGGAAACATTATGAGCAGCCCACACCACCGCAAGCCGGGCCGAGACCCACACCCGAGCACACCGGAAGATTCCACGCCCCTGGTAGCGAGCGCTCCCCCGGATGAGGCCGACCGGATCTTCGCCGCCGGAGGAACCCCCAGCACCACTCGGCCACTGGCCGACCCGACGCCGCGCTTTGGGGCGGGCTGTCCGGGTCAGGCACTACCGCCCCCGCTGTGGTACCGGCGCTCCGGTATTCGCATCGCGGCTGCGTTTGCTGCGTTAATCGCTGGTGTCGGAATTATCGTGGCGGGGCCGGGCGAGCCGGGCACCGCGCCTGGCGGCACAACCGGGACGAGCACCCCGTGGTCGGCGAGCTTCTCGCTCATTGCGACCGACATTTGGGAACCGTCACCGGCACCTCCACCGGCGGCACCCCCACCGGCGGCACCCCCACCGGAAGAACCAGCGCCGGCACCCCGCCGTGCGCCACCCCAAGAGGCGGTACCGCCGCCTCCTCCGCCATCGGAGCTGGTGTTGCGGGTCGACAACACGGGGAACTATGTGTCGATCACCAATAACGCAAACAAGCCTCCGGTGGGCTGCGTGTTTAGGGCCGTTGCAGTGGCGGGTGAGGCCACCGTAATCCACTACGACCACTCCTATAATCTCACCGTAACCGGCTCGGCGGAGACGAGGATCGATCATGATGGACCCGCGACCGGCTCGACCTTTCACGTCACCGTGACGTGCGACAACGGCCTGTCGACCAGTCAGGACGCAATTTACTGAGTGTCGGCGGTGCGCAGCGTGGCCCCGCGGAGGTCGAGTTGACCATTAATGCGGACCGCCTGCCTCTCGGAGGGGCGGCCCGTCGCTATTCTGTCGGCGGTTCGGAGTACAAGGTCCCGGTGGCCGAACCGAGCGACGAATTCCCCAACAATTTTGTCGGCAACCACGCACACACCGACCGCGGATGGGTCGTCGTTCCACCCACGTGCGGCGCGCCGATAACCCCGGTTTGTGATCCGCCCACGGCAAAGCGTGGTACAACCCTGCTGAGAAATAGGGGAAAGACATGCTGAAGCTGCGCGTGGTGGACAACGGCGATCATGCCGGCTTGATGTGGTTCCCGGACGATGGCCAGAAGATCGCGGGCTGTCGCGGGTTCGCCATCCAGCGCAAGCTGACGCACGGCGGCGTCGAGACCACGAGCTGGCTCGCCAACCACATCGGCTTCACCGAGAACGCGCCGCCGCCCCCGGCTGGGTTCGAGTGGCGTTGGCCGATCCAGCGGTATCTCTGGTGGGACTATCACGTCACGACCGGCGACGTCGTCGTCTACCGCGTCGCCCCGGTCTGCGGAGCGGACGCGGCCGATCTGGCGGTGAACGAGGCCGCGGCGACGCCCTGGAGCGACGAGCAGCAGATCACCGGCCAGGATGGGCGCAATATCTCGGCCTATTTCAATCGCGGGATCATCGCCGCGCAATGGGTGGCGCGGGACCTAGCCACCGAAGCCGCCGCTCAGGCCGCCAAAGGTTCGCCCCGGGCGGAGCTGATGGCGGCGATCCAGGACCCGAGCAACAATCTTCGCAAGGCGCTCGGCGGCCTGCTGCGCACACAGCTGGTCAAGCTCCTCAGCGACGCGGCGGCCGGGACCGGACACGTCTATGCCGCGCTCTACGAACTGAATGACCCCGAGGTGCTGACCCAGTTCAAGGCGCTGGGCGCGCGTCTCTTCCTGTTGCTCGGCAACGGCGCGTTCAAGCCGCCGACCAACGACGAGAACCATGACGTTCGCGCCGACCTGAAGGCCAACAGCCAGGTGCAGGTCTTCGACCGGATGGTCTCCAGCGGCCATTTCGCCCACAACAAGTTCATCGTGTTCTGCGATGCGAACGATGCGCCTCAGTCGGTCTGGACCGGCAGCACCAACACCACCGAGACCGGCCTCTGCACCCAGGCCAACAACGGCATCCTGATTAACGATGCGGCGGTGGCCGGCGCCTATCTCGACGCCTGGAAGCGCCTGCACGCGGCGGGCAACACCTACCCTGCGCCGCTGGTGAAGGCCAATTCGGTCGCTCGCAATTTCCAGGTGACGCGCGATGACGGCGGCGCCGACCAGGTGTCGGTCTGGTTCGCCGCCACCGATGCGGGCGAGGACATGACCCAGGCGCGCGCCATCATCAACGGCGCCAAGCAGGGCCTGCTGTTCCTGTTCTTCAACCCCGGCGTCTTCGAGCAGGATCCGAGCGACTGGACGCTGCTGCAGTCGGTGCTCAACCGCCATGCGCCGGCGCCCAATCCCTACCTCGACGCCAGCCTCTACATCCGTGGCGTGGTCAATCAGGAGATCAAGGGCCTGACGGACGCTCCGCCGCCGGGCGGCGCGCCGGCGGCGCCGATGGACCCTAGCACACCCACCCATCCGGTGGCCCTGTTCGCGGGCGGCGCGACGCCGCCGATACGGCTCAGCAAGGACGTGTTGGTCCCGTCGAATGTCAAGAACAAGTACCACGACTGGGAGGCCGAGCTGAAAGGCGCGTCCAGCGTGATGATCCACAGCAAGGTGGTAGTCGCCGACCCGTTCGGGGACCACCCGGTGGTGATGACCGGCTCGCACAACATGGGCATGAAGGCCAGCCGCGCGAACGACGACAACCTGATCATCGTCGAGGGCAACAACGCGCTGGCGCAGGCCTATGCGCTGAACATCATCGCCATCTTCCAGGAGTATCGCTGGCGCCAGTACGTCAACGCGCACGCGGCCGATCCGACCGCCTGGCATGGCCTGCAGGACAACGACACCTGGCAGGACGGCCATTTGCAGGCCGACGCCGCCGAGCTGAAATTCTGGCTCGGCGACGCGCCCGCGCCCGCCACGCCCTAGGCGGACTGCTAGTCGGACGAATGCCGCTCAACTGGTCTCCGGCGCGATCGACGGTCGCAGCCGTGAGCTTAAGAAAGTCCACTAAGTTGTCGCTGTCGAAAGTCGCTGAATCGTCCATCATTTGAGTAGAAAATCCAGCGCGCAATAGCCCTTTTGGTCGCACCGACGCGACCGGCTAGAAGGGAGTCGACATTACGTCCAGCTCGGCCGGCTCGTGGCGTTCTCGGCCATCCGACTGATCCGCGAGCGGCGGCAGCGACCTCTTCGGCTTGGCCGTGGTGGCCGAAATCAGCGCCCAGCGCGATCTGTAGACCGCCGCCGAAGCAATTCCCGGGCATCGCGGCGCTGACCGGCGCCGCCACCGAGGACCAGTCGTAGGCCACGCACTGAGCGAAGTTGGCCAGCCGGTCGCCGTCGCGCTCCAGCAGAACGCCGGTGCCACCCCGTCCGAACATGAAGCTTGCGATGTCCAAGCCTGAGCAGAAGCTTTTTCCTTCGCCGTGCAACACGACCGCGCGAACCGAAGCATCGTCGGCCAGTTGCCCTACGGCATTCATCAAGCCCTCGAACATGGCGTGGTCAAGCGCATTGTGCTTGTCGGCGCGCGCACCATCGTCACCGTTGCCACGCCACCGGCACCTATCTGCACGCGAACTTTGTCTTCGCTCACACGTGGGAACTTGCCGCGGCGTCGGACCTGACCAACCGCCGCGCATGTGCACCGGCGACCAACGAATTATGAGGCCTGGGACACCAGGGTGCGCAGGCTGAGATCGCGCATCAGCGCGGGCAGGCTGGTGCCTTGCCGGCTGGCTTCTTCCTGCAGGGCCTGTAAGTCCTCTTCGGTAAAGCGCACCAGGACCTTGGCCGTCAGCTTTCGCTGCTCGCTGTTGCTCACGTCTTCCTCCGGCACCTCGGCGGGCGTTCATGCCACGTCGTCGTGATGGTGCTAGTTTACGACATTCATGCCCTTAAATAGCGGCATTAGACAGTGATGGCGGTCGCCATGTCGTTATGATGTTGCTAATTAGCAGCATGATGGTGTTACTGGGAGCGGGGTGACCTGGCGGCCGGAATGACCCGACGATGACGCAGCCCAAGCAGCCGCCGCCGGGTGTGGAGACCACACCGGGCGGTCCCGTCGTGTCGTTATCGGAAGCGGCCAAGCGGCTGGGTAAGGATCCGCGCACCATCATTCGGGCCATCACGGCCAGCGAGATCCGCGGCGGCGCGATGCCGCGACCGGAACGTCTGCGGTGGTATGTCTATGCCGACGAGCTCCCAGCGTCACCGGGTGGCGCCGCTCCCCCACCGGCGCCCACCGACGTCGACGATCTTCGCGCACAGCTGGTTTCGCTCACCGAGGCCAACCGGCTGCTGATCGCCGCGCAGCAGGATCTGCTCGACGCCGACAGCTCGACCAGTGCTGCCGCCGACAAGTACCGCGCGGTGGCGCGCAGTTACCTGGATGCGCTGGCGCAGTTCATGACGCCGGGGAATCTGGGCGAGCTGGCCGACCAGCTGTAGGTTTTCAGTCTGGGTACTGAGACGAACTTTCGCGACTCGCCGACCTGGCAGATCCGGCGCGCTGGGTGCCGGTCTGAAACGTCGCGAATATCGTCCCGTTTAGAGACGGGCTTGTTCTTCGGCTGGTCGCTGCCGAGATATCTGGGCGAGCTCCAAGCCGGCAGCAAAGCCGCACTCGGGCACAGTAATTCAATCCCTCGGTGAGGCCAGACGCCCGCTGTGCGGGACCTAGTTGGGTGCTAACCAACCGCCGTGGAAGTCGGTCGAACGACCTGTGGCGCGTGTCACCGCGGCCACCCGGAACGGGTGGCCATTGTCACTGATTTCCAATGCGCCTTTCGTGCCATCGTCCGCAGACCAATTCAGCGTTGCTGTCCATTCGCATGTGCACGTCTTCGTCTCGGCGGCGAGGTGCCAGACCTCCGGTCCCGAGCCGGTGATCAAGTGGGGCAGATCCACCGGTCGGCCCACGTCCGCGCCGGGCACCGCGGAGTCACCGGGCAGCGCGGTGACCGAAACGGGGCTCGCGTCCAAATCAAGAGAGAATAAGTAGGGCTCAAACCCTCCACACCCTCCGACGAGATTCGCCCACGTCCCGTGCGGCGGCTCGGTCCGCGACACGATGTTGACCGTGATGTCGTGGACGAGAACGTTGCGCCCGTCTAGGCCCTGCAGCGTGACGCTGATGTAGTTACCGGTTGCCGGTACACCGCCGTTGGCCGCTGCCCACCGGTCAATGTCATGATGATCGCGCGGCGGTCCGGGCAATTGTGGCGGATCTTTGTCGAACACCCAACTCTGGCCGCCTTCACATCCGGCTCCTGGGTCATGA
>Ga0335075_10019020_pt1 | contig 10172 bp, 12 predicted proteins | sample Lox_Sample_24_FD_206723 | JGI IMG/M metagenome (GOLD analysis project Ga0335075, IMG submission 206723) | Soil microbial communities from Loxahatchee National Wildlife Refuge, Florida, United States - Lox_Sample_2.4 | ecosystem: Environmental > Terrestrial > Soil > Wetlands | place: USA... | reverse complement strand
CAGGTGCAGATCCTCCGCTTCTTTCCACCGTCCTTGATCACTAAAGGTTGTCGCCAGATTATTCATGCTCCTCAGCGTATCCGGATGTTCCTGCCCTAGCACAATTTTTCTCACCTCCATCACTTGTAATTCCAATTTTTCTGCATCCTTCAATCTTCCATGCCTCTGATATGACGAGGCAGGCCTAAGCATGCTTTTCAGCGTTTCGGGATGCTGCTCCCCAAGATCTTTCTCTCCCCCGGCGAACATGGCCGCGCTTGTTGTTAGCCAGGAGATGTCAACGTTGTTTGTTTTATTGATGTTAAATGCGCCTGCTAAGTTGGGTGTATCATCCATTCTAACCTGGCTTGGAGGCTCGGCCACACCATGGGACAAATTAGATAGCAACGCAGCAGGCTCAGCGATGCTAAGTAAATTTGGAGGAGAGCTGGGTTCTTGGAGAAAATATTGGCCCCAGGCTTGCGGTGAAGTCGAAAGGGATGCTAAAGGCTCCTTGGCCGACGAAATTCCAAGATCGTAATGACGAGCAGGCAAGGTTGAAGTATGTGCTGCGACGGGATCCCCAATTGCCATCGAAGCCCGAGCAGATGTCTCACCATAAGCTGGTAGTGCCACAAAGGGAGTTGAACTGAGGCTTGTAAGCGTGGTCCCAGGCCAACCGAGAATATCATGATGAGCTGGTGAATCCCAAAAAAAACCTGGGCTTCGGACACTAAATTGCACATTAGGCCCAACGTCTGGAGTTGGCGGAACTCCCGCGGTAGGTGTGTCACAGCTGATATCTGATGGGGTTGCTAGGTCTCGTATATCAGCCAAGCTTAGTTGCAATATGGTAAACGGGACTAACCTGCAGTTGGGCTTGGTTGTGACAAGAGTACGCTTTCCGATACATTTTTCCTTTTCTTATATCGGCTTATCTTCTTTGGGTCCACGGCATTGCCCCTCACCCGGAAATCACTCTGTTTGCCTTCAGCCTTACGCTTCAATTCTTTCCGTAATATGGCCTCCATTTCGTGATCCCTAATATTTTTGCCCAAGCCCCACTCAGATAATTTTCTCTTGTATTGGCGTTGCCTAAGACGACATCAGGACCTTTTTCCTTCCTCGTGAACCAGAACAACACGAAACGAAGTGAGGCCACAGAAGGGGGGCAAACCCACGTACGTGGCGCAAAATCCATATTCCTTCTCCATGGCCTCCATTACTTCCGCAAGCTTGTTGCCTTCTTGAGAGTATAGCCGTGTGATTGTTTCTTGATGGTCCTCCCAATCTCGAGTAGATCGAGGACGTTTCGCAGTGATCGGTGGATCCATGGAAGAATGACTGACGAACGCCTCCATGGTTTGCAGCGCTTTGTGATCGAAGTGAGGATAGTCGTCTAAACCCCTGGGAGAATATACGTTAGGATAGTGATGAAGCCATGGACTTCCGCTCCGGATTTATTTAGTGCCAGGGCCAGGGCCATTAAGATCAATGTTCTGATTCAAGTAGGGTTGCAAGTAAATGTAAATCGCGATATACTTACTGCTATTTTGTTCCCTTGAGTAGGAAGCACGAGGATGCAGTGCTGATGATTCGACGTGCGCTAGAAGGATATGAGAAGGTGTTGGGATCGGAGCATCCACACACGTTGACGAGTGTCAGTAACCTGGCAATATTGCTCCGAGATCAGAGGAAGTATAAGAATGCAGAGCGGATGAACCGACGTGCGTTAGAAGGTAGTGAGAAGATGCTGGGATCGGAGCATTAGCAAGTATCAGTAACCTAGCATCAGTGACCGTGGATAGTCATGTCTGCGAAGTTACATTTGCGGGATTGTTGACGTGAAGCCTCAAATATGGAGGTAATTACGCTTCGTGAGGAAGATTCGACAATTGCAAGTGGGTTAGCCGCAACAAAAGTCCCTCCGATTGTTCGCGGCGCAAAGGTGCTTGCCGCCAAGAATTCTCACCGTCTTATGCCACTGCGCCAGGGCTCTGCAGTCACCCAGACAACCAACTTTAGAGACCGGCCTCCCTCTGCTTCAGGGATGGGCTTTAGGGGCCTTTAGGCTGACTATCCCTAAAATATGTAGCCCAGAGCCAGTCATAGCTTAGCGAAAGTGGCAGAATTTCTCTTGGCGGCAGGCACTTTTGCATCGCGCCTTCGTATTGGCCGCAAAAGTGACAAGTGCGATTTTAGAACCGAATTGTTGGAATCGGAGGAAAACCTACCGATCCCGGCGCACAACACCAAAATAAGAAGAATAAACCCACTGCATGAAGCAGCCGTTAGAAGCCATTTCTCGTAGTAAACGTCTGCTCCTTACAATAGATATTATGCCACCTGCGACTCACACCAGGCGCATCTCCAGGGTCACCCCGGGTCACCTCAGCTCACCTCTGCGGCACCCGACCGGGGTGTGCATCGCTGTCCTACGCTCGCCCGCCAGAACGGGAAAGGCAATGTCCAACCAATGTCCCCGAGTTCTGCTCCCCCCCGGATTATTTCTTGGTGAAGTAGTATCGTAGTTCGAGGAGGGCAAAATTGGCAGGCCATTTGGCATTATGAGGAAGATACGACGTCCTGCTGGCTCTGTTGACGTTTCTCGGTGACTACAATCTTCAAAAACAGGGTCAGTAACGCAGCTTCCCTTCCGTCCCAAAAGGGGTACTGGAATGGCATCCGAACTGGCTCGGTCGCTAACAATGACAGGTGAAAGGGGTCTCTTCCGACTTTCTTATTCCGTCTTCGGTTTCTGCGCTCTCGTATTGACTGGATAGTCCCCGCTAGATGTCCCACTTGCGGCTTTCAAGCATTGCTCGGATTGACAGCCGGCTATTTTAGATGTAGCACAACCGACCTTCACGATGTCGCGGCCATTTTCTTTTCTGATCTGCACGTTCTGGTCCGATCAAATGACTGGAATTGGGGGCCTTTCTGAAAAGGCAAGGACTACCTCTAACACGCAGGAGACCTGTCATTGCGTCGGTTTCCACTGGTGTCCTGGACCCCCATGTGCTTGATCGGCGTCCAAAATTAGATACGTTCCTCCCGGCTATGGAAATCGCGTCTGTCTTACTGTTACCAGTCTACCAATGTAATGCTATTGTTAGTTGGTATCGCTGCCCAACGTCTTCCGGAGGATTTCCTGGGCTTCTTCACCCCGGGGGTTGGGGCCGAAGCAGTATTGCCCACAGCTTTCCCGGAGAGCATGCAAGGAGCGGAGGCAGGTATGGGACTGCGTTCTACAATCTCGATTGATATCGTGAACCAGCAGGGCATGTCACAACGCAGCAGTTACGGTGAGAAAATAAGGGTGAACATCTTCATTAAAGACTAAGCATTACTTCGGGAATATACGCTTTGGCCCACTTGCCAACAAGCTGAGCCCAATCAGCTCAATGACTACCGCAAAGGTTCTCTTACAGCACTACCAACTCTTACTTCAAGATAGCATTGTTGAATGATGGTGCTGGTGGGTACACTGAGAAGGTCATAAGTCAGTAAAATGGCTGACGTGGTAGGACGCGAGAGACAGGATGGAGCAATATACCTTCAAGAATAGCGGGTCCGAAAAGCACGGCACTATCAGTGAACATGCCCTCGATATCCGACTTGGTGATGAAGACGTATGTCTGACCCTGCGCCTTTGACGGGATCGTGACTTGGACGTTCGCGCCATCGATAGAGCTGGGCTTGACACTCGTGATCATGAGGCCCGACACGAAGGTGACATAAGACCCAGCAGGGACCTCGTTGGCAGCGGTGAGCATGGTCGACGCGCCAGCCATAGGCGGCGAGCAGTATGGAGTAGCAGACGCTGCGGGTGCGTACGTGGTCGACGTCGGCTCCCAATCGCCCCAGCCGGGTTCGCGCTTCGTGATCTGTGACGGGGCGCAGCCGGGTTCTTCACAGGTGCAAACGGAACCGTCGACCATGAGAGATGGGAAGGCTGTGAATGGCAGTGCAGCGTTTGTGGACGGGCAGGCGGTGATGAATGAGGCTGCGAGCGTGTAGACAGCCATAGGGTCGAGTGGAGTGCCGTAAGGGTTGGCCATGGGGACTTCGCCGATGGCTCCCCGCTGCATGGAGGTGTGGAGGGCCTCTGTCACGAGGATGGAGCCGGCGGCGGTGAGATAAGCTTTGTTGGTGATGAGGCCCGCCGCACCGAGATAGGCAGAAGTGCCGACGCCTTCAAGAACGGAGGAGAGAGTGATGAAGGATCGAACATCGGTGAATTTGAAATTGTAAGAGCAAGCAGCGACAGGGGCATAGCCAGCAGCTGTGATGGCGGTCTGGAGAAATAAAACGTGCGATTCTTCGTCCGTAGCAATGTACTTTATGTTGTTGTAGTACGTAGCCGAGTAGCCAGCGTCTATGAACATTTGCTGGGTGAAGTTGCCAAGGGCCTCCTTGTAGAATGCATTTTCAAGATGCTCAAGAGTCAGCGCGAATTGGAGGACGGTGGCGTCGATGTTGGCTTGTCGCGCTTCAATAGGGGCCGCTACAGCAGCGCCAACCAGCAATGCGCCGGCGGTAAGGGACAGGAACTTCATGTTGACAGGAAGGAGATGGAAGATGCGTAGTTGATCGAAAGGGCGAGTGGTGAAGAAGAATGCCTTGCAGAGCGAGCGACTTTGGGTAATAGTACTCGGAGACGGACATGTAAATGAATGTTCCTTATATACTGTCCTTCCAAACCACCTATTCTGGTCTGGAGCATGGCCACGCTGCGATCGTAGCCCTCCCTCGGACTCTTACTGACCCCCTTGACTCTCATCTGGTTCGCGGCCGTAGCCATCACAAGGTCGCAAACGGTACGAAAGCTTGAGAGAATGTCTGGCGATTTGGAAACCGGTAGTCCGACGACGCTCCTTCAACCTTGCCTTGACCCAAACACAGGGTGCACGGAAGACATGGATACCGGTGGTAAGATCAGCTGCAGAAGCGTCGTCCAAAGGCGGCGAAGAGGAGTCGACATGTCTCGAATAGGAAGGGCTAAACTGTAAGCTCGCCCCGTTCTCAGCCCATTTAGTGGTAGAGCCAATCAGTACCTAGGAAGGACATACGTTGTTAGTCCAGATGGCGATGGGGCTGGAGAATCGTACCGGAATACTGGAGATCCGAGGAGATGCCTTAGGTACGAAGCTTAGCCTATTTCGTTCTCTTGGCGTCATCTCTTTACAACTCTCGTACTCTCTCGGGCAGGATCTGCTTCCTTGGGAGTTTCGGTGAACTCGGTATGGAATCAAGCTCACGATAGTCGTTACCATTGATGTCGCACATCTTGGAGTTGGAGAAACTTGACCTTCATGTCTTTAACTCTTTGTGCTATGGATCTTATGCCAGCTTCCGCAAGTTTTTCCGCCGGTGCACTAAATCTGGAAGGAGTAGCCCTTCTGGTGTGCCTTCAGGCAACGTCTAAGGCCGAAAAAAATCCGCGACCTGTGGTCATGGGCTCGTCCCTTCAGTCAGATCCGATCAGGGCAAGCAGTGGTTCATGTCGCCCCAATAAAAAGTCTGAAGGGCCTTCCTACAACTCTTTTCAATTGGTTAGGCTCTGTTTGGTGGCGTTGGTCCAGGCACGCAAGCTCTTTCTCCGGATGCGACAAATCTGACAGATATTATTCCTGGACCACTCCACATACGTCAAGCGCATGTCAAGCAACGAAATTCAAGGTAAGGCGTGAGACTGCCGAAGGGCAAGATTCGTGCTTCGATGACAAATAGATCTTGCATGCTCTAAACTGGAGAGTCAATAAGACTTTGCCGCCTGAGCACGCCGACCGGGAGGTCCGTTTGCCGATGAGAAAGACGATCTGAACGCCCTAGGTGCGACACTGTATCTGCTGATCCAATTTTGCCTCTTCCATCCATGGCTCTGAAATTCCCCTCAGAGATGAGGATCTCACCCCGCGCCTCTGCTGAGATTGGCATAATTTTCTCGAAATTCGTCTCAACCCTTTGAAGAAGAAAAATGTTGGGCGCGCCGTTGTGTCGAAGAAAGCTATTTTCACAATCTGAACAACACGCCAATTTTACGTTCTTGTGGCTCATAATGCGAGCTTCACTGGCATTATTCTAGTCTTTTGGGCTAGATGGCTGAGGGTATGTCCTCAAACAGGGAGGCCTGAGTTAAGCAGGAAAGTCGGGAACGGGGCGTGTTCCGACCGACCATACTTGAGTAGAAGTGCTATGCCAAAGTTTCAATTGAGGCTGCAATTTGAGGGCCTCCGACAACCGCTGCTAATCGGCCAATAGAAGTGACTGCCGCCTCCAGCCAATCCAGCCAGCATACAATCCACCAGTCAGAGCCCCCAGAAACACCGACCGATTTTGTGTTCTGGTTTGCCGACATTTGCTGCACAATCGTTGTCGTAGTTGCATTTGAAGATCGCTCTCAAGTCTTACTTTGTCGCGGTCCATTTGTCTCAGTTTCCGTGCTAACTGCTCAGAACTCTTCTTCAGGTCTTCCGCTAGTTCCAAGTCTTTCGCCCTTAGAGCTTCCACCATTTCTTCCTTTGCCTGGCGGAGCTCTTCCCTGTGCTTTTCTTCAGCCTTGGCCATGTCTTCGCGCAGTTGCCTCCCAGCAGCAGTCTCATTGAGATTTTTCCCTTCGTCAACAAGCTGAATGTCTAGCTGGGCCCGAGCACATGATGAAGGCCGCATTCTTCTGTGCCATCATAGCGCTTTGCTTGAGCTCCCAGTCGAATCAAGCCAGCTCAAAAGTTGTCATTAGTCTTCAGCTGATGCTCTCGAGCTTCCTGAAGCGCAATTTGCTGGGCAGATTCTCCCCACATTGTGGTCAGAAGGACAACATTGGGTAAGTAGCTTTGACTGCATATCTTCTTGAACACCTTCAAGTTCTGCATAGCGTAGCCTCCGGGCCTTTCACCGGCCTCTGGGGTAGCCTACGCCAGCAATCGGACGAGGTGGACTGTGTACACCCCATTCCCACCTCCGATGGCAAGCCTAAACCTTCCAGACGCCCGCACTAGCTGCTTTCTGCTTTCGATATCGAAGTGGATGCTGATTCCTGTTTTCCGGGGTTACTGTTGGCTGTAGCAACCGTTGATGTGGCTTGTCGCTGCTGCACGCTTGCCATCGGAGCTGGAAATGGGATGTACAACGCCCACCACGTCCAATTGCTAGCTGAACTTTCCTAAACGCCAGGTACTTATTGTGGGGTCCAACAAGCAATCCCCGTTGAGCGATTGGCCGTATTAGACTTCCGCCAGTCTCTGGGTAGCTTACGCTAGCAATCGGGCGTGGTGGGGATTGCGGGGGAATTGCGGGGGAAATGCGCATGCCTTAAAAGACGCCTTGCGGAGGGGGAGATGTTCAACCTTTCGTGGGCGATTGGCTACGAGGATCCACATTCCATCTGGCGTGGGCTTTTCCCCTAAGACGGGGTGCGCGCAACACGAGCTACAAGTACCTAGCAGTGTCCAGAGACTTCGCTGAAAGGTTTGGCCCTTACTTTCACATTTTTCCGGCTCCCCATTATAGTCAACTATGAACCTCCATCTTCTCTCCCTTCTGCTCCCAATAGCCACCGTTATTACAGCGGCTGTCGGTGATACCAGGGACACTGAGGACATTTGGAATGTCGGCCGCCAGGTCAGGACGACAAGCGGTTTCGTGACTGGCCATGCAGCTCCGAATGCCTCGCAGGTTTCGGAGTATCTCGGCATTCCCTTCGCGAAGCCGCCGGTAGGAGAGCTCAGATTCGCGTCGCCAGTGGCATATGTGAGCCAAGGGACAGTGGATGGGTCAAATTTCGTTAGTTACTAAATCACTCCCTGCTGCTGCTGCAGACAACAAAGACTCGTGAGAGTTAGGTTGCTGACCCTGCCTTCTAGTCACCGTAAGTAAGGTGACCGACCCTTTTACGCTTTCTGTATCCCTCTCCTCCCCTCTCCAATGTCTCTAGGTAACGGCGGGTAATGTGTGTAGTGACTGCCCCTCGAACACCATCCCTCTTTCAAGCGTAGACCTCGACTCCTTCCCTGAAGCTGCCCGGAACATATTCTTAGCCTTCGATCAAGTCGGCAACACCCAAAGCGAGGACTGCCTAACGCTCAACGTCTGGACGAAACCCCAAACCGGAGAGAGGAAAAAGGCGGTTATGCTTTGGATTTACGGCGGTTGTGAGTTCCTTCTCCAGACCTCCCTACGGTTAGAGCAAAGGACAAGGGCAAGGCCAACTAACCAACGCGTTGGGTTGTGGTGATCTACAGCCTTCCGAGTAGGCACATCACACGTCTCCGTATCCTCCGGCCAACACCTTGCAGACACCGAAGACGTTGTTGTAGTCTCTATCAAGTACGCCACTAGCCCCTTCTCAACCTAACTACTAGAGAACTCAGCACCCGCTCTAACCTTAATCTCCCTATTTTCCAGCTATCGTCTAAACATCTTCGGCTTCCCCGGCCTCCCTGGCTACCCCCAGAATGTAGGGCTACAGGATCAGCGCCTGGCCGTTGAATGGGTTCGCGATAACATCGCCGCTTTTGGTGGTGACCCGCACCGCATCACTCTCGTCGGCCAGAGCGCGGGTGCTGCCAGTGCAGACATCTACTCGTACGCCTACACTGAAGACCCAATTGTCCAGGCGTTCGTAATGCAGAGCGGGACCGCAACTGCTTTCGGCATTACGAACCCCGACAACCTCTTGGCGTGGTGGTTCACGTCTGCACAACTCGGGTGTGGAGCGCAAGGGGATGTGGAACTGGAAGTGAGCCTGAGTTGCGTGAAGGGAAAGCCCTTCACCGACATCCTAGCGGCATCGGAGCTGGCGCCCGGCAACTCTAATTTCCTGGGGAGCTTCCCCCCGACCATCGACGAAACGCTCGTGTTCAGTGACTATGACGCCAGGAGTTTGACCGGGAATTTCATCCTCGCTGTGAGAAACCCGTCTCACTCAACCCTAACTACACCTCCTGCCACCACCCGCGCTTAGTTCAATACCACTAATAACCACTCCAAACAGCCTGTCCTCCTCGGCAACAACGATTACGAAGTCGGAATCATCGGCCTCCTTGCCCCTGCCGCCTACGCCGCCCTCTCCCCTGCCGCCCGTATCGCCTACAACCTCGTCTTCTTCGCCTGCCCGACCGCCAAAGCCGCCTTCTACCGCGCCCTCCACGGCGTCCCCACCTGGCGCTACCGCTGGTTCGGTGAGTATCCCAACACCTACCTCTTCTCGGGCTCGGGCGCGTGGCACGGCAGCGAGATTGGGTTTGTTTTTGGCACGACGGAGGAGTTGACCGGGGTGGGGGATGAGACGGGGGAAGAGGAGGTGCAGAGGTATGTCATGGGGGCCTGGGCCAGGTTTGCGAGGAAGCCGAAGAAGGCTTTGGAGGAGTTGGGGTGGCCAAGGTATAATGCTACTGGTACGTGTTCTCTATTTATTTAGTAATTACTCTTCGGGGGTATTTTCACCGGGGGATGTTTTTCTGCAGGTGGCTAGCTTGTACTGATGGTGGTTTTTGCGGTACTTAGAGGAAACACTTGTTCAGCTTGGGAAGGGGAATGAGACTACGGCATCATTTACGCTCCCGGCAACATTCGACGCTACCTGCGCTACGGTAGGGCAAAGCGCAGGTCCTTGAACGAGTAGGAAGGTAGTTGTGCAAGTACCAATGGTGGTGTTAAGCCTATGATTTCCTGACGTGTGCCCTAGGAAAATACCTTGTGGTGGCCTATGTGTGGGGGAAGTAGGCGGGCCAGTGGTGTGCCCAGGACTGACTTAGCCCATCCTAGGATAATTGAGGCCCTTCCTGGGAGCTTCAGCGCTCCCAGGACAGGCCAAACTAGTCCTGGGAAGGAGCTGTCGTGCCGGCAATACCCGTTCTGTCCAATAGGATGTAACCTCATATTGCTGTGGCAGAGTCGAAACAACCCCTTTTTTAATTCTCAGCTCTCTACCCAATCTATATCACGTGCTTGGTCTTGGCCAAGCCTGACCTTTTGGAAAGCCGCACAATTACGCACTCAGGTGCCATTTCTAGGTGCCATTGATAATTTTGTCCTCGCTGGCCCACACTCGATCTCGCTGGGCATTTTCTAGCAAATGGAAGCGAAGAATGGTACATAGGTTTGGTACACCCCCTCATACTTCCTATATTAGGTCAGGCTCTTTTGGTCGGCCGTTTTTGCTTAGGTTGCAAGCACAGAAAAAATCCCAA
>Ga0335075_10019019_pt1 | contig 10172 bp, 10 predicted proteins | sample Lox_Sample_24_FD_206723 | JGI IMG/M metagenome (GOLD analysis project Ga0335075, IMG submission 206723) | Soil microbial communities from Loxahatchee National Wildlife Refuge, Florida, United States - Lox_Sample_2.4 | ecosystem: Environmental > Terrestrial > Soil > Wetlands | place: USA... | reverse complement strand
AAGACTCAACCGTCCGCACCATGTACTTTACTCAGCAAGAGGGTCTTGCCTACATTGATCCCGTCACCATTACTGGACTGACCAACTGCACCGTAACATTCCCTTCTGGCTGGATCGGCAACTGGTACTCGGTCTCTGAGGGCGCGGATGATGTCCCTGGTATGCTGGGCGAGGTGGCTTGGAATGGTTGGGATGGAATCACCTGGTTCGACGTCAGCGCAATTGTTAACCCCAACGATCTCGATGGCGTGAAGACTATCTCGCCCAAGTTCTCTGGCACCCCTTATAGCGGATGTGCGAGCTATGTGGACGGCTGCGACAACGCTTACTATGCTGCCGATGATGTCCAAACCAAGGCCACCACCGAGACCGCCCTCGTGTGCACCCTTGGCACTCCGTCCTCAAGCCCCAAGCCCAAGGGAAGGCGACATGCTCGCCACTTCATCACTGGTCACAGTACGCACTAGACGGGTTTGACGACGATGGCGTTTCTTGGCTTTGGGTAGTACCAGCGCTCCTGTGGAGCTGCTTATGACCACTATCACGACGAAATGTAGATAAAAACGGCATATGGCGCATGGGCAAAAGCACACTATGGTGCTGGAATATACCCTCATGGAGATGTTTCGACTCTCCGTCCTTTCGCTTTTTTGGTTATAGGGGATGATATCATGATGTTCGCTTCTTTATGTATATACTTAGGGATAGATGGATGGAAGAATATGGTCGATAGATGTCAAATGCAAACATCTTTGAAGATCTAGAACAACTTCCATAACGTGAAGGCTGACTTGTACTGTACCTTTTGTGATGATCTGTGGTGAATTACCTTCAATTCATCTCAATTCCATCTCTCAACTGCCGTGCCCAATACCCGCGACACTGAACGGAGCCTCTGCCACCACCTCACATCACTCGCTCGCCAAAGCAGCTGCGTCAAAATAAAGTTTTCTAGTCCCATACTCCCAGAAGGGAATGTCCATGCTGATGTTGAAAGTATAATTTCCGAAACGCCCTATTTTCTATGGTTGTCGGAACGAGGTTGTGCTGCTTGGCGTTTGAGGTTGAGAGGAACGGGAGGCTTGGCGTCAAACGTTTGGCAATTTTCGTTCATGCCTGATCTTAGTGCCTGATCCCCGCCCTTAAACCATGCCGAGGCACACACATTTATATAAGGGTACTCGTGACACATTCGTCCTGCATTAATAGTCGCAAATCATAACACAGCGAAACGAAACAGCAGCAAGATAGAACGAAACGTTGCGATGGCGCTGTCGCAATTGTCGCAGTATGTGTTATACGCAGCGGCAGCTATCAGCACCGCGTCCGTGGCAGGGCACACGCAGATGGGCTACGAGGTTGTGTTTCCGAGCCTGCGGCGCATAGCTGTTACGGCGACGGGGAAGACGCACGATGACGGGGCTGAGGCGGCGAAGATTGGCTGGTTGGAGGGGAACCAGGTATTTGCGGTTATGGGTCCTCGCCCCTTTCGTTCCTTTCTGTGCTGTTTGTAAGCCCTGGGAAGTACGGGAGAGGATGGGGAGGTTTTTGATTAGGGAGGCTGATGCGGGGCTGACGGGCGACAAAATAGCGATATTATACGCCAAGTGGGCGAAGTTCGGCATTACAGATAGCTATGAGCGTTCTATCTTGCTCCTGACAGTGGTATATCAGATGGCGTGCGGCCTCGCGTTTGCGAGGAAGGGGATTTATAAGCCTTTGTTGCCGTTGTGGTTGGCGCCGGGGTTGGCCGCTGTTAGTCAGTTGCTTTAAGCGCTTGGGGAAGTGGAGTGGAGGGGGTGATGGATGGGGATATGCCTTTGGGGTCGCGTGTGATGTAAGTCAGAGAGAGAAGAAAATTGGGTATTGAAGGTGGTAGTGGATAAACCGATCCAGCAAACACGTGATGACAAGCTTTAGCAATTCGTATAAATAACCAGCTAGTTTACGCTTTAAGCCTGTCAAGTTCGTCTTTACACTCTTTTGGGCCAGAAGGGGGCCAAAATTCACTCGGTGAGGAACGATGTGCGTGAGGGCGTGCCAGCGTCTGCATGGTAGCAGTTAAATACAAAGCACACCTTTTCGCGACCTTCCTGACGGTAGGTCTAGGCACCTGTAGAAGAATCACTTTAACAGGGCATCGAGGCAAAGGTAGATTTCGAAAAGGGGTACATCCCAATGACTCGAGCATAGCAAAGGCCATCGCAGCTGAAGATCACTCTCCGAGTCATAGAGCGAGGACCTTCTGGAAGGGAAGAGTGAAGTAACTTGCACATTAGGGCGACTGGTATTGGGGTTCTCGCAAGAGGCAGCCTGCTCGACAGTAAATAAGGCGTTTGGCGGGTATGAGCTTGCCGCCAGGTACTTGCTTCTTGACAAATGGGACGTCTATTGAAGTCAGCTTGGTTCTGCTGAGGAGGTTCAACAAGCTTGTGTAAGCCCTCATGATTCTGATACCGCATTTCGAAACAGTCAAACGTTGTCGACGTTGATGATATTGTAATAAAGTGGGAACTGGAGAATTTTCTAACTGAACATCGACTATTACCTTCTTACTTGGCTGCCTGATTCGTTTCCGGGAAATAAATGCCTTGATATCCGCACAAGATAGCTTGTCGAATCCCGGGAGGGTCGCTTTGATGAAAAACTGTTAAAAGCATACACCGAGCTGGCTGCTGCGAGTTAAGTTTAGCGACTAACAGACTACTTAAATCGAAATGCGATATGAATGTTTGCTCTCTTCATGCTCCAAAATGCTATCTATTAATATCTTACGCGTTATCCTCTCTGAGCCTATACATACATAAAGCAACACAAATGGCTCTTAACTCTTCTCCGAAGATTGCCTTTCGGTCTCAGCTACCGTCTCAGCTTGTGGAGCATTTTCCTTCTCTGAAGAGTCTGACTGCTTTTCCGGGTCTTTCTTTTCGCTTTTTGGAGACCCTACGGATTTAGTACCGTTTGTGGCAGTGCCGCCGGTATTTGAAGGCGCAGGCTCAGGGACGGGTGATGGAGGTCGCAGAACGGTCTTGTCATTTACAAGTTTGAGGAGGTATTCACCAATGTCTCCGGCGCCATTGACGCTTCCGATGCGATCATTCAGCGATTGTACGTCGATGAGAAGCCTAAGCACGTTAGAATCTGGATCTGGTATGCAACGTAAAAAGAGCAAACTAACCTCTTCTTGCCCTCTTCTGTCTCTACAGTCACATCTCTAAACGCTTGTCCAAATTGTTCCTTATAACTTTTGAAAACTGGGTCCATGATCATTAACACTGTCGAATCCGGTAAAAATTTACTCAAGACCTTATGTAGAGTTGTCGTTTCCTTAGCCAAGGTTTCCATATATGGACTTACTCCGGCCGATTTGCTGGTATCCCAGTTGATCGCCTTCATAGCCTTGACATGCCCTGATGCACGGTTGGTCATGATATCCACGAGCTTTTCGGATATATTATTTTGATGTTCCTGATACAAACGTTTAACTTTGTCAAACTCGCCCATGAGACTCGAAACCGCCGCACCAGAGCCGGCATGGCGGCGGACGAACTCTCGAATGTGTGGAATCAGAGTCGTGATAAAGGAGAGGGCCTGCGAAGCTAGTGCTAGATGCCTGGTATTGATGTTTTTGAGGCCCACACTGCGAGTAGCTCCGGCCCCGAGAATGAGTTGCGTGCAGCGAGAGTTAAATAGTTGGAGATAGGATAGTAGTGATGAAGAAATTTCGGCTGTTAATGAAGGGATACCTGTGATAAGCTCCATGAAGGGTTGCAAACCTCGAAGGAAAAGCATTGCGGATGTAGGTAATATAAAGGATTCAGAGTCAATCGTTGCAGGACGCGCCTTATCCTTCGTACCAGTACCATTCGCTATAGGACCTTTGCCATTTGTAACCGAATCATCTGAGGCAGACTCGTCGTACGGCAACCAAACTTTACCTCCGACGGTCCAAGCTTCCGCATCGCGAGTACTGCCTTCTAAGACTCGGGCTAAGAGTACTGAGTCCTTCTCGCCGAAATCTTTTGGATCCCATTGATCGGAGTCCATGCCGTTGGCAAGCTTCTGCTGTTCAGCTTCACTCATCTGTTTGATGAAATCTCTTATTTGAGAGTTGACAAGGTTCTTCAACGCTGTGCCCCCTCGTCCAGAAACTGCCTCGCACTCATTTGCGAATAGTAGATTAATTGTAAAGTAACGTAGGAACCTTGTAGGTGTTTGATGAACACTTTGCTCAGTTCGCACTCTTAGGATCTTGACGATCTGGTTTTGTGCAATATCTACGGCTTGTCCGAGTAGATTTGACATGTCAAGAGCCTGGTGCATCTCCTCTTGAAGTTTTCTCGCTGAAGACTGGTAATTCCCATCACCGCTACTCAAACGGCTGTCTATCGCTGCTATTTTGGGATTGGGACTTCGAGGCGGGGACTTCGGACCTATCCCAGAAGAAGGATCATCAATAGTGCTCGTCACATCTAGAAGCACTTTCACCTGGGTCCCAAGTCTCCTCAAAGTCTCTCCGACACCAATGTATATTTTCAAAATCGTTTCTTCTGCAGAACCAGGCTCCAAGGCTCGAAGATTACGGGCCAGGATTGCCGACCTCTCCTGCTTGCTCAATTGCCTGTTTCCCATGGTGGAGGCAGACATAATTGATTCGTTATCATCATCACTGGAGCTGGGCAGTGGCCGTTTGATGATGGACTTCACCTCTCGTAGCACAGAATCTCGGTATGCTGCTGCCGCAGGCTCTGTATGGTGGGCACGATACAGACCCTTGAGATATGCAAGAAGTTCCGACCGGAACTTTTCATCCAAGGTAAGATATGTTGGAAATACGGATGGCTCGCGGCTATGACCGCCTCTGGACCTTTGAGATGCACTACTCCACCTAAGTAGCGTATCGCGAATCGGTGCTTGGTCAATATGACGGCGAAGATCTCCTAGCAAAGTAACTATAAACTTCGCTTCAAAAGCCTTTCCAACACGATAACGCAAGGTATCAAGGTCAGAGTTAACCCCTTGAAGAGCCGTCGCACCCCGCATATTTCGAAGTCTTAATAGTCGCTCAGTTCCGAGGATGTTTGCATCGCTTTCAGACTGCTCACCCCGAATTAACTTCTCGAGAGAATCCGCAGTATCAAGAGCTTTTTCGATTTGACCGTCGTCAACCAGTGATTCGCAGCGATTGACTGCCTCAACGATATGTCTCAGTTGATTCGTTGCATCTGCTAATTGTTTCAAGTTTTCACGTCTTCGTCTCTCGTTGACGATTTCGAGTCCGCCAAGGGCCATCTTCTTGTCCAAGGCAGCTAATTCGGCACGGAGGCTTTTAATTCTTTCCGCTAGATCTGCAGCCTCTGAGTGAAGCTCCCTCAGCGATCCAAGAGCAGCAAAAAAAGAGGCAGAAGCCGTAGATATTGATGATATTAAATGGACCTCGATAGTGTCCATGTACCATGATAGTTTCTCCTGTAAAATCGCGTTTGTTGCAAGCGCTTTTCTCGGAGTCACCGTATTTCCGTTGACATTTTTGTCGGGTGTTCCAGGAACCGGTCGTACAACTTCGGATCGTTCACTAACAACATCGAAGGTTCGAGGGTTTTCAAGATGAAAGTCATCTTCAAAGTACACGCTAGGTATTGTAGATAGGGGTGTTGGTGCTTGTGCCGCCCGCCTTCCAATTCCTCCACTCGATCGTCTCCTTGGAGGTAGAGGATCGGCAGCAGATAATGAAGCCAGTGATGCTATCGATGCCTTCCTCGACCCTGTCGGTGTCCTCGCTGATTGTCTGAGCGACTTATCCAAAAGATCTTCAAAACTATCGACCTGGCTCCCCTTCCTCAATATGCGTAGTGTTCCCTCATCTTCATTTTCCTTTGCTCGTTGTAACGCATCGTACAAAGCTCCGACTTGTGACAGATATGGTCTGAACTCGGCCGGATCCACATGTGTAATGTTTGTCAGCGTTACAGGAGGAATGTCACGCGCAGTAGGCTGTCGATGAGTACTGGATGCTGGCGCAGATGTGTGTGGAAGAAGTCCAGTTCGTACGATTGGAGGTTGTAGGAGAGTCGAAATCGCTATAGAGATACGATTAGCCAACGCCTCAGGCTGCGCAGATCTTCTGAAAAGCCTACCGTTCTGTCCTGACTCTCTTATTGCCTCCGACCAGCTACTAGATGAGATATCTAAGGCGCCGCCTACTGAAGATATAGAACCGGTTGTTGAGCCACGCCTTGGCTGATACCGTCCACTGAAACTTGGCCTTTGTGACGACTCGTATCTCGGAAATGTAAATTCCTTGCTAGGCGATGGTGACGCCGGCGAGAACAGAGGAGACGCGGTACTGTCGACCGATTTCCGAGGGGCCGGCGAGGACATGGTACTTTTATCGAGGCCACGAAGGCCTCTTGAGGGCTCGTCAGCAGTATCGATAACATCCACCAGTGGTCATCGGGGTATCATTGCTGGCGGTGGATAGGATGAACGTCAGACGTCCTGGGGTGCTATATGGGAATGATCAAAAGCGTGGTCGAGATTCAAAGGAATAATCTCTAAATGGTCGCATCATGAACCCTTTTGAGCTTTCGGTCTTGTCACTCGTGCAGGGGTCAATGGCACGAAGTGGCCACCGTAGTGATTGAAAGATGCGCACCAGGATCAATTGGCTTCCCCTTGTAATCCCTGCACCCACTTTACGCGGTCGCGTCGCGTAAACCCTTTCCATTCCCAAACGCGTCTCCTCGCACATATTCAACCTTCACTTTTCAACTTTCATTGTCTACAACTGAAAAATATTAAAGAGTCAAGAGTAGACAACTTAAACAATGGATCGCCAATCTGTCTACTCCCTCAGTGTCTTGCCTCCTGACTATGGAGAAAATGAAGACTCACGCGGCCAGATTCAGGCACAGTTGCAAAATTTCATTCTAGAGTTCCAGCTTGGCAATGTATTCATTTACAGGTTTGTCGACATGTAACGTTTTGCAAAGACTTGCTAATAGATGACAGAGATCAAATACGGGAAAATGTTCTTCTCAAGCAATATTACTGTGACGTTGATATCGCCCATCTCATCTCGTTCAATGAAGAATTGGCCCATCGACTGGTTACCGAGCCTGCAGAGATCATACCACTCGTCAGTAGATGAATTGGGAATTTTGATGAGAACAAATTGCTGATAAACATAATAGTTTGAGATAGCTCTCAAGAAATGTACACATCGTATTGTATATCCTTCTCAACGAGATGTTGTTTTGCCTGAGCATCAACTTCTGCTCCATTCCTCAGCCGAAGAGTTATCCATCCGTGATCTCGACGCATTGCGAATATCTCGTCTAGTAAGGGTTCCAGGTATTGTCATTGGGGCTTCGGTGTTATCCTCTAAAGCCACAGCTCTGCATATCCAATGCCGGAATTGTGCACACACCCAAGTTTTACCCGTCGGCGGAGGATTCGCAGGCATATCTCTACCACGTGTATGCGGTAGGCAGAAGATGCCAGGAGACCAGGCCGATCAATGTCCGATGGATCCATACTTTGTCGTTCACGAGAAGTGTCAATTCGTTGATCAGCAAATCCTCAAGCTCCAAGAAGCGCCGGATCAAGTCCCTGTTGGTGAGCTTCCCAGACATGTCTTGATCTCAGCGGACCGCTATCTCACGAACCGCGTGGTGCCTGGTTCAAGATGTACTATCATGGGCATTTTCTCAATCTTTCAGACGAAGGCATCGAAAGGCTCATCAACTACCTCTGCCGTGGCTATCAGGACTCCCTATTTACGCGCAGTTGGCATATACAGCGACGTTGACCATACTGCCAAAGGTCACGCCATCTTCTCAGAAGAGGAAGAACAGGAGTTCCTTGAGATGAGCCGAAGACCAGACCTATACACAGTGTTTGCGAACTGCATTGCACCCTCAATATACGGAAATAATGACATCAAGAAAGCCATTGCATGTCTTCTACTGGGTGGCTCTAAGAAAATCCTACCGGATGGGATGAAACTACGTGGTGACATCAATGTCCTCTTGCTAGGTGATCCAGGTACAGCGAAATCGCAGCTACTCAAATTCGTTGAGAAAGTAGCCCCAATTGCCATCTATACCTCCGGCAAGGGCTCCTCAGCTGCCGGTCTTACAGCCTCAGTCCAACGCGACCATTCGACGCGAGAGTTCTATTTAGAAGGCGGAGCAATGGTGCTCGCAGACGGTGGGGTTGTCTGCATCGACGAGTTTGACAAGATGAGGGACGAGGACAGAGTAGCCATCCATGAAGCTATGGAACAGCAAACCATCTCCATTGCTAAAGCAGGAATCACCACCATTCTTAACGCTCGAACATCAGTCCTGGCAGCTGCCAACCCTATCTTCGGCCGTTACGATGATCTCAAGACCCCAGGTGAAAACATCGACTTCCAAACCACCATCTTGTCTCGTTTCGATATGATCTTCATTGTCCGCGATGAGCATGAAAAGGGCCGAGATGAGCGAATTGCTCGACATGTGATGGGCATCCACATGGGCGGCCGCGGTGTCGAAGAGCAAACAGAGTCAGAGATCCCCGTCGACAAAATGAAGCGCTATATCAGCTACTGTAAATCGTACGTACTCCTCCCTTACCAATTGGCTGAGCTAATACAACCTAGTCGCTGTGCACCTCGCCTGAGCCCAGAAGCGGCGGAGAAGCTTTCTTCTCACTTTGTGCAAATCCGGAAACAGGTCCACCAGAACGAAATTGAGCGCAACGCCCGCAGCTCAATCCCCATCACAGTCCGCCAACTCGAGGCCATCATCCGCATCACCGAATCACTTGCGAAACTCTCCCTTTCCCCCATCGCCACGACAGAACACGTCGACGAGGCAATCCGGCTCTTCTTGGCCAGTACGATGGACGCAGTCAACCAAGGCCAGAATCAGGGGAGCAAGGAGCTTAATGAGGAAGTCACGAAATTGGAGGAGGAGCTAAGAAGGAGGCTGCCCATTGGCTGGAGCACGAGCTTGGCTACGCTGAGGAGGGAGTTTGTCGAGGGGAAGGGATATAGTGAGGCAGGATTGAATAGGGCGTTGTTGGTGTTGCAGAGGCGGGACACGATTGCTATTCGGAGTCAGGGGTCGCAGATTTATAGGAGTGGGGTGTAAGAGCCTATATTTGTCTTATGGTAATATGAAGGCCTAGAATGTATAATGCGGTATGGAGTTCTGCGAGGGAGAGTGGTTGGTGATAGTTATGAGGCGTTAGGTCCTGAATTATACGTTGATAGATCACCTTAACCTCATGGAGTGGGCAATCATTGACGACCCTACAAGATAACACCGGTATTACCCTCTACGGTGGGTATCCGATCAGATACCACCGCTGTTGGCCACGTTTCGAAGCTCTGCTTGAATCGGGACAAATAGCATATAGGCGGTATCAAATGCATTAAAAGATTTATGAGATGCAATGGACAGCATGCAACGCCACACATGCAAACGCTTGTCGATACAAAAAGCACCGACATACATAATATCTGCAGTTATTAGCTTCCCAAAGCACAAGCATACCCAGCGGCAAGCGCCGCTCCCAACGACGCGAAAAATCCAATCCACGCCAACGCACCTTCCTTTCCAATTGTTCCGCGCCCTGGAGGTCTCTATCGTTCACGTGCGAGAATGGTTCATCCGGGATGGGACAATTTAGGATCTTGTAAAGAGGCTCCCAGCAGTCTCTGGCATCAAAGAAATATAATCGATCGGCTGGAACTAGTCTCTTTACGGCTTTGTGATGCAATTCGAGACTTTCTGGTGCGTAGTTTAGCATCAAGCTTGCCATATGTGTAGCTAAAAGAACGTACCTTGTTCCATGTCTTTCCTTTAGGTCCTACCATAGTAAGCCTCCTATGCTACAACCAACATATCGAAAGACTCACCAGTTCTTGGGCTGAAGAAGAGCACGCGCACTAGTTCTTCGAGATAATAGCTTGCTGGGACGTCAACTATTGCTGTGTAACCTGCGAGTAAGTCTCTAATAATCTCGCCTACAAAGCCTCCGTGGTATAGTGGCCCACCCCCTTCCCTCTCCCTTCCCTGTCCAAAATTTCCATCCTCTTTCTTTATTACAAACTCATGCATACGATTCACTCTTGGAGCCCTAGCACATTTTTACACTCTAAACAAGTTATTAGTTTCAAG
>Ga0335075_10019017_pt1 | contig 10173 bp, 9 predicted proteins | sample Lox_Sample_24_FD_206723 | JGI IMG/M metagenome (GOLD analysis project Ga0335075, IMG submission 206723) | Soil microbial communities from Loxahatchee National Wildlife Refuge, Florida, United States - Lox_Sample_2.4 | ecosystem: Environmental > Terrestrial > Soil > Wetlands | place: USA: Florida... | reverse complement strand
ATGCTGGTGGCCCGGTTCGGACTGCGCTCGCCGTTCTTCAGCATCCGCCGCGAGCACGACGCCTGACCCGCCCGGCATGGACGTCGCGACCGCGGTCGCCGCGCGGGTAGGTCCGCGCTGGCGGTCTCTGGACCCGCTGCTCCCCCGCCCCGGCCCGCTGCCCTCCGGCTGCGGCGTGCCGCTGATCGCCGCCGGGACCGGCCGGGAACCGTCGGCGGCGGCCGCGTGCGAGCACTGGCACGGCGAGCCCGGCTCGCTGGACCTGGCCTGGGGGGCGGCGCACCGGTTCCGGCTCACCGCCCTGGCCGCCGGTCCCCGGCCGGCCGCAGGCCTCGACGCACTGCTGTCCCGCTGGCGGGAGCACCTGGCCGACGTGCCGTACGCCGAGGGCGAGGACACCGCGGCGATCGTGACCTGGCCGAGCCGGGACGTCGCCGGCGTCCCGGTGCTGCTCCGGCACGGGCTGGTGCCGCTGAGCGTGGTGGCGGCCCGGGTCACCGGCCGCCACGCGCCGGCGGATCGGCGCGCTCTCCCGGTTCGGATCCGCCGGGCCGGGCCCGCCGACGGGCCCGCGGTGGTCCGGCTCGGGCTGGACACGATCCGGTTCGACGCGCGTCTCGGCGCCGTCACCGAGCGGCCGGGCACGTTCCGGGCCCTGCACGCCGAGGCGGCGGGCGCGCTGGCCGGCCCCGAGCCGTGGATATGGCTGGCCGGGTCCGGCCAAAGGCCGACCGGCATGATCTGGGTCCAGCCGCCCGCCGCCGCGGGCTGGATCGCGCCCATGACCTGCCTGGCACCGGCCGCCTACGTCTTGCTGCTGAGCGTGGCTGCGCGCGAGCGCGGCCGCGGCATCGGCGCCGCGCTGGCCGCCCGCGCCGATGACCAGATCGCCGCGGCCAACGTCGCGGTCACGCTGCTGCACTATGCCCTGCCCAGCCCGTTGTCGGCACCGTTCTGGGCCGGCCACGGTTACCGGCCGCTGTGGACCGAATGGCACGCCCGCCCCGCCCGCACGCTGCGCTGACCGGCCGCGGCTGGCACCTCGTGGCCACCCCCTGAGCGTGCCGCGCACAATGTTGGGTGATGCACACGTCAATCCAGAAGGGCGGCCATCCATGACCGGAGCAGAGGTCCTCGCGGCGCACGGCGTCACGCCGGAACCGACCCCGGCGGCGAGCACGGCGAGGTTCCCCGACGGCGCCCACTTCCGGATCGAGATCCCCAGCGTCGAGGGCCCGGCGGTGTTCCGGGCCGCGGTCGAGGCGGCGGTGGCGGCCGGCCTGACCGTCAACCGGGTATCGCAAGGCAGCGGCGCGATGCTGCTGGCCGCGTCCGAGCTGGCCGAGATGGCCCGCATCGGCGCGGACCACGGCATCGAGGTCTCGCTGTTCGTCGGCCCGCGGGAGGAGTGGGACACCGGCCGCTCGGCGCACGCCGCGGACGGCGCCGCCCTCGCGGGCCGGCTGCGCGGCGCCCGCCAGCTCAGGTACGCGATCGACGACGTGCTGCGCGCGGTCGAGCAGGGCATCCGCGGGTTCCTGGTCGGCGACACCGGCCTGCTGCAGCTGCTGTCGGAGATGCAGGCCGCCGGGCAGGTCCCGGCCTCGGTGGTGTGGAAGGTGTCGGCCGTGCTGGCCCCGTCCAACCCGGTCAGCCTGCGCCAGCTCGAGCAGCTCGGCGGGTCCACCGTCAACGTGCCGTCCGACGTCACGCTCGGCCAGCTCGCCGAGATGCGGGCCGCCGCCTCGGTGCCGATCGACCTGTACGTGGAGGCGCCCGACGCGATGGGCGGCGTGGTCCGGGGCCACGAAGCGGCCGACCTGATCGCGGTGGCCGCCCCCATGTACGTGAAGTTCGGGCTGCGCAACGCCCGGCCGCTGTACCCGAGCGGGGTGCACATCGCCGGCGACGCCGCCGCGATCGCGCGGGAGAAGGTGCACCGGGCCGCGGTGGCGCGGGAGTGGATCGCGCGCAGCGGCCTGGACCTGGTGCAGTCCGGGCCCGGCGCCAAGGACCTTGGCGTTCCCGAGCCCTAGCCCCGGCGCTTGACACTCAGATACCAACGGTATTAGATACCGTTGGTATGAGAACGGGACTGAGCCGCGAGCAACAGGTCGAGCGCAACCGCCGCCTGGTGCTCGAGGCCGCCCGGCGGGTGTTCCTGGCCCGCGGCTACGCAACCGCGTCGCTGGATGCGATCGCCGAGGAAGCCGGGTTCTCGAAGGGCGTGGTCTACTCCCAGTTCGCCAGCAAGGCCGACATGTTCCTGGCCCTGCTCGAGGCCCGGATCAACGAGCGCGCGGAGCAGAACGAGCGGCTCGCCGAGCAGTTCGATGGCCGGCAGCTGGCGGCGGCGGTGCCGGAACTGGCCATGGCGCTGTGGCGGGCCGAGCCGGAGTGGATGCAGCTGGTGATGGAGTTCCGCCTGCACGCCGCCCGGGTGCCCGAGCTGAACCGGCGCTACGGCGAACTGCACGAGCGCACGATCGACCGGCTGGCCTCGGTCTTCGCGCGGCTGCATGAGCGGGCCGGCACCACGCCGCGCTACCCGGTCCGGGTCCTGGCCCAGCTGGCCCTGGCCATCAGCCGCGGCGCATGCCTCGAGGAGCTGGCCGACCCCGCGATCAGCCTGCCCACTCCGGAAATTATCAGCGAGCTGGTGCTGCAGACGGCCGCCGGAGCTGAGCGACTCGTTCACCCGGCATCCTGACGCACCGTCGCACGGCCACCTGCGGGTCAGCGTGGAGGGGCGGGCCGACCCGATCCTGCGCTACGGCCAGGCGGAGATCCATCCGCTGGCCCTGCGCTCGGTCCTGCTGGACACCCCGCAGGTGCTGGACTACCAGGTCCGCCAGACCGCCCGCGGCGTCGCCGTGAGCGTGCTGGCGGAGCGCGAGACCAGCCTGACGCCGCTGCGCGACCAGCTCTGCGCCGCGCTGGCCCGGGCCGGGCTGGCCGACCCCGACGTCACCGTCGAGGCCGTCCCCGCGCTCCCCCGCCACCCGCAGACCGGCAAGCTGCGGCGCGTCATCCCCGCCTGACCGCTACCTGTCCTCGGCGTACGCCTGCGGGCCCGGCGCGGGCGCCGGCTGCCCGGGCGCGGCGCCGGGCTCGGCGGAGGTCGCCGGCTCGGCCCCCGGCGCGGCCTGAGCCACGAAGTCCCGTCCGCGGATCAGCACGAACGCCGCGACCGCCGCCACCAGCGCGCCGATGCCGGCGACCAGCAGGATCTCGTTCAGCCCGCTGACGAACGCGGCCCGGGCGGCGTGCTCGGCGGTCCCCCGGCTGGCGGCCGGCACCGAGGCGAACACCCGGCCCGCCTCGCCCTGGCTGACCGCGGTGGCCAGGCCGTGAGCCTGGCCGGCCAGCGAGGTGCCGCGCAGGCCGTTCACGATGCCGTCGGTGAGCCTGGTCGCGAACAGCGTGCCGAACACGGCGATCCCGGTGGCCACCCCGACCTGGCGGAACGTGGTGTTGATGCCCGAGGCCATGCCGGCCGAGCGGTACGGGACCACGCCCACGGCGGTGTTGGCCAGGGCCGGGTTGACCAGGCCGGAGCCCACGCCGGCCACGACCAGGCCGGGGATCAGGTGGGTCCAGCTCGAGTCGGCCGCCAGGCCCGCCATGAGCAGCAGCCCGGCGCCGGACAGGGCCAGGCCGGTGCCGATCAGCAGCCGGGCCGGGACCCGGCTGCTCAGCCGGCCCGAGACGATCGCGGCCGGCAGCGTGACCGCCGACATGATCAGCAGCCGGAGCCCGGTCTGCAGCGCGCTGTAGCCCAGCAGGTCCTGCAGGTAGAGCACGATGTAAAGGAGCAGCGCGTACACGCAGCCGTTGACCGCGAACGCGGCGACCGAGCCGCCCGCGAACGTCGGCACCCGGAACAGCGACAGGTCGAACATGGGCGCCGAGCCGAACCGCTCCACGATCACGAACGCGGCCAGCAGCACGACCGCCGCGGCCAGGCAGATCGCCACGCCGATGTCGCCCCAGCCCTGCTCGCCGGCCCGGATCAGCCCGTAGACCAGGGCGATCAGCGCGGCGGTGAACAGGGTGAACCCGGGCAAGTCCACGCCCCGGCGGTTCGCGTTGCGGGATTCGGCCACCCGAAGGACGGTCACGGCGATCGCCACGGCACCGATCGGCAGGTTCACGTAAAAGATCCCGCGCCAGGTCCAGCCGGTGGTGATGACCCCGCCCAGCACCGGGCCGATCGCCACGGCCGCCCCGGTCACCGCGCCCCAGACCGCGAACGCGGTGCCGCGCTCCCGGCCGTGGAATGCCTGGGCCAGCAGCGCCAGCGAGGTCGCGAACATGATCGCGCCGCCGATCCCCTGCCCGGCCCTGGACAGCACCAGGAACACCGGGTCGGTGGCCAGCGCGCACAGCAGCGACCCGACGGTGAACACGGCCAGGCCGATCGTGAACAGCAGCCGGCGGCCGAACATGTCGGCCAGCGAGCCGGCCGTCAGCAGCAGGGCCGCGAGCGACAGCGCGTACGCGTCCACGACCCACTGCAGCTGAGCGAAGCTCGCGTGCAGGTCGTCCTGAATGCTCGGCAGCGCGACGTTCACGATCGTGACGTCCACCAGCAGCATGAATGTGCCCAGGCAGACCGCTAGCAGGGTCCACCACTTTCGTTCCACGGCTTGTCTCCCCTTCTCGCCGACCGGATCACGGTACTCACCCAGGGTCGGCGATAGCCTGGAGTTGCTTCCACATCCCGCGATCGATGTGCCGGATTCCGCCGAGACGGAGCGTAAAAGAAAGTGAAAGCATTTAATCTCGACCTGCTGGATAAGCAGATCATCCACGCCGTGATCATCGACGGCCGGGCTCCGTTCAGCCGGATCGCCGCGGTGACCGGGGTCTCCGAGCAGACCGTGGCCCGGCGCTACCGCCGGATGCACGGGGCGGGCGTGCCGGACGCGGCCGCGGCCGTCGCCGCCGCGCTGGCCCGCCGGCCCGACACGTTCTGGGTGCAGCTCATGTCCGGCGGGACGGAGATCGGCTGCGTGGTGAGGCCAACCGACGGCTCGCCGGACGACCTGCTGCTGCGGCAGCTTCCGGCCAGCCGGCGGATCGTGGCCATCGGCGCCCACCTGCTGCTGCACATGTTCCGCGGCGGCATGGACCACTGGCCGGGCGCCACCGCGGCGCTGACCGACGGGCAGGCCGCCGCGCTGTCCGCGGGCGCGACGGCGGGCGACGGCGGCCGGCCGGAGCCCCACCCGCTCGGCCCGGACGACCAGCGGCTGCTGGCCGCGATCGGGCGCGACGGCCGGGCCAGCTACGCCGAGCTCGCGCAGGTCACGCACTGGCACGAGTCCACGGTGCGGCGCCGGGTCGAGGACCTGCGGGCGGCGGGCCAGCTGTACCTGGACGTCGACGTGGACGAGGCGGCGTTCGGGATCACCACCCGGGCCCACCTGTGGATGTCGGTGGCGCCCGCGCGCCTGGCCGCGGTCGGCGAGGCGATGGCGCAGCATCCGGAGATCCCGTTCGTGGCCGCGACCACCGGGACCAGCAACCTGATGGCCAGCGTGCTCTGCCGGGACGACGAGGCGCTGTACCGGTACCTGACCGAGCGGATCGCCCGCCTCGACGGCGTGACCGCGCTCGAGGTCGCGCCGATCATGCGCACCGCCAAGCGAACGGCAACGATCCCCCAGCCGCTCCCGGCCAGCGCGTAACCCCGCGGCCCCGCGGCCCGGCGGCCGGCCCGCCGCGGCTCGTCAGGCGACCGCGTTGGGGCTGGCCGCCACCGGTATGGCCTCGCGGATCCAGACGCCGATCCGGTCCAGCAGGCCCGGGATCGCCTCCGCGCCGGACTCGGCGTGGCCGAAGCCGGGCACGATCCACAGGTCCTTGGGCTCGCGCGCCGCGGTGTACAGCCGCTCGGCGTGGTCCACGGGGAAGTACCCGTCCCGGTCGCCGTGCACGATCAGCAGCGGGGTCGGCGCGATCCGCGCCGCCGCGTCGGCGGGCGGCATCGGCACCGGGTCCCAGCGGCCGGAGCTGATCCGGGTGTTCAGCAGGCTCCTGGTCACCAGCCGGCCCAGCCGGTGCTCGACCGCCCAGTGCACCTTGCGCATCGGCCGGGTGCCCCGGTAATACCACCAGCCCGGGCCGCTGACCGAAACCACCGCGTCGGCCCCGCCGATCAGGGCCGCGTGCCGCAGCACGATCGACGCGCCCATCGAGAACCCGACGGTGGCCACCCGCCGGTAGCCGAGTTCCCTGGCGTAGCGCAGCGCGATGTCGACGTCGCGGATCTCCCGGTCGCCGAGCGTGGACTGCCCGCCGGACCGGCCGTGACCCCGGAAGTCGAACGTGATGACCCCGCTGCCGCGGTTCAGTCTCCTGGCCGCGTTCCAGACCGCCCCATGTTGCCAGTGCAGAGTGAAGCCGTGCGCCATCACGATCGCGACGTCGTCGTCGCCGACCAGGTGGACGGCGTCGATCGCGACCCCGTCGTCGGTTACCAGCGTGGTGGCCTTGGGAATGGGACGTGTCATATCCCCATTCTGCGCGAGACCGGGGCCCGGGCGCTCCAGGCGCCCCGTCCTCTGGTGCGCGGGCCGGCGGGTGCGGCAGGCTAGTGCGGCAGGCTCGTCCTGTGCTGCCCGATACCACCCGATCCGCCGCGCCAGACCGGAGGCACCATGCCCGTGCTCGACGAGCTCATCTCGGCCATCCGGGCCGACACGATCGAGGTCATCGACCTCACCGCCCGCCTGGAGGCGGAGACGCCGGTGATCAGGCTGCCCGAGCCCTTCGGCAACACCACGTCGTTCGCGCTGCACGAGATCAGCCGGTACGACGACCGCGGGCCGGCCTGGTACTGGAACGACATCACCACCGGCGAGCACACCGGCACCCACTTCGACGCGCCGGTGCACTGGGCCACCGGGCGCGACGGCGAAGACGTCTCGCAGGTGCCGGTCACCCGGCTGATCGCGCCCGCCGTGGTGCTCGACTTCAGCGCGGAGGCGACGGCCGACCCCGACTTCCTGCTCGAGATCGAGCACGTCAAGGGATGGGAATCCGAGCACGGGGCGCTGCCCGACGGCGGCTGGTTGCTGTACCGGACCGGCTGGGACGCCCGCTCAAATGATCAAACCTCTTTTTTGAACGCGAATGAAACGGGCCCGCATACACCGGGAATCTCGATTGAGTGCGCGCAATGGCTGGCGCGCGACACGCCGATCGTCGGGCTGGGCGTGGAGACCGTGGGCACCGACGCGGGCACGGCGCACTCGTTCGACCCGCCGTTCCCCTGCCACTCCTCGCTGCTCGGCGCGGGCAAGTACGGCCTCACCCAGCTGCAGAACCTGGCCCGGCTGCCGGTCACCGGCGCGGTGGTGATCGCGGGCCCGCTGCCGATCACCGGCGGGTCGGGCAGCCCGTGCCGGGCGATAGCCCTGGTCGAGCGCGCCTGATGACTGACCAGCCGGGCGTGCCGGATCCGGGGGGCCTGCCGGTCACCGAGGCCGTGGCCGAGGTGCTGACCAAGCTGGGCGCGGACACCGTGTTCGGCGTGGTGGGCAGCGGCAACTTCGTGGTCACCAACGCGCTGATCCGGCGTGGCGCCCGGTACGTGGCGGCCCGGCATGAGGGCGGGGCCGCGGTGATGGCCGACGCCTGGGCCCGGCTGACCGGGCGGCCCGGGATCGTGTCCGTGCACCAGGGCCCCGGGCTGACCAACGCGGTGACCGGGATCACCGAGGCGGCCAAGAGCCGGACGCCGCTGATCGTTCTGGCCGCGGACGTCGCCTCGTCGGCGGTCCGGTCCAACTTCCGGATCGACGTGGCCGCCCTGGGCGCGTCGGTCGGCGCGGCCGTGTTCCGGCCGCGGACCCCCGGGTTCGCGGTGGACGAGACGGTACGGGCCTACCGGACCGCGCTGGCCGGGCGGCGGACGGTGGTGCTGGCGCTGCCGCTGGACGTGCAGGCCGGTTCGTGCACGATGCCCGCTGCCCTGCCCCCGGTCGGCCCGGCGCCGGCCCTGGCTCCGTCCGCCGCGTCCGTCGCCGCGCTGGCCTCGGCGCTGTCGGCGGCCCGGCGGCCGGTGTTCATCGCCGGGCGCGGGGCGCGCGCGGCCGGGGCGCGCGCCGATCTCGAGCTGCTCGGCTCGCGGTGCGGGGCGCTGCTGGCCACCTCGGCCGCGGCCAAGGGCCTGTTCCGGGGCAGCCCGTGGGACCTGGACGTGAGCGGCGGCTTCGCCTCGCCGCTGGCCGCCGAGCTGATCCAGGACGCCGACCTGGTCGTCGGCTGGGGCTGCTCGCTGAACATGTGGACGCTGCGGCACGGGCGGCTGATCGGCCCGGACGCGACCGTGGCGCAGGTCGACGACGACTCCTCGGCGCTCGGCGCGCACCAGCCGGTTTCGCTGGGCGTGACCGGCGACGTCGCGCTGACCGCGGGGGCGGTGGCCGATGTGCTGCCTGCCGCGGCGCCCGAGTTCACCGGGTACCGGTCGGCGGAGCTGCGGGACCGGCTCGCGGCGCAGGTGCGCTGGCGGGACGTGCCGTACGAGGACGAGGGCTCGGGCTCGGGCGGCCAGACCCTGATCGACCCGCGCACGCTGTCGATCGCCCTGGACGACATGCTGCCCGCCGAGCGTCTCGTGGCCGTCGACTCGGGCAACTTCATGGGCTTCCCGAGCATGTTCCTGTCGGTGCCTGACGCCGACGGGTTCTGCTTCACCCAGGCCTATCAGTCGGTCGGCCTCGGCCTGGCCTCGGCCATCGGCTCCGCGATCGCCCGGCCCGACCGGCTGACCGTGGCGGCGCTGGGCGACGGCGGGGCGCTGATGGGGATCAGCGAGCTGGAGACCGTGGTCCGGCTGGGCCTGCCGATGGTCATCGTGGTCTACGACGACGAGGCGTACGGCGCCGAGGTGCATCACTTCGGGCCGGACGGGCACCCGCTGGACACGGTGCGGTTCCCGCCGACGAAGATCGCGAAGATCGGGCGCGGGTTCGGCTGCGAGGCGGTGACCGTGCGCCGGCGCCGGGATCTTCGGCCGGCGGCGGCCTGGCTGGACGGGCCGCGCACGGCGCCGCTGCTGATCGACGCCAAGGTGACCTCGTCGCACGGCTCGTGGTGGCTGGAGGAGGCGTTCCGGGGTCATTGACGCGCGGGCCTGGGCCGGGCCGGGTACCGCCCCCCAGCGGATCCCCGGCCCGACTACCCGTCCGTGCCCCCGTTCAGGTCACGGCGAGTGCTCGTCCGTGAGCGCCATCTGCGAGTTCTGGTGGTGCAGTTCCGGGACCGGCTCGCCGGGGATGTCGCCGGACGGAGGCTCGGCGTCCGGCTCCTCGTTCGGGTAGGCGACCTCGCCGTGCAGCTTGATGTCGCCGGCCAGCAGCACCTCGTCGGGCTCGCGGAGCTTCATGAACAGCCCGATGACGCGCAGGAGCACGAACGTCACCACGCCGTCCCAGACGATCACGGTCGCCGCCGCGCCCGCCTGGATCAGCAGTTGCTTCGGGTGCCCGTAGAACAGCCCGGCCGTGGTGACGTTGGGGCTCTTGCCGATGCCGAGGTAGACGATCATGCTCGGGTCGGCCAGCAGGCCGACCAGCAGGCCACCGCACAGGCCGGCGAAGCCGTGCGTGTACACCACGCCCAGCGCGTCGTCCACCTTGTTGAACGGCCAGACCTTCCGCGGCAGGTAGCCGAACAGGCCCCAGACGATGGCCGAGGTGACCAGCCCGATGATGATCGCGCCCACGCCGTTCACGTAGCCGGCCGCCGGGGTGATGCCGACCAGGCCGCAGATCATGCCGTTGACGCCGCCGAGGAAGGTGGGCTTGCGTTCCTTCCCGAAGCTCATGTCCATGACGATCCACGTCATCATGGCGACCGCCGTGGCCAGGTTGGTGTTGACCAGGGCCGCGGTGGCGTCGGCCCCGGCGAAGTACGGGTCGCCGCCGTTGAAGCCGTTCCAGCCCAGCCACAGGATCCCGGCGCCGACCGCGATGAAGAGCAGGTTGTTCGGCACGGCCTTCTGGCGGTCGCGGGCCAGCCGCGGGCCGACCACGGCCGCCGCGACAAAGCCGGACACGCCGGCGGCCAGGTGGATGACGTAGCCGCCGCTGAAGTCGAGCGCGCCCTTCTGCGCCCAGAAGCCGCCGCCCCACAGCATGAACGCGTTCACCGCGTAGG
>Ga0335075_10019016_pt1 | contig 10173 bp, 8 predicted proteins | sample Lox_Sample_24_FD_206723 | JGI IMG/M metagenome (GOLD analysis project Ga0335075, IMG submission 206723) | Soil microbial communities from Loxahatchee National Wildlife Refuge, Florida, United States - Lox_Sample_2.4 | ecosystem: Environmental > Terrestrial > Soil > Wetlands | place: USA: Florida... | reverse complement strand
CATGGGTCGGTGGTGATCGCGGCGATCACCAGCTGCACCAACACCTCCAACCCGTCGGTGATGATCGCGGCCGGGCTGCTGGCGCGAAAGGCGCGGGCGAAGGGGCTCACGCCCAAGCCGTGGGTGAAGACGTCGCTGGCGCCGGGTTCGCAGGTGGTGACGGAGTATCTCGCGAAATCGGGCCTGCAGGAGGATCTCGACGCGCTCGGCTATGAGCTGGTCGGCTATGGCTGCACGACCTGCATCGGCAATTCGGGTCCGCTCGACGAGCCGATCGCCGAGGCGATCGAGAGCGAGAAGCTGGTGGCGGTGGCCGTGCTGTCCGGCAACCGCAATTTCGAGGGGCGCATCCATCCGAACGTGCGCGCGAACTATCTCGCGAGCCCGCCATTGGTGGTTGCCTATGCGCTGCTCGGGACGATGAGCGAGGACATCGCGACCGCGCCGCTCGGCACCGACCGCGAGGGCAAGCCGGTCTATCTCAAGGATATCTGGCCTTCGAACAAGGAAATCGCGGAGGTCGTGCAGTCGAGCGTGCTCTCGGAGATGTTCCGCAAGCGCTATGCGGAGGTGTTCCGCGGGCCCGAGCAGTGGCGCGCGATCGAGGTCGCGGGCGGGACCGACACCTATCGCTGGTCGGACTCCTCGACCTATGTCCGCAACCCGCCCTATTTCGAGGGGATCAAGCCGGAGCCCGCGCCGGTCGGCGATATCATGGGCGCGCGCATCCTGGCGCGGCTCGGCGATTCGATCACCACCGATCATATCAGCCCGGCGGGCTCGATCCGCCGCAGCTCGCCGGCGGGGCAGTATCTGCTCGAGCGGCAGGTGCCGGAGAGGGAGTTCAACAGCTACGGCGCGCGGCGCGGCAATCACGAGGTGATGATCCGCGGCACCTTCGCCAATATCCGCATCCGGAACGAGCTGTTGAGCGGCATCGAGGGCGGATACACGAAGCATCTTCCTTCGGGCGAGCAGATGTCGATCTTCGACGCGGCGATGCGCTACCAGAAGGAGGGCGTGCCGCTGGTGGTGCTCGGCGGGAAGGAGTACGGCACCGGCTCCTCGCGCGACTGGGCGGCGAAGGGGACGCTGCTGCTCGGCGTCAAGGCGGTGCTGGTCGAGAGCTTCGAGCGCATCCACCGCTCGAACCTGGTCGGCATGGGCGTGCTGCCGCTGACCTTCCTCGACGGGATGGACCGCAACACGCTCGGGCTCAAGGGCGAGGAGCTGCTCGACATCGTCGGGCTCGCCGATCTGAAGCCGCGCATGGAGCTTGCGCTGGTGATTCACCGGCCCGACGGGACGGTGGACAAGGTCGGCGTGCGCTGCCGGGTCGATACGCTCGACGAGGTCGCCTATTACCGGCATGGCGGCATCCTGCAGTACGTTTTGCGGGGGATGGCGAAGGCAGCCTGACGCGGAAGATTGTTCCGGGGGGTCTCCCGGTTCCGTCCGGCGGGCTCTCTCGCCCGGCCGCCGATCGTCTTCGATCCGCGCGCGCTGAGCGTGCTCGAGGGGGTGCGCGCGGCGCTCGCTGTGGCGGCGATCGTCGCCGTGGGGACCGCGCTGCGGCACCCGGACCTGATGCTGGCGGCGCTCGGCGCGCTGCTCACCTGCCTCGTCGATCCCGGTGGGCCGCTCCGCCGGCGGGTGGGGCCGCTGGTCGGTTTCGGGCTGATCGGGGCGGCACTGCTCGGGGGCTTCGGGCTGGTGCGCGGGCTCTCCCCGTTCATCGCGTTGCCGCTGGCCGGGCTCGCGCTCTTCGCGCTCGGCTTCGTGCGCATCTACGGGCTGGCGCTGCAGCAGCTCGGCAACCTGCTGAGCGTGGTGCTGATCCTGGCGCTCGACGCCCCCCTGCCGGGTTTCGGCGCCGCACTCGCGGTTGCGGGATTCTTCCTCGCCGGCAATCTCTGGGCGGTCCTGCTGACGCTGGTGATCTGGCCGCTTCATCCCTACGGGCCGGTGCGCGAGGCGGTGGCCCGGGTCTGGCGGGCGCTCGGCGATCTCGCGCGGGATCTGAACCGGATCCGCGACGAGAAACCGGGAAGGGTTTGGGAGGAGCATGCGCGCGAGCATCGCCGCGCGGTGCGCGAGGCGATCGAGGTCGGGCGGGAGATGCTGGTGGATGCGCTCTCGGCGCGTGGCCAGGCCGGCGGACGGGCGGCGCAGAGCCTGATCCGGCTGGAGGCGGCGGAGCAGGCGTTCGGGGCGCTGATCGGGCTTTCCGAGATGCTGGAGGAAGCCGACGCGGAGACGCGGCGCGCGGCGGGGCGTCTTTTGCGCCGGGCGGCGGCGCTCTTCTCGGTGATGGCGCGGGCGATCGAGGCGGACCGTGCGGTGGCTCCGGAGAAGGTCGGGCGCGTGGTCTCGGCGCTCGAAGCCGCGGACACGGGGGCGGCGTTGGCCCCCTTCGCGCGCTGCATCGCCGAGCGGCTGGTGCTGGCGAGCACGCTCTCGGTTCCGGGCAATCTCGTGCCGGGCGCGGCGATCGGGGCGGCCCCCGCGCTCGGCTGGCAGGCGCGTCTTGCAGGTCCGCTCGCCGCCAATTTTCGCTTTTCCTCCGCGGCGTTCCGCCATGCGCTGCGGGTCGCGGTCGTCGGCACGCCCGCGCTCGCCTTGGCGGACCGTTGGGCCGGCGGGCCGCTCGGCCATTGGCTCACCATCACGCTCCTGCTCACCATGCAGCCCTATTTCGCGCTCACCTGGGTCCGCGCGCTCGAGCGCATCGGCGGCACGGTGCTGGGCGGCGTGCTGGCGGCCCTGATCGCTGTCTTCTGCCGCTCGCCGTTCGCGATCGTGCTGGCGCTCTTCCCGCTCTCGGTGATCGCCTTCAGCCTGCGGCGGGTGAGCTTCGGCCTTTATATCGCGGCGCTGACGCCGATCATCGTGCTGCTGGTCGAGATGGAGGCACCCGGGACCAGCGAGCTCGCGATCGCGCTCGCGCGGGCGCTCTACACGGTGATCGGCGGCGTGCTCGCGGTGATCGGCACGCTGGTGCTGTGGCCGAGCTTCGAGCCGGAGCGGCTGGCGCAGGAGCTCTCCCGGGCGATCGTCGCGCACGCGCGCTACGGCTACGCGGTGCTCTCGTTCCTGATAGGCGAAGCCTCGACGGGCGAGGTAGAAGCGTGGCGTCGCGCGGCCGGGCTTGCCAGCAACAACCTCGAGGCATCGTTGCAGCGGGCGCTGAACGAGCCGGTCGGACGGCGGGCGAAGCGTCTCGAAGTGGCGGCGCTGGTCGATGCGGCGTTGCGCCGGATCGCCGGACGGCTGGCGGCGATGCAGCAGGATGCGTCCCTGGCGGGCTCCCTGCCGCGCGGTACCTGGGCGGAATGGCGTGACTGGTTCGACCGGGCGCTGCAGGACGTGGCAGAGGGGCGCACGCCGCCGCCCCGGCCGGCTCTGCCGCGCGGGGCGGAGGCGGGGCATGGCGGTGCGGCGCTGGCGCGCATCGCGCGGCAGGTGGAACTGATGCCGGAGGCGCTGGCGCGGCCGGCTGGGGCAGGGACATGAGCACGCGGAACCGCAACGCAACCGAGCGCCTCGGACGGCTGATGGAGCGCACGATCTCGCTCGGCAGCTGGCTGATGGCGCCCGTCTATATCGGGCTGATCGTGGTGCTCGGGCTGATCACGGTGAAGGTCGTCCAGGACCTCGTCCACGAGATCCCGCTGATCCTGCGCACCTCCGACGCCGACCTGATCCTGCTCGCGCTCTCGCTCACCGACCTCTCATTGGTCGGCAACCTGCTGATGGTCGTCGCACTCGCGGGCTACGGCAGCTTCATCGCCCGGGTGATGGGGATCTCCCTCTCGGGCCACCTCGAATGGCTGGCGCATATCGAGTTCAGCACCCTCAAATTGCGCCTGGTCGGCTCGATCGTCGCGATCTCGAGCATCCGCCTGCTGGAGACCTTCATCTATCCGGGGCAAAGCACGGAGCGGGCGATCGTCGCCCAGGTGGTGATCCAGCTCGTGCTGGTGGTCTCGGGGGTCATGCTCGCCGCGATGGACCGCCTGTCCGGCGCGCGCACGGAGATCAAGGACGAGCTGTGACGGCCTGCGTCGCCGGCACGGGGCGCGCCATCGCGCGGATACGGCGGGCCATGGCGGCGATGCCGTTGCCGCGGTTGGTGGAGAGGGCGCCGATGAGGCCGAGCTCGGTGAGAAAATCCGGGGGGGTGGCCGCGATTTCGGCCGGCGTGCGGCCGGAGTAGACGCGCAGCAGCAGGGCGACCAGCCCGGCGACGATGGCGGCGTCCGAGGTGCCGGCGAGGGTGAGTTGGCCGTCGCGGACCTCGCCCGCGAGCCAGACCCGGCTCTGGCAGCCGGCGACGCGGTGCGCTTCGTCCATCCAGGCGGCGGGGAAGGGAGGCAGGTCGCGGCCGAGGTCGATGATGTAGCGGTAGCGGTCTTCCCAGCTATCGAAGATCGCGAGCTCGTCGGCGATCGCGGCGATGGCGGCGGCGGCGGAGGGTTCCCGGGGGGTGGCGAAGGGGTCCATCGCCGACGGATGTGCGGGCCGGGCGGGCCCGCGTCAAGCGGCAGGCGCCTTCTCGTGCCATTCTTCGGCGGTCGCCCCGGCGAGGGACTGGATGCGTTCCTCGTCGTGTGCAAGCTCGGATGCCGGGCCGGAATGGACGATCGCGCCGTCGTCGAGCACGTAGGCATAGTCGGCGATCTCGAGGCTCATGCGCACATTCTGCTCGACCAGCAGGACCGAGATGCCTTCGTTGCGCATTTCGGCGACGATCCGGAACACGTCGCGCACGATGAGCGGCGCGAGGCCTTGCGAGGGCTCGTCGAGGATCAGGACTTTCGGGTTGAGCAGCAGCGCGCGGGCGATCGAGAGCATTTCCTGCTCGCCGCCGGAGAGCTGCCGCCCGCGGTTCAATTTGCGCTCCTCGAGGCGCGGGAAGAGCTGATAGACGCGCGTGATGCTCCAGGGACCCGGCCGTTCCAGAGGAACCTTGAGATTTTCTTCGACCGAAAGATTGGGAAAAATGCGGCGGCCCTCGGGCACGTAGCCGACGCCGAGGGCGGCGATGCGGAAGCTTGGCCAGCGTGTGGTCTCGCGGCCGAATATGCGCACGCTGCCCTCGCGCGCCGGCGTCAGGCCCATGAGGCTCCGCATCGTTGTCGTCTTGCCGGCGCCGTTGCGCCCGAGCAGCGTCGTCAGGCGGCCTTCCTCGACGGCGAGGCTGACGCCGTGGAGGATATGGCTCTTGCCGTAATAGGTGTGCACGCCCTCGACCTCGATCGCGTTCATGCCGCTTTTCCCAGATAGGCCGCCTGCACCGCCGGGTTGGCGGCGATCTGCTCGGGCGTTCCGTCGGCGAGCAGCGCGCCCTGTTCGAGCACGGAGATGCGGTCGGCGAGGTGGAACACGACGCGCATGTCGTGCTCGACGAGGATGATGGTGTAGCTCTTGTCGCGGTGGAGTCTGCGGATCAGCCCGGCGATCTCATAGGTCTCCTGCTCGCCCATCCCGGCGGTCGGCTCGTCGAGCAGGAGCAGGCGCGGGCGGAGCGCCAGCGCCATCGCGATCTCCGCCGCGCGCTGGTCGCCGTGCGCGAGCTCGCCCACCAGCCGGTCGGATTTGTTGGCGAGCCCGGTGAGCCCGACCGTCTCCTCGACGACCGCGGCGATTCTGCGCATGTCGGCCGCGCCGAGCCACGGCCTGAGCGCGTAGCCCGCGGCGACCTCGGCGGCGATGCGGACATTCTCGCGCACCGAGAGCTCAGGGAACACTTCGGTGACCTGGAAGGTCCGGGCCATGCCACGCTTGACCCGCTCCGCCGCGCCAAGCCGCGTGACGTTCTGACCGTCGAAGGTGATCTCGCCCGCGGTCGGGGAGAAAAAGCCGGTGATGAGGTTGAAGAAAGTGGTCTTGCCGGCGCCGTTCGGCCCGATAATGGCGCGGAGCTCGCCCTTGGCCACGGTGAGCGAGACCTCGCGCACGGCGATGAGGCTGCCGAAATGCTTCGAGACGTTGCGGACCTCGAGCATGCTCATGCCGCGCTCCGGCGGCGGAGCACGCCGAGCAGGCCGCGGGGGAAGAACATCACGACGAGGACGAAGATGAGCCCGATGAAGAAGAGCCAGTTGATCGTGATGCCGGAGATATAATCCTGCAGGACCTCGAACACCGCCGCGCCGAGCAGCGGCCCCCAGAAGCTCCGCATGCCGCCGAGCACGCACATGATCACGAGCTCGCCCGAGAGGTCGGTATAGAGCGAAGAGGGATCGGCGAAGTTGTTGAGCAGTGCGTAGAGCGCGCCGGCGGCGGCGATGCAGAAGGAGGAGATGGTGAAGGCGAGCCAGATGTGCCGGTCGACCGGGATGCCGAGGAAGCGGGCGCGGCGCTCGTTCTCGCGGATCGCGAGCAGAGTGCGTCCGAACGGCGAGCGGAGGATGAAGCCCATCACGCCGACGACGATCGCGAAGACGACGAGAACGAAGTAGTAGAATGCGAGGTCGCCCTTCTGGATGTTGAGGGTGAAGGCGCCGAGGTCGATCGGCTGGCGCTGGAAGCCGCGCAGCCCGTCGAAGCCGCCGGTGACCGAATCCCATTTGTAGGCGATGTAGTAGAAGACCTCCTCGAAGGCGATGGTAACGAGTGCGAAATAGATGCCCCGGCGCCGGCAGATCAGCGCCCCGACCGCGCTGCCGACGACGCCGCCGAGAACGATGCCGGCGATCACCGCGAGCGGCGTGGAGGGGGCAACGTAGCGCAGGATCATGCCTGCGCCATAGACGCCGAGCCCGAAATAGGCGGCGTGCCCGAAGCTCACCACGCCGGTGAAGCCGACCAGGAAGTTGAGCGCCATCGCCGCGAGGCCGATCACCAGGATGCGGCTGCCGAGCGCGGTATAGCCGCCGACGAACGGCATCCAGAACGGGGCCGTGATCAGCACCACCCAGATGGCGGCGAGGACGAGGCGCGGCCGCCCTGCCAAGGGCGCGAGGGAAAGGGCGCGCGTGGTGCCGCTCACTGCATGCCCTCCTCGCCGAGCAGCCCGCGCGGTCTGACCAGCAGCACGATCGCCATGATCACGTAGATCACGGCCTGGCTCGCCGAGGCGTAGAAGATCGTGGTGATCGCTGCGGCGACCCCGATCAGGAGGCCGCCGAGAAGCGTGCCGACCAGGCTGCCCATCCCGCCGACGATGATGGCGACGAAGCTTGGCAGGAGCAGGTCATCGCCCATGTTCGGGTTGAGCCCGATCTGCCCGCCGGCGAGCACGCCGGCCAGCCCGGCGAGGAAGATGCCGAAAGCGAAGTTGAGCGAGCGCAGCAGCCGGACATTGATGCCGAGCGCCGAGACCGTTTCGAGATCGAGCACGCCGGCGCGGATGCGCATGCCCATCCGCGAGTAGCGGAGGAATGCGAACAGCCCAGCCACGGCGACGATCACAATGCCGACGACGAACACCCGGTAGCCGGTGAGGAAGAAGAATTCCTGGCTGAGCGGCTGCGAGATGCTCGCCGGCGTGGTCAGCGGCAGGCCGTTCACGCCCCAGATATAGCGGCATCCGTCCTGGATCATGAAGGCGAGCCCGAAGGTCAGCAGCAGGCTGTAGATCGGGTCGCGGCCGTAGATGCGCCGGATCATCGTCCGCTCGACGATGTAGCCGAGCACCGCGACCAGGAGCGGCGAGATCACGAGGGACGGCCAGAAGCCGATGAAGGGGATCAGGACGTAGGCGAAATAGCCGCCGAGGGCGAGGAAGTTGCCGTGGGCGAAGTTGATGACGTTGCTGAGGTTGAGGATCATCGAGAGGCCGAGCGCCGTCAGCACGTAGAATGCGCCGATGATCAGCCCGTTGAAGAGGTTGAACAGCACCAGTTGGAGCATTGGCGTCCCTGTGGCTCGTTTCTTGATTCCAGGTAAACGAAACCCCTGCCGCGCGGCGCCGTGCCGGCGACAGGGGTTGGCCTGCCTCGTCCCGGCTAGGTCGGGTAGGTCATATGGCAGCCGGTCTCCGCCAGAGGCTGTGCCTGATCGCCGGGTACTAGCGCGGCAACGTTAAAGAAGTTGTACGGATCGTTGGCCGGGGGCGTGTGCACTTCGCCGGCGAAGATATTGGGCATCAGCTCGTGATCGCCGGCGCGATAGTATACCTTGCCCGGCTGCAGCGCGACCTCGGGCGGCAGCTCCATGCCCTCGAGCGCGCGCGCGAGGTCGATCGCCTTGGTGCTCTTCGCCTTCTCGACGGCGAGCTTGACCGAGTAGATCGAGACATAGCCGAACCAATGGCGAGCCGAGCAGGGCTTCTTGAACCGATCGACGATTCCGGTTGCGAACTCCTTCACGTACGGCACGCCGGGCTGGTCCCACCACCATTCCATGTCCCACCAGCCGGCCTGGGCCGCGGCAGGCACGGCGACGACCTCCTCGCACTCGAAGAGCGCGCCCCCCAGCGCCATCTCCTTGGCCATGCCGAACTGGACGAACTGCTTCATGCAGTCGATCTGGGCGAGCCCGCCCATGTTGTTGAGAAGCACGTCCGGCTTGTATGCCCGTGCCTTGATCAGGCTGGCCGAGAAGTCGCTGTTCGCGATTGGCAGCAGCTCCGCTTCATAGGTGCCGCCGGCCTTCTCCAGATTCCGGACGAACGCGGCCTGCAACGTATGGCCGTAGGCATAGTCGGGGGTGATGAAGTACCAGCGCTTGCCGAATTTCTTGATGAGGATGCTGGAGATTGCGTTGGCGTCCATCGAGGTCGTGTTGCAGATGCGGAACACGTTCCACGCGCAGTCCTTGCCGGTGATCGGATCGGTATGTCCACCCGGAACGATGTGGAGGACACCCTTTTCGGTCGCCACCTGGGAGATCGCGTAGGCGATCCCCGAGTTGACGTCGCCCATCGTCACATCCACGTGATCCTTGTCGATCAGCTCGCGGATCTTCTCCACGCCGGTGCCGACATCGTTCGCCGAATCCTCGACGAAGAGCTGGACCTGGCGCCCGGCGATGCCGCCCTTCGCGTTGATCTCGTCCACCGCGTAGTGCGCGCCCTGCACCTCCGAGACGGCGAGCAGCGAGAGGCTGCCGGTAAGCGGGTCGATGAAGCCGATCTTGAACGGCTGATCGCCGAGCGCCTTGACGATGAAGGGCGAGGTCACCTGCACGGCGCCGATCGCCCCAAGCGCCGCACCGGCTTTGAGCACACCACGCCGGCCAAGCCGGCCCGAAGGCTTCCCCTGAACCATTACGTCCCTCCCTATGTCCATGGGCCGGATTTGAGTACGCGCCAGCTTCCCATGCCGCGCCCGGGCGCGGATTGCGCGAGGATAATGTCTTGTCCCCCGACCCCGCACAATAACTTTCCGCAATCTTCGCCGGCGCCGCGCGCGCTCGCCCGAACGCCGCTCACAAGGGCCGGCACGGCCCCGGTCGCGGGCCCCAAGTGTTGGCCCCAAGTGTTGGCCCTTAGCGCAGGCCCAAGCGCAGGCCCAAGCGCAGGCATTGACATGCCGCGGGCGAGCACCGATCCTTGACGGACCGAGGGGAGCCCCGCCAGGGGGCTGAGATACCGCCGGTCCGTTTTTGCGTTGCAAACTTGCGTCGCACTGGGGACAGCGCGGTGACCCTGCGAACCTGAACCGGGTCATGCCGGCGGAGGGACGGGATATCGACAAACGGAATCCCCTCCTCCCCGGTGCCCGCGAACGAGGAGGCGTCGATGACGATTCACGGCAAGTCCACGACCCGCCCGGAAAGCGTCACCACCGGGCCCGTCCCCGGCTCGCGCAAGCTCTATGTGCCGGTCCCTGGCTCGCCCGAGGTTGCGGTGCCGTTCCGCGAAGTGGCGCTCGATCCGTCGGCGGACGAGCCGCCCTTCCGCCTCTACGACACCTCCGGCCCCTATAGCGACCAGACGGTCGTGATCGATCTCGCCGCCGGCCTGCCGCCGCTCCGCGCGCCCTGGATCGCGGCGCGCCAGCCGCAGCCGAGCGCCGCGCGCACCGTGCAGCCGGAGGACAACGGTAACGTTCCGGAGGCGAAGCTCGTGCCGTCCTGCCCGGCCGCCCACGAGGTTCGCGCCGCGCCCGCCGGCCGCCCGATCACGCAGCTCGAATTCGCCCGGATGGGGGTGATCACGGAGGAGATGCGATACGTCGCGCATCGCGAGAATCTTGGCCGCGCGGCGGCGGCCGGCGCGGCGGA
>Ga0335075_10019014_pt1 | contig 10174 bp, 16 predicted proteins | sample Lox_Sample_24_FD_206723 | JGI IMG/M metagenome (GOLD analysis project Ga0335075, IMG submission 206723) | Soil microbial communities from Loxahatchee National Wildlife Refuge, Florida, United States - Lox_Sample_2.4 | ecosystem: Environmental > Terrestrial > Soil > Wetlands | place: USA... | reverse complement strand
ACTGGATACTGGACGTCGACCTACGATCCTTCTTTGACACGGTCAGCCATGACTGGCTTGTCCGCTTCATCGAGCATCGAGTCGGCGATCCGCGCATGATCCGCCTGATTTGCAAATGGTTGAAGGCCGGAGTGATGGAGGATGGCGCGTGGACAGCAAGTGAGGTCGGTACCCCTCAGGGGGCCGTGATCTCGCCGGTGTTGAGTAACATCTACCTTCACTTCCTGCTTGACTTGTGGTTTGAGAAGAAGATCAAGCCGGCTTGTCGAGGTGAGGCGTATCTGGTGCGTTTCGCTGATGACTTCGTGGTGAGTTTCCAGTACCGGGCGGATGTGGACCGATTCCAAACGCAAGTGAGGGAACGGTTCGCTGAGTTCGGACTGGAGCTGGCCGAGGAAAAGACTCGGAGCATCCTCTTCGGACGCTTCGCTGCCCTTACACGGCAGCGCCATGGAGAGGGAAGACCGGAGACTTTCGAGTTTCTGGGCTTCAAGCATGTCGCCGGCGTGGACCGGTCAGGGCGCTTCGCTCTGATCCGTATTCCGAGCACGAAGAGTTGTCGGAAGTTTCTGGTCCGCACACGAGACTGGCTCTTTGAGCATAGACACTGGCGACGATGGGAGCAACAACTGCATCTGACGAGGATGCTGCGCGGCTTCTATCAGTACTTCGCCTTGCATCACTGTGAGCGCAAGCTCAGCTGGGTGCGACAGCAGGTACAGCGACAGTGGATTTGTGCCCTGAATCATCGCGGTCAACGCCGTCGGACGAACTGGGCGCGGCTGAAGGGTCAACCGTGGTTCGAGCTGCCGTGGGCTACAAACCCGCATCCGATGGTCTGACCGATGCTCACCTTCGCCAATGTCATCTGGGGAGCCCGGTGCGGGGAACCTGCACGCCGGGTTCTGCTTGGGGAGACGAGATCAAGAGGCTACGCCTACTCGGTGAGGCCCCGACGCGAAAGCGTTCTCGGGCGTGAGGCTCCGCACAGGATACGGTCGTCAAGACTCGTCTCTACCATCCTTTTCGACCTCTGGGCCGAGCGGTGGCGGCACCACAACGCCCACGGCAATGTGATCCTGGTGCGCTATGCCGACGATATTGTCGCTGGCTTTGAGCATGGGAGCGATGCCGAGCGCTTCCAGGCGGAGATGCGTGAGCGAGTGGAGAAGTTCGCGCTATCGCTGCATCCGCACAAGACGAGGCTGATCGAGTTTGGCTGCAATGCAGCCCGAGATCGAGTCAGCCGGGGTCTTGGAAAGCCGGAAACGTTCAACTTTCTGGGCTTCACCCACATCTGCGGCCGCTCCCGCCGAGGCGCTTTCCAGCTACAACACCGGACGCGCCGAGACCGGATGCGTGCCAAGTTGCGAGAGCTGAAGGCGGCACTGAAGCAGCGAATGCACGAGCCGATCCCGCGGCAGGGGCGCTGGTTGGCTCGGGTGATCCGGGGGTACTTTGCGTACCACGCCGTCCCGACCAATTCCCGGCGTCTCAGTGCGTTCCACTACCACGTGCTCGTTCTCTGGCGGCGAACGCTTCGGCGACGTAGCCAGAAGGACTGGACCACCTGGGAGCGGATCTCGCGCTTGGCCCGGGACTACCTGCCCGCGCCTCGCATCCTTCATCCCTGGCCCAGCATCCGCTTTACCGTCAAGCACCCGAGGTGGGAGCCCGGTGCGCGAATCGCGCCCGCCGGGATCTGTGCGGGGGGCGCCCGGTGACGGGCGTCCCTACCGCGATAGCCGGGCACTTCGAGTCCCTCCCTTTCCACCATGAATCAAGAACTTGCTCTTCTAGTCGCTTTTCGCTGTGCCCGAAATGTACCCATTTATGCGTTACTGTCGGCAGAAGCTCCGCGCGAGGTGATCTCTCTGCGGAGAAAGGCTCGTGTTCTCTGAGAGGCACCGTAACCGCTCATTGAGGCGGCGGTAGATCGTGAGCCGGAGGAGCGGGGACCCGAGACTCAGAGGGCAGCGACGCACGCATTGCCTTCAGCTGTTCTTCAAGTCCGTCAATTTCAATGAGCAACTCGTGCCATCCCCGTCTCCACCTACTATCTAAAGGTTCGCTCGGTTGCGCCACATGACGCGCGAGTTGGGTCAAGCGGTTGCATCGCCCTGCCAAGTCGCGTAGTTGCGCGGAAGCTTCAGCAGGAACGCGAATAGGCCGCGGAAGATCGGGGACGGGAAGCGCCGCCTCTTGCGCGACCAGTGCTGCGACGGACAACGCCAGTCGGCCAATCCGCGATCGCGCCACATATGGTGGCGCTTGACCGCCCGCGACATCCTTGATCGCGGCAGTCTGGGACAGGCATCGATCAATGCGATTCACAAATTCGCCTTTGCAGTTGGTCTACTAGTTCTCCGGCTCGGTGGTACCACTGAGACGCGAGGGCAACCGACGAGGGTGGTGGCTCAGACAGACGTCCATCGGCATACAGTCGGTACTGATACAGGAACTCAAAGTCGCTATCCCATTTCCCGGGAGTGGCCCAAAGCCCGGAAATGCGCCTAACCGGCTCTAAGCGGGAGAAGCAATGTTGGCCGGCAATCGCGCAACCTAGGATGGATGCGTGGCGAACTACGGTACCGAGCGTTGCCAGCTCGAATACGAGCGAACCTTCGTAAGACAATGAGTCTTTGACGTCACTCAACACTTGAGCGAATCCCTGTACGTCCCGGCTGGCAAACCGGTATCGTCCGAGCCGAGCCAGTGCGGCGGACAGCCGGCCTTTGACGCGCGGTGACTCAATAAGCGGGCGGCCTTCCATTTGTAGGTGACGAAGAAAAAGGGATCCACTCTCGACCATTCCCGCAAGCTCGATCCAGGTGTAACGCGTCACGGAGGCTGTCCGAAAACTCGGATCAAGACTTTCGATGTCGATGTTGTCGTCGACGGAATCGGATATCACCAGGACGTCAATGTCGCTAAGTTCATCTGCGTCACCCCGAGCGTGAGATCCGTACAGCCAACTGGCGAAGGCGGGGCTCGAGATCATCGATGCAGACTCCACCGATAGATATATGATGCAAAGAGCGCTAACGCGATGATGCCGAAGACAGCTTCTGCGCCCGCGGCAATCCGCGTTCCCATCGACACGGCTTCGACCCCAGATTGGATACCAGTCGGCAGAATGTTCTGCAAACTAAAGTAAAACAAGTCTGACACGGTCACCGGTTGATGCGAAGCCTTCTGAATTCCATCGCGCAACAGGTAGAAGATTAGAGGAAAAATAGCAAACGCGGCAATTGCTAGATTGAGCACAAGAACCCACGAGCGCTGGCCGTATCCCCATAGCCGGCGATTCAAAAGACTCAGAATTAGTCCGCCAAGGGCGATAGCTCGCGCAGCCGGGTCGTAATGTTCTCGATACCAAGAAGACTGTCCGAGCACGGCCGCCTTAAGATTTGCTTCACGGGCGAGTATCTCGGCCATCCGGTAGCGACGAGCCTCGGCAGCAAGGCCGAGGCGGCTGGATTCCAGAGAGAGAATCCGCGCTAGATCTTCGCGAAGGTTGGGTTCGGGTGGCAGACAATGCTGCAATTCGTCGAATGGCAATTGACACCCACTAAAACTCGCATAACGGAAGTCGCAGCTTTTTAGGGCTATATGATTGAAGTTGCAATCGAGAAATCTGGAGCCTACGAATCCACAGTCAATCAGCTCTGCTCGCCGGAAGTAGCAGCCGACGAATACGCAGTGCTGAAACTGCGTGTTCCGTAGGACGGACTTCTTGAAGCTGATATTGGCGAACGTGCAACGCTCGAAGTGACCCTGCTTGATCTCCTGCTCGTCGAGCTGAGCACTACCGAAGATGGAGTCATCACTCTTAAATGGGCGCGAAAGCGTTGCGATTCGCTTCCCCAACATGTAGGCAGAATGGTCGATGTCGTTCACGGCGGAACTGAGTTTATCCCCGCCTCCGCGCTGCTGCAAAATTGCGTGGCTTCACAGTGCTATTGCTCGGCCGATAGTTTTTCGCTCCGCTGCAAACTTGCCCAATTTGTCGACCGCTTTTGCCAGGTGGTCGGGCGCCAGATGAGCGTAGTTGAGCGCCATTTCGAAGCTTCTCTAGCTTCCGAGTTCCTTGAGTTCTGGTAGTGTCACACCGTTCTGGCAACGACATGAGGCATGCCGTGCACTATGCGTTTACTGGGTTAGCGCACTGGCACCCAACCCGAGCTCACGACTCGTACCACGACTCGTACACCACTTCCGGGGACACGATCCCTGATGTCGTCGGCCATAGCGAGCAACCTAAGCCACTGCTCCTTGTACAAGGTCACGGGGAATCGACCCATACCGAGCGCCTTTCTCGCTGACCTTCATCGCGGGCGTGCTGCGACCCGATTTTTTGAGGCGCTCATTCTCGGCTCTCAAGCGTTCGAGCACGGCATCGGATGCGCCTCGGGAAACACGCAGTCGCGAGCCGCGGATTAGACGGATTAGGGAGGTGGCTATCTTTGGAGATACTGAATCGTAGAGAGATTGATGTTTCTGAAGAGGTGGCAGACGGGGTCCAGCGCAGAAGATAGGCCGCGGCTTATGAAGGCGGTTTCCACGCGCCAGCCCTTCTCGTTTGCTCGTATAAGCGGAGGAACGTAATCGGCGTCCCCCGCAACCAGCACGATGGTGGATGGGCCTGGCTGCTCATAGAGTGTGGATGTGATCTCAGTGACCAGAAAGGCGTCATCCTGCTTCGAGCGCTGAAAGCCACTGACGCCACTCAGATACCCGCGTTTGACCTTGAAGCCTTGGACTTCAGCTATGCGCCAAAATGAATCATCATCAGGAATCACGCCGGCAATCGTGGCGCTCCCGACGAAGCGGGCGTGGCCGTCATCTGCTCGAGCGGCCGCCGTGAGCAGCCGCCCGAAGTCCACACGGTATGCATGGCTTTGGCCGGAGTGAACGGCACCCCAGAAGAGGTTCTGGTCGTCGACGAAAACGTGCACGCGATCATCGACAAGGGTTTGGTGGGGGTGCGCGGAGCCTGGCCTGCTGGTCGATGGCGGCTCCGCTCTCTTTCGCCTCTTCGTGGCGCCTTGGTGCTTCTTCATTCTATCTGCTCCCATGGGCTCGGTCCTCCGACAGTAGCGAGAATTCTAACGGCTGCAACGCTGCCGCGGGGTCGGCAATTGTCTCACCGCCTCCCTGCACGCCACATCATCGCGTAATCCTCCGATTGCCGCCGGCCTTCCGGCCGCCGGTACTCGGAGCGGTCACCGCTCCCACTGCCGTGCTGATCCGGCCCGACGGGTACGTGGCCTGGGTAGGAGACGGAACCCAAGCGGGGTCACTGACGCGCTCACCACCTGGTTCGGATCGCCCAAAGCGGTGTAACGCACGGACGACAGACTCATCGACGCCCGGCGCGGTGGACAATCAGTCCTTCGGCCGCAGCGGCAGTAACCGCATTCGAGTCCCTTGTGGGTCCACGCTGACGACCGCGCCTGCGTTCAACTCGCTGTCGAGCTGCCGCAAGGCGGAAATCACCTTTGGGCCGATGACGTCCGGATCGAGGTTGTCGGAGCGGAGCTGCACTACGCTTGGCTTTGAGCCCGACGTGGCGGCAAGAATCGTGCTGAAGTCGAGGTCCTGTGAGAGCACGACGCAATCATGCTGCGCGGCGTAAGCCATGATCTCCGTGTCTTCTGCTCCAACGGGCCCTACCTCTGACCAGTGCACAGCTGCAATATGCTCGCGCTCAAGGAGCGTCCGCCATCGTGGCGAAAGATTCATATCGAGCAGGACCTTCATGGCGCGAGGAGGGCGAGCCGATTGGCGGCCAGAACACTCCTATGCGAAAGCGATCTCGCGCTCCTCGGCCCGCCATGCCGCGTAGCGCAGGGCCTGCAAAACGTCTTCGCGCTCGAGGTACGGGTAATCCGCTAGGACTTCTTCGATGCTGCGGCCGGCGCCGATTTGCCCGACGATCATCCCGACGGTCACGCGCATGCCCCGAATACAGGGCTTTCCGCCCATCACCTTCGGATTTTGGGTGATGCGATTTAGCTCTGTCACGACTTGTGCCTCCTTCCGACTGGGTCTCGATGCTAAAGCAGGTACGGCGCGCCCGCACAGGGCCCGCGCCCCGGCCCTCCCGCGAGGGCGCCAAATCGGCGTCGAAAGACCGGACGCAGGTGGCTGTCGGCCACTTCCGAGCGATCTTCCCAGCCGGCAGGCCGATAGTTTGACGGAAAGTTCGCGGACGCGTCCGATAAGTATTTGTATCTCAAAGGACCACAAACGGACATGTCGCGCGGTGGCCGCACGCCAAGCGTTTGAATTTACGAGGCTTTCCTGCCGGGCCTTGTCCTCATAATGCCGGGGTCGAGGGTTCGAGTCCCTCCCTTTCCACCATGAAATCATGAAGTTACATAGTGCGGCGAGTTGGCGGTGCTCATCGTAAGTGCCTGGTAAGTGCGGCCGATCGGTGACTCGACCGGGCCGAAAAGCCGTCCAGATTGCGGAAGTGCTACCGTAGAGGGGCGCCATTGAGGTGCTCATGCTGCCAGGAGCCAGCGATCATGGCCGTTCACGACCGCATCGAGATCAACCCCAAGATCATGTTGGGCAAGCCCGTAATTCGCGGAACGCGGATTCCGGTGGAATTGATCGTGCGCAAGCTCGCCGAAGGCGCGGATGAAAAAGCCCTCACACAGGCTTACCCCAGGCTCACCGCAGCGGATGTTCAGGCGGCACTCATGTACGCCGCGGACTCACTAGCTCACGAAGAAGTGCTATTGACCGCCGCCGTTTGATTCCGCTCAATCGAACCCCAGCATGATGCGTCTGGTCGCCGACGAAAGCTGCGATTTCGCCGTCGTGAGCGGAGTGCGCAGCGCCGGGCACGATGTAATTTCAATCATGGAGCGGATGCCGGGCGCCGAGGACGAGCAGGTCATCAAGCTCGCCGCAACCGAGCGTCGATTACTGCTCACGGAAGACAAGGATTTTGGACAACTCGTGTTTGCCGCAGCCAAGGATAACTCGGGAGTGATCCTCATCCGCTATCCCTCGAACGCTCGCTCAACGCTCGCCGACGAGGTCTTGAAACTGCTTGCCGAGCGGATGGACAGCTTGTACAGCCGCTTCGTGGTCATGGAACCCGGTCGAGTCCGAGTCACGCAACTCGTCCAATGACGGTCCGTGGCGGCCGGCTTCGCAGAGCTGCCAATAATCGCGAGGCTCATGTTTGTAGAGTTGAGCGCGATCTCTCGATCTCTTGACCAGCCGCGCCAAGTGCGTGTGCAGCCGCAACCGGCCATCACCGGTCATTGGCTACCGATGCCGACGGACCGGGTCAGGCGATCTGCCGCAGTTGTTTACTAGGAAACAACTTGGAAAGTCCCGATGCATGTGGAGACCCCGGCCATCACCGTGAGTCGCCACGCACTGCCGGGATTCGCGACGCAGAATTGCACGTGCGGTCGTGCTGACCGACGATAAAGCGGACGCTGCGACGGACGGCAATGGGTCGATCAGGTGCGGCACGTCACCCCGGCGCAGATCGACCGCGTTCGGCCGCCGCAATGCAAAGAGTACGATTCTCCAGACCGGACGCGGCCAATTAACTGTCCCAGCTTATCGCACCCCTAAGCGTCGCCTCCGCGTGGCCGATTGCTTCTTCCGCTGTTCCGAACACTCGTCCTCCTGCTCCTTTGCTTGCTCCCGGAATCTCGTATTCAACGGCGTAAAAACAGCTACCGGCATCTGCCGGTGGATATTCCGGCAATTTCGGCTCATCAGTGGGCTCGGGGCCTTCGAAATAGTTCTGCCGGACGATCGCCACAGTCGCCCGTACGCTGCCGTCATATAGCCAGCTTCCGCGCTTGGCGATTTCCCTGATCCGCATGCCCACGGAGAATAGCGCTTCCAGCATACGAGCGAAAAGCGGACCGCCACGATGGGGCTGCTTCCGCTCGGACAATGAATCCCCCGCCGCTGCGAAGCACACTGTGCCGGTTCCCACAACCGGAGTACCCTCATGGATCAGCCCATTCATAACCCTTCCAGGTGCGGACCTTGGAACAAAGGTAAGCTCGTCGGTCAGAAAGCGCCGTTACGTCTCAAGGACATCTGGGCCATCCGAATCCGTCTGCAACTCGGCAATCGGACCCGCGGATTGGCACTGTTCAATCTTGCCGTGGACAGCAAGCTGTGTTCGTGCGATCTGGTCAAACTGCGCGTGCGCGATATCATGCATGGAGATCGCGTCGCTGCCCGCGCGATCGTGATGCAGCAGAAAACTCAGCGACCTGTGCAATTTGAAATCACCGAGCAGACGCGGGAAGTACTGGTCGCGTGGATTCGGCGAGCAAGCCTGAGAGGTGACGATCTCCTGTTCCCAAGCAGGCTTCATCGATCGCCTCATCTCTCCACACGTCAATATGCTCGCATCGTCCGTCGCTGGGTGGACGATATCGGCCTGGATCCCGCGCCGTATGGGACGCACACGCTGCGGCGCACCAAGGGCGCCCTCATCTATCGACGAACGAAGAACCTCCGGGCTGTTCAGCTCTTGCTAGGCCACAGCAAGCTTGAAAGCACCGTACGGTACTTAGGCATCGAAGTCGATGATGCCCTCGAAATGGCTGAGCAGACGGAGGTATAGTTGGCCCGCCGGTCGGCGACCCCTTTGCGGGTCGCTGACCGGCCATTGGAGCTGACATTTCGAGTCCTATTCTTGCTTACTCGAAACCTGTCGTTCGAGGGTGCGCGGAATCGCAATATTCCAAGGGTTCGATACGCGACAGACTTATGCGACGCGCACGCCATCGATGCGAATGAGCCTGAGAAGGCGTCGCAACACTTACCCTTTATGCAACAGCGAATCTATAAATCACCGTCCCGTTCCACCACGCCTCCAGCAAACATTTTGGCCGCGCCACAGCCACTTACCCCCCATACCCCAATACCCCACTTGGCGGGCCAAAACCCTTCACTCAGCGGGCCGGCGCATCGGAGGCACATCTGGCGGCTCATGCCGTGAGGCTTCGAATTGACCCATCCGATCCTTGAGTGCTGCCAATTCCCGCTCGATAAAAGCTATCCGGTCCAAGGTGTAGTCGAAGCCCGAGTAATCCATTGCTTCTGACCACCTGGCCAGCTTGCTCATCAGACGACGAAAAGCCCCGGGTCCCCCGCTAACCTCAGTTGTCATGGTCATTGCTCAGTTAATTGTTCCGATAACCCGTCAGACGCGCCGCGGCAGGAGTACCAAGTCGGCCGCTTCCTCAGCATCTTTGAGGAGCGTCTTGCGCGGCATACCTAGCTGCGCACGCATGGTCAGCCCGCGCGCTAAATCCGTGACCTGGATCGCGCGTGCGGCTACGGGAAAGTCAGATGGAATGTCTCCAGCGGTGATCCCGTCCCGGAGACGGTGCTCCACCAGCGCCACGCCGCCGGCGACCGCGCTCTGCAGGAACCGCTGAACCTCAGCGTCGTTCACAAGCGGCGCGACGCACATCATGAGGCAGCCCCGGGCGGACCCTTTCTGGGTTGCACTTTCGACGGCGAATTTCAGAAAGCCCGTGATCGAGTCGCGAAGAGTTTGTGGCGAGAGAAGTGCTTTCGCGGCTGCTGCGCCCTTGCGTTCTGCGTACGCCTTAAGGGCGCGCAAGAATATCGCCCGCTTGTCTCCAAAGACTGCATACAAGCTCGGCCGACCCACGCCCATCCCTTCGACGAGATCGTCAATGGTCACGCCGTCGTAGCCTTTCGACCAGAACACGTGAGTCGCCTTTTCCAGCGCGCCCGTCTCGTCGAAGCTGCGCGGCCGGCCCCGCGGCCTGGCGGTATTCTGAATCATTTGGTTCAAAACTCGTTGACAGGGATGCGTCCCGAATATATAACCGAATAGTTCTAAATTAGCAAGCCGATTCTGGCCTCGCGAGGCCTCACGAATCGGTCTTTACCCTTACGGAGCTGCCCATGGAATATTCGATTGCTCTCGTCACCGGCGCCACTTCCGGGCTCGGTCAGGCGGCCGCCCGACTTCTTGCCGAAGAGGGCTGGCGCGAGATCATCGTCACCGGGCGCAGCCTGGCCGGTGCCCAGCAAGCGGCCGCTCAACTCGCGGCTGAGCACAAAACAGTGATCTTCACGCCGCTGGCGCTCGATCTGGACAAGCCGTCGAGTGTACAGTCGGCCGTTGCCGAGCTCGTCA
>Ga0335075_10019013_pt1 | contig 10174 bp, 5 predicted proteins | sample Lox_Sample_24_FD_206723 | JGI IMG/M metagenome (GOLD analysis project Ga0335075, IMG submission 206723) | Soil microbial communities from Loxahatchee National Wildlife Refuge, Florida, United States - Lox_Sample_2.4 | ecosystem: Environmental > Terrestrial > Soil > Wetlands | place: USA: Florida... | reverse complement strand
ACGCGGGCAGCACGGTGGGCGCACCGAATCGGGCGAGCATCAGCGGATGATGCGGCAGTCGCAGCAGGGGTCCCATGATGTCTTCGGACAGCGCGTCGAACCGGTCGGCGGGGTAGCCGAATGCCAGTCGCCACCTCGATCCGTCGCTGCCGAGGCCGGCCGCAGTTTGGTCCACCGAGCGTTGCAGCACACCGGCGCTGCCGCCGTCGAGCGGATGCACGCAGTCGATCTCGGGCCAGCGCCACTTCAGGCCGTACCGCTGCAAGTCGAAGCGGCTCAAGAACTGCGAGCCGACCGCCATCGGGTGGATCGCCGAGCAGTGGTCGTGCAGCAGGCCGGGCACGATCGCTTCGCTGCTGCGGGCGCCGCCGCCGACCTCGTCGGCCGCTTCGAGCACGGTGACTTGCACGCCTTCGGCGGCGAGGCAGATGGCGGCGGCGAGGCCGTTGGGCCCGCCGCCCACCACCAGCGCCGTTGTCATGCCAGCGCTCCGTGACCGTGATCCTGATCTTCGCGGACCGACGGCTTGGTTGCGCCACCCAGCGACCAGGTCACCTGGGTCGGGATGGCCCCGTTGGGCAGCCAGGGCTGTTCTTCGACAGCGTCGGCCACTTTCCAGGTGCCGCGCTCGATGACGCCCAGTGCGGCGTCGATCAACTGGTAGTGCTGCACGCCGCTGCCGAAGGCCTCCGACTCCACCCAGGCGATGACGCACTCACCCGGCTGGAAGGCCGCTTCTTCCTGCACGGCCCGGATCATCTCTGCGTCGTGCAGGTGACCGTCGCCGAAGTTGAATCCGATGATGGAGTTGCAGACGAATTCGCCCTCCCGCACGGTGCGGGTGTCGATGTCCGGCAGGTGGGTCAACAGCAGCGAGAACAGGCCGCGACCTTGGCTGTGCATGCTCCGCCACGCGATCGTCTTCTGCGAGGTGACCTCCGCCCACGCCGGTTCGTAACCGAACTCGACGAACTGGTCGACCTGGTTCCCGGCCGATCGGGTGACTCGGTTCAGCTTCGCCTCGGCACCCGGTGCGAACGTCCACACGGCAGAGGCCCAGTTGCCGGCGTACTGCCGTAGCGAGGGCAGGAAGGACACCTTGTCCGGTCGCAGATTGCCCAGGATCGGGTAGAGCAGCAGCGCCGCGGTGATGATGAGGGCCAGCCAGGGCGGCGTCATGTTCCACGGGGCGTATCCGTTCCAGTTCGGGAAGCCGAGAAACAGGAAGATGGTGGTGTAGGCGAAGACCACGTTCCATTCCAGCGGCACTGCGAGTGGGAAGGTCGTGATGATGAACAGGTGGAAGCCGACCATCAACAGGGCCGCGGCCAGCGTGACCCACTTGTTGGTGGAGAAGAACAGGACCAGCGGGGCCGCGATTTCGACCGTGGTGCCGTTGACGTGTGCCATGAAGTCCGCCAGCCGCGACGGCCGCATGTCGCGCCCGAAGTCGCGGTAGTGGGCCCGTCGCACGAACTTGGGCGCGAATATCGTGTTGCTGACCATCGGCGGAATGACATTGGAGAAGTGCTTACCGAACTTCGAGAAGCCGGCGCCGATCCACACCACCACGATCAGCATCTTCAGCGCGATGATCATGTTGGCAAAGGGCAGGACTGCGAAGAAGAACAGCGCGGGGAAGTACTGCTCGCCGCGGGCTGCCAAGAAGATGGTCTTGTCTCGCAGACCGATCAGCACCAGCAGCACCATCGGCGCCACCAAGAGGGCGGGATTGACCAGGCCGGACGTGTTGTGCGGCAACGCCTTTGAGAGCGAGTCGCTGTGCACGCCCGGTGACAGCAACGCGACGGCCAGGCTCACAAGCAGGGCCAGGTAGAGCGTGATGTCGAACCAGTTGCGCCGGTCGCCCTCGGTGAAAGGCACCCACTTCCACGGCCGTAACCGGATGGTTCCGGGTCGAGCCCAGAACAGGATGCCGCCGGTCATCGGCTTGAGCTTGCCGGCCAGCGGACCCCAGGAGCCGGCGATGCCAATGGACTCCAGCAGTACGGTCCAGAGGATGACCTTCTGGTAGACGATGGGCTGGTTCCACCATTCGGCCACGTGCCAGAAGGCCGGCAGCCCTGACGTCGCCGTCGCGACGCTGATGCCGCCGATCGCGAAGAACACCACCAGCTTCACGATGTAGATGGTGTGGACCATCCGCGGTGCACCGAAGCCGTTTTCGGCCCACTCGTTGGCGAGGATCCGCATCCGCTCCATCAGCGGCTTGCGCAGGAAGGTGTCCGGATCAAAGTCCGGAAGGTAGGGCTTTGTGAATCCCATTTGAGTGGCTCCTTTTGACAGTGTTTGTCGAGGGTGGCGCCCACATTAGGAATTGTGCGCCGCACGAGACAGTCGCGGAACAACAAAACTGCGCGGCGCTGTTATCGCCGGACGACAACCGCGTCTAACGTCATTGGGATGAAGAAACCGCACCTCCACACCGGCGTTGAGGTGAATAGTTACGTCGCCGAGGTCGCCGACCGATTGCGCAATCAGTTGGGCGAGGTGTCGTCGGCGCTCCGGCGTTCGCTCGAGGATCAGATTCCCGAGCTACGCGGCGACGCCGCGCTCGTAGAGTTGCTCGGGACCAGCGTCGAGGGCAACGTGGACACGGTCTTGCACGCATTGCGGTATGACATCGCCGTTGAGCGTGTCGAGGCGCCCACCGCGGCGCTGGAGTACGCGCGGCGGCTGGCGCAGCACGGAGTGCCGGTCAACGCGCTGGTGCGCGCTTATCGGCTGGGTCAGCGCCGGATGAACGACGTGATTTTCGCCGAATTGCGGGCCATCGACATCCCGGAAGCGATGCGGGTGGCGGTAATCGAGGACATCACCGGCACGATCTTCGACTACATCGACTGGATGTCGCAGCAAGTCGTCGTTGTCTACGAAGACGAACGCGAGCGATGGCTGGAAAACCAGAACAGTCTTCGGGCCCTGCGGGTGCGAGAGATCCTGGCCGGGAAAAAGGCTGTCGATGTTGATGCGGCAACAACGTCGATCCGCTACCCGCTCCGATGGCACCATCTGGGGCTCGTCATGTGGTACCCGGACCTGGGCACCGAAGGCGACGAACTTGCCCGACTGCAACGATTTGTCCGGGAGCTGGGCGAAACCGTCGCCGCCGCCGCCAGCCCGCTGTTCGCGGCCGCGAATCAGAGCTGCGCATGGGGATGGCTGCCATATCGAGCCGCGGCGGCCGATGTCGTCTCGAAGGTCCGTCGCTTCGTGCAGCAGCGACCGGACTCGCCGAATGTGGCAATCGGGACGATGGCCGCAGGCGTCGAGGGCTTTCGCCGCTCGCACCGCGAGGCGGAGGAGGCGCGCGGTGTCGCGATCCTCCGTGGGCGGCCGAATCCTTCGGGACCGACGGTGATCGCGGCCGACGACCCGGGGTTGTCCGTCGTGGCGCGCCTGGGTGGCGATGTTGCCGGCACTCGCGACTGGGTGGCCACCGTGCTGGGCGACCTTGCGGGCGATAACGAGAACGATGCTCGGCTGCGTGAGACGTTGCGGGTGTATCTAGGGTGCGGTTGCAGCTACAAGGTGGCCGCGGAGGAACTCAACCTGCACTTCAACTCGGTGAAGTATCGGGTCGGCCGTGCAGTCGCCCGGCGTGGCCGCGAGATCGGCAGCGACCGGCTTGAGGTCGAGCTCGCGCTCCTCGCCTGTCACTGGTACGGCCCCACGGTTCTGCAGCCGGGCGCCCGATAAACCGGCAGGGGCCGCAGCCTAAGGTGCGGCCCCTGCGGGGGAATGCCAGATGTCACGCGCCGGCCAGCGCAAGGCGGGGTGAGATCCGCCGCGGGAAACTGGTCATAGCAGCCGGTGCAGCGATCGGCCGCCAGCCCCGGACAGCGTGGACAGCGTGCAGCGTGGCCGGGATGAGCACTGGGAACAACACAAAGGCAAGCATTGCGGCGAGGGTCAGGTAAGTGGTCATTTCTGGCTCACATTTCTCCGCTGAGCGGAATCGTTAGGTTGGGTTGTCGCACCCGGCGATTGGGACCGCGGCGCTGCGTTCGTGGTGAAAAGGTAGCTACGCCAGCGCGGCGCAGCGACGTCGCCAAACAACCAACTTCCGGCGGATCGTTGTCTTATGGCGACAAATCGGACGCGAATCACCTGCTAGGTACAGCGGTGAGCTTGGCTCGACATTGTTCGCGGTCCCCGTGCGAGGCCGCTGCGCTGTCCTTCGACCACCTGCCTGCTCGCGGTTGGCAGGCGCTCTCCGGTCTGATCATCGTTATCGGCGGCGGGGTGCTGATCGTGTCCCCGTTCGATTCGATCGCGATCTTGACCCTGGTCGCCGGCAGCTGGCTGATCGCCATCGGCATCGTCGACGTCGTAACCGCGTTCCAGGTTCGCCACCGACTGGCGTCACACAGCCCCGGTTAATGGCTCAGGGCAGCCGCTGTTCGACCTCGAAGGCCAGGCAGAGTTCGGCAATATCCTTCGGCCGCGAGAGAGATCGGTGGGTCAGCTCCTCGATGCGGCGCAGACGATGTCGCACGGTATTGGGATGGCAGAAGATCTTCTCCGCGGTGTCGTTTGCGGAGCCGCCCGCTTCCAACCACGCCTGGAACGTGTCGAGCAGGATCGTGCGTTCCGCCGGCGGCAGCTCGTTGAGCTCCTTGAGCACTGTCGACTTGATCTTCGCCATCACCTCGGGTGCGCTGACCGCCGCCACGGCCAGCGGTGTGTCGTCGAAGACCGTGACCAGCGAGTCGGCCGACGCCTTGCCGGTTACTGCCAGCCGGGCGAATCGCAGCGCATCGCTGGTTTCGGCCAGGTCGTGGAACGGCGGGCTGATGCCGACCCGAACGGTTGCGGCCTGGCGGAGCACGGAAATCAACGTGTCGACGGTGTCGCGGATCCGCACGTGCACGATGCCGACGTGCAGGTCCGGCAGCAGCCGCCACGCCGACCGGATGTCGCGGGTGGCGAGCTTGTTTTCGATCGCGGGCAACCCCAGTTTCCCGATGGCCGGCAACGCGGCCGCCACCACGACATACGGTCCGGACGTCGGCAGCCGGAGCAGGTCGGCTGCCTCCCAGAGGCTGTGCGTGTCGGTTATCCGGCTCGACAGCAGCGCCTCGACCAGCGCTGAACGTTCTTCCTCCTGCTCGAGAATTTTCGCGGTCAGCTGTTGCCGATAAGCATCGGCCATCGCCTGGGTAAAGGTGTCTTGGGCAAGAAAGACGAGTGCCGTGGCGTCCACAATGGATTCGACGGGTATTCGCGCGGCCCGCGCGACGGCGAGGGTCTCCTCCCACATGAATCGGAAACCGATTCGATAGGCCGTCATCAACGCCGGCAGCGGAACGCCGGCCAGCGCGCGGGTGGCTCCGGTGTGCTCAGCAACCGAGACATCGACGTCGGTGTGCCCCGCCAGCGAGTGGAACACGAACGTCAGGTTTGCCGCACAACTGGCGGCCACTTCGTCCCTGCTGACGACGGTGCCGTCCTGGTACGCGTCGATCTCGCGGAACAGCCGATCCGCCAGCGCCTCGCCCAGGCTGGGAGCACGAGCCAGCATGAGCTTGCCGAGTTCGACGATGTGCGGATCAGGGGTCGCGCGACGCCGGACGCTGTCGGCGTGCGGTGCCGCGCTCATACCTCGAAACCTTATGCCTAGACATCAGCGCATGTGGGCGCTCACATTGAACCGGTCTGCATGTTGTTTATCGAGACATTGTGCTTCCTAGCTGCCGGAATCACTCTGGAGACAGCAATCCAGACACATCAAGAGGTATCCCATGACCAGCCTCAGCACGAATCTCATCGCTTCCATGCAGCGCTACCCCGACCGCATTGCGTTGCGCTGCGACGACCTGCAATTCACCTTCGCTGAGTTCGACGCGGCGGCTGCCCGGGTGGCGACGCTGCTTGAGCAGGCCGGCGTCGAGCCGGGGGATCGGGTGGGCGTGATGCTGCCCAACACGCCCGCATTCGCCATCGCGTTTTACGGAATCATCTATCGCGGCGCCGTCGCCGTCCCGATGAATCCGCTGCTCAAGGCGCGGGAAGTGACCTACTACCTGTCCAATAGCGGCGCCAAGGCGTTGTTCGGGACGCCCGCCTTCGCCGACGAGGCCAGCGCCGGTGCCGACGAAGTGGGCGCCCAGTGCTGGATTATCGACGACGCCGGGCTGATGGAACTGATCGCCGAACGGCCCGCGCAAGAGACCCCGGTGGAGCGCGGCGCCGACGACGTTGCGGTCATCCTGCACACCTCCGGAACCACCGGAAAACCCAAGGGCGCCATGCTCACGCACGGCAATCTGGGCCGCAACGCCGAGGTCAGCGTCCGCACCCTGGTGGAGACCGGGCCCGACGACGTGGTGATGGGCTGTCTGCCGCTGTTTCACGTGTTCGGCCTGACCTGTGGCCTCAACGGGGCGGTGCTGTCCGGTGCGACGCTGACGCTCATCCCTCGATTCGATCCGCGCAAGGCGCTTGAGGTGATCGAGCGGGACGCCGTCACGGTGTTCGAGGGCGTGCCGACGATGTATTCGGCGCTGCTGGGCGTGGCCGACCAGGCGGCCCCGGACGCGACGCGCACGTTGCGGGTCTGCGTCTCCGGTGGCGCGGCGATGCCCGTGCAGGTTCTCACCGACTTCGAAAAAGCCTTTGGGTGCAGTGTTCTCGAAGGCTACGGGTTGTCCGAGAGTTCACCGGCCGCCGCGTTCAACCATCCCCACCGGGAACGCAAGGTGGGCTCGATCGGCACACCGATCGAAGGCGTGCAGATGCGGGTCGTCGACCTCGACGGCGCCGAGGTCCCGCAAGGCCAGACCGGCGAGATCCAGATCCGCGGCCACAACGTGATGAAGGGCTACTGGAATCTGCCCGAGGCAACCAAGGCCACGATCACGCCGGACGGCTGGCTGGCTACCGGCGATGTCGGACGTGTGGACGAGGACGGCTACTTCTACATCGTCGACCGGACCAAGGACATGATCATCCGCGGTGGCTACAACGTCTATCCCCGCGAGATCGAGGAAGTGCTCTACGAGCACCCTGCGGTCGCCGAAGCCGCCGTCATCGGCATCCCACACGACTCGCTGGGTGAGGAAGTCGGCGCGGCCGTCGCGCTGAAGGAAGGGGAGCACGCGAAGCCCGACGAGTTACGCGACTACGTCAAGGACCGGGTGGCGGCCTACAAGTACCCCCGCAAGGTCTGGCTGGTCGACGCCCTGCCCAAGGGACCCACCGGCAAGATCCTGAAGCGCGACATCACCGTTCCGACAACCGAAAGCACGCGATAACGATGGCAACCGCAAAGGATCCCACGGCCAGAGTCGATGAGCTGGCTGCGCCGCTGGACCTGCTTCTCACCAGCGCCACCAAGCCATTCGTCAGCCGAATGACGCCGAACGCCACCTGGGCCCGCTTCGCCGGCAACCTCGCTGCGCATCCCGGTGCGGTGACCGACCGGGTTGGCGCGCTGACCCGTGAGCTGGGCGGTATCGCGGTGGGCAAGTCGCACCGCGCTCCGGCACGCGCCGACAAACGCTTTGCTGACCCCGCGTGGCAAGAGAATCCGTTGTTGCACAGAATTATGCAGGCCTATCTGGCGGGTTCCGAAACCGCCGGGGAATTGCTTGCCGACGCACATCTGGATTGGCGCGATAACGAGAAGATGCAGTTCGTTATCGACAACTTCGTGGAGGGCCTGGCGCCCAGCAACAACCCGCTGATCAGTCCGTTGGGCTGGAAGGCGCTGATCGACACCGGCGGCCTGAGCGCGGTGCGAGGCCTGAGAGCCTTTGCCCGAGACATGCTTTCGAAGCCGCGCGTTCCGGCGATGGTCGCGCCCGATGCCTTTGCGGTGGGGGAGAGCCTGGCCGTCACCAAGGGGGCGGTGGTGTTGCAAACCCCAGTGTTCGAACTGATCCAATACGCCCCGCAGACCCCCAAGGTCCGTGAGATCCCACTGCTCCTGGTGCCGCCGGTGATCAACAAGTACTACGTCATGGACATCGCGCCCGGCCGTAGCATGATCGAGTACATCGTCGGTCAAGGCCAGCAGGTTTTCGTCATCTCTTGGCGCAATCCACAAGCGCGCCATCGGGATTGGGGATTCGACAGCTACGGCGCGGCTATCGTGGAGGCAATGGACGCGGCAGAGAAAATCACCGGGGCCGACAGCACCCACCTGCTGGCCACCTGCTCGGGCGGCATCCTGGCGGCGATGACGGCGGCCCACCTCGCCGAGATCGGCGAGGGCGACCGGGTCGCGGGTCTCAACCTTGCGGTCACCGTGCTGGATGAGACCCGGGCCGGGTTCGCGGCGGCGGCGATGAGCGATCGCGCGGCGCAGGCGGCGATTCGAGTGTCGGCCAGGAAGGGTTTCCTCGACGGGCGCGACATGGCGGAGATGTTCGCCTGGCTGCGGCCCACCGACCTGGTGTGGCGGTATGTGGTGAACAACTACGTGCAGGGCCGCAAGCCGGCGGCGTTCGACGTGTTGTTCTGGAACGCCGACACCACCCGGATGGCCGCCGCGCTGCACCGCGACCTGGTGTTGATGGGGCTGCGGAACGCGCTGGTCACCCCGGGCGGGGTCAGCATGCTGGGCAGCCCGGTCGACCTGTCGAAGATCACTTCCGACGCCTACATCGTCGGCGGCATCGCCGACCACATCTGCCCGTGGCAGGCCACCTATCGGAGTGCTCGACTGCTCGGCAGCAAGGACAACCGCTTCGTGCTGTCCACCAGCGGTCACATTGCGGCGCTGGTCAACCCGCCGGGCAACCCCAAGGCGTCGTTCCGCACCGGCCCGGTCGACGCCGAGGATCCCCAGCAGTGGCTGGAGTCCGCTGAGAAGCACGCCGACTCCTGGTGGCCGGACTACGTCAGCTGGCTCGCCGAGCGCAGCGGCTCGGAGGTCGATGCGCCGAAAGCGCTTGGCGGGGAGGAACTTCCGCCGCTGGGTCCGGCACCGGGCAGTTACGTCATGGAAAAGTGACGACATGAGTGGACATACCGTTACCGCACCGCCCGAGCTCGCTGACCAAGTCGCCACTATCCGTGGCGTATTCGCACGCGGGCGCACACGGGCGGTCGACTGGCGACTGCGGCAACTTCGAGGAATCGAGCGACTTCTCGACGAGAACGAGGATCAGATTGCCGCGGCCCTCGCCCAAGATCTCGGCCGCGAACGAGCGGAAGCTTGGCTGGGCGATATCGCGTCCTCAAGGGGCGAGGCGGAGTTCGCGCGTAAACACCTGCGCAGGTGGATGAAGCGAAAAAAACAACGCGTGCCGTTAAGCCAGCTCCCCGGCTCGGCTTGGGTGCAGTACGAACCGCTGGGCGTGGTCCTGATCATTGCGCCGTGGAACTATCCGGTCTACCTCTCGCTCGGCCCGCTAGTGGCCGCCGTCGCGGCCGGCAACTGTGCGGTGCTCAAGCCGTCGGAACTGGCCCCCGCTACCTCGGTGCTTCTTGCCCGGCTGATCCCCCAGTACCTCGACCCGGATGCGATCGCCGTAGTCGAGGGCGCTGCCGACACCACACAGCAGCTGCTCTCGTTGGGCTTCGACCACGCCCTGTTCACCGGCGGCACCGCGATCGGCAGCAAGATCATGGCCTCCGCGGCCTCAACGCTTACCCCGGTCACCTTGGAGCTCGGCGGCAAGAGCCCCGTCATCGTCACCGCCGATGCTGATCTCGACGTGACGGCACGGCGGATCGCGTGGGGAAGGCTGCTGAACTCCGGGCAGACTTGTGTCGCACCGGACTACGTACTGGCCGAGAAGTCCATCAAGTCAGAACTCGTCCGGCTGATCGTCGATAACGTGACTGCTTTTCGCACCGGAAATGATATGGGTATGCGGATCGTCAACGAACGCCAATTCGACCGGCTCGTCGGCTATCTCGAAGCCACAAAGGGCGAGATCGCCGTCGGCGGTCACAGCGACCGGGATTCACTCACGATCGAGCCGACAGTCGTCGTCGACCCTGATCCCGACGAGCCCGCGATGACCGACGAGATCTTCGGCCCGATCCTTCCGGTGATCGAAGTGGATTCGGTGAATCAGGCGATCAGCTTCGCCAACGGGCGGCCGAAGCCGCTCGCCCTGTATGTGTTCTCCGGCTCGAAGTCCACCGGCCGCAGGATCGTCGATTCGGTTCCGGCCGGCGGCGCGGTGCTCAACCACGT
>Ga0335075_10019012_pt1 | contig 10174 bp, 6 predicted proteins | sample Lox_Sample_24_FD_206723 | JGI IMG/M metagenome (GOLD analysis project Ga0335075, IMG submission 206723) | Soil microbial communities from Loxahatchee National Wildlife Refuge, Florida, United States - Lox_Sample_2.4 | ecosystem: Environmental > Terrestrial > Soil > Wetlands | place: USA: Florida... | reverse complement strand
ACGACGAGTACGCCGCCATCCAGCTGCACCCGATGCGCGGGCTCGACATCGTGCGCGAGATCGGCTTCCTCGACGAGGCGCTGGCCGGGATCATGCACCACCACGAGCGGATCGACGGCAAGGGCTACCCGATGGGCCTGGCGGGCGACGAGATCCCCGAGTTCGCCCGGGTCCTCGCGGTGGCGGACGCGTTCGACGCGATGACGTCCAACCGGTCCTACCGCGGGGCGCGGACGGTGCCTGAGGGAATCGCCGAGCTGCGCAAGTGGGCAAGCACCCAGTTCGACCCCGCGTTCGTCGACGCGTTCATAACGGCGATCGAGCGGGACGGCTGGAAGACGCCGGAGAACGGGGCGGGCGACAACGCTGCCGGCGCTGTGGGCGCTGTGAGTGGCGCGGGCGCCGCGAGCGAGGGAATGGCCGACGCGGTGCTGTCGGCCGGGCTTGACGACGATCCCGCGGGTCCGCTGCGGGCCATCGAAAGCCTCTGATGTCCGTGGCCACGCGACGGTACGAGCCGCGCGGCTTCCCGCGCCAGATTCTCGACTCCGGCCAGTCGCTCCTCGTCGTGTTCGCCGGGCTGCTGCTGATCGCGGCGGTGGCGCAGACCGCCGTGGCCGGCGTCAAGGACGTCCGCGCGGCGGTCGCGTTCGGCGCGCTGATCGCGTTCGGTGAGCTGCTGCGGCTCAACCTGCCCGGCGACCGGGAAGCGGCCCCGATCGCGGCGGCCGGGGCGCTGGCGTACGCGCTGCTGATGAAGGTCGGCAACACTCCGGCGATGCACAGCGCGCAGCAGGTCATCGCGGTGACCGCGGTCGGGATGGTCGTCGGCGCGCTGCCGCACCTGGCGGTGGGCCGCCCGGCCCGGCTGCCGGCCATGGCGGCCCGGCTGCTGGCGGTCGCGACGGTCGCGGCCGTGTTCCGCCCGCTGAACGACGCCGGGCTGATCGGCAGCCACTGGTGGTCGGCGCTGCCGGTGATGGCGTCCCTGGTAATCGTGGCCTGGCTGGTCGAGGCCGTGATAGCGGCGCTGATCCGGACGGACGTGCTGCGCGCCAGGTTCGGCGTGGCGCTGTTCGACGAGATGCGGGTGCAGTGGCCGATCGGCGCCGCGGTCGGGGCGTCCGCGCTGCTCATCGCGTTCGCGGCCGAGGTCATGGGGCTCGCTGCCGTCGCCGTGTTCACCGCGCCGCTGCTCGTCACGCAGGTGGCGCTGCGCAGGTACGCCGGGATCAGGGCCACCTACCTGCAGACGGTTCGCGCGCTGGCCCGGGTCACCGAGATCGGCGGGTACGTGGAGGCCGGGCACTCGGCGCGGGTCAGCCGGCTGGCGGTCGCGATCGGCCGTGAGCTGGGCATGCCCGAGCCGGCGCTGCTCGAGCTCGAGTACGCGGCCCTCATGCACGACATCGGGCAGCTGTCACTGCGGGACCCGATCGCTGGCGGCGCCACCGTGCTCGTGGCGAGGGAAGAGCAGCGGCGGATCGCCGAATACGGCGCCGAGGTCATCCAGCAGGCCCGCGTGCTGGACTCGGTCGCCGACATCGTTCGCAGGCAGAGCGACCCGTCCCGGCCCCCGGACCGTGGCCAGGAGCCCCCGCTCAGCAGCCGCATCATCCGTGCGGCCAACGCCTTCGACGACCTGGTGGGCAGCTCGGTCGAGCCGAGCCGCGCCGCCGCGGCGGTCCAGCGGCTCCGGCTGGACACCGCGTCCGAGTACGACCCGCGGGTGGTCGAGGCGCTCAGCAGGCTGGTCAGCAGGCGGTCGGTACTCGGACCGTAGCCCCGTCCCGTAGGCTGCTGCCGTGTTCGATTCAGTGCTGATCGCGAACCGCGGCGAGATCGCCCGCCGGGTCATCCGCACGGCCCGCCGGATGGGCCTCAAGGCGATCGCCGTCTACTCCGACGTCGACGCGGACCTGCCGTACGTACGCGAGGCCGACGAGGCCGTCTATCTCGGCGAGCCGGCCCCCGCGCAGAGCTACCTGGACAGCACGCTGCTGCTCGACGTGGCCCGCAGCACCGGCGCCGCGGCGGTCCACCCCGGCTACGGCTTTCTCGCCGAGAGCGCGGGGTTCGCGCAGGCCGTGATCGGCGCGGGCCTGATCTGGGTCGGCCCGGATCCGGCGGCGATCGAGCAGATGGGCGACAAGATACGGGCGCGGAACCTGATGGCCGCCGCCGGGGTGCCGGTGGCGCCGGGGTCCGCGGCGCCGGTCGCCGACGCCGACGCGGCCGTGGCCGAGGCGTCGCTGATCGGCTATCCCGTCATGGTCAAGGCCGCCGCGGGCGGCGGCGGCATCGGAATGAGCGCCGCGTTCGACGACGCCGCCTTGCGGAAGGCCTTCGACACGGCGCGGTCGCGAGCGGAGCGGTTCTTCGGCTCGCCTGAGATCCTGCTCGAGCGCTACCTGCCCCGGGCCCGGCATGTCGAGGTGCAGATCCTGGGCCTGCCAGACGGCCGGGTGGTGGCGCTCGGCGAGCGCGACTGCTCCGTTCAGCGCCGCCACCAGAAGGTCGCCGAGGAGACGCCTTCTCCCGGGGTCTCCCCGGACCTGCGCGCCCGGATGCTCGCCGCGGCGGTGCGGGCCGGGGAGGCGGTCGGATACCAGGGCGCGGGCACGGTCGAGTGCCTGGTCGACACCGAGACGGGCGAGTTCGTCTTCCTCGAGATGAACACCAGGCTCCAGGTCGAGCATCCGGTCACGGAGCTGGTCACCGGGATCGACCTGGTGGAGCAGCAGTTCCTGATCGCGGCGGGCTCGACGGTGACGTTCGACGCCTCCGCCCCCGTCGTGCCGACCGGGCACGCGCTTGAGCTCCGCGTCTACGCGGAGGACCCGAAGCGGTTCTTGCCCAGCCCCGGTCCCATCACCGCGTGGTCGGAGCCCGCCGGCCCCGGCGTCCGGGTGGACGCCGGGTACGCGGCGGGCACCACGGTCACCCCGTTCTACGACCCGCTGCTCGCCAAGCTCTGCGTGGCGGGTGCGACCAGGGAAGAGGCGCTGGCGCGGGCCCGGGCGGCGGTCGCGGAGTTCCGCGTCGAGGGCCCGAAGACGAACCTGCCGTTCCACGCCGAACTGCTGGACAACGCCGAGTTCGTCAGCGGCGACTACGACACCGGACTGGTGAGCCGCATGCGGCAGTCGTGACCCGGTTCTAGTACGCTCCTTTCACCGGAAAGCGTTGAAGGAGCGTGCTGTGGCGGAAGTCCGCGCGGAGATGGTCGCGAACGTGTGGAAGGTGCTCGTCTCCGAGGGCGACCACGTGGAAGACGGCGACACCCTGGTGATCCTCGAGTCGATGAAGATGGAGATCCCGGTCCTCGCCGAGACCGCGGGCGTGATCTCCAAGCTCCACGTCGCCGAAGGTGACGTCGTCCAGGAAGACGAGCTAATCGCCGAGATCAGCTGACCCCACTGACCGTCGCCTGTCGCACCCGTCCCTCTGGCGAGGTCGTACTGGCACCCAGATTCATCTTTCTATCACTTACGTGGCGCGCATCGGGAGGTGGGCTCCGGGCCGCTGACCTGCCTTCATGCTTTTGACAATTGTCAATTTAGTCGCTGCGTCGCCCGGCCCCCACAGGATCGGTCAGGGCGGGGTTGGATGGCGGTGCCGGAACTGGTGCGGGCTGAGCCTTATGCGCTGGCGCTGAGGCAGGCATGGGCGTGACGGTAACTACCTTGGGCGGTGCCGTGACGACGCGCGTATGGGTGACGGTGGCGGGCGCGGATGGCGTGCCGTGACCGGCCACGGCAGCGCTCCCGCCGGCGCAGCCCGCGAGCGCGACGGCCAGCACCGCCGCCGCGCCTATGATCTTCCTGTTCATGATCTGTCCCCCCATTACGCTGCGCTAGCACACAGTGCGTAACCAGAGGCGGACGACCTACATCAGCGGGTCTTACAGCACTCGTGGTGAGCGGGCTGCCTGGTAGGAGCCCGGCGAAGGTGCGGCGCCCGGTCCTTGCTCATCAGTCCACTCGGGGCGCGGAGCGACCAGGATGGCTATGCTCCGTCTGGTGTCCAGCGTGTACTGGCCATCGTTTGCCAGGACTGCGCAGTATCGTCTCTGTTGTGGAGTCGCGGGGACCGTCGCCTGATCATGATGATTACCTCGCTCGTGAGGCGAAAGCACGGGTTGAGATCGACAGGCAGCTTGCCGCTGCGGGCTGGAAGGTCCAGAGTCAGAAGGCGCTGAACCTCAGTGCCGGTCCTGGGGTGGCGGTACGTGAGTTCACCTTGGAGAAGCCGCACGGGCGGGTGGATTACCTCCTGTTCCTGAACGGGCAGCCCGCCGGGGTGATTGAGGCCAAGCCAGAGGGGACGCCGCTTGTCGAGGTGGAGCACCAGTCCGGCAAGTATGTTGAGGGGCTGCCCGCCTGGATGCAGCCGCCCGTTTACCCTTTGCCGTTTATCTACGAGTCCACCGGAGCCGAGACCAGGTTCACCAACGGGTATGACCCCGAGGCGCGGAGCCGTCGGGTGTTCACCTTCCACCGGCCGGAGACGCTAGCCGAATGGTCGCGGCAGATCACCGACAATGCCGAGCTGCCGACGTTCCGTGCCCGGCTCAAGGCGATGCCTCCGCTGCACGAGCACGGCCTATGGGGCAAGCAGGCCACGGCGATCCGCAACCTGGAGCAGTCGCTCGCCGAGGATCGCCCACGGGCGCTAATCCAGATGGCGACCGGGTCGGGCAAGACGTTCACCGCCGCTACCGCCTGCTACCGGCTCATCAAGCATGCGGACGCCAAGCGAATCTTGTTCCTGGTGGACCGGTCCAACCTGGGTAGGCAGGCCAAGCTGGAGTTCGACAAGTTCACCATCCAGGAGACCCAGCGGAAGTTTCCCGCCGAGTACAACGTCCAGCACCTGACCCACAACGTGCTCGACCCGACGGCGCGGGTATGCATCTCCACCGTCCAACGGATCTTCTCGATCCTGAAGGGTGATGAGGACCTGGACCAGGAGACCGACGAGCACTCGATCTACGAGCTACCGGTCACCGAGCCGGTCGAGGTTAGCTACAACCCCGACCTGCCACCCGAGACGTTCGACGTGATCATCATCGACGAGTGCCATCGCTCCATCTACGGCCAGTGGCGGCAGGTGCTGGAGTACTTCGACGCGTATCTGATCGGGCTGACGGCCACCCCGACCAAGCAGACCTTCGGATTCTTCCGGCAGAACCTGGTGATGGAGTACTCCCACGACGAGGCGGTCACCGACGGCGTCAACGTGGACTTCACCGTCTACAAGATCCTGACCGACATCACCAAGAGCGGGTCCACGATCGATACCGGGGAGTTCGCCGGGTACCGCGACCGCCAGACCAGGAGGGTTCGGTGGGAGGCCGTCGATGAGCCGGTCGCATACACCGCCGGGCAACTGGACCGCGCCGTCGTGGCCCAGGATCAGATCCGCACCGTCATCCAAACGTTCAAGGACAAGCTGTTCACCGATCTGTTCCCTGGCCGCAAGACCGTCCCCAAGACGCTCATCTTCGCCAAGGACGACTCCCACGCCGACGACGTGGTCCAGGTCGTCCGCGAGGTGTTCGGCAAGGGCAACCAGTTCGCCACCAAGATCACCTATCGCACCAAGGACGGCAAGGCCGAGGACCTGCTGCAGGCGTTCCGCAACTCCATGTATCCCCGGATCGTCGTCACGGTGGACATGATTGCCACCGGTACCGACGTCAAGCCGCTGGAATGCCTGCTGTTCATGCGCAGCGTCAAGAGCCGGACCTACTTCGAGCAGATGCTCGGTCGCGGCGTGCGCGTCATCGACGACACCGAGTTCCAGTCGGTCACCGACGACGCCAAGCGCAAGGACCAGTTCATCGTGGTGGATGCAGTTGGGGTCATGGACACCCCGCTGGCTGAGACCGTGCAGCCTCTCGAACGCAAGCCCAGCCTGAGCCTGGAAAAGCTGCTCCAGCAAGTCGCCCTCGGCAACAGGGACCCGCAGGTCGCGTCCTCCGTCGCCGGACGGCTGGCTCGTCTTGACAAGCACCTCACTAGGGACGACCGGGAGATGCTCACCGACCTGGCGGGCGGCACCGACCTGGGCACCATCGCCCACGGCCTAGTGGATGCACTAGACCCCGACGAGCAGGCCACCGCCACTTTGACGGCCGGCAAATCACCATCAGACCCAGCAGCCGTGGCCGAGATCGCCGCAGCCATGCTTGCGTACGCGCTTGAGCCCCTGGCCACCAACCCCGACCTGCGCAACGCGATTCTCGACGTCCGTAAGTCCTACGAGCAGACCATCGACGAGGTGTCCAAGGACGAGGTGCTCTTCGCCGGGCACTCCGCGGAGGCCCGCGAGAAGGCTTCAGTCCTAGTCACATCGTTCCGTGAGTACATCGAAGAGCACAAGGACGAGATCCGCGCCCTGCAGGTGCTTTATAGCCGTCCGCACGAGGAGCGGCTGACATTCAGCGAGATCAAGGAGCTGGCCAGAGCGATCGAACGCCCACCCAGGCAGTGGACACCAGACATCCTCTGGCATGCGTACGAGCTACTCGACCAGTCCAAAGTTCGCGGTTCCGGCAACAGGATGCTCACCGACATTGTGTCGTTGGTACGGTACACCCTGCACCAGGACGCTGAACTCATCCCGTTCCGCGACCAAGTCGAGGAACGGTTCGCAGCCTGGCTGGCCGCCCAGGAGCAGAAGGGGGTCTCGTTCACGGTGGAGCAGTTGCGGTGGCTGACCTGGATGAAGGAGAACATCACCGCCGAACTCGGGATCACGCCGGAGTCGTTCGAGTACACCCCCTTCGTTGAGCACGGAGGCATCGGCAAGGCAGCCCAAGTCTTCGGCGAGTGCTTTGCGCCCCTACTCGACGAACTTAGCGAGGTGCTTGCCGCGTGAGCGATTTGCCCCAAGTTTGGGAGCAGATTGCCCTTGGCGATCTGTGCGACGAGGTGGCTGGTTCGATTGTCCCCTCCGATGCCACCATGTACGAGCTCTATAGCGTTCCCGCGTTCCCTAGTGGCCAACCCGAAATAATTAGGGGACTGAAGATTGGTTCAGCAAAGCGCCCTGTTGAAACGAATGACGTACTCTTGTGCAAGATCAACCCAAGAATCAATCGCGTTTGGATGGTTCACCCAAATAGTTACCATCCGCAAATTGCCTCCACAGAGTTCATGCCCCTCCGACTTCCCAATGAATTCGAGGGTACAGCACGGTACTTGATGTGGTATTTGAGGAGCCCGCAGTTTCGTGCATGGATCGAACTCAACGCGGAAGGCGCAACGGGTAGCCACACGCGTGCGAAAAGCAAGCAGATTCTCCGCCAGCTCATACCAATCGCCCCGGAAGCCGAACAGGTACGGATCGTCGCCGCCATCGAAGAGCAGGTCTCCCGCCTTGGTGCCGCTGTCGCCACGCTGGAACGGGCACGCGGGAACATTAAGCGCATGCGTGCCGCAGTGCTGCAGGCCGCAGTAGCAGGGAAGTTGGTTTCGGGCTCCCAAAGACCTTGGGATAAGCGCCTGCTTCCGACGCTTGGCACGGTCGATCGGGGCAGGTCTCGTCACCGTCCGCGCAATGCGCCGGAGTTGTATGGCGGTCCTTACCCATTCATACAGACAGGAGAAGTTGCTTCGGCGGCACCGTGGATTACATCTTATTCGCAGACCTATAACGAAAAGGGGTTGGGGCAGAGTCGGCTGTGGCCGAGCGGCACGCTTTGCATTACCATTGCGGCTAATATTGCCAAAACAGGGATTCTAACCTTCGATGCGTGTTTCCCGGATAGCGTCGTCGGTTTCGTGGCCGCTGATGGCGCTATCGCAACCCGGTGGATTGAATTGGTTCTGAGGCAGATGCAGGACAAACTGGAGCAACTCGCCCCTGCCACGGCGCAGAGGAACATTAACCTAGCTATCCTAGGCGCGCTAGAGATACCGTATCCTGAATTGCATTATCAAGCTTTGGTCATCGAAGAATATGATCGGCAGATGTCGCTTATCACATCACTTGAGGCAGCAGTCGATGTCGCAATCCGTAAATCTGCCCGCCTGCATTCATCGATCCTCGCAGATGCTTTCTCCGGCGAGCTTGCACCTCAAGATGTCGACGACGAGCCGGCCTCTGGGCTCCTTCAGCGAATTGCCGCGGAGAGAGCATCGTCATCTTCCGGTCACAGGCCGACGCGTGGCCGAAAGCCACGAGTTCTGCAAGAAGAGGTCACCGAATGAGCGACAGTGCGAACATCGTCCAGAAACTCTGGAACTACTGCCACGTCCTGCGTGACGACGGCCTCTCCTACCAGGACTACATTGAGCAGTTGACCTTCCTGCTCTTCCTCAAGATGGCGGACGAGCAGACGAAGGCCCCTTTTGACCGGCCCCCGATCGTTCCCAAGGGCCTGGACTGGGCCTCCTTGGTACACCTCGACGGCGACAGCCTGGAGGTGCAGTACCTTCACATACTGGCTGAACTGGGAAAGTATCCTGGCACGCTCGGCGTTGTCTTCCGCAAGGCGCAGAATAAGATCCAGGACCCAGCGAAGTTGAAGAGACTAGTCTCCGATCTGATCGACCGCGAGCAGTGGATGATCCTCGACGCGGACGTGAAAGGCGATGCTTACGAGGGGCTGCTTGCTAAGAACGCCGAGGATGTCAAGACAGGCGCGGGCCAGTACTTCACGCCGCGTCCGCTCATCCGGGCGATCGTGGACGTGATGCGGCCCACGGCCTCCATCCGGGTAATCGACCCGGCATGTGGCACGGGAGGCTTCGTGCTCGCTGCCTACGAGCAGATGAAATCAGCCAGCCTCGACCCGGACGAGAAACGGTTCCTGCGGGACCAGGCTCTACGGGGCTGGGAGATCGTGGACGCCACTGCCCGGCTGTGCGCCATGAACCTGCTGCTGCACGGTATCAGCGCGCCGGAGAGCCCGAGCCTGATCACCGTGGATGACTCGCTCAGGTCCACGCCGTCCGAGCACTTCGACATGGTGCTGACGAACCCGCCGTTCGGCCGGAAATCGTCCTACAAGGTCATCAACGCCTTGGGCGAGACCGAGCGCGAGGAGATGAGTTACCTTCGCGAGGACTTCTGGGCGACTACGTCCAACAAGCAGCTCAATTTCCTGCAGCACGTCCGGTCGCTGCTCACGATCAACGGGCGCGCCGCGATCGTCGTCCCCGATAACGTCCTATTCGAGGGTGGGGCCGGCGAGACCATCCGGCGGCGGCTGCTGGAGCAGTGCGACGTGCACACCTTGCTGCGGCTGCCGACCGGGATCTTCTACGCGGGCGGCGTGAAGGCGAACGTGCTGTTCTTCGATCGCAAGCCCCCGCGGGAGACACCGTGGACGGACAAGCTCTGGATCTACGACTTCCGCACCAACCAGAACTTCACCCTGAAGACCCGGGCCTTGGTGCGCGCCGACCTGGATGACTTCGTTGCCTGCTACAACCCGGATAACCGATATGAGCGGACCGAGTCTGAGCGGTTCAAGGCGTTCTCATACGACGAGCTGGTGGCCAGGGACAAGGCGTCCCTGGATATCTTCTGGCTGCGCGATGAGTCGCTGGAGGATACCGGTAACCTGCCTGCCCCAGAGTTGATCGCGGCAGAGATCTTGGAGGACCTGCAGGCGGCGCTCGAACAGTTCGCTGAAATCGCATCATCCCTTAGCGCGTCCAGTGCCGAGCCAGGCCCGCTGGCCATGTCTGACTGATCGGGCACGAGCGGACGGCGGCAAGGGAGGGACGGTTTATTGCTGTTCTGCCTGCGCAGTCCCATCAGGGCCGTGAGGATGGCACTCGGTCCGCCGCCCACTGAGGCGGCGCGTATTGGCCCGGTGGGCCACGGGGCCAATACGTCTGGACCAGGGGATGACGAGCGTTGTGAATGGCGTGGGCAATGGGGCCGCTGAGATTCGCTAGCGGGTGACGAAGGCAGGACAGGCGGCTAGGTCGGCGCGCTCTCGGTGCTCGGCTCCGGCAACGCGACACCTGTCGCCTGATAACAGCAAGATGAGGCTGGCGCGGCGCTCATTGGTGGGGCGGCCAGTGTCGGCGGCTCCACCGTGGCGGATGAATGTGACATTCAGCCGCCTATAACCGGCTCGCTGTCACATTCATCCCGGCTCGCACCCGTCAGACGCCGGTTGTGGTGCGGGGGTATTCCGCGGCGACGTCGG
>Ga0335075_10019011_pt1 | contig 10175 bp, 9 predicted proteins | sample Lox_Sample_24_FD_206723 | JGI IMG/M metagenome (GOLD analysis project Ga0335075, IMG submission 206723) | Soil microbial communities from Loxahatchee National Wildlife Refuge, Florida, United States - Lox_Sample_2.4 | ecosystem: Environmental > Terrestrial > Soil > Wetlands | place: USA: Florida... | reverse complement strand
GGCCGATCGCCGCGCCCGTCGCCTCTATCTGACCGACAAGGCACGGCCGATCCTCGGGCGCATCTGGGATGTCGCCAACGAGACGCGCGACGAGGCGCTGGCGCGGCTGACCGCCGCCGAGCGCGGACAGCTGGTCGACCTGTTGTGCCGCGTCCATGCGACGCTGTCGGAACGCGAACCGGTCGAGCGCGCCGACGGCGACGAGGCGATCACGGTGGCGCCGCGCCGTGCTGCGACCGCCGCTGGGCCGCGACGGGCGGTCGACGAGGTGCCGGTAGCGGTGGTGGGAGCGGCGAAATGACCAGTTCGGCCGAGCAGGACACCCAGGTCCGCAGCTTCCGCCGCGTCGCGACCGATCGCGACGCGCCGGTTGCCGCCCGCCCGTCGCGGCCGCTGCGCCAGCGGCTGCGCCTGCCGCTGATGCTGCTCGGGCCGATCGCGGTGCTGGGCGGCGCCGGCTGGTGGTATCTGACGAGCGGCCGTTACGTCGCGACCGACGACGCCTATGTGCAGGCCGCGCGGGTGCAGATCAGCAACGAGATTTCAGACCGCGTCAGCGAGGTCGCGGTCCGCGACAATCAGCGCGTCACCAAGGGCCAGGTGCTGTTCCGCCTCGACCCGCGGCCATTCCAGATTGCCGTCGAGGGGGCCAAGGCGCGGCTTGCCGCGGCGCGGCTGCAGATCGCGGCGATGAAGGCGACCTATCGCGAGAAGATCTCCACCGCCAATGCCATGGCGGCGACGCTCGCCTACCAACAGCGTGAACGCGATCGCCAGCAGCAACTGGTCGCTCAGGGCTATGCTTCACAGCAGCAGTTCGACCAGTCCGAGCAGTCTTTTGAGGTCGCCCAGGCGCGGCTTGCCGCCGACCAGCACGACGTCGCCGTTGCGCTCGCCAATCTCGGCGGCAATCCCGATCTGCCGGTCGATCAGCATCCGACGGTGCAGGCGGCGCAGGCGGCGCTCGACCAGGCCGAGCTCAATCTCAGCTACACGGTCGTGCGGGCGCCGGAGAACGGCATCGTCACGAAAGTCGATGAGCTGCAGCCCGGCGATTGGGTGCAGGGCGTCAACACCGGCGCCGCGCCGACCACGCTGTTTTATCTGGTCTCGACCGATCGCGTCTGGGTCGAGGCCAATTTCAAGGAAACCGAGCTGACCCATATGCGGCCCGGCGAGACCGCGACGGTCGAGATCGACACCTATCCCGACGAGGTGTTCCACGCGACGGTGCAAAGCCTCAGCCCCGGCACCGGCCTCACCTTCTCGCTGCTGCCGCCGGAGAACGCCACCGGCAACTGGGTCAAGGTCGTGCAGCGCCTGCCGGTGCGGCTGGCAATCACCAATCCGGATCCGAGCCGGCCGCTGCATGCCGGCTTGAGCGCCTATGTCGATGTCGACACGCATTATCGCCGGCCGTGGCTGTTGTGGCTCGCGCGCACGGCCGACCGCGTGTTCGGCACTGCCGAGGCGCACGAGGCGACACGCTGACGCACGCGGCGTTGGCACGCCGCTTGCCGCGCCGGCCGGAAGCTTCGCCGAAATAGGGGCGCGCGATGCGCGGGCAGCAGTCCGGCGGGGCGCCGACGATCAATCGCGGCGCGATTACGGCCTCGATCATGCTGGCGACGTTCATGCAGGGCGTCGACACGTCGATCACCAATGTTGCGCTGCCGCACATGCAGGGCAGCCTGTCCGCCTCGCAGGACCAGATCGCCTGGGTCGTCACCTCGTACATCGTCGCCGCCGCGATCATGACGCCGTTGACCGGCTGGCTCGCCGGGCGCTTTGGCATCAAATACGTCTTCCTGATTTCGGTGGCCGGTTTCACGCTGACCTCGGCGATGTGCGGCGCCGCCACCAGCCTTGCGCAGCTCGTCATCTTCCGGCTCCTGCAAGGCATCTGCGGCGCCGCGCTGGTGCCGCTGAGCCAGGCCGTGCTGTTCCAGATCAACCCGCCCGAACGGCACGCTCAGGCGATGGCCGTGTGGGGCATGGGGGTCATCCTCGGGCCGATCATGGGGCCGGCGCTCGGCGGCTATCTGACCGACTATTACAACTGGCGCTGGGTCTTCTACATCAACCTGCTGCCCGGCATCCTGGCCGGGATCGGCATCGCCGTCTTCATCCACGAAACCCGCTACACGCATCGCGAAGCTTTTGATTTCTTCGGCTTTGCAACGCTGAGCCTGGCGGTCGGCGCGTTGCAGATGATGCTCGACCGCGGCGAAACCAAGGACTGGTTCGGCTCCTACGAAATCTGGATCGAGGCGACGATCGCCGCGCTCAGCATCTATCTGTTCGTCGTGCACACGGTGACGGCGGGCGAGCGGTCGTTTCTCAACCGCGACCTCTTGAAGGACGGCAACTGCATGATCGGCACCGTCCTGATGTTCCTCGTCGGCATCCCGCTCTACGGCACGATGACGCTGCTGCCGCTGATGCTGCAGAACCTGATGAATTACCCGGTCGTCACGACCGGCCTCATCATGGCGCCGCGCGGCATCGGCACGATGATCGCGATGTTTCTCGTCGCCCGCCTGGCCAACCGCTTCGATACGCGGTTTTTGATCCTCGTCGGCCTCCTCGTGACCGTCGTGGCGATGTGGCAGATGACCGGGTTCTCGCTCGAGATGGGGATGGGCCCGATCATCACCTCGGGCCTCTTACAGGGCTTCGGCCTCGGCTTTGTGTTCACGCCGCTCAGCACCGTCACATTCTCGACGCTGCCGCGCCAGATCCTGACCCAGGGCACCGCGATCTTCAGCCTGATGCGCAATGTCGGCGGCAGCATCGGCATTTCCGCGGTCGTCGCGCTGTTGACGCAAAACACCCAAATCGTCCATTCGCGGCTCGTCGAGAGCCTGCGGCCCGACAACCCGCTCACCCAGGCGCCGCTGCTCGGGCCGCTGTGGAGCCTGACGAGCCGCACCGGCATGGCGGCGCTGAACGCGGCGGCGACGCGTCAGGCGGCGATGGTCGCCTATGTCGACGATTACAAACTGATGATGCTGATCGTCCTGCTCTCCAGCCCGCTATTGCTGCTGCTGCGCCGGCCGCCGGCGCGGCCGGCCGGTGCCGGCGCCGTGGTGCCGGCCGACTGACGATCCTGTATGGTCGCGGCCATGCGCCGTGACGCCGCCCCGCTTGCCGCCGAAATCCGCGCCACGCTGGCGATCGCGGCGCCGCTCGCCGGCGCCAATCTGGCGCAGATGGCGATGCAGGTGACCAACACGGTCATGGTCGGCCATCTGGGTGCCGATGCGCTGGCAGCCGCCGGGCTCGGCGCGGCGCTTTATTGGATGCTGCTGCTGATCTGCCAGGGCGTCTTGACCGCCGTGGCGCCGCTGGCCGCGCATGCGATCGGCGCCGACGACCACCCCGCCGCCGGCCGCGTCGCCGGCGCCGGCCTGCTCCTCGCAGCCTGTTTCGCATTGCCGGTCATGGGCCTTCTCGCGACGCTGCCGCGAATGCTGGCGTCGCTCGGGTACGCCCCCCAACTGGTCGCGGAGATCGGCCGCTTTCTGCATGTCGTGTTGTGGGGCGCGCCGGCGGCGCTCGGCTTCGCGACGTTGCGCTTCATCCTGGTCGCGGCGTTTCGCGCCCGCATCGTCATGGTCGTGCCGCTCATCGCCATACCGGTCAATGCGCTGATCGGCTGGACGTTGATCTTTGGGCATCTCGGCGCGCCGGCGCTGGGCATTGTCGGCGCGGGCTGCGCGACCGCGGCGATGCAATGGCTGATGCTGCTGTCGATCGCCCTCTACATCGGGCTGACGCGGCGACGCATTCCGATCAGCGTTGCCGTCCGGTTCGGGCGCGAGCTGTCGCGGATCGTGCGGCTCGGCATGCCGATCGGCGGGCAGGTCGCCCTCGAATCCGGCCTGTTCGTGACGACCGGCGTGTTGATGGGCGTGCTCGGCCCGGACGCGCTCGGCGCGCATCAGCTGGTGTTCAATGTCGCCGGAGTGACGTTCATGGTGCCGCTCGGCCTCGGCCAGGCCGCGACCGTGCGGGTCGCGTTCCAGCTCGGCCGCGGCGCGCCGCAGGCCGCGCAGCGCGCCGCGTTTGTCGCGCTGGCGCTCGGCGTCGCGTTCATGGCGGCGTCGGGCATCGTCTTGTGGACGATGCCGCGCACGCTCATCGGCCTCTATGTCGACCTCGCCGATCCGGCCGATCGCGGCCTCGTCGCGATCGCGGTGCGCCTCTTCATGATCGCCGCCATCTTCCAGGTGTTTGACGGCGCCCAGGTGATCGCGACCGGCGCGCTGCGCGGCTATCGCGACACCGCCGTGCCGCTGCTGATCGCCGCGGTCGGCTATTGGGCGGTCGGCTTTGCCGGCGGCTGGCTCCTCGCCTTTCCGTTGGGCTTCGGCGCGGTCGGGCTGTGGATCGGCCTCGCGCTCGGCCTTGCCGTCGTTGCGCTGGCGCTGACGCTGCGGCTGCAGTTGCGCACCCGCGCCCGGATGCGCGCGGCGCCGGCGCTGGCCGCGGGTTAGCGGCGGCGCGGCGCGAGATGCGGCGCGTCGAGGCCGACGCCGACGAGATGGCCGAACAGTTCGGCGAGGCGGGCGCGGTCGGCGGCGGGCAGCGGCGGCTTCAAGAGCGAAGCGATGTTGCTGCGCAGATGCGCCTGGTCGCCGGTGCCAAACAGCACGACATCGACCCCCTCCTCGTGCCGCACAAAGCGGTAGGCGGCGTCGATGACGCTTGACGCGCCGCCGTCATGCACGAGAAAGCCGAGCGGGTCGGGGGCGTCGGCGAGCGCCGGCGGCACGAGGCCGTCGGCCGCCAAGTCGCGCAGCGTCGCTGCGAGGCGGCCGGGCTGCGAGAAGATGTTGCGCACCGCGAACATCAACAGCGTGCCGACGCCGCACTGCCGGGTCAGCGGAAAGACGAACTCGCGCGCGTTCTGGTGCATCATATGGAACGCGATCATCGCCACGTCCCACACGCCGTCGGGCGAGGCGTGCCGCACCATCTCGTGCTCGGGGTCGCCGGGCGCCGTTTCGGTGATCCCGAGATGGCGAAACTTGCCCTTCTCCTTCTCGCGCAGCAGCGCCGGCGCGATGACGCGAAACGCATGGTCGTAGGCGTGGGGCGCGATGCCGTGCAGCTGGTAGACGTCGATATAGTCGGTGCCGAGTTCCTGCAGCGAGCGGTCGAGGCTGGCCACGGCGCGCTCCGGCGCGGCGTTCGGGTTGCTGACCCCGAACGGCGCCTTTGTGCAGATGACGACCTCTTCGCGCGGCACGCCCTTCAGCGCGCGGCCCAGCACCGGCTCGGTGCCGTAGGCGGCCGCCGTATCGAACAGGTTGACGCCGAGATCACAGGCGCCGCGGATGATCGCGATCGCGTCGGCTTCGCTCCCGCCGGTGCCGAGGCCCAGCCGGCTGAAGCCGCCGCAGCCGAGCCCGGCGACGCTGACCCTGATCCCGGTGCGCCCGAGCGTCGTATAATCCATGCCTGCTCCTCGTCGCGCGGCGAGACAATCGCCGCCGGAAGCCATACCATAGGCGCGCAACGGTGACGAACCGAGGACGGGAGGGAGAAATGGCAACCCTGCGCAAATTCATCATCGAGCGCGACATCCCCGCGGTCGGCAGCCTCGAACGCGAGCAACTGCGCGGCGCCGCGGCGCAGTCGAACGGCGTCTTGCGCCAGCTCGGCCCCGATATCCAATGGGTCGAAAGCTTTGTCGCGGCCGACAAGACGTTCTGCGTCTATCTCGCCAAGGACGAGGACATCATCAAGAAGCACGCCGAGATCAGCGGCTTTCCAGCCACCAAGATCACCGAAGTCAGGAAGATGATCGACCCGACGACAGAACATAATCCCTGAAGCAGGGCGGCTCAGGGCCGATCCGGGCAATGCGCAGGACCGATGTACGGCGTTGACACCGCCCGAATGGTCTTCCACCGTTGGTGACGCGTTTTCAGCGTCGGACGACACACACGATGAGCCCGTTGGACGCCGCGTGGCCGCAATTGATTGCCGCACTGCACGCCTCCGGCCGCAAGGCTGCGCTGGCGATCACCGGCGGCGGCAGCGGCGCGATCGGCGAGTTGCTGCGCATTCCCGGCGGCTCGCGGCTGCTGATCGACGCCCAGGTTCCCTACGACGCATCGGCGCTCGCGGCGTTTCTCGGCTGGGCGCCGGCACAGGCCTGCAGTTCCGACACCGCGATCGCGATGGCGCAACGCGCCCGGGCGCGTTGCGCCGGGCTGATGCCGGCGGGCAGCGATCCGGTGGGCCTCGGCGCGACGGCGGCGCTGGTCAGCGATCGCCCGCGGCGAGGCGAGCATCGCTTTCACATCGCCTGCGCCGACGCCGTCGGCATCGCGCACTGCACGTGCGTGCTGGCCAAGGGCCGCCGCGATCGCGCCGCCGAAGAAGACCTCGTCGCGCACGCGATCGTGTTGTGGCTGGCCCGCGCTTGCGGGGTTGCCGCACCCTCGCCGCGCAGCCTGATCGCTGCGGATGAACATTTTGCCGAGACGGTCGTCGCGGCCGCGCATCCGATCGATCGGCTGGTGGCGGGCGATCTCGATCGCGTCAGCGTCCAGCCCGATGGCCAGATGCTGCTGTCCGCGCCGCCGCCCTCTGTGCTGTTGCCGGGTTCGTTCAACCCGCTGCACGCGGGACATGCATTGTTGGCGCGGATCGCCGAAGACCTCAGGCAGCAGCCATTGGCCTTCGAAATCTCTGTCACCAACGTCGACAAGCCGCCGCTGGCGGGCGAAACGGTGCGACGCCGGCTCGCCCAATTCGCCTGGAAGGCGCCGGTCGAACTCACGCGGGCACCCACCTTCGTCGAAAAGTCGCGCCTCTTTCCGGGGGCGACGTTTGTGGTCGGCGCGGATACCGCAGAGCGGCTGTTTGAGCCGCAATATTACGGCGGCGACGAGCGTCGCATGCACCTGGCGCTCGATGAAATCGCCGGTTGCGGCGGCAGTTTTCTGGTGGCCGCGCGCAGCGACGCGACGGGGCGCGTCCGCGCGCTGGGCAACATCGCCGTGCCGCCGCGCCATGCCGATCTTTTCACCGAAATCCCCGAGCACCGTTTCCGCCTCGACATCTCCTCCTCGGAGATACGCGCGCGGCGGTGAAACCGGTAATTCACAGCAAGCCGGCGCCTCCGCCGGATCGCTGTTGCTGCCGGGTACAGCGACAGTGCAGGGTTGCTATATCCAGCTCTACGGAGGGTGTCATGGATAAGACTGTCGACGTCACGATCCCGGTGGAGCCCGAGGCGGCGGCGGCGCTTGCCGACGCGCGCAATCGCGAGGCGGTTGGCCGGCTGGTCAGTCGCGTCCTCCGCCCGGCCGCCGGCCTGACCCCGCTGGCTCAGGCGATCGCCGCGATGAAGGCCGATGCGCGGGCGGCCGGCCTCGGCGATGCGGACATCGACGCCGAGCTTGCCGCGTATAACGCCGAGCGGCGCGAGCGCGGCCTCGCCGGTTGATCGTCTTCGACGCCTCGACCGTCGTCAGCGCGGCCCTCAAGGCGGACAGCGTCCCCGAACGTGCGTTGCTGCGCGCCGAGGAGGTTGACGTATTCGCCCTCTCCGCCGCCGTCGATGCCGAACTCGCCGAGGTACTCAGCCGTCCGAAATTCGCGCGTGCCATTCCGCTCACGCGGTGTGCCGGTTTCCTCCGAACCCTGCGGGATCGGGCCATATGGTTCGATCCCGTGGTACGGGTCGCCGATTGCCGAGATCCGAAGGACGACAAGTACCTGGAACTGGCTTTGGCAGCCGGCGCGGAAATCATCGTCAGCAGCGACGACGACCTCCTGGTGCTCCATCCGTGGCGGAGTGCGCGTATTCTCAATCCGGCTGGCTATCTTGCGCTCGTCTGAGCAAGCGCATGACGCAGCGCATTCCGCCAATGCCACCGGCGGATTACGGCGTGATGCGCGCTAGCGGTCGATCCAGGCGATGCGCAGCACGTTGGTCGAGCCGGGGGTGCCGAACGGCACGCCGGCCGTGATGACGACGCGCTGGCCCGCGCCGGCGATGTCCTCGCGATGGGCGGTGCGCACCGCCTTCTGCACCATGTCGTTGAAATTGTGGATGTCGGCGAGATGGACGCAATGCGCGCCCCACAGCAGCGCGAGACGGCGTGCCGTCGCCAGGTTCGGGGTCAGCGTCAGGATCGGCACCGCTGGCCGCTCGCGCGCGGCGCGCAGCGCGGTCGCGCCGGAGCTGGTGTACGACACGATCGCGGCGGCGCCGATTGTCGCGGCGACCTGGCAGGCGGCGGCGCTGATCGCGTCATGGTTAGTGTGCTCGGGCGGCATGCGGCTGGCGTCGAGCGTCGCGAAATAGAGCGGGTCCTGCTGCACCCGCCGCGCGATGCGGTCCATCATCGCGACCGCTTCCACCGGATATTGCCCGACCGCCGTCTCGGCCGACAGCATGACCGCGTCGGCGCCCTCATAGACCGCAGTCGCGACATCGGAGGCTTCGGCGCGGGTCGGGGTCGGCGCGACGATCATCGATTCGAGCATCTGGGTCGCGACGATGACCGGTTTGCCGGCCAGCCGGCAGGCGTGGATGATCTGCTTCTGCACGCTCGGCACATCTTCCGGCGGCATTTCGACGCCGAGATCGCCGCGCGCCACCATCAGCGCGTCGGCCAGCTCGATGATCTCGTCGAGCCGGCCGATTGCCGCCGGCTTTTCCAGCTTGACCAGGATCCCGGCGCGGTTGCCGATCAATTTGCGGCCCTCGGCAACATCGTCGGGGCGCTGCACAAACGACAGCGCGATCCAGTCGGCCCCCTCATCCAGCGCAAACGCCAGATCGGCGCGGTCCTTTTCGGTCACCGCCGAGATCGGCAGCACGACCTGCGGCACGTTGACGCCTTTGTGGTTGGACAGCGCGCCGCCGATGACGACCTCGGTGTCGGCGAAATCGGCGCCGCAGTCGGTTACCGTCAGGCGCACCTTGCCGTCGTCGAGCAACAGATCGGTGCCCGGCTTGAGCGCGGCAAAGATTTCCGGGTGGGGCAGGGGCGCGCGGCCGGCATCGCCTTCGGTCGGGTCGAGGTCGAGGCGGAACGCCGCGCCGGCCGCGATCTCGACGTGGCCGTCGGCGAAATTGCCGAGCCGCAGCTTCGGCCCCTGCATATCGGCGAGGATGCCGATCGGGCGCCCGGTATCGGCCTCGATCTGGCGAATTTCGTGAAACAGCTGGCGATGCTGATCGTGCGTGCCGTGGCTGAAATTGAGGCGGAAGACATCGACGCCGGCTTCGAACAGCGCGCGCAGCCGCTCGCGGCTGGACGACGCCGGACCCAGCGTCGCGACGATCTTGGCGCTGCGCCGGCGCCGCTCGACCGGCGGATGCGGCCGGTTGCGGCCGCGCGCACGATCGCTCGGCTCAGCCGCGCGGGTCGATGAGGATGGCTCGGAAATCGTTGACATTGGTCAGGGTCGGTCCGGTCACGACGAGGTCGCCCAAGGCCGCAAAGAAGCCGTATCCGTCATTCTGCGCCAGCGCCTCGCCGATTGCGACGCCGCGCGCAGCGGCGCGAGCGATCGTATCCGGATAAACAATCGCGCCGGCGTTGTCTTGCGTGCCATCGATGCCGTCGGTGTCGCAGGCCAGGGCCGCGATGCCCGGCGCGCCGCGCAGCGCCGCCGCGAGGCCCAGCAGGAACTCGCAATTGCGGCCGCCGCGGCCCTCCCCGCGCACCGTGACGCTGGTCTCGCCGCCCGACAGCAGCACCGCCGGCGGCGGCACAATGTCGCGGCCGACGCGAAACCGCCCGGCGGCGAGCTGCAGCGCGATCGCCGCATGCACCGCCGCCACGTCGCGCGCCTCGCCCTCGATGCGGTCGCTCAGCACGATCGGCGTCATGCCGCGGTCGAGCGCGGCCGCGGCCGCCGCGTCGAGCGCCTGAAGCGGGCTGGCGATCAGCCTGAAGCGGGTGCGCTCGAACATCGCATCGCCGGGTTTTGGCGTCTCGTCCGCGGCGGCGGCGAGATGGGCGACGACGGCAGCGGGTTGGTCGATGCCGTAGCGGACAAGCACGGCGCGGGCGTCGGCAAACGTGGTCGGATCGGGCACCGTCGGTCCCGAGCCGATCACCGCCGGGTCGTCGCCGGGCACGTCCGAGATCGCCAGCGTCACGACCGGCGCCGGCGCCGCGGCGGCGGCGAGGCGGCCG
>Ga0335075_10019010_pt1 | contig 10175 bp, 10 predicted proteins | sample Lox_Sample_24_FD_206723 | JGI IMG/M metagenome (GOLD analysis project Ga0335075, IMG submission 206723) | Soil microbial communities from Loxahatchee National Wildlife Refuge, Florida, United States - Lox_Sample_2.4 | ecosystem: Environmental > Terrestrial > Soil > Wetlands | place: USA... | reverse complement strand
TCATTGCTGCCGCGCGCCGGGCGCGTGCTGGCGGTCGCCGACGGCGAAGGACGCAACGGTGTTTGGCTTGCCGAACAGGGGCTCGACGTCGTCTCGATCGATTTTTCGCCCTCAGCACAGAGGAAGGCGCGGGCGCTGGCTGCCGAGCGGGGCGTCAAGGTCACCTTCATCGAGACCGATGTTCACAAGTGGGAGTATCCGCCGGCTGCCTTCGACGTAGTGGTTGAGATATTCACGCAGTTTAGCACGCCGGCCGAGCGCGCCCTGAAGTGGGCGGGCATTCGCCGCGCGCTGAAATCCGGCGGCCTTCTCATCGTCCACGGTTATACGCCCAAGCAGCTCGAATACGGCACCGGCGGCCCCAAGGAACTTGAAAACCTCTACACAAGGGCGATGCTCGAAGCCGCCTTCGGTGACTATCGCGATATCAAGATCGTCGAAGAGGAGTGCGAAATCCATGAAGGCATCTCGCACGGCGGCATGTCCGCCATGATCGGGTTCACCGCGCGTAAGCCCTAAGCGGGCAGCGCGCCGCTGCATCTTCCCGCCCGGCTGGAGGAAAACATGAAAGATCTCGGATACCCCGATCTGCACGCGCACATCGCCGCTCTCGAGGCGAAGGGCCTGTTGGTCCGCGTCAAGCGTGCGATCAACAAGGACAGCGAGATGCATCCCCTGGTGCGCTGGCAGTTCCGCGGCGGGATTCCGGAAAAAGACCGCAAGGCGTTCCTGTTCGAAAACGTCATCGACAGCAAGGGCCGCCGCTACGACATTCCGGTCGCGGTGGGCATCCTCGCTTCCAACCGGGAGATTTACGGCGTCGGCATCGGCTGCGACGTCGAGAAGATCAAGGAGAAGTGGGAACACGCGGAGCAGCACCCGCTGCCGCCGGTCTTCATCGAAAATCCGCGCTGCCAGGAGATCGTGATAACGGGCGAGGAGCTCAACCGTCCCGGTAACGGCGTCGACGCGCTGCCAATTCCGATCTCCACGCCCGGCTTCGACAATGCTCCTTACGCGTCATGCTCGATGTTCATCACCAAGGACCCCGATACTGGGCTGCAGAACATCGGCAATTACCGATCGATGGTGAAGAGCCCGACTCGGATGGGAATGAACCCGGAGATCGAGCTCAATCAGGGCATCCACGAGCACTTCCTCAAATATAAGGCGCGCGGCGAAAAGATGCCGGTGGTGCTGATGCTCGGCGCGCCGCCGGCGATCACGTTTGCTTCGGTGCACAAACTGCCCAAGCACCTCGACGAGCTCTCCGTCGCCGGCGGGCTGGTCGGCGCGCCGATCCGCGTCTGCAGGGCCAAGACCGTCGATCTGGTCGTGCCGGCAGAAGCCGAAATCGTCGTCGAAGGTTTTATCGACACCGAATGGCTCGAGCCGGAAGGAAGTTTTGGCGAGTCGCACGGCTACATGAATCTCAAAGAATACAACGCCTATTTCGACGTGACCGCCATTACGCGGCGCAAGGACGCGGTTCTGGTCTCTATCATCAGCCAGGTGACGCCGAGCGAATCCTCGCTGATCAAGCGTGTCGCCTACGAGCCGGCGTTCCTGCATCACTTGCGGCATCATCTCAACATCAGCGGCGTGACGCGCGTGTTCATGCACGAGCCGCTGACAAACTTGCGCAAGCTGATCGTCATTCAGCTGAAATCCGACACGCTGGACGCCGAAGTGTGGCGCGCGCTCTACGGCGCCTCGTCCTATTCCTCCTCGGTCGGCAAGATGACGATCGCGGTCAACGAGGACATCGATCCGGAAAACCTCGACATGGTGATGTGGGCGATGGCGTATCGGATGCGGCCGCACCAGGATATGCGCGTCCTCGATCACAAGGACATGGGCCACGGGCCGCGCGCCGGAGCCGACGACAATCATTACGAGGCCAACGATTCGGCAATGCTGATCAACGCCATGCTCAAGCGCCCGTACCCGCCGATCTCGCTGCCGGCCAAGGCCTACATGGAGAAGGCCAAGGAGATTTGGCAGGAACTCGGCCTGCCGCCGCTCAAGCCGGAGATGCCGTGGTACGGTTACTCGCTCGGCCAGTGGCCCGAGGAATTTCAGGTCGAAGCCGACCGCGCCGTACGCTCCGAATACTGGACCACCGGCGAAGTGATCAAACAGCGCCGGCGCAACGACAAGCGGCTCAACGATCCGTATTTGTCGCTTTAGGGCGGCAAGTACGGTGCCTCGCCGGGTAGTTGCTCAAGTGCAACATGGGAATTTAATAACGCTTCTCTTACCGACGTACCTCCATCGCTCCGCCCCGAAAACGCAGACTGATTCTCTCATTCTGCTCTTGCCGAGTGCCCTGTCGCAGGGAAGCGGCGGTAGTGTTTGCGTGCGGAGGCGTTCCCATGGCGACTGCGTCAAGCCAGATTTCTGCTGGCCGGGACTATGACGTGGTAGTTGTGGGTGGCGGCCCGACCGGGGCGATCGCCTCGCTGATATTGGCGCGCGCGAATCTGCGCGTTGCGGTATTCGAGCGCACGACCGCGTTTCCGATGCGCGTCGGCGAATCGCTATTGCCCCGCAGCTACGACGTGCTTCACGAACTTGGCCTCGTCGAGCGCATGGCGACGGTGCCTCATACGATAAAGTACGGCGCCAAGTTCGGCTTCGCTCATGAAGAAGACCTTACGCGCGTGGCCTTCGCCGACGGTTTCCGTGACGGCGCGACCATGACTTTCAATGTCGAGCGTGCCGCTTTCGACGAGATGCTCTTGAAGGCCGCGCAAGATGCCGGTGCGAAGCTGCATCGAGGCGTGGTCGCGCATCTTTCAGCTCCGCCGAGGGACGGCGACATCAGGCTGACCGTCGATGGCAAGCAGATCACCGCTTCTTATCTGATCGACGCGAGCGGCCGCGCGACGCTGGTCGGGCGCGAGCTCAACCTACGCAAGGCGATGCCAGACATGCGCAAGCTCGCCTGCTTTGCCCACTATACGGGTGTCGAGCGCGATCCGGGCCAGCTTGGCGGCGACCTGCTCGGCCTGATGTGCGAGGAAGGCTGGTTCTGGCTCATTCCGATCGACCCGGCCCGCACCAGCATTGGCTTCGTCGTTGACGTTGCGGCCGAGCAGCAGATCGGCATGACGCACGAACAGTTGCTGGAATGGGCGATTATGCGCGCGCCGCAGGTGGCGCGCCGCTGTGTCAACGCCAAGCGCGTGACGCCGGTGCATTTCGTCGCTGATTTCAGTTATACGTGCAAGCCGTATGCTGGCCCTGGATATTTCCTCGCGGGCGACAGCGGCGCATTCATCGACCCCGTGTTCTCGACCGGCGTTTGCCTTGGAATGAGCACCGGCAAGTACGCCGCTGAGGCGGTCATCGCAGTGCTACAAGGCAAGATGAGTCCGCATGAAGCGAAGCGGGGCTATATCAATATGTTCGAGACGGCGTCCAATATCTTTTTCCGCATGGTCCGCGCCTGGTACAAGCACCCATTCCGCGAAGTCCTGAGGTATTCGAGAAATACCGGTCGCGTACGGCGGGCAATCGTTGCTATTCTTGCCGGGCAGATCTTCCCGACACCGATCTCGATGAAAATCCGCTGGCGCCTTTGGGTGATGGAACTCGCGGTCAGACTCCAGCGCTTCATCGCCGTGGTGCCGCGCCGGTCGAGCTATTCGCTGCGCGCGGGCGCAGCCATTGCGGCGACCCGAATAAGATTCTCCGGCATGATCGCACGACTTTGATCGCACGCAGCGCGCACCGTCAGGGGCGCACGTAGCTCCAGCCCTGCTCCTCGAGTTCCATGATCCGCACTACGCCCGAAGGCACGATTCTCGCCTGCGGGATGATCGTGATCGGATGTCCTTCGCGCTTTTCCATCGCCTGCTTGGTGTTGTTGCAGGCGGAAAACACGATTTTGGAGGGAAAGGTTGCGTCTGCGCTGGCAACCTGTGCGATGCGGTCCTTTACGGGGGAAGTGTCTGCACGCAGCATATTGAGACCCGGTCCGTAGGCCACGATCTCCACATCGGCGTCCTCGTGCTTGTCGCGGTAGTATTGGATCACGTTCTGCGCATTGTTGAGCGCGAGATTCATCACCGCGGGATCGTTCTGATCGACCTGGATGACGATGCGGTGCGGCTTGGCGCCTTGCGCGTGTGCACCGGCGACCGCCAGAAAACCAACAGCAATCGCGGTAAGCAGAGCGCGGCATAGTCCAATCATGATTTTCTCACCTCCATTGTTGCGGCCGCACCAGCCCCTGTTCGGTCAGCGTGCGCCGCGGCATTGCCGTCAATCGTTCTCGCCAATGCCCGGATTGCGATCGACGCCCTTGAGCGCGACACGGTTGACCCGCTTTATCTTGACGATCTTTTCCGTCCGCAAGTAGCTGGCCACGACGTCGCTGACCGGCTTGCCCGCTTGTTGGCTGACCGAGGCCCAGCCGGCCACGCGATAGGTCTTGTCGGCTTGCACCGGCCTGCCGTCGTCCAATGTCATGTCGGATATCCTGTTGCCGGACGTCTCGCCCGGCGCGCAGGCATAGTCCATGCCGCCGACGCGGACCATGTCGCCGCCTTGCTGATAATATGGGTCGGGATTGAACAGATTGTCAGCGACATCCTCCATCGCCGCCTTGATCTCGGCGCCGGTAATCTCCTGCACATAGACCTCCGGATAGGTGATGGCGGTCTCGGCGAGGAGTTCCTGCATCCTGATCGGTTGCCCAGCAAGTATTGTGGTCCCCCATCGGAAGCCGGGTGAGAAGGCGATTTGCGCGTCGAGTTCCTGGCGCAAGGCGTCGCAAATCACCTGATCCATCGGGCCGGTGAAGTTGCCGCGGCGAAACAGCAACTCGTCGGCCGTGGCGAGTTTTTCGTCGAATTTTTTCGAAAACGGCGCGCGCAGGCGGTCGATCAGCGCCTGCATGACGGGATCGGGCTTGATGAGATCGGCAAAGACCGGCAGCAGCGTGTAGCGGACATTCTTGAGCACGCCTTTGCCGACGTCGAGATCGAGCACGCCCAAGAATTTGCCATTCGATCCCGCATTGGTCACCAGTGTCGCGCCGCACGGATTGGTCACCGTGATCGGGCGCGGCACCGCGTCATGGGTGTGGCCGCCAAGGATAATGTTGATCCCGCTGCAGCGGCTCGCCAGCTTGAGATCGACGTCCATGCCGTTGTGCGACAATAGAATGATTACGTCCGGGTGCTGCGATGTGCGAACATCGTCAACCAGCTTTTGCAGCTCGGTTTCGCGGATGCCAAAAGTCCAATCGGGCGTGAACCGCTTGGGATGGGCGATCGGTACATAGGGAAACGCTTGGCCGATGACGGCGATGCGCACGCCGCCGACTTCCTTGATGGTCACCGGTTTGAAAACGCGCCCCGACGCCGGGTCGAATGCCTCGGCGTTGTTGAACGCAGCGTCGTCGGTGAGGAAAACATTCTGGGCGAGGAATTCGCCTTTGAACTCCTTGAGCCGCTGTCGCAGCGTGCTTTCGCCGTAAGTGAACTCCCAGTGTCCGGTCATTGCCTCGATGCCGAGGAGATTCGCCGCCTCGATCATGTCGGCGCCGGACATCGCATTGGCGTGACCCGTGCCTTGCAGGAGGTCGCCGCCGTCGAGCAAAAGGCTATGACCGGGCCCGGCTTCGGTGCGCAGGCGATCGATCAGCGCCTTGAGATGGGCAAATCCGCCCATGCGGCCGTAACGAAGCGCAGCTTCCTGATAGTCGAGGTAGGTGAAAGCGTGGGCGGCGCGGCCCCCCGGCGCGATTTTGAAATGGTCGAGAAAGGCGCGACCGACAAGGTGCGGGGGTTTACCGCGCATGCTGCCGACACCGATATTGACGCTGGGCTCGCGAAAATAAATCGGCTCGAGCTGGGCGTGGGTATCGGTGAGATGCAGGACGCGGACGTTGCCGAAGCGGCCGATGTCGTAGAGATCGTCGGTGGCGGCGATGGCGACGCGGGGAATAATTCCCGACAGCGTCGCAGCCGTGAATGCCTTTAATACATCGCGGCGGCGCATCGGGTTCAGCGGATGACGGCCTGCCGCCAATTCGCCGCCTGTTCCTTGGCCTGCGCGATCGAAGCATTGGCGAGCGCCTCGGCCTGCTGTGCGTCCCTGAGCGCCTCGTCATAGTTTCCGGCGGCGGCCGCGGCCTGGGCTGCCTTCAACGCCCCCGCCGTCGCCGTCCATTGATTCTTCAACGCGCCGGCCTCTTTGTTCGCGGCCTCCGCCTTGGCGAGAGCCGCTTTGAAGTCGTCGGCCGGCGCCGCTAGCGCCGCGCTCGTCCATCCACCGACCGACAGTGCGACCGCCAACACGAAGAGTTCACAAATGCGCATCGGTGTCCTCCTTGTGGTCACGGGCGCGCGCCCGGGCCTGAGACCGGCAGCCCATTGCTCATGTAGGAGAGGAAGTACTCGACGTCGCGGTAGAGCTCGTCTTCCGCCTTGAGCGGGACCGCGCGCACCTGGCTGTTGCAGCTGATGAAACGGCGGCTGGTGGTGCCCATGCCGCCCCATTCGGAGCGATAGATCGGCAGCGCCGCGACGAGGCCAAGCGCGGGGGCAAGCACCTCGGTGCGGATATGATCGCCCGCGCTTTGTACGTGACAGCTGGCGCAGGAAAAGTTGAGTTGGCCGCGGCGGGTGTAGAAATATTCCTCGCCCTTCTGATACGCCGCCAGCGCCCGTGGATCGTCAGGGATCTTGATGTCGAAGGGCTTGCCGCGCGAGGTGAACGCCATATAGGCGGTCAGCGCCGCCATGTCGTCTTTGGTGTAGTCGTAGGGCTTCTCACCGTTGGCCTCGCGGCACTGGTTGAGCGCCACATCGAGCGTGATCACTTCGCCCGACTTGCTATCGAAATAAGGGTAGTTCTGGCGGATGCCGATGCCCTTATCGGGAAAACAATCGCCGTAGGTTTTGCCGTTAGCGAAGGGCGTCTCGAACATCTGCTTGCCCTTGTCCACGGCGAATTGGTAGGGCGGAAACGCGTCGATTTCTTCCCACTGCTTGCGCAGTCCGGCGTCCATCGAATAGGGCCCGTTGACGAAATCGTCGAGCGGCACCTTTGGAAAGCGCTTGGTGAAATAGTCGCGGAAGGCCTTGAACTCGGCCTGCGGATTGGCCGTATCGGCCGCGAGCACCGGCGGTGCGGCGAGCGCGAACATTGCCACGGCCTGCAAAATGGCCAGCAGGAATACGCGACGCATGCAGAAATCCTCCCTCGGCGCGACGGCGTGAATTCTCTTACGTGATCTTGCCGGAGAGTGAATCGCTCTGGCCTTCATTGTCGACCCAACTGATGGTCAGGTCGTCGCCCTTCTGCGCGCCCTTGAAGCTGAATTTGATATAGGGGTCCTTGGCGACCGCGGGCCCCCAATAGGCGGTGAACACGGTTTTGCCGGCGTGCTGGAATTCCAGCACTTCGATGTAGTGCGGCGGAATGAGATTGCCCTTGGCGTCTTTGATGAAGCCGGAATCCATCGGGTGCTGAACCAGCGCCTGCACTTCGGTGGTGTCGCCTGTGGCGACGGCGCGCATGCGGATTGTCGATGCCATTTGCGTTTGCCTTCTATTCCTTCGATCAGCCGCCGCAGCCGCCGACGGTGACCTTGACCTCTTTGGTAGCGCTGAACACCTTGCCGCCGGAGGCGACCAGCGCGATTACCTTGCTGGTCTTTGCCATCTTCAGGCGGTTGGCGACCATCGCCGAGGTGCCGGGCGGAATCGGATAATGCGCCGTCAAGGGAAACGGATTCTCTGACACTACGATGGAGATGGCGGTCACGCCGGGCAGCGTCGTCGCGACCGAAATCGGCACCACGGCGCCGTTCTCGGCGATTTCGGGGGCGTCGAGGCTGACCTTGTCGGATGGCTCCGGAGTGACGCTGTAGAGCGCCTTGATGGCGGCGGCTTCGGTCTTCTGCGAGAACGCATCCTTTGGCCACTTGGCGGCATCGGCGGCGTACGCGCGGCCGAGAGGCGCGGCGCCGGCAAGGCCCAATCCCGCCAAGCCGCCGGCAACGGCTCCCCGGATGATCGTGCGCCGCGTATGGCCGCCGCGCGCGCTCATGCGTCTCTTTGCTTCCTTCGTTTCCATTGCGGCAATGCGCTCCTATCGTGTGTAGAGAAAGTCGATGACCTCGTTGATTTCCTGTTTGGTGAGAATGAGATTGCGCCCAAACGGCGGCATCACCGTCTGCGGATTGCGTTTGGTCTCATCGAAGATGATGGCGAACAATTCGTTGCGGTCGGGGAATCTCTGCTTCATGCCGGCGAGCGGTGGAGCAACATTGCCGGGAGCATCGCCCCCCGCGATGACGTGGCAGGTCAGACAATTGCCTTTGCTGCGGTCGAAGGCGAGCTTCTCGCCCACATCAGCAGACGATTGCGCCGATGCGGCGCCGACGTAAAGGGCGCCAAGCATGATGCCGGACGCCATCAAAAGCGCAATTCGCCGTTTCCGCATTGTCCCCCTCGCTTGTCCTGGCCGAGTTGGTATTGCGACCTTACGCCAGCCCATGCCGCGCCAGGAACTCGACCGTCAGGCGGACGCATTCGGCCGGCTTCTCGATCTGCAGGAGGTGGCCGGTTCCCTCGACGAAGCTGTAATCATAGCCGCCTTCGGCGCCAAGCGCCTGGTTTGCCGCAGCGATCGCGGGAGCGCCGGGCAGGGTGGGATCGCAGCCGATCAGTTTCACCGGCCCGCCGAATTGCCCGGCGGCGGGCCATAGATTGAGCATCATGGCCTGCTCGTAGATCGCCGCCTCGTTTTCCGGATCGCAAACCAGCTCGTAGCCGTCGCCGTTTCGGCTGCGGCGCAGCACCGAATGCGCCATCAATTCATGGGCGCCGGGCACCCAGCGCGCCGTCGCACGCGACTGGCGGTACTCCTCGGCGAGCTCGTCGATCGCGGCGAACTGCCGCCGTCGCCCCCGCGCCCACGCGGTCAGCCGCTTCTCGAACGCCGTCATCGCCGGGTAAGCCGGATGATCCGGTGGCGGCACGTTGGGCGGATCGAACAGGACGAGCGCGTCCCAGCGCCAGCCGACCTCGATGGCATGTTTCATCGCGGTGCGCCCGGACATCGAATGGAAGATCCCGGCGGTCGGCTTTTCGCCAAACCGCGATTTGATCTGTTGCACCACGCGTTCGAGATCGCGCACGAACTGTTCGTAGGTGTGATGCGCGGGTACCGCAGGCACGTTCTGCCCGTGGTTGCGAAAATCGAACACCAGGAGATCGAACTGCGCCAACAGGTGCTGCCAATAGGGAAAGTAGGCGTCGGCGGCAAAGCCGTTGCCGTGCGCAAGCAAAAGGCGCACGCCACCGGCATTGCCGTGGCGTCGCACGCGAGTGCGCGCGCCGTCATCGAGCGCGACGTCGAAGGTCGTGTGCGGCACAGGCAGTTCGTATTTCATTTCAGGGAGACTTGTTCCGGCAACGGGAAGTCGGCGCGACGGCCGTCGTTATTTCAACATGACCTAATCCGGCTTGCCGAGCCGTAGCTGCGAAGCAGCGGAGGCTGGTGGGCGCTGTAGGGATTGAACCTACGACCTCTCCCGTGTGAAGGGAACGCTCTCCCGCTGAGCTAAGCGCCCGTGCCAACGGGCCGGATTTAATGAGTGCCTCTGTGGGGTGTCAAGGCGAGCCGCTGGGCGCCCTGCCGCCAGAAGGTGCGGCGGCGCGGCTTGAGAGATTTTCAGCCCGACTGGGCGGCCCGCGAGGCGCTCGATTGCAGCGCGCGGATGCGGTCGGCGAGCGTGCTCTTGCGCTCCGCCATGGATTCGACGTTGGCTCCGATCTTGCCGGACCCGGCTTCGCCGTGCGCGCCATTGGTTGCCACGCCGCCATTGCCGTTCGGCAGGCTCGGCGCCTGGTTCGCATCGTGCGTGCCGGCGAGCAGCGCCTCGATCGGGGACCCGGGGCCTTCCAGCGCCGCGGTGAGACGGGCGACCTCGGCGGCAACGTCGTTGATGCGCTCGCGCAGCAACGCATTCTCCACCCGCTCCGACGCCCAGCCGGCTTCCGCCTCGCGCTTGAGCGCCGCGACCTGGGTTTCCAGCTGGCCGCGGTCCTGCTTTGCGGCGGCGAGCTCCGCTTCGAGCTGAGCGATATCGGATTTCAGCTTTTCCGCTGCGCTGCTGCCACGATTGCCGGCACTGGCGAGTTCCTTACGCA
>Ga0335075_10019009_pt1 | contig 10176 bp, 7 predicted proteins | sample Lox_Sample_24_FD_206723 | JGI IMG/M metagenome (GOLD analysis project Ga0335075, IMG submission 206723) | Soil microbial communities from Loxahatchee National Wildlife Refuge, Florida, United States - Lox_Sample_2.4 | ecosystem: Environmental > Terrestrial > Soil > Wetlands | place: USA: Florida... | reverse complement strand
CCTTCGGATTGTTCTTCGACAGCACTTTCGTGATCGCCGCCGTCAGCGTCGTCTTCCCGTGGTCAATGTGACCGATCGTCCCCACGTTTACGTGCGGCTTGCTCCGTTCGAATTTCTCCTTCGCCATTTCTCGCTTATCCTCATTATTAGAGCTCGCGGCCTCGGCCGCAGCCGAAAATCCTTATAAATTCGTCTACGCGATGGAGCGGGGGACGGGATTCGAACCCTGCCTGCGGCAGGCAGGCCGCGACCATCCGCTAACTGCCCGCAACACGGGACCTCAAAAACTCGCGTCCCTTGCCCGTCTTCAAAAATCTCTCGCGCTCCCTCGCCTCTTGTCTCGAATCGCACTCCTCGACGTAAACTAATTCGAATGGTATTCGAGACCGAGTGGATCGATTGTAGCCGCCGTTGTGCTCCCTCAACCGCCGCTCCACGTTACAGCTCATGCCAATGTATAGCCACCCATCGCGCTTACCTCGCAATGCGTAGGCGAACCATTCAAATCCCGTGGAGCGGGGGACGGGATTCGAACCCGCGACCATCTGCTTGGAAGGCAGAGACTCTACCCCTGAGTTACCCCCGCTCATTTCTCCGTCTCCCGCTCGCCGGAACCGCCGCCGGATCACTTCCATCGATCCACAATTTCCCGGCCGTGTCGCTCGTCGCAACCAATCCCGCTCTAATGACGCTTCGTAATTCTGGAGCCTGGGACCGGGATTGAACCGGTGACCTCGTCCTTACCAAGGACGCGCTCTACCAACTGAGCTACCCAGGCCCAACCGGTTCGCCGCGGAACTTCTGTTCGCGTGTTTCCTCGACATGTCCACCGCGTTGCGTTCAGGTCCGATGCGTTTGTTCTCGAGTGAGTGGGATCGCTCCCGCGAATTTGTCTCCGCAAACTCTGGTGGACGGGGGAGGATTCGAACCTCCGTAGCCCGCAAGGAGCGGCAGATTTACAGTCTGCTGGTTTTAGCCACTCACCCACCCGTCCCCGCGGAACCGCTGCGGACAAACCTCCCTGCCGCAGGCAGGTCCATCGTTTGTCCACTCCCGCTCAAACAGCATCCTTTTCGTTCATGCCCTGAAGGGGCCATTCAGAACTGAAACGGACCGCTCTGTGTTGAGGCACTCCACGATGCAGAAAGGGCCCGTGTCCGAAGACACCAGCCCTGACGCCTTTTATCGCGAGGAATCCGCAAACGCGCAAAAATCCGATCCCTCAATTTTTCAGCTGGCGGAGGGAATTGAACCCCCGACCCTCTGATTACAAATCAGATGCTCTACCAGCTGAGCTACGCCAGCACTGACAAACCGAGTAAAAATATCACAGCGGCAATTCAATTGCAAGCGGCCGTAATTACCACGCAAGCTTCGTGCCGCCAAGAGCTTCCGCAGCCTCAGATTAGCTGTGAGGTGCCCTACTGTGTAACCGGCTTTGAAAATCGAGTATCGTCCAGAGGAATATTCTGGCGCACGCTCTTAATAAGAATGATGAAATCGACCTCTGCCCCGCTCTGGTGAATCTTGAACGGAATCTTCACGCCGTCGACCGCGCGATAGTCGCTGAAGTCTTCTTCAAAGGGCTCTACGGTGCCGTTGTCATTATGATGTTGCGTGACCATTCGAACCAGAAAACCGGTTTGCGCATCGAAGTACGCGCGATCGGGTTTGTCGCTATCCGAAGGCGTTGCCTCGATCACGTACACCGCGCGGTTGTCCATCGTCGCCGAGGTGGGTGCGGAAATCTTCGAGTAAAGCTTCCGAAAGTCAAGCGGAAAACGAAAATCCGATGCGCGTCGCGTTTCGGCCACTTGAGCACCCGTCTGCTCGCGCACCCCTTGTTTCGGATCGCTTGACCAGGCAACTTTCCCGTCAAACCCCTCGAGAAACGTCGAGTCAAAGAGAACGATTTTGACGAGCGCGCGATCGGGCGCGCCTTCGAACATTTCTGCGGTACCAATGAGGTTCATCGAAGGAATAACAACGTTGCCCTGCGAGACGCGCGAATAAATTTTCTTCCAGGCTTTACTACCACCTGTAGCGTCCAGATATTTATTCAAAATATCCTTCGCGCTGGGACTCACGGCTGCATCGGATCGATGCGCATCGGCGTTGCTCAAGAAGAGCGCGCGTTGGCCGAACGAGGCGCTTACCAGCGCAAACGATGCCAGGGCAACCACAATGAAGATTCGCACGCCGTATTTTGCTCTGGAGTTCAAAACGGGTTCCATTCCCAACGGCTGCACCGCCGGTTTCACTTAGGACGCAGCATCCGCGCCCGCCGTTGCCTCTGTTCACACCTATTTGCTTTTTCCCGCGAGACAGCCAATGATGGGCGATTGCAGTGGGTCAACCACAGGGTGACCGGGGCTGCCGGCAGGATGAAAAAGCTATAGTTTATGGCGGTGTCGTCGACAAAGCGCGCCTTGATTGCTGTTGCGGTTCTGGTCTGTCTTGCCGCTGCGGGTAGCGGAATCTACCTTTATCACTCGAGCCGACCGTTACCGGCGCTCACTGTAAGCACAGGGCGTACTCCAAGCCTGTTGGATCGCTTGCCAGCCGACGCTCCCGCTATTGCTTATATAGACGCAACATCGCTGCGAAAGCTCCCGAACTCGCCTCTGAATGAACTTCTCGGTCTCACGGGAACCGTTCCTACAAAGGCTCATGGCGAGCCGGTTGATCGAGACTATGCTGAATTCGTCCGCGGGACCGGGTTCGACTACAGCCGCGATCTCGATAAGGCAGCCATTGTATTCTGGCCACATGATTTAAGCCCCGCAGCTAACGACGCCGGCGATAACCCCGCGCTCGCGATTGCGGATGGCCGATTCGATCAACAAAAGATCGTTGCGTATGCGCTGCGCGTGGGCGGACGATCGGACACGGTTGGCACCGAGAAGCGGTACATCGTCCCTGGAAGACCAGATGTCGCCTTTGAGTTTCTCTCGGCGACCCGGATCGCGATCGCGAGTGGGCATCATGCCGAGAATCTGCTGAATCTTCTGTGCGCTGCCAAGTCGGCCTCCAAGCCAGCTATAGAGCAGCGCGTCCAACGCGTAGCGGGCGGCCCGATTTTCGGCGTCGTGAACACGAGTCAGCTGCCTGCGGATTTTTACGCAAGCTTCAAAAACTCGCCGCAGCTCGAAAGTATAGTGCGGAGCATTCAGTCGCTGTCCGTCTCCGGTCAGCCCCAGGGTGACCAAATTCACTTGGCTATCGACGCAGAGTGCAGCTCGATGACGAAAGCGATCGAGCTTTCGGCCCTTCTCGATACGTTCCGCGTATTCGGCTCGATGAGTCTTTCCGATCCAAAGGTGCGGAGGCAAATGCAGTTGACTCGAGAGCAAGCCGCGTTTATCGCGGCGCTGATTCAGCAAGCCAAGTTATCGCATCAGGAGCGCTGGGTGCGCATCAGCCTGGACGTCACTCCCGCGATGCTCGGCGAACGCTCGCACTAACGGCGCCCGCCGAAGCACAGTCCAAGCTCGCCTGACAATTCCCTCTGACGTCCATTCCTCAGTCCGTGGCTGGCGGGGCCGGCGGGCAGCCCTAGCGGACCATTTCCTGTTGACAATCAACAGAAGTTGGGGCATTTTCCTGTTGGCGCTCAACAGGAGGATTGTCAGAGGCAATGATTACCGCGAGTAAAGCAGAAGTTCTGCAGGGCACGCTCGATCTGCTCGTGCTGAAAACGCTCGATACGCTTGGGCCGCTCCACGGTTTCGGGATTGCGCGGCGTATCCAGCAAGTGTCCGAAGACATGCTGCGGCTCAATCAAGGAACGCTCTATCCGGCGCTAGTGCGGCTCGAACAGCGTGGCTGGATCCGATCGAAGTGGGGCGTTTCGGAGAACAATCGGCGGGCACGGTTCTATTCGCTGACGAAATCGGGAAAAAGACAGCTTGAAGTCGAGGCGGAAAATTGGGAGCGCATGGCCACGCTGATCGGTCGGATGCTGCGAGGCGCGGAAAACAGCGGATAGATCGGTTGACCCTTCCGACTCATGAAAGAGCATGAGCGGCGGGTGCGAGCGCTGGTTTCGCAAAAAGGGACGACGAAGCTGTTCTTAAGAACGACGGTGGCTGACATGAGCTGGATCAAAAGCATAGCGATGCGTGTGATAGGCATGTTTGCTTCGCGGCGGGATGAGCGCGGGCTGGATGACGAACTGCGGACGCACTTCGAGATGCTCGCCGAGCAGAACAGGCAGCGCGGTATGTCGCAGGAGGAGGCGCGGCGTGCTGCGCGGCTAGAGCTTGGAGGTACGCAACAGATCAAAGAGGCGGTGCGCGACCAACGCGGGGTTCCGTTCCTCGAATCACTCTTCGCTGATATTAGCTACGCGGCGAGAATGCTGCGTAAATCGCCGGGATTCACCACGGTCGCCGTGCTGACGCTCGCTCTGGGCATTGGCGCAAACACGGCGATTTTTTCAGTCGTAAACGGCGTGCTGTTGAATCCTCTGCCCTATCCTGATCCAAGCCGCCTGGTAGCCGTTGACGCGAGTAAGCCGAATTTTTCGCGCGGGGCGATCTCCTATCCCAATTTTCTCGATTGGCATCGCCTGAACAGCTGCTTTTCATTTTTCGCGGTTTCGCGCGCCACGGGCTATTTGCTCACCGGCGCAGGCGTGCCGGAGGAACTGAATGCAGCCGCGGTAACGTCGGATTTTTTCCCGCTGCTTGGAATCCAGCCGGTGCTTGGACGGAATTTTACATCGGAAGAGGATCAGATCGGCGTATCGCACGTAGTGGCGATCAGCACAGATTTGTGGCAACGAAAGTTCGGCGGCTCGCGTTCGGTAATTGGACGAGAAATCTCGCTCGACGGCAAGGGCTACACAGTTGTGGGCGTGTTCCCCGGCCATCTTGACTTGCCCATGGGGTACTTCAACTCGGTGGATGTTTACTCGCCGCTCGGACAATTCCCGAACCAACTGCTTGGCAATCGGCTCGCGGCACTCGGGATTCACGGGATCGCCCGGCTGAGGCCGCAAGTGACGCTCGACCAGGCGCGCGCGGACATGCAGCGCGTGACAGACGAACTGGCCAAGACTTACCCCGAGGCGGACAAGGGCATGGGTGCGGCCCTCACTCCCATGAAAGACAGCATCGTGGGAAGAGTTCAAGGGTTCTTGCTGCTGCTACTGGGTGCGGTAGGCTTCGTACTGCTGATCGCCTGCGTGAACGTGGCCAACTTGTTACTTGCTCGCGGAAATGCGCGGATGCGCGAGATCGCGGTGCGTTCGGCTCTCGGCGCAGGCACCGGCCGGCTTGTGCGCCAGATGCTCACGGAAAGCATGCTTCTGGCTTTGATCGGCGGCGTTCTAGGCGTCGCGATAGCCGCGGCGGGAACGCGAGCGGCTCTTGCAGCGCTTCCAGCCACTCTGCCCCGCGCTAGTGAAGTGGGCATCGACAGCCGCGTACTCTTATTCAGCGCCCTGATTTCGATCTGTGCGGGAATTCTCTTCGGCTTGCTTCCGGCAATGCGTACCGTGCGGCGAGGTTCGCACGAAACTTTGAAAGAGGGAGTTCGCGGCGGGGTCGGCGGAAGGCACCGCGCGCAAGGCACACTGGTAACCGTTCAGATGGCGCTTGCGCTTGTGCTCCTGGCGGGAGCGGGCTTGCTGATCCGCAGCCTGACACAGCTGTGGGACGTAAACCCCGGGTTTGATCCAAATGACATTATTACGTTCAATCTGGCCTTGCCGCCGCAAATGATGCATGCGCCTCCGGCGGCTATTCGCCAGACGCTTCGCAATTTCGATGCGGCCATGTCCGGAATTCCCGGCGTACAAGCCGAATCGCTGAGCTGGGGCGCACTCCCCATGTATAACGAAGACGACGAAAATTTCTGGGTTTGCAGCCGGCCACGCCCCGCGAACGAGAGCCAGATGTACGGCATGCTCGATTACATTGTCGGCCCGGACTATTTGAAGGCTATGCGGATCCCGCTGCGCGCCGGCCGCTTCTTCACCGCAGCCGACAACGAGCATTCGAAACTTGTCGTGGTCGTCGATGAAGTTCTCGCGCGGAAGTACTTCCCGAACGGAAATGCCGTTGGTCAATCGATCTGCCAGGGAGACGAAACGCACACGTTTCCGTTTGAGATCGTCGGCGTCGTGGGGCACGTGAAGCAATGGGGACTCGATACGGACGCGCAGGGTCCGTTGCAGAGCCAGGTTTATTTTCCATTCATGCAAATGCCCGATCCCGTGATGTCGCTTGTGCCATCGAACACGAGTGTTGTGATCCGCTCTTCGGGAGACGTGCTGGGATTTGTGGAGTCGATCCGCCAGGCAAGCGATCATCTGGACAAGGAAGAAGTCGTTACCAGCTTCGCGACGATGCACCAGATTATCCAGGCATCGTTAGCTTCGCGGCGTTTCGCAATGATGCTGCTCGGCTCGTTTGCCGCGTTGGCGCTCGTGCTCGCGTGCATCGGCCTCTATGGAGTGATCTCGTACGGCGTTGTCCAGCGCACCCACGAAATCGGCGTTCGCGTGGCTTTGGGCGCACACCCGCGAGACGTGTTCCGACTGGTGATCGGGCAGGGACTCAAACTCGCGCTCATCGGGGTCGGGATTGGAGCGATCGCCACTTTCATCCTGATACGGCTGCTCGCCAGTTTCTCGCAACTACTGTACGGAGTTGGCGGGGGCGATCCATTAACGCTCGTCGCCGTTTCCGTCCTGCTGGTTGGGGCCGCATTGCTGGCGTGCTACGTGCCCGCACGGAAGGCAATGCGCGTGGATCCGATCACGGCGTTGAGGTACGAGTAGCAGGCAGAAGCCCAGGAACAGAACATGAACATACTGAAGATCGCAATGGCCAAGGTGCGTTCCGTACTCGGAAAGTCGCGCCGTGAGCGCGACCTGGATGACGAGTTGCGGACGCACTTCGACATGCTCGTCGACCAAAACGTGCAGCGCGGTATGTCATCAGATGAGGCACACCGGTCTGCGCGTCTGGAGCTTGGGGGCGCGCAGCAGATAAGAGAAGCCGTGCACGACCAACGCGGGGTTCCCTTCCTCGAATCGATCTTCGCTGACGTGCGCTACGCCGCACGGATGTTGAGCAAATCGCCAGGATTCACGATGGTTGCAATCCTTACTCTCGCGCTCGGTATTGGCGCCAATACCGCAATCTTCAGTCTGGTCGACGCCGTGATGTTGCGTTTATTGCCCGTGCAGCAGCCGGAGCAGCTTCTGCAGGTGGCTATGTTAACTCCCCACTTCAGCGACGGCGGCCCCCGGACGTCCTTTACAAATCCTCTATGGGAGCGACTACGCGACAGTCAAGACGTTTTCTCCGGCGTGTTTGCGTGGGGCGCGGATCAATTCAATCTCGCACAAGGCGGCGTGAAGCAGGACGTGCGGGGGATTTTTGTCAGCGGCGACTACTTCGCGACTCTGGGGGTAAGACCTGCCGCCGGGCGTCTCTTAAACTTGGGTGACGACAAGCGTGGCTGCACTGGAACGGCGGTCCTGAGCTATGGTTTCTGGCAAGCACATTTCGGAGGCGCATCGAGCATCATCGGCGGCACGCTCTCAATCGAGGGGCATCCATTTCAAATTCTCGGGGTGTCGGCGCCGCGGTTCTTTGGCACAGACGTTGGCACCACATTCGACATTGCAGTCCCAATCTGCTCGGAACTGATCCTCAACGGAAAGGACTCCACGCTCGACAGTCGTTCAAGCTGGTGGTTCCATGTAATGGGCCGGCCGAAGGCTGATTTGAGCCGTGATCAGGTGCTGGCTCGCCTGTCGGTGCTTTCTCCTCGTATCTTTGCCGCCACGGTTCCCTCGAACTGGAGCCCTGCGCAGAGGCGGAGCTACGTCAGGTGGAAATTCGTAGCGGCTCCAGCAGCCAATGGCAATTCTCATTTGCGCTCCGCGTATGACGCACCGCTCAAAATGTTGATGATGATCGCGGGACTCGTACTTCTCATCGCGTGCGCTAACATCGCAAGCTTAATGCTTGCCCGAGCAGCTTCGCGCCGAAGGGAAATTGCGGTGCGGTTCGCGCTCGGAGCCTCTCGCATAAGAATCGTTCGCCAACTGCTTACCGAGTGTCTCGTCCTTTCAGCCACAGGCGCGGCATTTGGAATCCTGATAGCGCATTGGAGCGGCCAGCTGCTGGTACGTTATATCTCCACCGAGCACAACAAGGTCTATTTGGATCTCGCACTGGACGGCCGCGTTCTGGCCTTTACCGCCGGCATCGCTGTTCTTACGGCACTGCTCTTCGGCGTGCTGCCCGCGCTAGTCTCGACACGTCTCTCACTGGCCGGATCGATGAAGGGCGCGGCATCTGAAACGACGCCCAGAGATATGCGGTTTCACCCCGGATATTGGACCGTGGCGGTTCAGGTCGCGTTTTCGCTTGTGCTCGTCATCACGGCGGCTCTCTTCATTCGCAGCTTTGCCAAATTGGCAACGCTGGATGCCGGCTTTAACCAAGACGGCGTACTCATAGCCAATGTGGACACTCACGGCGCAAATCTGTCTGCGCAAGCGACCGCGTCATTCTCCGATGAAGTTCTCCGTCGGATTCGGGCACTTCCGGATGTGGTCAGCGCGAGCCGTTCTGTCGTTACGCCGATGAGCAATGGCCAGTGGGATGACTTCATTGTTGTTGAAGGCAAGCATGCGCCGACCGGCGATAATTCCGACGTGTACATGAATTACGTCAACCCGGGTTACTTCAAGACGCTGCGTACTCCGCTGCTCGAAGGCCGCGACTTCAACGACCGCGACACCGGCAACACTCTTCGCGCTGTCATCATCAACCAGGCCCTCGCGCGCAAGTTCTTCCCCGGTGTGGATCCGCTGGGCAAGACAATGCGCCGTTACGTCACGCCTACGACTCTTTCGGATCCGATCGAAATCGTAGGAGTCGTGGAAGATTCGAAATATAACGACTTGCGTGAGGATTTTCCGCCGATTGCATACTTCCCGTTGGCTGAACTTCCCTTCCCGATCGAGCGATCGAATCTGCTGATTCGTACCACCGCGCGTCCGGCGGCTCTTGCGCCCACCGTGGCACACATCGTAGGAAGCTTGAACCCATCGCTGACGCTCGAGTTCAACACGCTCGCTCAGCAGGTGGGCGACTCGATCATCCAGGAGCGGCTGCTCGCCAGCCTTTCCGGCTTCTTCGGCGCTCTTTCGCTCCTGCTGGCAATGGTTGGCCTCTACGGTGTTCTCGCTTATCTCGTTCTGCAGAGGCAAAAGGAAATCGGCATTCGCATGGCGCTGGGAGCTCAACGCAGTGCGGTCGTCTGGCTCGTTGTGAGCGAGGTCGCATTGGTGCTGGTGATTGGGATCGTGGCAGGCGTCGGAATTGCGTGGGGAGCCGGCCGCATTGTTCAAGGCCTGCTATTTGATTTAGAGGCGCGCAGCGTCGGAACGATAGCTATCAGCATCGGCCTGCTCGTGGCCGTCGCGCTCATCGCCAGCTACTTGCCGGCACGGCGCGCCACGCGCGTGGATCCCATGACGGCATTGAGGTACGAGTAAGACGCTAACGTTTGGCCCGCGATGATTCAGGAACACCAGCTCATTCCCCACGAATAGAAAGCAATCACGATAAGAATGTCCAAAGGCAGCCCGAAGATGATGTACAGGACTGGCATGAACAGAATCGATTTCTGCAGAATGACCGCGTGAAGCAGCGCTTGCAGGGGAATGAACAGGCACAAATGGATCACGGTCAGAGAGGTGACGAGCACTTTGCGGAAGAGCCCGAAGTTGAAGATAAAGTACGTCAAGCCGAAGAGCGCTGGGACGATCGAAATCAGGACAATGCCGTAACCCATGAGTCCTTCGAGATAGCCGCTGGACGTGTGCGGAAAGGCAGCGGGCGACCACGCAAAGTAGGCAAGGGCCGAGACCTGGACGCACGGCGCAGCGCGAATCAAATAAGCAAACGGGAGATAATTGTTTTTCAGAAGAAAGCTCGCGCCAAACAGCAATAAGACGGCGATTGCGACGGTCCACCAGAGTTCCGGCGTGGGGGCAACGCTCTCCACACGGGGATACGGAACGGAAAAGTGGAGAAGCGTAGCAAAACGGTGGTCTGTCGCGCCGACCGTGGCGTTTAACGCGAGCAGTCGAGCGCCACGGGTGAATACGACTCGCCAAAACCGGCAAACAAAAGGCAGCACAAC